>Ga0247790_10000363_pt1 | contig 15475 bp, 17 predicted proteins | sample UWRJS171409R4_FD_179913 | JGI IMG/M metagenome (GOLD analysis project Ga0247790, IMG submission 179913) | Soil microbial communities from Arlington Agricultural Research Station in Wisconsin, United States - UWRJ-S171-409R-4 | ecosystem: Environmental > Terrestrial > Soil > Agricultural land... | reverse complement strand
CTTCACGAACGCGGCGCCGGTCCTCACGAAGATCGACGCGGGTCACAAGAGCCTGACGTACACGACGGCCGAGAAGGAGAAGATCGTCGCGTGGCTCTCCAAGGAGCTCGAGCTCCGCAACAACACCGGGCCGACCATGCCCGGCCAGGACTCGCCCTCGACGGTCGTCGACAAGCTGATGTCGCAGTTCGCGGGCTGCATGAAGCTCACGGACTTCCAGGCCGCGAACATGGCCGGCGCGTGGGCCAACCTCCAGTCGGGCGACGGCGCGTGCAAGCGCTGCCACACGAACGGCGGTGAGGGCTTCATCGCGAACGAGAACGCGACCGCGATGTTCGGCGTGGTCTCGACGAAGAAGATGTTCTGGCTGCAGTACTTCACGATCGACCTCATCACCAACGGCGTCGCCGGGGCGAAGGTCATCCCGAACACGGTGTCCTTCCAGGGCGTCTGCAACCGCCAGGCGCCGCACGCCGGGCACCCGACGTTCCCGTGCACGGCCAACGCTGGCCTGACCGCGCAGAAGAGCTTCTACGACAAGACGATGGCGAACATCACCGCGGGTGGCTGCGCTCCGAAGCCGCTCGAGAACTGAAACCCACTCCCCCAGAGAACTTCGAGGGCGCCACCACGGTGGCGCCCTCGGCGTTTTCGGGGCTATGTTCGGAGCGCCCATGTCCAATGCTGTCCCCGGCGATGGCCGAGCCCACATCCAGTCGCGGCTGATGCGCGAGTCGCTGCAGGACCGCGCCGTGCTGTCGCAGACCGAGAGCGAGCGCGATCTCCACATCTTCCCGGACGTCTCGCTCGTCTCGATCGGCGGGCAGAGCATCTTCGACCGCGGCAAGGCCGCGATCCTGCCGCTCGTCGACGAGCTGATCGAGATCAAGAAGGATCGCGCGCTGAAGCTCGTGCTCGGCGTCGGCGGCGGGACGCGCGTGCGCCACACCATCTCGATCGCGCTCGATCTCGGGCTCCCCGTCGGCGGCGTGGCGCAGCTCGTCGGCGCGATGGAGGAGCTCAACGCGATCCTGCTCAACACGCTGCTCGCGCCGCACGGCTCGATGCCCATGCAGCGCGACCACTTCTGGGACCTGCCGCTGTACTTCGACGCCGGCATCACGCCGATCGCCATCTCGATCCCGCCGTACCACTTCTGGGAGCCGCCGCCCGAGAAGGGGCACCTGCCCATGCACGGCTCCGACTTCGGCATGTTCCAGCTCGCCGAGGTGCTGTCGATGCGCCAGCTCATCTTCGTCAAGGACGAGGACGGGCTCTACGACAAGGATCCCAAGCGCCACCCCGACGCGAAGCACATCGGCAAGATCACGCTCGAGGAGCTCATGCGGGACCTGCCCGCCGAGAACATCCTCGATCTCGAGCTGTTCCACGCCTGGACCACCGCGAAGAACCTCCGACGCGTCCAGATCGTGAACGGCCTCGTGCCCGGCCAGCTCACGCGCGCGCTGCGCGGCGAGGACGTCGGCACCGTGATCGTGAAGGAGGGCGCCCGTGGCTGAGCGACGCACGATCGAATCTCGGCTCGCCAGCTCGACGCTCACCGGGCCCGACCAGCTCGATTACAACCCCGTGGCCGTCATGCCCGACGTCAAGGTCGTCAAGATCGGCGGCCAGAGCGTCCTCGACCGCGGCCGCGCCGCGCTGTTCCCCATCCTCGAGGAGATCATCGAGGCGCGGAAGCTCGGGATCCAGGTCGTGCTCCTCGCCGGCGGCGGCACGCGGGCGCGCCACATCTACTCGATCGCGTCCGAGCTCGAGGTGCCCACCGGCGTCATCGCGACGCTCGGCAAGTACATCCCGATGCAGAACGCGCGGATGCTGCAGATGCTGCTCGCCAAGCACGGCGGCATCTTCATGCTGCCCGACGACTTCGAGAAGCTGCCGCTCTACCTGCAGATGGGCTGCATCCCCGTCATGAGCGGCATGCCGCCGTTCGGCTACTGGGAGAAGCGCGAGGAGGGCAGCCGCATCCCGCCGCACCGCACCGACGCCGGCGTGTTCCTGTCCGCGGAGTTCCTCGGCTCGCGCCGCGCCATCTTCATCAAGGACGAGCACGGCCTCTACACCGACGATCCGAAGAAGAACCCCGCCGCGGAGCACATCCCGCGGATCACCGCGAAGGAGCTCGCGGCGCGCGGCCTGCCCGATCTCGTCGTCGAGCGCGTGGTCGTGGAATATCTGCCCCGGGCTCGCTGGTGCAAGGAGTTGCAGATCTGCAACGGGCTCGTCCGGGGCCAGGTCCTGGCGGCCCTCAGAGGAGAAGATGTCGGCACAATCATCACCGCCTGATCGCTCGCGCGGTGCCGCGTGGTCCGCCGCGCGCGCCACCGCGCCCAGCGGGCACTTCATCGCGCCCTCGGCGCGGCGCCTCGCGGCCGCCGGCCTCTTCGCCGCCGCGCTCGCCGGTGCCGGCTGCGGCAAGAAGGCGCCCGAGGCCAACCCCGCGGTGTTCACGGCGCTCGCGAGCACCATGGTCAAGAACGCGCCCCTGCCTGGCGGCCCGCCCGAGTGCACCGGCGAGCAGGTCCTCGGCGGGGCCACGATGACCGTGAAGACGCTGCTCCAGGTCGCGAACCAGTCGATCGACAACCGGCCCGAGCGCGAAGACTTCGTGAACCCGCCGGAGCTCGACTCCCCCGCCGTGCGGGTCTTCGTCGATCCAAAGGCGAGCGAGACCGCCCGGCGCCGCGCCGCCGCCGAGCTCGCGACCGCGCCGTTCTTCCTCGTGTACCTGATCGATCACGTCGACGTGCCGATGGCGCTCGGCGTGAAGGAGCTCAAGCGCGGCTTCGCCGCCGGGCGCGCGATCAAGTACGACAAGCAGGGCAACGTGCAGTGCGTCCGCGTGTTCATCTGGCAGAACGACAAGCAGGTGAGTGACGAGTCGATCGCCAAGAGCAACAAGGCCGTGATCGCCCCCGACGTCGCGCAGCGCCTGCGCGACGATCTCAGGGCGCAGCTCCTCAAGCGCATCGCCGCGCTCGGCGCGCCGCCGCCCGTCGGCACCGAGATGGCGACGAAGCCGAAGGACTGACCCGGCGAGCCGGCCCGGCCCCACGCCGCGCCCGGCTCTACCTGCGCTGCGCCGCCTGCGCGCCCGATTCCGGGCTACTTCGTCGCGTCCTTCTTGGCGTCGGCGCCGCCCGGCACGCGGCGCTGCGAGCTCGATTCCGGGCTACTTCGTCGCGTCCTTCTTGGCATCGGCGCCGCCGCCCGGCACGCGGCGCTGCGAGCTCGATTCCGGGCTACTTCGTCGCGTCCTTCTTGGCATCGGCGCCGCCGCCCGGCACGCGGCGCTGCGAGCTCGATTCCGGGTTACTTCGTCGCGTCCTTCTTGGCGTCGGCGCCGCCGCCCGTGCCCTTGCCGCCGCCGCCGCCCGTGCCCGCGCCGCCGCCCGTGCCGCCCTGGCGCTCCTTGCCCTTGGAGTCACCCGCGCCCTGGTGCGTGCCGCCGTGGGCGCCCTTGCCGCCGCCGACGGCGCCCTTGTTCCCCTCGGCGCCCGGCTTGATGTTCTTGTCGACCCACGCGGCGGCCTTCGTGATCCGCTCGTCGATCTTGGTCTTCAGCTCGTCCGGCTTGTCCTTCGGCGTGATCGTGATCGTGACGCCCTTGGCGTCCTTCTTCGACTTCGCGGCTCCGCCCTCGCCCCAGAACACCGGACAGAGGCCGTCGCCGCCGCCGTGCGAGCCCTTCTGATCGTGGACAGTGCCGCTGGGAGCATCCTTCTTCTCCTTCAGGAGCATCTCGGCGCGCTTCTGGATCGAGGCGATTGCGTCCTTGTCCTCCGACGTGATCGTGAGGACGACGTCCTTGCCCTTGACCTCTGCCTTCGTGACGGCGCCGAACACCGTGCTGGGGCAGTTGCCAGCGTTCTTCTTCATCTCCGGCTCGCCCGGAGCCGGCGTGGCCGCCATCGCGTTCGAGCCCGAATCCGAGCCCGCGTTCGAGCCCGCCATTGCGCCCGCCCCTGAGCCACCCGAGCCCGCCATGTCTCCCGACCCCGAGCCCGCCATCGTGCCTGCCGAGCCGCCCGAGCCCGCCATGGTGTCCGCGCTGCCCGCGGAGCCCGCGGTCGTGGTGGGAGTCTTCTCTTCTTTCTTCTTGCAAGCGGTCGAACCAATACTGATAACAGCCGCAAGGAGGATGGTGACAGTCGTGCGCATGGTGCAGGTATCCTTTCGGTCCTCGATGTTACATCGCCTTTACAGGCCGCCACTCGTCCGGACCTCAATTTTGTGCCCTCCGTGCTAGTCTCGCCCCGTGCGCAGCCGCCCGGGGCGCTCCGTCCGTGACTGGCGGGCCGTCGCCGCCGCCATCTGCCTCGCGGCCGCTGCCGCGCCCTCCCCGGCCGCAGCGACGCCCTCGCCGCCCGCCGCCGCGCCCGCCGTGCCCGCCGCGCCCTCTGCGCCGCCGGCCGCTACGCCGCCCGACGTGCGGCTGCCGCCCGGCACCCGTGTCGACGCCCAGGGCGTCCTCGTCTCCGGCCTCGGGCTACGCGAGACCACCGACTTCCTGGCGCGAGATCTCGCCGCCCGCGGGATCTCCGCGCGTCAGATCGGCCCCTACCGGGTCCGCGGCGTCGAGCTGACGCGCTTCCTGAGCGAGACCAAGACCACCTCCTGGCTCGCCGTCCACGTGCTCCGCACCGCCGGCAAGACCTTGATCTTCTTCGTTCTGCGTCCGAAGCCTTGACGAAACGTCTCGGCCCCGTTAAGCAATGGGACTCGATCGGGGATCGTCTAATGGCAGGACGTCAGACTCTGGATCTGACTATCATGGTTCGAATCCATGTCCCCGAACCAACGAAGGCTTGACCCACGCCGCTCACGCGGGTAGAAAGTCTGCCTTCCGCGGCCCCATAGTCTAGCGGTTAGGACGTCGGCCTCTCACGCCGAAAACAAGGGTTCAAGTCCCTTTGGGGTCACCAATAATTACAGCAACTTAGCTCACTGAGGCGGAGTTGTTGGCCACCAGTTGGCCAGTCGTTGGCGAGACTGCTCCGAATGCACGCTCGATCGCGGCATCTTTCTGAGCGTCGGTCACGGTCACGTAGCGCATCGTCGTCTTGACGTCGACATGCCCCATCAGCTCCTTGATGGTCGGCAGCGGCACGCCCCGGGCGGCGCACTCCGTTCCGAACGTGTGCCGCAACGAGTGCCACGGCATCGTCTCCCCCGTCTCACTGACCGGGATCACGACGCCCGCGCGCTCGTACAGCTTCCGCACCGCCTCCAGCATCGTCCAGTAGCCCAGCAGCCCGCCATCGAGCTTGCTCACGACCCACAGGCCGCGCCGCGGCAGCTTCGCCAGCGCCGTCTCCAGCGCCGGGGAGAGCCGCACCGTGCGCGACTTGTTGTGCTTGGGGGCGCCGATGTTGTTCTTGACGTCCACCGAGCGCCGGATCGTGATGCGACCGTCGCGCAAATCCGTCCACTGCAGGCCGCGGATCTCGCCGACCCGAAGACCCGCCTCGGCCGCGAGGAGCACCGCGGCCGCATAGCGGTCATCGGTCGCGGCCTGGATCATCTTCCGCACGTCGTCGATGGGGACCGCGATGATCTCGGCCTCCATCGAGTCGATGTGACAGATGAGCTGGGGCTCGGGGATCAGCTTGCATCCCCTCGTCCCTGCGTACTTCATCAATGTGGACAGCACCGCGAGCCGGTTGTTCACCGTCTTCGTGGCGACCGTCTGCGTCGCGATGTACGCGTTCACGTGGCTCTGGTCGATCTCGTCGAGCCGCAGCTCGCCGAAGAACGGCAACAGCGAGCTGTTCAAGATCGACTGCTTCGTGGCGCGCTCGCCAGGCTTCTGGCGCGGCAGGTACTCGTTCATGAACCTGACCGCAAACTCACGAAACGTGGGCAGCTCCTTTCGCTCTGCCGCAGCGGGGGCCACCGGCACCTGCGTCTCCACCGGCGCGCTGTTCACGAGGACGTGCCCCGGTTCAGTCACGCGGAGGATGTGCAGGCGCTCGGCGTGCTCGGCCGCTGCCTTGGTGTCGATCGCAGGCGTCCCGCCGATGCGCTCGCGCTTGCCATTCGGCAACACGACGCGCGTGCGGTACCGCCAACGACCATCTCTCGGGTCCTTGTAGGCCGACATCGCTACTCCTGTCTCGATGCGGCTCACCACGATCGCGACAAGGATCGCACGAGCGCGGAACGAAGCAAGCGGATGCTTCGCCCGATGCGCAGGTGCGGAACTTTGCCGCGTCCGATCGCCTCATAGAGCTGGTTTCGCCCGACGCGGAGCAGCTTCGCGCCTTCGTCGACGGTAAGCACTTCGTCACTCGGGATCGTCTCGTCCCGCTCCGGTGCCGGCGTGAACGATGCGAGCTCGCGAGTTACCAGCGCGGTGCTCACTTCCGCCTCCCCAGGTGCTGCAGCGGGACGAGGTGGAAGCGAATTGGTGCTGGGGTCGACACCGGTGGGCCGGGCGGCAGAGCGGTACGGATCCGCGCAATCGCGAGATCGAGCAACTGCTCGGGCGGCATGCCGCGCAGGGCGCCAACGAGCGCGGCCACGTCGGGCACAGGCGGAGGAGCCGCAGCCGAGGCCATGGGCGGAGGCGACGCAGCTGGGACCGTGTCGGGCATGAACGGCGGCGGCGGCGCAGCGGGTTCCGTGGGACGCGCAGTCGACGCATCGGGCGGCGTGGCGGCTTCGAGTGCCGCGAGGATCGCGCGGCATGCGCGGATCCCCCCTTGCTTGGCTTCGTCCGAGGCTCCCGCCTGGAGGGCGAGATGGATAGCTTCGATGTGGGAGTCCATTGCTCACTCCTCGTTGGTGGATGGTGTTGGCGGAGCGGCGCGGGAGCGCCGCGTTCGAGGTTCAGAACGGAACTTCTTCTTCGACGGCTTGGCCGATGATGTTGTCTCGCGGTCGGAGTCGCCGGATCATGCGCGCCTCCTCGTCGAGAGCGGCGGCTGGCGTCGTGATGCGTACCGCCACCTCGACGCGATCGCGCTCGTAGGTGAGCCCCGGATCGTGCTCGCTGTACTGGCCTCTCCAGAAGCTTTTCCATCGACGCCAGGTCTGGAGATGGCTTGTGAGGGTCTCGTACAGTTTGTCGACGCTCGACTGACCAACGAAAACGATCTCGGCCTTCCCGTCGCCGCGCACCTCACGGATCACGTACACGCCGGACTTGCCTTTGAGCGCGCGGACCCAGTCCGGGTACGCTTCGCCCGTCGAGCCGACTGGACGAAAGACGAGGCTTCCGTTTCGCGTGCCGGCCGACTCGCGCGGATCTGCGATGGCTTCCCAGGTCCGCATGAGCGGTGCGGGATCGACCGCCGCGCTCGGTCCGCCATTCCAGAGCTCGAAGTGAAGGTGCTTGAGCTTCCCGACGTCGAGCGGGTCGAACCCGATGATGCCGAGCGGCTCGCCCGCGCGGACTCGCTGGCCCGCCGCGGCGCGGCTCGTAGGCGTGACGAACATCTTTTCAAGGTGCGTGTAGAACGTCGCGACCTTCGCGCCCGGAGAGTGGTCGATCACGATGGCGAAGCCGCGCGGCGTCTGGCCCGCCGACCAGATCACGCCATCGCCCGCGGCGAGCGCGACGACGTTATCAGGCATCACATGCCATGGCGCACCGTTCGGCGTGCCGGGCCGAAACGGATCCGTCGGGACGCGGCGAAACATGATGTCAGCGCCTTGGTGGATCCGTCCACCCGGCCGCGGCGAGCCGACACCATCGGAGATGACGGGACGGCGATCGCCCCACTTCGCGACGGGCCAGACCCAGCGGCCGGGCAGCACAAGCGCCGACTGCGGTGGCTTCACAGGTGAACTCGTGGATGCGCTTGAGCTCGCATTCGTCGGCTGCGGCGGTGCGCTCGGATCCTTGTCTGGCCGCCAAAGGTATGCGGCGGCGGCGCCGCCGCCGATGAGCCATGGAAGCATCGTCATGGCTGGCGCTCCGTCTTGCTGCTCTTTGCACGCGAGATCAGAAACAGCCCGAGGAGCCCTCCTCCGACGAGAAAGGGCACTCCGAAACCTCCGAAGACGCCCTTGGCGGCCTGGTTGACAACGCGCCCGGCGCCCTCCGCGACGCTTCCCGCGACCTCGGCCGCGCCGCTGGCGATTGCCTTCGCGCCGGCTTTGAGGTTCTCAGGCAGATGAGTGATGCTGTGTTTGAATGACTCCAAGATGATGTCCCATTTGTCCGGTGCTTCATCGGCGACGGAGATCTGGCGCGCGGTCATCGCCAATGTGCGCCAGAACCCGTTGTTCTTTGCGTACACGGCATTCGGATCGCCTTTGCGGGCGAGCTGATCGACATCAACAAGCGCCGCCTTCCACCTCGCGACGATATCGTCGTGGCCGTAGACCTTCTTGACCTTACCAAGCTGCTTGGTCCAGTAGTCGGCCAGCGCGATCACGTCGGCGTTCGTCGTGCGCGGTATCGGGCGCTCCGAGCCCAGCATGTCCGCTTCGGGCTTCATGCGATCCGCGCCGCGCAGCTCGCGGAGGTAGTTGTACAGCTTCAGATAAAGCTCGTGATATGTCTTCACGCCATCGAACTGCTTGATCGGGCTGTCGCCCTTTGGCCCGATGTTGCGGACCGTGACCGCGAGCGCGAAGCCGAGCTCGGCGATGAGCACGCTCCACATCGCCGGGTCCGGGAGAGGCGCGTCCACGGAAGCCAGGTGGGCGAACACCGCTGCGAGGCAGCTCCAGAGCGCACGATTTTCGGGGTACGTCTCGCCGAGCGTCCCCAGCGCCAGCCGCTCGATATCGTCCATGCACGCGTGCCACCGGCGCTGCAGCGCGAGCGTCCCGAAGCCGCGCGGGAGCAGGCGGACGTGCGGATCGATGACGGCGGCGATCGTGATGACGTCGGCGCCGGTCGTGCGAGGCCAGCGCTGGCGTTCGGGCGTGCCCGGGTGGAGCTCGATCGAGCCGCGCAACGACTCCGCGCGCTGCACGAGCAGGACGTAGGCGTCGGTCCAGTTGTGAACAGTGGGAGAAGTCGACATGTATCCTCGGGTAGAAAGGAATCGGGGGCCGGGGACGCACGAGCGGCGCTCGTCGCGACCCGGTTTGGTTGGTTGCTATTGCTGTGTAGTTGCTGTCGCTGTTGCTACGTCTTCGCGATCACAACCCCAGGCGCGGGATCACGATCGCGATCTGCCCCGCGGCGAGCGCCGCGGGATCGATCGGGCAGGCCGTCGGAGCTGCTTCGGGCCCCGGCGGCGCGCAGGTCGGCGGCGGCTCCGCCGGCACGAACGGCGGCGGCCTGTAAGCCGGCGTCGTCCCACCGAAGAAGCTCATCCCACCGAAGAAGCTCACGCCCGCCGTCGGCGGCGGTTGCCCGCCGCCGATGTAAGCCGGCGTTCCGCCGCTGCGGAAGTACGCGCCGATCCGATCCAGCACGCCGCGGTCATTGCTCGCGATCGACTGGCTCGTGCCGAGATAGGTGCGGTTTGCCATGCCGCCCTCTCAGCCCAGCAGCCGCGCCACGAGGCTGCCCAGCGTGCGGACCTGCTCGTCGCGCTTGGCGTGCTGCGCCAACGCGCTCTGGTAGGTCACCAGGTTGCTGACGTCCGTGGACGTGTCCTGGGTCGCCACCGGAGCGGCGGGGAGCGACTGCAGCGCGGCGAAGATCTGCGCGGCCATCTCGATGAGCTGGCCGGGCGTCAGCCTGCCGAGCAGCGCCGTCAACGGCGACTGCGGGACCGGGTACATCACCTGCGGCGCCTGGGCGTAGACCGCGCCCGGGTAAGCGGTCTGGTTGTAGACCGGGGCGGGCTGGTTGTAGACCGGCGGCCGCGTCGGCGACGCGTACACCGTCTGCGTCGCCGGCAGTCGCGGCTGCGCCCACGCCACCGGCCGGTTGCCCGGCCGGTGATCACGGGTCGCATTGCGAGCGTCCACGTAATAGATATCTGCGTACTCTTCCATTCTGGTTTCCTCTCTTGGGTCGCGCTTCACGTCGCTCGCGCGACCCCGACCCCCGATCCCGCTCAGGCGTAGACGTCGGGCAGCTCGCTCGACGCGAGCGCCAGCCGCATGCGCGCGCGCTCCAGCGCGGCCTCCAGGGCGCCGGGCGGGAGCTCCTCAACGCCGCCCTGCCGCGGCTTCGCCGTCGCCACCTTCTGCTCGCTCTGCTTCTTGTCGCGATCGTCGATCACCATGAGCGCGAGCTGGCTGCCGGCGGCCGACATCGTGCCAGCACCGATGCTGCGGATCATCGCGTCGTCCCCGCGCCACGCGAGCCCGGCGCCCACCGCGGACAGCGCGCCCGCGATCGTCTTCGGGGCCCAGCCCTGGGTCGCGAGGAACGAGCCGATCAGCGCGGTGCCCGCCGCGCCGGCTGCGGTGTAGCCGAGACGCTGTAGCGGCGTATCTTCGTCCTGCGGCTGCCGTGGCGCCCGCGGCGCCCGCGGCGCCCGCGGCGGCGGCGGCGGCGCGGCGTTGCGGTACTTCGGCCTGTGCGGCTTCTTGTTCGTCTTCTTCGCCATCGGAGCCTCCCTATGCGAGCGCGAGGTGGTGAGCCGTGTGGGTGCCGACGTGGCCGTGCGCGCCGCAGGGGCGCTCCCACGCGATCGGCGGGGCGTGGTGCGGCACCGGCACCGGCACCGGCACCGAGGGCACGAGCGAGCCGGGCACGATCCCGGCGAGCTCGCGATCGATCGCGCCGATCAGCAGGCCGAACGTGAACAGCACGTCGTCCACCGCCACGTTGGCGGGCCGATCGTCCATGCGCGCGCGCATGAACGTGCGGACGCGCTCGACCGCGCTGGCGTCCTCGGGGTCCTCGCGGACGAGCCGCGCGGCGACGTCGAGGCCCCACTCGAACGCCTCGCGGATCGCACCGCGCAGGCGTGCGCTGTCGAGGCCGCGGCTCATGGCCGCTTGGCGCCTCTCGGTCTTCTTCGCGTTGTCGTGCTTCGCAGTGTCCTTCTTCACGGTCCTCTCCTGTCTCGGGGCAAAGCCCCGCTGTGCCCGCTGTGCGGGCGATTGGTGGCGCGCCGCGAGCTCGCGCGGCGCATCAGGTGATGTGGTGGCGATCAGCGCGCGCGGGGCGAGGTGATCGACGCGAACGTGGGCAGCCGGGCCGGCTTCGCGAGCGCTCCGAGGCTGAGCCCCTCTCGCTTCAGCTCCTGCTCAACCGCGCCGAGCATGTGATCGCTGATACCGAGGCTCTGTAGCTTGGACTGCAACGCCGCGGCGCCGAGGTTGGTGCCCACGCGCGCGGCCACCTTCGCGAGCCCGGAGAGCCAGGGCGCGGGACGCAGCGTCAGCCCGCCGATATCGATCGACAGGTTGCGTTGCGTGCGTGCAAGCGCCTCATCCGCCAGGTCGGCGATGGCCTGCGCCACAGAGCGCACGATGGCGACCGCGTGTGCTCCGTGGTCGCGTGCAGCGCGCTCGGCGAGCGCGAGGAGCCACGCGAGCGCGTCGATCGTTTCTTCGTCTGCCGGCGCGATGCCTTCATCGATGAGCTTGAACATCGCATTACGCGCACGGCGCGCGCGGCTCGGTCCGTTCCGAACATGCGCCGCGCCAGCCTCCGCCAGCTCGGCCGTCCATTCGACTGCATCGCGTGCGTCGACCGGCATGGGCGCCTTCTGGAGCAGCGCTACGCCGTAATCGAGGCCGTTCCGAGGGAGGCGGGGATCGAGGACGATCGCCGCTCCGTTCTCGAGCGGGAACGTGTGCATCCCGAGCTCCGTGTCGATCGTCGCGAGCTGGCGCACGGGCTTCGGATCGATCAGCTCCGCCACTGCGATGAACAGGGAGGCGCGTTCGACGCAATTGGGGTTCTCCGCCGGGATCCGGAGGCGCTGCGACGGCTCGCAAGCGTCCACGCGCGGCCCATCGTCCAGATCGCCGGTGTCGTCTCGCTGGGGGAGCGTGCGGATCCACTCTGCGAGCGACTCGGTCGTTGGGTGCTTCGCCGCGAGCTCGACGATCACGGGATCCTGCTCGGCGACCATGCCGGCGATCATCTCGGTGATCGTGCCGAGGCACTGCCCATCATTGAGGGGAAGCCCGATCACGACGCCTCTCCCTTCTTCACCGTGCCTGCGATGAACGAGCGGATCTTGTACGCAGCCTCGGCGACCTCGCGCTTGCTCAGGTCGTCGAACCACGCGCGCAGCGCGGCCGGCTCGAGCGCACCGGCGATCTCGCGCGCGAGCGCGCTCTCCTCCGGCGTCAGCATGGCCTGCACGGCGACGAAGTGCGCCATCGTCTTCGGGTCGATCGGCGGCAGCTCCACCGCGCTCGGGGATGACTCCTTCGGGCTCTCGGCCGTCGGCTCGCGCTGCGCCTTGGCGCGCGGGGGCCTCGCCGCCGTCGGCTCGCGCTTCTCGCGCTCCTCGCGCTCGGTCGGCGCCGGCTCGCTGTCGTCGGTTGCTGCCGTGGGCGCCGCTTTCCGCCAGTCGAACATCGCGGCCAAGCCCGGGATCTTGAGCTTGCCGCTGGCGATTCCCGAGATGACGGCCGGCACGAGCTGCGCGACGACCGCGTTCAGGTCGAAGCCAGCTGGCGGCGTGGGGGCCGCGTCGTCGTCGTCGTCATCGCCGTAAGCGTCGACATCGACATCGACGAGACGCGGCAGTCGCGCCGGGATCCCGGCGCCGTCGGCGGCGCGCAGCAACTCCGCCGCCGCTTTCATCATCTCCGGGAATCGATCGATCACGGACTTCGCGAGCTCCGTGTTGAGCCGCATGGCCTCGCGGACCGCTCCGTCCCGCTCCTCGCGCAGCTCGATGGCCGACGTCTCCGCGGACCGGTCCGACTCCACGACTTGAACGTACGACACCGGCACGTCCTCGACGATCTTTCCGCCATCGTCGATCGGCTCCAGTCGATAACGCCCCGGCATGCCGACGGCCGTACGCAGATCTTCCATGCCGCTCTCGATGGGCACCGTCAGGGGCCGCCCCTCGCGCCCGTAGACCAGAACCGGCGCACCGCGCGGCTTCATCCGCCGCACACGCCACCCCGTCACCGCCGGTGGCACCTCGAAGTAATCGCCTCGCGCGTCGAACGCCAGCTCAGACATCTTTCGTCCCTCCTGATCTCATAAGCGGACGAGTTGCGATTCCCCGACGCCGATACGCATGTGCGTGTGACCGGTGCCGCGCGAGGTGTAATCGTTCGGCTAGCGCGTGCTCCAGTTTGGCGAACCGTTCAATGACCGCGAAAGATCGGCAGAGCACGCGAGATATGCTCGTTGCAGGGCGCGATCATTCACTCGACCAATCTTTCGCGGGGCCTTTTTCCTCGACGAGAGACGCGTTCAACTCGAGCGCGACATGGCCGATTTATCAGGCGAACATTCTTTCTCGAGCTCGGTCTCCACGCGAGACGGCTCAGATCGCGCAGCTGAGCGAACGCAAGATCACGCGTAGGCCCGTGCAGCTTCGCGTGTATCGGCTGGAAGTTGCTGGATCAGCCGGAGCAGCCGCTTGCGCGCGGCGTCATACGTCTTCGAGCTCATGCGCGTAACCTGCAGAACTTCGACTTTCTTCGTTGCTCCCCGCTCGTACGCGGTCAGAAGTTGCTGCAGCTCCTGATCTTCTGCGGTGAGCGCTCGCAGATCATCGAGGATGCGTTGGGCGAGCGCGCTACGTTCTTCTGCGAGGCTCGAATCGTCTCGCGCCGTGGCGAGCGCTTCCTCCACCTCGTTCGCCAGGTCTGGATCGAGGCGTTCGGGCTTGAACCGAGTAGATTGGACGAAGTGCTGGTGTGTGCGAGACTGGATCACGCCGCACAGGTGGATCTCGAGTTCGCAGTGCTCGGGGTTCCAGGCTCTGGTTCCGGTAAGCGTGTCGTGGATCGCGTCCTGGATCAGCTCGCGATGATAGAAGTCGTCAACATGGCGCCCGGCCGTCGCGACCTTGCGCGCGCACATCGTCGCGTAGCGCTTGAGGCGCTGCTCGAATCCGGATTGCGTCGCCTGCTCCTCGAAGGCATCGAGCCACGCCTTCGTCGGGGCAAACGGCTGCCTGAGCTTGACCTTGGGCCTGCGGTCTCTTCGGCCGCGGAAGATCACCGGCCCGTCCATCGATGGTTGGCCGGCGGTGTCGGCCTCTGTTCTTGAACTTCTGAACATGGGCGCGCCGTTTCGGCCGCAGGGGTCCGGGGATGCGTAGAAAATGAACCAAGGCCATCCAATGCCAAAATGTTCTCAATTTCAGGATCTTACGACCCCAGTTGAGGTTGGCGGGCAGAGTTGGCGGGCGTCACGCCTGCGGCTAGGACGAGCTGCGGCCGACAGGTGCACACGCCACGTGCGAGATGCCAAGGAGCGTTGAGGCTGCGCTGGGGCTCCCGGCCTCGCGCATCCACAGCTCCAACGCCGCGATGTGGCCTGGTAATCGACGCGCCGCGGTCGCGAGCATCCGCGAGGAGCTCGGTGCCGTCGATTACCAGGAGGCCGAACGGGACAGAGCCAAGTTGGTCTTGTTCCCGTGGAGACCTCGCGGCCTACGCTTGCTCGAACGAGTCACGACGCTTCCTCGTCTAGCGCTTTGCTCGCGAGCAGGTCTAGAAAGCCAGCTGTCCAATCCTTGCCGGACGGCGACAGATTGGGCTGTTTGACCAGGGGGCCGTCGAACTTGGCTCCCTTCACTCCGTGGAGCTTGCACTCGATGAAGCGAACGTCCTCGAGTGAACGGTTGTGCCACCGGGACCCCCGGAGATCGCACTTGACGAACTGCGCGCCTGTCATGGTCGCATTTACATCCCGATTAGTAGTCAGATCGGCACCTTGAAAGTCACAGAACATGAACGTTGTCTGCTCTGCGCTCATGTCCATGAGATCTGCCCCATCAAATGAGCACGCGAGTGCCGATCCGCGATCCCATCGAGCATTCACCAGTTCAGTATTTCCGAAGTCGCAGTGCGAGGCGACCGCGCCATCGAGATCCATAGCGCGCATCGAAGCCCGGCTCAGGTTTACGTGCCAGAGAACTGCTTGAGTCGCGATCGCGTCGTTCAGGTTCGCACCTTGCACGTCGACACAGCTCAGCCGCGTAGACGCCAGATTTGCCAGGGACAGATCTGCATTACGCAGCGACATAACTTCGATCACGTCTCGGTCGTGGTTGTAGTGCAGTTCGTTGAACCTCGGCCCTGCGATCAGCTTCTCCGCGACATCGGCGATCCCGAGCCCGTTCCGATACAGTGCCAGCGGATCGAGTGCTGACACCCGGGTCGCGAGCCGCCGCGACTGTAGCTCATCGGCTAAAGACACGCGCGGTAGGAGCCGTCCTGCGCGGTCGTGGAGCACGACGAGCTGGTCCACGAGCCATCGTTGCCACGTCACATCCCAGCCGCTGCTCGTGGTCGTGTACACGATGACCAGAATAGCCAAGCGATCGAGGCGCTCGATCGCTTGCCACAGATTGGCACCGAGAGAGAGCAGGTGCGCCAGGTCCGAGGTGCTGACCTGGTCGAAGGCCGTCAGCTGCTCGTGAGCGTCGGCTAGCAG
>Ga0247790_10000362_pt1 | contig 15602 bp, 13 predicted proteins | sample UWRJS171409R4_FD_179913 | JGI IMG/M metagenome (GOLD analysis project Ga0247790, IMG submission 179913) | Soil microbial communities from Arlington Agricultural Research Station in Wisconsin, United States - UWRJ-S171-409R-4 | ecosystem: Environmental > Terrestrial > Soil > Agricultural land... | reverse complement strand
ATCCGAAAAATAGGTCCAACCAATCACCGCCACCATCGCGATCACCATCCCCGGTTTCGGTGATCACCATGCGACGGTTTCGGCGATCACGATGGCTGAAATACGCATTCAGGGGTCAGCGCCTGGAGGCTCAACCGCTTGAGCAACCAGGCGAACATCTGCTCCATGAAGCTCGGGAATCCTGGTCGCGCGAGTTGGTTGTAGAACGCTCGGTACGCCACCGTGGCGTCGTTCTGGTGGTTGAACTCACGCAGCAGATCCGCCAGTGACTCGACGCTCCGGCCTGCAAGCGCTGCGGTGGTCGCGAGGAACAAGCGATGCGGCGTGACCGTCCGTAACCGCTCGCTCTGGCCCGTCTCGTGACCGATCTGGTTGACCTCATCGATCGACAGCGCGCGCGCGAGCGCCTCCCGCATCCTGGTAAGCTGAGCAGCAGACAACGCGGTCTCCTTGTTGTTGGCGTGGAAACCGCAGCTTGGAGACTGTCGTTGTCGCTCGCGATTTTTCGGCTTCGCCGGCTACGCCCGAACTTCGTCGAGACCAGGCATTAAGAACGCATCCGTTGCATCACCGTCGAGGGCCGCGCCTAAGATCTCACCTATGGGCCCGCGCTAGCCCGCCACGTCGCCCGGCTCTCGAACGCCGAGGACCGTGCGTTCCTGGAGGATCTCGCCCGCCAACCAGAGAAGCATGAGCCGCCGCTCTCGTGGGGGCTCCAGCACTACGTGCGCGGCGACCTAGTTCTCGAAGATGACACCGTGGTCACGCTCGACGAACTCTGCGCCCACGCCGGCCTGGCACCGCCGCCGCTCCTTGAGGACATGCCCGACGAACTCGACATTCCCCCCGGTGATATCCCGATCGCAAGCGAGTGATCTGGGAGTAGCACTTCAGCTCGCCGCCAACGATGTTCATCGCCGGTCCGCCCCTACTCATAAGGGCGAAACACGAGTCTGAGACAAGCAGCGTTCAATCGCCGTGGAGCATCGCTACGCATGCTGATCGCGCAGAGGCAGGTGGGGTGTGAAGGACTGAACCTCCATGAGGCGTGCCGCGTCGTCATCCAGTTCTGGTGCCGTCGTCGTGCTCGGCGGTGCCGCCTCCTCGAACAACACGGACAGCTCGCCGCGCTGATGTTGCTCGTCGAGCCGCACGGTCTTGAATATCCCGCCGCTTCGGAGCAGCGATGCCGATCGCAGCGCTGGCTTCTGATCCTGCCGCGATTGGATCCCGCTCGTCAAACTTCTGCGGCGAAGTACTAGCTACCAGCCCTCCGGCGCCGGGGGCTTCCAGCGCGACGGCCCCTGCGGGCCTGTGGTGTCCTTGGAGTTACCGACTTCGCCCCACGCGCCGCCGAAGCCGTACCAGTCCTGGGCGCGCGCGTTCTGCATGTGCTGCCAGGTCTTCCACTGCTCGCCCTTGCCGGTATGGTCCTTCACGATGCCACCCGGGCCCAGACCGTGAGAGCCGGCGGTGGAGTACGACGCGTGCGAGCCCTTGGCGCTGTATACGATAGGATGACTGCCCTGCTTGGGCACGTCCTTCCACTTCTTCGTGTCGGGCGGGCCGTTGTGCTGGAAGTACGCGACGTGGGTCGCGCGGTTGTTGGCGTTGAGCTTGACGGTGATGCGCTCCCAGTCGCCCTCGTGGTTGTCGAAGCCGCCGGGCACCGGGCCCGCGTTATAGGCGTAGAAGAACCAGAACGTGATGAAGTGGCCCTCGACCGCCTCGTAGTACATGGGCGCGCTCGTCGAGCCCAAGCTCTCGTGCTTGGAGTTGTCGAGATCGAGGAAAACCCCTCGTTGCCGCCGTCGCCCTTGCCGTCCTTGGGGCGGACATCCTGGTCGGAGTGAATCTGATCGCCGTGGTGGCCGCTGAACGTGCCCTCGACCTGATGTTGGTAGCCACCGTGGCCGAGGTTGTGCTCGTCGACGTGTCCGCGCGGCGCGATTTCGTGGTCACGGCGCCCTGAGTCGTGCGACCAGCGCAGGCTCGAGTTGGCGATGAACGAGCTTGCGTTGGTCGGACCGTGAGTCTCGCCGGGAGCGAGGTAGACCAGCGGTGCGTAGCGCGCGGTCGCCTCCTGGATGGTGAGCTTGCGCGACTTGGACGCCTGCGCTTTAGGGACCGTGGCCTTCTTCTGGACCGCACGCGGCGGCTTGCCCGGATTGAGCGCGACGCTCAGCGTCGAGTGGTCGTCGCCCTCGTCGGCCTCGTGGTCGTGCTCACCGCCCACTGCGACGTGCGCCGCATCCGCTGCATGGTCGGCGCGGGCAGCGTGGCCCGCATGGTCGTGTGCCTTCTTGCGCTGGACCTGCGCGCCGCCAGTGTCTCCGGTCTGCGGCAGGAGGTCCGCGGCGGAGCGCCCCTGGACAACGCGATCGGCGACTTCGTCGGCGTTACGCTCGTAGGCGTCGCCAGCATCGCCGACGCCACCCGCGAGTTGGACGCCCGAGCGCTGCTGGACGACGTGTGCGGCCTCGTGGGCCGCAAGGTGGAGATCAGGTTGACAGGCAAAGGCGACGTCGTTGCCGGTCGCGTAGCCCTCGGCGCCCATCTGGCTCGTCGCCTGCTGGGCCGCCCCGCCGATGTGCGCGCGGATGCTCGACACGTCGTGGTTGGATCCGAACATCTGCTGGATCACATCGTAATGTGGCAGTGGACCGCTCGATCCCGAGATCCCGTGCGCGGCAGCCGCGTGGATGTCGACGTCCCCGCTACCCCCAGCAGCCTTTCGCTGCACCGTCGAGGTAACGGGCGCGGGCTGCGCCGCCTCGACGAGCACGTGCTCGCCGGGCACGCCTGCGCTCCTGGCGTCGTGGTTGGTGTCTTCCGCTTGGTGTGCCGGCGTTCTCTGGATGGCGGCGTCGGCGCCGCGCCGTATCAGGCTCAGATAGGGAAGCGAATTCCCTCCCAGAGTCCGCCTTTGAACCGCGGCAGCGGGCGCTTGCGCGTACGCTTGCTCGACCAGCGTGCGTCGCCCAACGGATCCATGCGCGGCCTGGTGCTGGATCACATCTGTCGTCGGAACGCGCTTCCCAAATCCTCGTCCGTACCCCTGGTCCATGACTGTTGTACGCCGCAGGCCCGTTTTCCTTCCGTCAGGGCAATCTCGCGCTACCCCCAGCGACAATGAATGCGGCGGTCCTCTCCTGTCCGCCGATGACTGCCTCGGATTGCGGCAGCCTCCAGCGCGAGATTTCCCCGGCGAATCCGCGCGTCACGATGTCGACTCCTTCGAGGTGCACGCCGATCACGGCGGACTCGTGCGCCGGCAACGTCCAGAGCTTGGCGCCGCTCGCCGCGTCCCAGAACCGAAGTGAACCGTCGGCGTCGCCGCCGATCACCAGGCCGTCCGGCGTGAGGATCGCGTCGGCAAGAAAGCCGGGCCATCCCTGATAGGTCGGGTGTGGCCCGCGAGCCGCGCGACGACGCGAGGCTGGGCGACATCGACGACGAACGGTGGGCTCGCGGCCGCCAGGTAGCTCGGAAGGGCCACGAGGCGACCGCCTTCGCGGCGGAGTGACATCACGCGGACGGGCATCTCGAGGTCGGCGAGGACCGCACCGCTCGGACTGAACACGCGGAGGCGTCGCTCGGCGTCTCCTGCCACGATGCGGCCATCCGGCAGCATCTCCGCGACATCGATCCCGGCCGCAGCCTGGAGCGCGCGGCTGGCTCCGTCGTCGCGCGTGACGAGGATCGAGCCGTCGACCGCCCCGCTCACCAGGTCCCGGCCCATGGACGCGAAGGCCACGGCGCTCACCGGCGCGGCGTGCTCGATCCGGCGCAGCAGGCGACCGCCCGGGAGCGCATACAGCTCGACGGCGTTGCCGCGAGCGATGGCGGCACGGTCGCCCTCGGCCGAGACCGCCGGGAACGCCGACGTGAAGCCGCCGCCCTCGATCGGCTTGACGCTCGGAAGCTCGGCGAGCAACCGATCGTGGGCCGTGTCCCACACCCGCGTGGGCCGCGTCCCGCAACCGACGGCGATGAAACGGCCGTCCGGCTGTGCGCCGCTGACGATGCCGCAGTCATCGCCCGTCGGCTCCGATCTCCACCGGCGATATGGGGAGTGCGCGTCCCAGATCCGGGCGGTCCCGTCGCGGGACGCGCCGACGACCTGCCCGCGTGGACCGAATCCTGCCACGCGCAAGGCGCTCCGCGGCCCGTCGAGGACCGCGATCGGTAAGCCTTGCGCGATGTCCGCGACGACGGCGGTGCCGTCGGCGTGCGCGGCGAGGAGCGACCCCGAGGTCGGGTCGAACTCGACCGCGAGGATCCGGCTCCGGCGCGGATTGAGCTGGCTCCTCAGCGCGCCCGAGCCCGTCCGCCAGACTTGCATCGTGCCGTCGCGACCACCGGCGGCCACGAGCTCGCCGTCGGACGAGAACGCCAGCGACTCGACGCTTTCGCCGGACTGGCGCAGATGGCGGAGGCGCTGTCCGCTCGGGATCTCGAAGAGCGACACGTCACCGGCGGCGGAGCCCGTGGCGAGGCGGCCGCGCGTGTCGAACGCCAAGCTGCGGACCGGGCCGGGGACCGTGAGCACGCGCCTCCACGTCCGGCTGTCGAAGACGTGCGCGTCGTTCCCCCCCCGGTCGTCGCGAGATAGTCGGTTCGACTGAAGGCGATATTCGCGAACCGGTCGGGATGAAGATCCCGCAGCTCGCCGACCAGCTTCCCGCTCCCGGCCTCCCAGACTCGCGTTACGGATCCATCGTAGTAGATCGCGGCGACGAACTTTCCACTCGATGAGATCGCCGCGCGCTGGAAGTCCGGCCGCGTCGGGCCATCCGGCGGCGTGGCGAGATCACGAATGAACATTCCCGTCTTCGCGTCCCACACCTTGATCGCCGTCGCCGTGACCGTGACGAGCCAGGCGCCATCGGGCGCGTAGAGGGTCTGATAGACCGCGGCGCCATGGGGCAGCGTGAACAGCAGCCGATGCGTTTGCCCATCCCAGATCTGCGCGGCCCGATCGTCCGCCGTCGCGATCTGGCTGCCGTCGGGCGAGAACGTGGCCCACCACATGTGGCCGTACGTACTCGGGAGGCGCGCGCGCTCGCTCAGGCGAGGCTGCATCGCGCGCGCGAGCATGAACCCCGTCGCGGACACCGGATCGCGCTTGTACGCCTCGGCCAGGTGGCGCTGCGCCTCAGGCTCGCCGTGCAGCAGCGCCGCCCGCCCCTGCTCCAGCTCGGACTCGCTGATCTTCGCCTCAATCTTCGCCTCCGCCAGCTCGCGCGCGGCCCGCGCCTCGGTTTCCGCGAGACGGGCTTGCATCGTCACGCGACCCGCAACGGCGAGGAGCGCGCCGCCGCCGGCGACCGCGACGAGGACCCGCCGTGCCCAGGCGCGACGGCGGGCCCGCCGCTGGCTCGCCGCCACGAACGAGCATTCGAGCTCGCTCATCGCCTTCGAAGGGACGGCGCGCGCGATTTCGCTCAGGTCCTTGGTGGCCAAGAGGACGTCCGGCGACCGAGCGCGGTCTGCCCACCGCTGCGCCGCCGACCGGAGTTGCTCGCGCGGCTCCGCGCGCAGCGCCGCTCGGAGCTCGGCCGCCAGCTCGAGGGCGGTCTCCTGGCGCGCCTCTGGGGACTTGGAGAGCGCGCGACGGATGGCCTGGTCGGCGCCTGGCGGGAACCCGTCACCGAGAGACGGCGCCTCCGCTTGGAGGTGGCAGTCGTAGTAGCCATTAGCGCTTTCCGCCACGAATGGCGTGCGTCCGGCGAGAGCCTCGTATGCAAGGCAGCCGAGGGCATAGATGTCGGTCGCGGGCCCGACTCTATGCGGATCGCGCCACTGCTCCGGGGGCATGTACGGCATCGAGCCGAGGAGCGCGCCGCTGGGGGTGAGGCGGATCGTTCCTAGATCGGGTCGACTGGACCAGGTGGGCGTCTGGTCCGGAGGCGCGGGTCGGATCCTCGCGGTCTTGATGGCGGCGCGGTCGGGCCCCCCATCTTCGTGGGCCTCCTCGTCGGCCCCATCCGCGGCGGCGAGGATCTTCGAGATCCCGAAGTCGAGCAGCTTGGGGAACAGCCGGCCTCCGCTTTCGATCATCATGACGTTCGAGGGCTTGAGGTCGCGATGCACGATGCCGCGCTCGTGGGCGGCGTGCACGACCGCGGCAATGTGTTCGAAGAGCGGAACAAACTCCGCCAAGGGCATCGGCCCTCGCGCCTTCAGGTACGCGCCGAGCGTGACGCCCCGAACGAACTCCATCGCGATCCACTGCACACCGTCGTCCTCGACGCCGAACCCATACACGTGCGCGGCGAACGGGTGGTCGAGCTGCGCGGCCAGCCGCGCCTCGCGCATGAAGCGCTCCTGCCGGGCCAGTCCCCCGGTTTCGCGAGCAGCACCTTGACGACAACGTCACGCCCGAGCTCCCGCTGCTCACAGCGGTACACGATGCCGTGGCCGCCGACGCCGATCCGCTCGCGTACCAGGAACTCCCCCAAGACTCGACCAAAAAGCTCAAGGTGCGTCATCGTTCGGGCCGCGATGGTACACGTCGCCTTCTTGCCATCGCACGGCCCATGACCGTGAAGCAGACGCTCTCTCACAGGCGCGCGCGTCGACCGGCGCGCGCCTGTGTCGCGGTTCGCGCTGACGCGCGGGGCTCAGGTTCGGGCCATGCGGCTCCCCCGCGGGCTCGCGCCGGCGGCGCGCGGGTCACCGAGGGGCCGCTCGTGGTGGCGCCGGAGCAGCAGTGCCTCGACGGCGCGACGCCCCCTCGACCGGATCGCGTGCTACCACGCGTACATCCGGGTGGTGACCGGCGACGCCTGTGTTCCCGACGTGGTTCGCGATCCCGATGAGCCCCGCGGGATCTCCCGGTCCGTAGAAAGCTTGCCCGCAGCCGCCGTCCAGCGTAGGCCCGCCCCGTGGGCGCCCAACGCGTGATCTGGCATGTCGGCTTCGAACGCATCCTCCGGCGCCGCGGCCCGCCCTCGTTCGAGGTGCGCTCCGAGGTTCCGCTCTCCGAAGAGCCACCCCGGCTCGATTACCTGCTGCTACGCAAGCTCACGCCGGAAGGCGAGCCAGGGGACCAGGACGCGCAGACGCTGCGATACCTCTGGCCGCGCTTGCCACGCGTTTCGGTGGTCGAATACAAGAGCCCTAGCCATCCGTATCGGTCCGGTCAGCTCGATCGGCTCTGGGCCTACGTGCATACCTACTTCGCCAATCAGCGCGCCCTGCCTCGCCAGCGCGCCGATGGCACGCTGCTCACGCCGGCCGAGGGTGGTCCGGAAGTGCGCGCGCGCGAGGAGCTCTGCGCGGTGCTGGTTGTCCCCGGGCGCACCCCCAGCCTCGATGCCGACGTCGCGGCAATGGGCCTGACCTGGAGCGACCTGGGCGGCGGCTACCTGCGGGTGGACGACGGCCTGTTTGCGCTGTACGTCGTCGAGCTCGACGTGACCGGCCCTGCCGAAGGCGACGAGCTGCTACATTCGTTCGGCCACGGGACCTTGCGCTCGCCCGAGGCTCGCTGGTTCTGGATGGAGCTGGTAGGCTCCAGCGAGGTCGCGATGAACATGCAGGACATGGAAGGCTACAAGGAGCTGATGGACAAGCTGCTCGACACGCTGCCCGCCGAGCAGGTGTTGTCGCACTATGGTCCCGAGCAGCGCCTCGCGGGCCTGCCCCCCGAGCAGCGCCTCGCCGGTCTGCCCCCCGAGCAGCGCCTCGCGGGCCTGGACCGCGATCACCAGGCGCTTGCCTTGCCCGTCGAGGTGCTGCGGCTGCTGCCGGAGGACTACCTTCGCTCCCTCTCGCCCGAGGCGGAGGCCGAGATCCGCCGGCGGCTGCGCCAGAACGGTCACTGACGCGGTACGAAAACGGACCACGAGGACTACGCTTCCACCCCGGTGGACGTCGCACGGCGCCAGCGCGCCAGCGCCGCTCGTCGCCTGGCTAGGATGGGCATCTGAGGTCAGAACCCGGGCCGGTTGCGCTCCCGCCGCCGCGGTCGCGGCGCGCACCCGGTCGCTCTCCCAGGTGACCTGCGGATCCTCGTGCATCCTCCGGCCGACGCGCGCAGCTCTGTAGGAGGGCCGATCCGGGCCTGCGGTGATCATCAATCGAACAGCGGCGAGAGTCGCGAGGCCTGCCCCAGGTCGAGCATCGAGATCTGCGAGATCTGCGAGACGCCGAGCGGGCGCAGTTCCGGCGGCAGCGCGAGGAGCCGATCGGCCCACGCGCGGGCAAGCGCGCGCGGGGCGCGCCGGCAGAGCAGATCCTTCACCGCGTGGAAGCGTGGCGGTGCCTCCGCTCGCTCGACGAGGACGTCGTCCGGGGCGTCGCGCCACTCGCGCAGAAGCTGGTCCTCGGTGAGCGACTCGCGCTCGAGCAGGAGGAAGTGAGCGCGACCGGCCGCCATGCCATCCGTCGTCTCGACGACCGCGCGCAGCACCTCTGGTTCGAGATCGGCGCCATTGTTCCAGGGACCGAGGAGGCTGAGACGGAAGAGGCTATCGACGATCTCCGCTCTCACGTCCGCGACCCACGAAGCCGCCGCCGGACCTTCGGCGTGAGCGCCGAGCGGATAGCGCACCCACTCGGCGAGCGAGGCGAGCCTCAGGCGCCGGGCGGCAGTGGCGAGGGACGAGCACAGCCCGTACACGAATCTCGAGGGCTGCTCGTACGGGGCCGTGGCGAGGTGACGCTGGGTCAGATCGATCAACGTCCGGATGCTGTCAGGGCTGCAGGTATGCCTGCTGGCGTTCACCTTGCCGAGGTAGTCCTCGATCCTCATGAGGGCGAGCGAGGCATCGCCATTCGGCAGGCGCGAATCAGAGAAGCGCCGCTCCACGGAGGCAAGATCCGCGTCGGCGCCGCTCTCCGCGAGCGCGCGCGGGAGCAGGGCGACCGCCGCCGCGCCGATGGCTTCGTCGGGGTGTGTGAGCGCAGCGTCGACGTAATGGAGAGCATGCTCCACCGAGAGCTCGGTGAACACCCAGCAGACATGCGCGTGCTCTCCGCCAGCGGGGTGGGTCAGGAGCCACCTGGCGGCTGCGTGGCGCCGGAACGTGCGAGGCCGGCTCGCGTCGAGAGCCCAGCGCCTCGCGAGCTCGCGTCGCTCAGGTCGGCCGACGATGCTCTCGAGCACCTCATCGTAGTGGCGCTCAAGCTGGTCGGCGATCCAGAGCACCGTCTCCTCGTCATGGTCCTTGCGGGACAGGACGCTCTCGATCGCGTGGTACGGCGCGGATCCGTACGGCTCGCGCAACGATCGCAGCGTCTCCGCGTCGCCCCGCCGCACGAGCGCATCCGCGGCCCCGACCGCCAGCTCCCACGCCACGCAGGTTCGCGCGGGGATCGCCGGCTGCTCGGCCCGCTCCAGGAACCCGCGGAGCGGTGCGGCGACGCCGTGTCGATGGAGCACCTCGCCGAGCCGTAGGAGGCGTGCGACGCTCGCCGCGATCACCGGCGACAGCCGGCTCGGCGTCGCCGCGAGGTCGCGCGCCACCCTCGGATCTTCGGCCTCGATGCGCGCGAGCTCCTTCCGCTCGCGCTCGATCCACTCCTCGAGGCGGCGGACCGCCCCGGCCCGATCCAGCGCCTCTCGCCAGCTCGCCTCGTGCTGCTGCAACCACAGGAGGTTCGGCGCAGGGTGCTCGGGATGTCGGCGAATGAAGTCGACGATCGCCCGGACGACCTCGGCGTGCAGCCGCGAGAGCATGGCGCCGTCCCCATACGACAGCCGGTTCAGCACGATCGTCAGCGCCTGATCGTGGCGCTCGGGATCGCGAGGCGGCGACCACCGCAGGAGGGACCGCAGCAAGCCCCGCCCAGAGACTAAATGGATGGTCTCCTGGATGTCCTCGCTGTCGCCCGTGACCACCGCGCGTGCCCAGGTGTGGCCGTCCGCCGCGTGGTCCAGCAGGACGGCTTCCCGATCGAAGCTCAGGAACAGCAGTCGCTCCCGCCCCGCGCGCTCCTGCATCACCGAGAGCGCCTGCCAGGGCATCAGCTCGGAGTAGCGGGCCCACGCCGGCACGCCCGACGCCATCATCTCTCGCAACCACGCCGGGCCTGCTTCGACCAGGCGCTCCGCCGCGCGGACCACCCGGCGCGTGCCCTCGGTGCAGCGTTCCTCCAGATCGCGCTGCGTCCACGCAGTTGTTACCGGTGGCAGTGTCCGGCGATGGCGGCGGCTGGCGCTCTTCACCAGGGCGCCGAGCGCGGGCGGTGGGGAGAGACCGATCCGCGCCAGCATCTGGCACTCCAGCAAGCGCACCGCCGAGCACACGGCGCGCTCGACCTGATCGGGCCGCGGCACCTCGCGGGCGAGCGCGACCAGCGCGACGGACAGCTCGATGGCGCCCACGTGAGCCACCGTGTTGGTGACCAGGAGTTCGTCGATCCGCTCCTCCACGTGGCCGAGGCACGGCGCCCAGGCCATGCGCGCGGTCGCCCAGTCGGGATCGGCGAGCGTGTCGCGCAGGCGGCGCCACATCCAGTCGTCGTCGAGGCGCTCCGCGGCGAAGGTGAGCGCCAGCTCCGGATCGACCGGAAGGAGCATTCCATCCCCGGCGGGCCGCCATGCGTCGAGCTCGACGAGTAGCTCGATCAGATCGTCGCTGGACGGGGTGCGCGACAGGGCCTCGATCCTGTCAAGCACCTTCCTGGCGCTCACCTTGTCGGGCTCCTCGGCCCGGCGCGCCCGCTCGAGGATCTCGCGGAGCGACACTCCCCCCTCGCCGCCCACCGTCACACCGGCGAGCTCCACGAGCGCCTCTCGCAGTGCATCCTTGCCGACAGGCCCAATCGGACGCCCCGTGTCCGAACTGCGAACCGCCACCGCCGCCGCGAGCGCGCAGGCCTGCCGGCCGCGCTCGCTACAGAGCTGCTCCTGATCGGGTGACAGCTCGGCGCGGCGGACCATGCGGTGCATCGCGGACCGGATGTGCAGCTCGCGGTCGTTCGCGTCGCGCTCGAGCAGCTCCGGCTCGTCGGCGAGCAGGCGGATCAGGTACCCGATATCGAGCGGCGTCCAGCTCCCGCCGAGCCCGGACAGCTTGCCTGCGATGCGGTCGAGCTCGATCGCTTCGAGCGCGGCGGCGCCGGTTCCGCGCGCCTCCTCGAGCTGCCCGAGGAAGCTCTCCGCGTCGACGCGAGTCCACGCCGACAGCTCGAGCACGGACTGCCCCTGCCCCTCTCGGCGATGCCCGGCCTCACACGTCGCGATGACCAGGCGCGCCTTGCACCGGGCCGCCGCGGCGATCCACGCCTGCGGATCGTCCGGCTCATCGACGAGCCAGACTGCATCGGGCTCGGCCTCGTCGGGGATCCGGCTTTCGACGAGCCGGCCGACCTTCTCCTGCTGCGCGCGCCACAGGCGGGCGGTCTTGCCGCTGCCCGCCGGCCCGACGAGCCAGACCACGCGCTGCCCGTACGATGACACCGCGCGGCGCAGCGTCTCCGTCCCCTCGCGCAGCCCCGGGACCCTGTCGACCCACGGCGTAGCCTCTCCGAGCTCCTGCCACGCGGGGTGGCGATCGGGCGCCGGCCGGGGGCGCTGCGCCACCGCCTTCCGCGCCGCGCTCACCAGCTCCGCCGGCTTTAGTTTCAGCTCCAGCTCGCCGCAGATCGCGTCGAACACCTTCTCGACGAGGCCCGGGCCGAGGAGCTGATCCATGACCTCCCGGCGCTTGTTCAGGAGGCGGCTCAGCCGGGCCTCTCCTGCGTCTGCCTTCTTTCCGAGCGCCTTCGCGAGCGCGTTGGCGACGCGCTTCTGCTCGCCGGCCGGGATGTGCTTCTTCAGCTCATCCACCACCGCCCGGCGCGTCTCCAGATCCAGATCGAACGTCATCGGTCGCGAGCTTGACCCGCGGCGATGCGCGCGAGGTAGACCTCCGCTTGCTCCCCGTTGCGGCAACGCAGCGCAACCGACCGACGCCAGCCAGATCAGGCAGTTGGGCCCGACCCCGGCGCAGCTGGAATGCATTGGCCGCGGCCACGGTGGCAAAGATTCCGGACATGAGCCCGAGCAGGTAGATCGCCAGCTCCATACGCATCTCTCCTTTCGAGATGGGCTCACATTGCTCGCTGCAAGTCGCCGCGACCAGCCAGCAGGCTTGTGTCGTGTTGCGGCAACGCAGCGCAACGTCCGGTGCTCGTCGATGCGCCTCCCGGCAAGGGCCGGATGAGTTTGGCGCGCGCCTCGGTCAGCTCGGCGGCGGCGTGATGTTCTCGTGGAAGGCGGACTCGTTGGGGAGCGCTGCGTCGCGGTGACCAAGGGGCTGTACCTCGGCGCCGTCTCGACGACCGACGATACGACCGGCGCCAAGCGAGGAAACGGGGGCACCGTGCTGCTCAGGGTGTCTTCGCCGACACGGGATCGCTCGGTTCTTCGTCTTCCTCGTCGAGGGTGACAAACACCTCCCATCGCATCCCCGGAACGTCGAGCCCGTATGCGGAGACACGGTACTCGCCCGCACCAACGCGCCTCGTGATCTCCGAAATGGTCGTCGGCCCCGACACGACGAACCCTCCCAGCTCGGCGAGATTTCGGTACTCCGCGAAGCTGGTCGAGAACTCTTCCTTGTCGTCGCTGATGAAGTACTCACCGAGTGCGCGCGCGAGGCTGATCCGTGTCGGCTGCTTTTCCGGTAGCGCGGCGAGCATGCTGGCGAGCTGCTCGCACGTGACACGGCGGACGACGTCTTGCTCGGTGCGTCGCATCGGCAGTGCGGGCTCGGGGCGCTGAAGCTCACCGGCCCACAGGCCGACGAGCCACGAGTGGTACAGCTCGCGCACCTCATCGGGCGGCACGCGAAGCTTGAGTCCCGCGTAGTACCAAAGGATTTCAGCCACTTACCGCGACGTGGAGAACTACTTCTTCGAGTGGTGCGTCTGGCTCGGCCACGCGATCTATTGCCTGGCGTTCCCGCTGCCGTGGGCCGCTCTCGGCCTGTTCGGCCAGGCGCTCATCCTGTCCTCGATCTTCGGCGTCACCGGCATCCCGCCGACGGAGGCGCAGGCGCTCAAGACCAAGGGCGACGCCTACCGCGCCTACCAGCGCCGCGTGTCCAGGTTCGTTCCACGCCCACCCCGAGCGGTGTCCGACCGCACGGATCCGAGGGCGCCGCCGTGGCCCTGATCGGGCGCGTCTAGCGTTCGTCTAGCGCCTCGGGATCTGGATCGAGCGGCGCCAGCGGCGCCAGCAGTGGCCCGTAGACATCCTTGAGCGAGACGTCCTCGCCGTCCTCGTTCAGAACGCGACCGCCTGCAGCCAGGAAGTCGTGCAGCTTCCACCCGATGAAGCGAAGCGCGATGCAGAGCGCCTGCATCTTGTGAGCGCCTCGCATGGGCCCGGCGACGTACTCGAGGCCATCGAGCGCGTACTCGCAGGTCGCCTCGTTGTCCGCGATCGCGACCGGCATGCCGATCGCGATGCGACCCTCGCGCCGCGCGCCGCTCGCGAGGACCCACGTCACGGGTTGTTCAGCGATCCAGGTCATCGGACACCTGGAGTGTCGTGATGGGTCCATAGCGGTCACAGTCTTCTCTCTGGCACTTCCCGAGCGTATCCGCCGCGCGCCTCCAGCACGACTCCCGCTTGTCCGGGTTCTTGATCCGGCGGCATTTCCAGCCGTCGACGTAGTTGTAGTTGTACAGGCAGCAGTCCAAGCAGACGTCGTCTGGGTTGCTCGGAAGGCACCGTTTCCGCTCTGGCTGGTCGCCGGGACCTCCTCCTCCGCCGGGGCAGCTGTCGGGGTCGTGCGTTGGGACCGAGTTCTCCTCGGCTCGCTTGCAGGATCGTCGTTGGTTGCGTCGTAGTCGGCCGCACAGCTGACTATGGTCATCATCACGACCATGAGCGTTGCTTGCCTCATGCGGGAGCTTGCCGCTGACGAACTGGGCGGCAAACGCGCGACGACGCTCAGGATCTGCGGATGGTCATGTGGCAGCGGCGCGCTCTGAAAAAACCCGACACAGGCGATCGCACCAAGCCTCGATCTCGAGATGGGTTGTTCACGGCGAGCCCGACCGCGGCCACGCAGCCAGTGAGCAACGGCGATGGTCACGCGACGCCGCTTCGCAGCATACCCGAAGTCACGCTCGCCCTGGCACGCAGCCAGTGAGCAACGGCGATGGTCACGCGACGGCGGCCCCCCGGTGTCCGAGGTGCGCCGGCCGTCAGCACACGTAGTTCACATACAGCCGCCAGGTGTCGGGCGCTGCCGCCCGGCTGCGGAGCGGTTCATCCGGTTGCTGTTGGGCTCGCACGACTCGTACACCGTCGTGATGCAGCCGAGCGGTATCGCCTGAGACGGCGTGCCCACGCGAGTCTCGAAGCGCGCCACGTTCTCCTCCGCCACCGCGCTGAGCGCGGTCTACTGCACGCGTTCCCACATCCGCACGAAGTTCTCCGTCGAGGCGCCGAGGTTGTCGAGGTACTTCTGCGCCAGGCCCATCGTCCGCATGTCCTCGAACACCGCGCGCAGCAGCCCGATGTGGCCGAACCCCTGCTTCTGGTACCAGTTGCGGTACTCGGTCGACGGATACGCGAAGCCGCCCAGCCCATCGGAGACGTTGGCCGGTGGCGGGACCCAGGCGTACTGCTGACTGTCGCGCTGGCTCGAGCCGCGGCAGCCCTCGTCGCCGCGCCGCGGGACCATCTGCTGGATGAAGCCGTTCATGTCCGACGCCCACGCCAGGTTCAGCCCCTGGTCGACGCCCCACGCCAGCGACTGCGCGTACGACCGCGCCGAGCCGTCGCAGGTGTTGGCCACACCGGACGGCGGATAGGCCGCCGCGAAGTCCGGCCCGGTGCGCAGCCCGACCATGCCGCCGGTGGTCTTGATCGCGTTGACGTGCAGCGCGGTCAGCGGCTTCTCCTGCTTCTGGTTCGCCATGTTGTTGTCGCTGGCGATCAGCCGGTCGCGAAAGTGCGAGTGCGACGAGTACAGCGCGTGGTTGCCGCGGCTCTGCGCGACCGCGAACAGGTTGGCGACGGCGCGCTCCGACATGTGCGCGATGTCGATCGCCATGTGGCGATCGATCAGCGCGTTGGCCAGCTGCACGCCCTGCGCGGTCAGGCCGAGCTCGTTGGTGTAGCCGGCGCCGGCGTCGCACTCGCCGAGCTGACCCGCGGCGTTGCGGCAGGTGAACCCGTTGCGCGGGTTGGTCTCGAGGATGCCGACCATGTCGGTCGTGGTGAGGTCGTCGTACTTGCAGCGCGTGCCGCCGTTGATGCTGAAGCACTGGCCGTTACGGAAGTAGTTCTCGATCCACTGCATCGCGTTGTAGGCATTGTTCATCACCGTCGCGCCGGAGAACGCGCTGTTGATGTGGCCGCCCATCTGGAACGTGCGCACGCCCAGCGCGATGTACTCGTCGAGCACGTTCTGCCAGTCGGCGCGGTTGTCGAACGGCTCGGTGGACTCGACCGACAGCACGATCGCCAGCTTGCCGGCGGCGATGATCTGGCGGGCGTGGGCCGGCGACAGCGCGATGTCGACCCAGTCGTTGGCGTCGGCGAACCGGTTGGCCTCCTGGAGCTGCCACTTGATCGAGGTGTACTCGTTGCACTGGCCGGCCTTGAGCAGGTGCGACTTGCGGTTCTCCATCACCTCGCACATCGGCCG
>Ga0247790_10000361_pt1 | contig 15744 bp, 13 predicted proteins | sample UWRJS171409R4_FD_179913 | JGI IMG/M metagenome (GOLD analysis project Ga0247790, IMG submission 179913) | Soil microbial communities from Arlington Agricultural Research Station in Wisconsin, United States - UWRJ-S171-409R-4 | ecosystem: Environmental > Terrestrial > Soil > Agricultural land... | reverse complement strand
AGCGCGCGGCGCGCCGCTCGCGCGACTTCTGCAGATCCCACCATGCGTGTCTCCTGCTCTTCTTCGTGAGGAATGTGCCGGCGGCACACGGCCGGGGCGCCCAACAGCACGCTACTGGGCGACGCCCGGCAGAGATCCTGACGCGCGAGTCGCTGACCATTCCTGACACCGGCGCAAACGCCGTGAAATCTCCGTTCGGAGCAACACGGTAGGCGCGCCCGGTGCTGCTGACCTCGCGGCGACAGCTACCGGCTTCGCCGCGTCGATGGTGCGCCTTGACCGCGAACTTCCGCCCCTGACATCGTGCGCCATGACCACTCGCCGTGAAGCGCTCGGCGCCCTGATGTTGCCCGTGCTGCCGGGTGCCTGCACTCCGCGCAGGCAATGGGTCGGGCCCGGCCCTGGCGCAGCGCGCGTCCCCCCTCCGCCGGGCAGCAGCTCCCCGGAGGAGATCGCGCGCAACGAGGACTACTGGGCGGAGGTGGCGCGAGCCTTCACGATCGATCGCTCGTCGATCAACCTGAACAACGGAGGGGGATCCCCGTCACCCGCCGTCGTCCAGCAGGCGATGCTCCGTCACCTCTCGATGGCCAACTCCACGCCGACCTGGCAGGCACTGACGTCCGCGGTGGCGCCGCAGCGGGAGGTCGTGCGACAGCGGCTCGCCACGCACTGGGGCGTGGACGCCGAGGAGCTCGCGATCACCCGCAGCACGACCGAGGGGCTCGAGATCTGCCAGCTCGGCATCGATCTGGCGCGCGGCGACGAGGTGCTCGCCACGACCCAGGACTACCCGGGCATGATCGCGACGTTCAAGCAGCGCGAGCGCCGGGAGGGCATCGTGCTGCGGCAATTCAAGCTCCCCGTGCCTCCCGCCGAGGACCCCGCGCGGATCGTCGCCCTGTACGAATCGAACATCACGCCGCGGACGCGCCTCATCCTGGTCACCCACGTGAGCAACTACACCGGACTGGTCATGCCGGTGCCCGAGATCGCCGCGATGGCGCGCAAGCGCGGGATCCCGGTGATGGTCGATGGCGCCCATTCGCTTGCTCACTTCGATTTCAAGATCTCCGACCTCGGCTGCGACTACTTCGCGGCGAGCCTTCACAAGTGGCTGTTCGCGCCGCATGGAACGGGGCTGCTTTACGTGCGCCGCGACAAGATCCGCGGGCTGTGGCCCCTCATGCCCGCCTCGCCGAAGCTGGACGACAACATCCGGAAGTTCGAACAGGTCGGCCTCCAGCCCGCCGCCAACGCCCTGGCGGTCGCCGAGGCGTTGACCTTCCATCAGGCCATCGGCGGCGCGCGCAAGGAGGCTCGGCTCCTCTACCTGCGCAACATCTGGACCAAGCGCCTGCTCGCCTCCGGGCGCGTCAAGCTGCTCTCCAGCCTCCGGCCGGCGCCTCCACGGGTCACCAGCAGCATCGCCATGATCGAGATCGAGGGCATCGATCCGGCCAAGCTCTCGACCTATCTCTGGGACAAGCACCGGATCCATACGATCGGCATCCTCCACGACGAGTTCCGGGGACTGCGCGTGACCCCGAGCGTGTACACGACGCTGGAGGAGCTGGACCGGTTCTGCACCGTCGTGGAGCAGGTGATCCGGAACGGCCTCCCCGCGTAGCGACCGTCCATGAGCCGAGGTGAGCGCGACGATCGCGCTCCGCGGCGCCAGGCTGATCGATGCGCCATGGCCATCGCCACCCCGCGATCGCGGCTGCAGACGCGCCTGGATCGCGCCCGCCGGGGCCGGCGCCGCCAAGTGACCCCGATGACGCCGACCGCCAGCCTCGGTCGCTGACCAAATGGTTTCGATCAAAGGTCCGCTTGGGTGACCGGGCTCGGGCCACCTGCCGGACAGCACCGTTTGAGCTCGGCATCGAACAGTCCGTCCCCCGGTGCGTAGAGCCAACCATGCGATGGACCCAGCATCCACGCCTGCCACAGGTGCAACGCGAACCATGCGTCCTCGTCGAGCTCAGCGCGATCTACTTCCCACTCGAGCACGAGCTTGGACTGCTCCACTGCGGCCGCGATATCGTCGCGACCACACACGTGCGCAACATCGATTGCTTCAGCTCGAGCCGCCTCGGCGTCCTCTCCGGTCAGGCGTCGCAGCACCATGGGGCTGCGCTCGTGGTCGTAGCGCAGCTCCATCCGCTCGAATGAACCATCGGGCGCGTCGTGAACCGCGATCTCAGGTCTCTCGTCGAACAGCGCCCCGTCGAGCAGATACTCTCGTGCGTCGCGGGCGGCAGGCGGCTCGCTCGTCTCCAAGAATGCAGTGAATAGATAGCTCAGAAGATCATCTCCATACCGGTATCGCGCGCCATTTCCGCCTTCGGCGTGATCCGATGGTGCTTGTACCGATACCAGCTGGGTGCGACACGACGCACCCATTGCATGACCCTCTTCCCCCAGCGGATGAAGTCAGCGGGTTTGTCCATGACCGTCTTCTGGTCATCAGCCAGGTAGTCCCAGCCGGCGCTCAGCGAGGTGGATAACAAGCGCTGCGGGGTCACGAGCCGCCCTCGCGTGTAAAGCAGTGCTGGGGTCACCACAACGTCGGCGGCGAATCCTTCCTCGTTGCGATGCACCTTCATCTCCGGCGCGAATCGCGCGGGTGTGATAAGGAATGCATCGTCCTGTTCGCGCAGCGCTTCGTCGATCGGCTTCCAGACGATATCTTCCACCCTCGCCACCCGCCGCCCAGGAAGCGCCACGGTTGGCGCGACCGACTGCAGGTACGCGACCATGTCCACCTCTTCCTCGGGTAAACGCCAGTATTGAACCGAAGCCGTCATTGATGACTCACTCCACGGGTTCAATGTTGGGAGTGCCGGGCTTCAGGCGCCCGCCAGGAGGCGGTTGGGCACCCGGTTCGTAGACCACAATGTTGTTCGGGTTGGCGACGTCCTGAACGACGATCGTTGCGTTGGGATTGTCCGCACGGAGCTGGCGGACCTGCTTGCGACCTTCCGCTACCATCTGGGATCCATCCTTGTAGAAATTCTCAGCTTCGTATAGCACACGGCCACCCTTCTTGGGTGTGATCGTCCGATCGCCCACCTTGATCGCCTGGTCCACCTTCCCGACCGCATCTGGTCGCCGCGTACCCCTCGTTTCCGTTCCGATGAAGTTGTCTTTGTGCACCTTATTGACGAGCGCCTTGTGCTGGGGGCTACCGGGCTCACCGGGACTCTGACCGCGAGCTTTCGGTGCGACGTGGCGTTCGAAGTACTCCTTCGGTCCCTTGAGGCCTTTCGGAGGCGAGGTGCTCTTGTTGCTCTCCAGCCACTTGTCGTACCTGTACCGGTCGTAACGGTAGCGTGTGCCTCCGGGCTGGTCCCAACCAGGCTTTGCCTTTGCTGGCTCCGGCGGTGGCCACTTCTGCCAGCCCTGGTCAGTGGCTGGGAACTCCTCCGCTGGGTACGGCGTGGCGGCCTTTGGCGCGTCCTTCTCGAGCTTCTCCGGTTCGGCCTTCGCCTTCTCCGGTTCAGCCTTCGCCTTCTCCGGTTCAGCCTTCGTCTTCTCTGGTTCAGCCTTCGCCTTCTCCGGTTCGGCCTTCGCCTTGGCAGCCTTCTCCTTGGCGAGCGGGTCCTGGGTCGTGGTCATTTTCTGGCGCTCTTCGAACCACTTGGCCAGACGTGTCTCGCCGACCTTCTGCGCGAACTTCGTCTTGTTGAGTGCCTTCGCGCCACGTTTGAGCAGCCACGCGGCGACCACCACCAGGAGGGCCGAGCCAAAGATGCCCAGCGCCTCGGCGAGGGCTTCACCGGCCTTCTCGATCTTCGCCTTGTCGCCGTTGGCCTCCCACGCGAGAGCGATGAACTGGCCAAGCTGCAACAGGAGCTGGTCGGCGACCCCGAGGACCGCCTCGGCGAGCATGTACAAGCCGTAGTAGTGGAGGATCAACAGTCCAACCTCGAAGCCGATCTCCGCGCCCGGTACCGCGCCGACACCGCCGAAGAACGATCCCAGCAACGCGCCGACCGCGGTGCTGCCCGCGAGGATCTTCGCTGCATCGAGCGCGAAGTCGACGAGCCCCTGCAGCATGCCCATCGCCATTTCACCAGCGTGGCGGCCGATCGCGGGGAGGATGTACTTTCCGGAGGCGCGGCAGGCTGCTCCGAAGTCGTCGATCTTTTGTTGGAACTTCTTGGCGTAGCGGGCGACTTCGCCGGTCACGGTGCCGCTGCCCACGTCCATCTTCGCCGCCACGCCGAAGCTCGGGATCCACAGATCGACCCCCGCGATCAGCTCGGTGTCCGACGCGTCGCGGCCGGAGACGGCCGCGTTGCCGATGTCGTCGAGGATGTCCGTCTTGACCTTGAATGCCTCCGGCTTGGGGTTGACCGTGCGGATCGCATTGATGAAGTGATTGATGTTCTGGTCCCTCGAGCTCTCGTTGCCCTGGATCCCGTAGGTCTCCTTGACCAGGCCCCAGAACGTCTGTCCCGGCTTGACCTTGATGAGAGTCAGACCGGGGTCCTTCTCGATGAGATCCTGCGACGGGAAATGAACCCTCGGCTTGTATACATAGCCCGTCTGGCCGAGCACCGCGATCTTCAGCCACTCCCCCGTGCCGGAGTCCTCGAGGACGTGGACCCGCTGTCCGAACTTCATTTTCTTCAACGACGCCGCCTTCTGATCTGGTCCGGCGCGCAGGTTCAGACCTGCTTCCCGCACGAAGGCCACCCGGGCTGCCGAAGTCTGCGGCGGAGTCTGCGGCGGATCGTGCGGCGCGCGCTGGATCTCCGCGACCGCCGGCCCGGTTGCCGTGGTCCGGGCCGGCGGCGCCGGCACCGGCTCCCGGAGGTGCTCCTTTGGCGAAAGACGGCTGGCGCTGTCCTCGGCGGCGCGCGCCTCCCGCTCGGTGGCGCTCCCGGGATCGGAGACCTTGAAACCGCCGTCGGCGTGGGGCAGCCGTCCCTCGTCATACTGCACGACGTGCGTCAGCTCGTGAATGAGGAGCCGCTCGCCCAACGGCGTATCAGGGGCGAATTGATCGCGATTGAAATAGATGTGGTCGCCGAGGGTGAATGCCCGCGCGCCGAGGGCGGCCGCCGCGCCCGCGGCCGCCGCGCCCGTGTGGAGGCGCACGTGCGTGAAGTCGTGGTGAAGCAGCTCGCGCATGCGCGCCGCGATCGCGGGTGGAAGCGGCTCCCCACCGTCGCCCTGGTCAACGAGCGCAGGCTCGACCTCCCCGAGGTCGCTCACATCGCGCGCGGGGAGATGGGCGGCGAGATCACGGCTCACAAAGGAAGGACCGCCGCTCCTGACGAAGGACCGGCGGGGAGGTGCTACCGCGCTGGCGTCGTGCATGGGCCGGAGGTGCGCGGGCGTTACGTCGCGCGCAGGGGGATTCGCCAGCAGCCGCGAAGCTTGCCCGGCGGTAACGTCGTTGAGCGCCTCCAGCGCGCTTTGGGTCGGCGCGCCGCCCGGCATGTGCCGGAGCAACGACAAGGCCGCGCGGGCGACCGGCGGCTCGACCGCCGAGAGGAGCAGCGCCACGTCGGCAAACTCGCCTGCACGTTCCGGCGCCAGCAGGCGCGCCAGGCAGGCCGCCAGGTGGCCCGCGCGCGCGGCGTCGTAGATGACGGCGCGATCACCTTTGCTTGATCCCGACCTTGATGAGCCATCCGCCATCGTCGCTGACGCATGGCCCGCCCAGTTCGCCCACCGTCGCGCCTCGACCTCGACCAACGTCTGCCGGCCTGGCACACGAGGCTTGAGCTCGTCGGCGGCCCAGGTTCCCGGCCATTCACCATGGATCTCGGTGCCCACGCGCGTGAGCCGGCCGGGGTCTGGTCGCAGCCGTCGGCCGCGTGCCGTGATGCGCGCAGCTAGCTCGCGGAACTGCTCCAGCGCTTGGTCCTCGTTGCGGCGCCCAGAGATGTCGGTCGCATCTTCGGAGACGCGCTTCCAGATCGCGAGCGACAGCTCGGGCAATAGCCCGTAGCGCTCTCCTTCGCGGATCGGATCGAAGCTGTCGCGCTGGCGCGAGTAGTCGAGCTCGGGTGGGTAAAATACGCGCGTCACTGGCCACCCGCTCGCTGTTGCTGTGCGCAACGGGCGATGCTGGTCACCACGGAACCGATCTCTCGACGCATCTCGCCCCGCAATCGCCCTCGCCGAAGTGAGAGGGTAACTGCGAGCCTACCGACGCCGATGAAGCGACCGCCAGCGCGACCTATGCTGCAATTGCTGCGCTGCTGCCCCAGGACGCTGCAGTAGATTTTACGTAGTCGCCAGTGCAACCTATGCGACTGGCCCTAACCCCGCGGATCCTCGCGGCGCGCGCGGCGGGTCACCGCGACCGCCGATCGCCCGGTGATCACGCCGGAGCCGTGCAGCTTTGCGGCAGCGATCCGCGGCGGATCGTCAGATCAGCTCACGGGCAGCGGAACTGGCGCGTGAGGTAGTTATCTACGTTGTTCCGATCGATGGCGCTCACCAGGCCGGCCAGCGCCTGCAGGTGGCGCTGGCGCACCCCGGCCAGCGCGCTCGCCAGCTGCGGCGAGAGGCTGCCCACCTGCGCCAGGTACTGGCCACCATCCGGAAACGCGATCCAGTCGTTCTCCGGGAACGCGACCCCGGCCCGGGCCGTCGTCGGGCTGCCGTGATTGTTCAGCGTGGCGTAGGCGGCAGCCGGATCGACGCGCGCCGCCTCCGCCAGGCCATCGATGAACTGCTGCTTCGAGACCGCGGGCTGCAGGAAGAACATCGAGCTCCCGACCTGCGTGAAGCCGGCATAGAGCCCGCTCCACAGCGCCGGATCGATCGTGCCCACGAAGTCGAAGAACTGCTTGGCGCTTTCACCGCTCAAGGACGGCGCGAACGTGATGACCGCGTAGTCCAGTGCAAACTGATATGCATTCGCGCTGTCCGGCGTGAAGTACGCCGTGCCGTCCTGATTCAGCACGTATCCGAGCGCGTTGGCGAGCACGTCCAGATCGGCGGCGCTGGCGGCGCCGGGGCCCGTGTCGCGCACCGTGAGCACGTAGGACGGGTGCGAGACGGCCTCGAAGCCGCCCGCCGCCACGGTCGCGCTCGTGTTGGTCGCGTCGACCGTGCTGATGGCGCGGTGCGCCGCCAGGACGCCGATCGTCTGGTCGACGATGCGGCACTCGTCGAGCAGGCGCCGGCTCCAGCGCTCCAGCCGCGCGTAGCCGATGCTCTCGAGCTTCGCGAGGCTCCCGGCGCCGACGACGTCCGGCGTCGGGATCGGCTCCGCGGAGAGGTACGTGGTGGCGAGCGCGGGCTCGGCGCCGAGCGTCGCGACCAGCAGCAGCGCTACGACACGATATCGGCCATTCGTCATGTGTCCGAGGCTACCCCGGTCGAGCGCGCCCGGAAGCAGCATCCATCGAGCGACCGCGCAGCATGAAGCGGCCAGCTGCATCGTGGAGGATGGTGCGATCATCCTGCTGTAGGAACAAGCGCGCGCGCGCGCTACGCTCATTGCCGATGCGCGCGATCCGGCTGGTCCTCTCCGCTGTCACCGCCATGGCCATCGCCGCCTCGCCGCGGCTCGCGGCTGCAGACGCGCCCTGGATCGCGCCCTCCGCCGCGGCCGGCGCGATCATCGATGCTGCCGGCAAGCCCGATCCCAAGGCGCTCGTCGGCGCTGGCGTCCTGGTCGCGCGGCTCGAGAAAGGCGACCCCGCGAAGGACGGCGCGGCGATCCGCGGCGCCCTCGTGAAGGCCGGCTTCACGCTCCTCGACGATCGGAGCGAGCCCGGCCTGTTCGTCGCCACGCTCGAGGCGAAGTCTGGCGCGCGGGTGCGGGTCGCGCTCGACGCATACCAGGGCTCGATCACGCTGGTCGCGCGGCCCGCGAAGACGACCCCGCCCGGTGCGTGCGTGGCGATCCCGAGCGTCGATCACCCTGTCTATGTGAACAGCAGCGTCATCACGCACGACGGCGAGCTCGCCGACGGCCAGACGTTCTGGGGATTCAAGACCCGGCGGCTCGCCGACGTCGATGGCGACGGGATCGACGACGCGTTCGTGCCGGTCGCGAAGAAGCACGCGTGCCCCGAGGCGGTGGCGTGGCGCGTCTACGCGGTGCGCGGCAGCTGCGGCCACGACCTCGGCGTCGTCGGCCCCGGCTCGATCGATCACGCCGCGGTGATCGCGACGCCGCTCGGCGCCTCCGGCGTTCGCCCGCTCGTGCTGGTCGCGGAGACCACCGCGCACGGCAGGCGCGGAGTCCCCGAGCACACCACGACCACGCGCCGCTTCGAGGTCCGGCGCGGCGCGTACGCCCTGGTCGACACCAAGCAGCTCACCGGCGCGTGCCACCACTGCGGCACGTGGACCTGCCACTCTCCGTGATCAGCCCAAAAACTCGGTCACCAGGCGGTTGAACTTGGCCGGGTTCTCGAGGAACGGGAAGTGGCCGCCGCCCTCGGCCTCCTCGAAGATCTCGACGCGGCTGCCCGGGATCTGCTGCGCGATCCATCGCTGCGACTTCGGGTTGAAGATGCTCGCTGTGCCGCCGACCACGAGGGTCGGGAGCCGGATCGTGCGAATGACGTCGCGCCAGTCCTGGGTGCAGTGGTCCACGAGGAGCCGCGCGGCATACGCGCGCGGGAGCTTCAGGCTCTCGGCGAGCACCCAGGCGAGCTGCTCGCGCGGGTACTGCTTGGTGAAGAACGCGTTGTAGATGAACCCCTCGGTGACCTTGGCGCCGTCGGCTCCCGCGAGCCCGCCCGCGATCTCGTAGAGCGACTTCGAATCCACGAACGTGCCCGCCTCGGCCTTCTGGTCGTCGGACCAGCCCGGCCAGGCGGTGACGCACGGAGACCCGTCGACGAGGAGCAGCTTGGAGATCCCGGCCGGGCCATAGTGCTCGAGGTAGCTCCAGACGACCGCGCACCCCATCGAGTGAGCGCCGAGCACGAAGTCGCGCAGGCCGAGCGCCGCCAGCGCCTCGTGCGTGTCCTGCGCCAGCCGCGCGACGCGGTAGCCGCCCTCGGGCTTCGCCGACTCGCCGTGCCCGCGCAGGTCGAGGGCGATCACCTGGTATCGACTCGAGAGCGCGGCCAGCTGCTCGCGGAACAGGGCCGCCGACTGGGACCAGCCGTGGATGAGCACCAGCGGCCGTCCGGAGCCGCGCGCGATGTAGTGCAGGCGCACGCCGTCGCTGGTGGTGACGTAGCCGTCGCTCGCGGCCACGGGCTGTGCCACCGGCTGGTCGTGGGCCCGCGCGGCGCACCCCGCGCCCAGCGCCAGGACGGCCCCGGCCCCGGCAGCGCCCGCCTTGAGGAAGTTGCGTCGATTCGGCTCCAGCAGATTCGTGCGCTCGTCGTGCTTCATGGTCTTTTTCTCGCAGTGCTCTTCGGGACGATACCAGCCAAGCTCCCGCCTTACGACATCCGGCCGGGCCCTGGCGGGCGCGGCTCCGTGGTTGGATCGATCCAGCAGGCGCCGGGACGACGGTGAATCCGACAGCGATCCGATCCATCCGATCCGGCGGAGCCACGCGCCTAATCGAGATCTAGAATGCGTGTCGGTTTAGATTTGGAAGTCGAGCACACCGGCGTACCATCGCCGCGTGCCCGATCTGCTCCCCTTGGCCGCGCCGAGCTACGAGGCGCTCGCCGCGCGCCGGCTCCGGCCGCCGGACCCCGATGACGGCGACGGGCTCGAGGATCAGGTCAGCCGGTATCGGCTCCACACGCGGATCCCGGCGGGCCCCGGCGACGAGTGCTTCGTCGGGATGTTCGGGGGCTCCCAGTTCACCCAGTTCGTGTTCGTGCGCCGGCTCCCTGCCCTCCCGCCTGGCGCCGCGCTCATCGACGCCCTCAAGCGCCGCGCCATGATCACCCACGACGGCATCGAGCAGATCTTCGAGTTCACCACGCTCGGTGATCACAGCTACATCGTGAGCGAGCTCGTCCAGGGCGTGGGCCTCGATCACTTCGCCGCCGCGCTCCGCCACGAGCGCCTGCCGTGGACGGCCGCGCTCGCGATGCTGCACGACGCCTGCGAGCGCATCTCGCACCTCCGCGCCGCGGGGATCCACGCTGATGTCACGCCCGCGCGCCTGCGCCTGTCGCTGACCGGCCGGCTCTACGTGTGCCACGGCCTGCCGGCGCTGGCTCCGCCCACGTGGGGCGGCGTGCTGTGCGACGTGGCGCGCCCGATCCTGCGCCTCGCCGCCACCGACGACGAGCGCGCCCTGCTCGACCAGCTCTTGCCCGACGCCGACCTGGCCGCGCTCGCCGTCGCGAGCGACGCCCTCGTGCAGCGGCACCGCGAGCTCGATCCGATCCTGCCGCTCTTCCTGCGCTCCATGCTCGAGGGCGCGCCAGCGCTCGACGACATCGCTCACATGCTCGTCGAGCGCCGCCCGCAGGGCGCGATCCACCGGCTGTGGCAGCTCGTCGCCAATGCGCTCGCCACGCCGCGCCGCGCGTGAGCACCTCCGCTCTTCAGCGGCGTCGCCACCGCCATGCACGCGCGCCGCGTACTCCACTTGCTAAATTTTTAGCACCCGGCTAATTTCTTAGCATGCCGACGCCCCCGCTCAGCCGCCGCGAGCGCCAGATCATGGAGATCCTGTATGCCGCGCGCGGGCTCACCGCCGCGGAGGTCCGCGAGCAGATGCACGACCCGCCCGGGTACTCCGCGGTGCGCGCCCTCTTGCGCATCCTCGAGGAGAAGGGGCACGTCCGTCACGAGCAGCGCGGGCCGCGGTACGTCTTCTCACCGGTGGTCTCGCAGGCCAAGGCGCGGCGGTCGGCGGTGAAGGCGCTCGTCCAGACGTTCTTCGGCGGCTCCACCGAGCAGGCCGTGGCGGCGCTCATCGACGAGTCGCGCGCGAAGCTGAGCGGCACCGAGCTGGATCGGCTGGCCGACCTCATCGCCGCCGCCCGGAAGGAGGGGCGGTGATGACGGCCGGCGGGCTGGCGTGGCTCCTCGCGGCGGCCGCCAAGGCGGCGCTGCTCCTCGCGGCGGCCGGGCTCGGCGCCGCGCTCTGGCGGCGCGGCGCGGCGGCCACGAGGCACCAGATCTGGGCGCTCGGCGTGGCCGGGGCCCTGCTGCTGCCGCTCTTCGATCGCGTGCTGCCGTCGCTGCTGCCGCTGGAGAGCTCGCCGGCCGCCGGCCGCTCGCTCCTCGCGGCGGCCGTCCTCGTGACGGGCGGCCGCACCACCGGCGAACCCGCGTGGCCCGCGTGGCTCGCCGCTGTCTGGGCCGCGGGCGCGCTGCTCGTGGCGCTCCGGTTCTTGCGCGGCCACTGGGCGGCGCACTGCCTGGCGCGTGCCGCCGAGCCCGCCCGCGCGGAGGCGTGGCTCCTGGCGTGGAGCGAGGCCGCGCGCGCGCTCGCCATCGCCGCCAAACGTCCACCTCGGCCGCAGCGAGGCGATCGGCTCGCCGATGACCATCGGTGTGTTGCGCCCCTGCGTGCTGCTCCCCGCCGCGGCGGACGACTGGTCGCCCCAGCGCCTCCGCGCCGTCCTCCTGCACGAGCTCGGGCACGTGCGTCGCCGCGACACTCTCATTCAGCTCGGCGCCCAGCTCGCGTGCGCGTTCTACTGGTGGAACCCGCTCGCGTGGCTGGCGGCGGCGCGGCTGCGGATCGAGCGCGAGCACGCCTGCGACGATCTCGTGCTCGGCGCCGGGGTCCGGCCTTCGAGCTACGCGGCCGATCTCCTCGAGGTGGCGCGCTCGCTCTCGCCCAGCCAGCCGGCCCACCCCGGCGCCGTCTGCATGGCTGAGCGCTCGTGGACGGAGGCGCGCCTCCGCCGCATCCTCGACTCCGGCGTGCAGCGGCGGCCGCCCGGCGCGTGGCTCCGGTTCCTGGCGCGCGGCGCCGCCCTCGCGTGCGCCGTGACGCTCGCCTGCACCTCGGTCCGGCCGGCGCTCCCCCGAGCCGGATCCCCGATCGCCTCCCCAGGCACTGAAGCCCATGCGTCGCGCGGCACCCTCTCGCTCGGCGCCCCCTCCGTCCAGGGCGCCCATTCCGACGCCTTCCGGCCGCCCGCCCTGGCGCCCGAGGACACCATCGATCTGGCGCTCGTCGCGGACGAGGTGCAGCGCCACCTCGGAGACCTGAAGCAGTGCTACGAGCGGCGGCTCCTCGCCCGCCCCGCGCTCTCGGGCCAGGTGGTCATCCACTGGATCATTACGGCGACCGGCGAGGTCTCCGACCGGTGCATCACGCAGGACACGCTCGGCGATGCCGATGTCCGCGCCTGCGTGAACGAGCTCGTCGCGTCGGCGCAGTTCCCCGCGCCGCGCGGCACCGCGGTGGATGTCACGTTCCCGTTCGTGTTCGCCGCCCGATGATTTCAGTTCTTCATCGCGCGAGGCATTCGATCGATGCGGGCCGTGACCGGATCTGCACCCGCCACGCGTCCGGATCGATCTTCGAGAAGATGATCGCGAGGCAGATGCGCTCGTTCGGGCTGAGATCCTCGATCGAATATCGCAAGACATCTCTCATCGGCGGCAGCGGGTCGCCATGACCGATCCTACCCGCCGCCGCCGCGGTCCCGTCCTTGCCAGCTGGCTTGCTCCTGGGGCCAGCGAGTCCGTACGATGCGGCGATGCGCGTCTTGGCGATCCTCGGTATCGTGCTGTCGATGATGGCGTGTAGTGGTGCGCAGTCCGGTGGCCCCTCCTCGGGGCTATCCAAGGATGACGCCGTGCTCGAGACCGTGCTGCTGCACGAGATCGCGGCGGCGAGTCCCCGTCCCGACGAGGCGCTGTGCCTACGCGTACGTGGCGGTCCCGGCAACGAGCCGAGCGTCGCCTTGCTCTCGGCGATCCAGCGCCGCCACCCTCGCGCGATCGTCGGTTCGGCGTGTGGCGGTGGCGGCCCCGATCCGGTGCGCGTGAACGACGGCGGCGGTCCCGGCATCGTGTTCGATGTCGGCCCTGTGAAGTGGCTCGGCGACGTCGCGCTGATCGAGGGTGGCGGCGGCAGTCGCGGCGGGGCCGCCTCGGTCCGCGAGGTCGAGTATCGGGTCGAGCGTGCCGGGGCCGGCTACAAGGTCGTCTCCGAGCGCGTGCTGCGCCAGATCTGACGCTCGTCGCTCTTGCGCACTACCCACCACAGTATCGCTTAACGCGACGAGTCGCTCCTTTATATAGAGGCCCGCGCGCTCGCTCCGCGCGCTCGCTCCGCGCTCTCGACACGCGCTCTCGACACGCGCGGCGCCGAGGCGAGTCGGCCTCCTCCGAGAGCGCAGCCTCGCGTGCGGGGGTCCCCCAGCGGCCTGGCGCGCGGAGCGCGCACAGGCCGCGTGGGCTCGCCGGTCGCCCGAGCAGAGCATTCGCCGTCCCGCGGTCCGGGAGGCCACTGCGAAGCAGTGAAGCCCGGGGGCGCACGCGAGGCGGAGCGGATCGGAGGAGGCCGCGAGCACCGCGCCGCGCGCCCACGCGCGAGCACCACCGTGCGCGCTCTCTCCTCTGCGCTCTCCGCTCTGCGCTCTCCGCCCTGCGCGCTCCGCTCTGCGCTCTCCCTCTGCGCGCTACGCGGCTACGCCGCGGCCGCCGCGCCCGCCGGCTCCGTCCGCATGTACCGCCGGATCAGCGGCGTCGCGATCACCGTCGTCAGCACTGCCATGTACACGAGCTGCGTGAACAGCGACTTCGGCAGCACGCCGAGCTCGTAGCCGACGTTCAGCACCACGAGCTCCATCAGGCCGCGCGTATTCATGCAGATGCCGAGCACGCTCGCCGTCCGCGGCGACTCGCCCGCCAGCCGCGCGCCGACGTAGCCGCCGCCGAACTTGCACACAAACGCCAGCCCGCAGATGAGCGCGCACTGCACGAGCTCCGCGCCGCCGCCCAGGCTGCCGACATCGGTCCGCAGCCCCGTCTGCGTGAAGAAGATCGGCAAGAACAGCGTGATCACGAGCGGGCCGATCCGGCTCCGCCACTCGGCGACGAACCCCTCGTGCTGGTGGAGCGCGACGCCCAGGACGAAGCCGCCGATCAGCGCGTGCAGGCCGAGCACGCTCGTCACCAGCGAGCAGGCAAACAGCAGCACCAGCACCAGCGAGATCCCCGCGTACTCGAGCCGACCGTGCGCCGCCAGGTGGCGATCGAAGTAGCGGTGCAGCCGCGGCCGCAGGACATAGACCGCGATCGCGCCGACCGCGCACAGGCCGACCACGCGCAACGCCACCCAGTCCAGGGAGAAGTGACCCGAGATGAGCAGGATGATCGCGCCGAGCAGCGACCAGCCGACCACGTCGTCGATCGCGGCCGCGCTGATCGCGATCGCGCCCGCGCGGGTCCGATCGAGCCCCGTCTCGGCGGAGATCCGGCCGAGCACCGGCAGCGCGGTGATCGACATCGACACCGCGAAGATCAGCGTGAAGCCCATCTCCTCCGGGCGCGGCTCCGCCAGCTGCTCGTAGAAGTAGACCGAGGCGACGCCGCCGAGCACGAACGGGATGACGATCCCGAGCAGGCTCACGCCGAGGACCGTGCGCCGCGCCGCCACCGCCGCACCCAGCTCGAACTCGAGGCCGATCTGGAACATGAGCAAGACGAGCCCGACCTGCGCGAGCCCGCTAAACACGGGCCCGGTGCCCGCCGAGAACACGTACGAGAACGCGTCCGGCGCGAGGTAGCCGAACAGGCTCGGGCCGAGCATGATCCCGGCGAGCATCTCGCCCACCACCACGGCTTGCCCGAAGCGCTTGCCGATCACCGCGATCAGCCGCGCCGCGGCGATCACGACGATCAGCTGCAGGAGGATGCTCTGGACCGCCAGCTCCGACGCCGCCGCCGTTGTGACGTGCTCGGTCATCGGCCAACATTAGCCCGGATCAGTGGTGGTATGTTGGCGCAGCTCATGGTGCGCCATCTCGCTCTCGCGTCGCTCGTCGTGCTCGGGGTCGTGCTCGGGGCCGCGTCGCCGACCCGGGCCGCGCCTCGAGGCGCTCCCCCGGTCACGCGGCCGGCCGCCGCGCCAGCGGCCCGGGGTGCCGCGGCACCGTCCGCGGCGACGCCCGCCGCGACGCTCCCGGATCCGCCCGCGGCCAGCGGCGCGAGCAAGACCGTGCTGCGCATCGATCCGCCGTTCGGCTGCGATCGCCTGACGATCGCCGAGGGCCTGCCGAACGCCCACGTGCGCAGCATCGTGCAGGACCAGCGCGGCTTCATGTGGTTTGGCACCGCGGATGGCCTCGCGCGCTACGACGGCATCCAGATGCGCGTGTACCGGGCCAACGAGAGCGATCCCAAGTCGATCTCGTCCGGGTTCGTCGCGGCGCTCGCGCTCGACCCGAGCGGCAAGATCTGGATCGGCACGCCCGAGGGCGGCATCAACCTCTACGATCCGGACACCGATCAGTTCACGCGCTTCTTGCGCGGCAAGGGCGGCACCGGCACCGAGGGCGCCGCGGCCATCGCGAAGGACGCCAAGGACCGCGTCTGGTTCGCCCTCTCCGGCGGCGGCCTCTCCCGCTTCGATCCGGCGACGAATTCGTTCACCGACTTCGCGGCCAAGCCGCTCGACACCACGATCACCTCGCTCCACGCCGATGCCGCCGGCAACCTCTGGCTCGGCACCGCGAGCGAGGGCGTCATCCGCTGGAACCCCGACACCAACGCCGCCACGAGCTTCAAGGACGAGCTCGACGTCAACAACGTCGCGATCAACGCGATCTTCGCCTCGCCCAGCGGCAAGGTGTGGATCGGCAGCGACGGCGAGGGCCTGCTCGCGCTCGATCCCGCGACCAAGAAGATCACCCGGTACGAGCACTCGGC
>Ga0247790_10000360_pt1 | contig 15746 bp, 10 predicted proteins | sample UWRJS171409R4_FD_179913 | JGI IMG/M metagenome (GOLD analysis project Ga0247790, IMG submission 179913) | Soil microbial communities from Arlington Agricultural Research Station in Wisconsin, United States - UWRJ-S171-409R-4 | ecosystem: Environmental > Terrestrial > Soil > Agricultural land... | reverse complement strand
CGGAAGCTGTCGAGGACGGCGAGCACCTGCGCCGCGAGCTGGGCGAGCGGGCTGGCGTCGGGGCCGCCAGCGGCGCCGCCGATCGAGATCGCGCGCAGCTCGGTGGGCTTGGGCAGCTTGTCGGCGATCTGCGGCAGCGCGTCGATCACCCGCGCCTGCAGGTTCGCAGCGGTGGCCTCGTTGGCGATTCGCTGCCGCGCCTCGTGCAGCTTCAGCTCCACCTCGGCCTGGCGGTTGGCGGCGGCGCGGCGCTGCTCCTCGAGCGCGATCGCCGCCTCGGAGGCGTGCCCCTGCGCCGCGGCCTGCTCCGCGGCGCGGGCGCGGGCCACCTCGGCCTCGCGGGTGATCCGCACCTTCTCGAGCTCGGCCGTGTGGAGCGCCGTCTCGTGGCGCTGCGCGGCGGCGGCGCGGGCGGCCTCCTGCTCGCGCTCGAGGCGGCGCGCGGACTCGGCCTGCTCGCGGTCGAACGACTCGGCGTCGTGCGTGGCCCGCAGCCGGGCGATCTCGGCGTCGGCCCCGAGCTGAGCCGTCTCGCGCTCGCGCTCGGCCACCCGCTCTCGCGCGGCGATCACCGTCTCGGCCTCGAGCTCGGCGAGCCGGGCCACGCGGGCGCGCTCGGCGCGGAACGGCTTCTGGAGGTTCTCCCAGACGCGGCGCGAGCTGACCACCGCCTCCTTGATCTGCACGGTGACGATGCGCAGCCCCAGGCCCTGATCGGTGCCCTCGCCCTCGGCGACGCCGCGTAGCCGGGCGGTCAGCTCCTCGATGATCGGCTGCTTGTCGGACAGGACCTCGTCGATCCCCATCGTGGCGACCTTGTCCTTGATCGCGGCCTCGGCCTGCTCGCGGAGCTGCACGTTGACCACGCGCATCGGATCGTCGACGTCGCTGAAGTCGAGCTTCTTGTACGCGGTGGCGAAGTCCGCGACGATCCATTGCACATAGCCCTGCACGAGCAGCCCCTGCAGCTCGCGGCAGATGCAGTGCGCATTGATGAGGATCGTCTGCATCGTGCCCGGCACCACGAGGAACGAGTCCTTGGCCGGGTTGAACGCGAACGACACGCCGAGCCCGATGTGCAGCGGCTCGGCGTGCCCGCGCCGCGTGTGCACCACGTGGGCGTTGGGCGGCACGATCACGGTCCTCCACCGCCACCATCCGGTGATCCTCACCTCGACGCCTCCGGTCCCGGCTGCCTCCGTCGGCGCGGCACTCGGGCGCCTCGCACGGAACTGGCCGGTGTCTTCGGCGGCCCGCTGCTCCATCGGCAGCGCCTGGTGCTGCGGCATCATCATCCGCGCCTTCTTGGCGCGGAGGTCGACGGCGACCTGCTGCTGGTTCGCCATCACCTGCTCCATGTAATCGTTGCTCTCCGAGCTCATGCGCGGCCCTCCGTCCCGCCATCATGCACCGGGGGACCGCCGCGCGCCCGGTCGGCTCGCCTGCTCCCGCCGCAGTCACGGCGCGATCATTGCGCGCAGCGCCGCCAGCTCCGCGGCGCCACGCTCGCGGTGCCACTCCTCGAGCACCAGGCAGGCGATGGCCTCGTCGCTGGTGATGTAGAGCTGCGCCAGCGCGTCCGCCGCGCGGTCGTGAAACGCGTCGGAGTCTTGGTGGGCCGCGCGGAGCTCGGCGACCGCCGCGAGCGCGGCCTGCAGGGCCGGCTCGCCGAGCCGCGCGACGATGTTGCAGTACGCGCTCGCGAGCCACATCGACTGTACGTCGCCTGGCAATCGAAGGTCGGCCATCGGCAGCGGTGCCGGATCGTCCGTCGTCTGCACGATGATCCCTACCGGGATGCCCTCGTCGCGCGCGAGCAAGCTCATCATGTAGCGCGGCACCGTGACCTGGCCGCGCGACATCCCCAGCTGGTTGGCCAGCGCGCTCTTCGCGCGCGACCTGCGAACGATCTCGCAGAACATGCTCAGCGTGCCCGCGCGCAGATCGCTCGCGTGGAGCACCCACCGCTCGATGAGCCACACGATCGCGACGTCATCGGAGCGCGCCACGTGAACGCCGAGCTCGACCGTCTGGCCGGGATCCCGCGTCGCCCGGATGAGCGCGCCTGCCACTCCGGCGAGCGTCCACAGGAGCGGCGGGTTCTGCGCCTGCTGCTGGGCTTCCTCGGAGAGCGCCACCCCGTTCGGCGCGACGATGAGGTCCATCTCCGTACCCTCTCATAGGGCATCGCTCCATCCTCCGCGCGAGGCGTACGATCGCCGCCTTGATCGCGCTCCACGGGGCGCTCAGCGCCGCGCGGCCGGCGGAGCCATCGGCGTGGCCGGCGGCGCGGTCGGCATGCCGGCCGGCGGCGGCGCCATCGCCGGCCCGACGGGCGGCGGCCCCTGCGGGATCGACCGCAGCGGCAGCTGCTCGACGGTGCAGGCGGTCTCGGTCAGCTCGTCGCCCTCGAGCATGATCATGCACTTGTGCACGACCAGCCAGTCGCCGTTGCGGGCGACGTGCTTGACGTACGGCCCGATCTGGCTGCTCGTGGCGCAGCCTCCCAGCAGCGCGATCGCGATTCCGAGCGCGGCCTTCACGGCGCCACCTCCGTCGACACGAGCGTGCGCCAGCACGCGCCGTGGTCGAGGCGCGTCTCGGTCTCCTTGCCCCATCCACCGCCCCAGAACCGGTACTCCCACTCCTCCTTCTTGGTGTAGACCACCTCGCACTGGGTCATCTCGATGCCGCCCGGCGCCGCGCGCAGCTCCCGGACGTAGGGCGGCAGCGTGCTGCGATGGATCTGCGTCTCGCAGCCGGTGCACGCGATCACGATCGCGACGACGATCACCCGCATACGACGATGCTAACATCCCACCTCCAGCAAGGACCGGCATGGCCCCGGAGGTCAGCGTGAGGTGCCGCGGCTGAGCACAAGCTCGACGCGGCGACGCGCTGCGATCAGGTGCGGCCGGTCGTCGTGCCGCCGAAGTCGAGCCCGGTCCGCCCGTGACCGGCGGCGCGAGGGTTACGAGGCGGCGCTCTGGCGGGCGGTGACGACGCAACGCAACGGAGCGCTTCGAGCGGTGTCTCGGATCGCGAGCGCGGGTGCTCGCGCGTCCCGATCATGAAGTCATCCCACTCGCACACATACTCGGCCCTGCGCTGGCTCGCGATCGCCGGTCTCGTGATCCTGGCCGGCAGACAGTGCGGGGAGCTGTTCGAGCCCCGCGGGTACCCGGTCAAACAGCTGACTTCGCCCGAGCTGATCGCGGGGTGGATCGCCGTGCTCGCGATCGAGGTGCTCGCCCTGTCGCTGAGCCTCCAGCGCGCGAAGAGCATCCTGTGGGGGTATCTGGCGCCCTCGGCCCTGTGCGGTTTCGGGGGCGCGGTTGCCTTCCTCGAGGAAGAGCGTTTTGTGCGGCCGGAGTACGAGGAGCTGGAGCTCGGACCCGACGTCGGGTTGCTGCTGGACGTCCAGGGCCCCTTCCTGTTCTGGGCCTGCGTCTGGCTGTTCGGCATGGCGGTGCTCCTCGGAATCGTCGGCCGCGCGGGGCGCGCCGGATGGACAGCGGCGGTAGAAGAGACAGCGGCTGCCGCCTCGCCGAAGCTGTCGGGCTTCGACTCGGGGCTGCGCTGGATAGCAATCGCCGGGATCGCGGTCAACACGCTGTGGCGGAGCTGGCAGCTGATCGATGGCGCCAGATCGCCCGACTACGGCGGTTACCGGTTCCGAGCTGTCGACAGGGCGATGGAGTGGGCCTATCCGACCTACGAGGTCGTGACGTGGGTCGGGGTGTTCGCGATCGAGGCGCTCGCGGCGGCGGTGCTCTTGCGGATCGTCCGCGGCAGCACCGGGTGGCTGTGCTTCCTGCTCGCGATGCTGTCTGGCTGCGCCAGCGTCTGCTGGATGATCCCGTTGAGGCTTGCCTCGCTGCCGTACCAGCTCCAAGGGATCCACCTGTTCGCCGACTGTGCGTGGCTGATGCTGATGGCGGCGACTGCCGGCTTCGTCTCGTGCGCGTGGCCGGAGCGGCCGCCCGCTGTGCTGGCAGCCACCGAGTTGCCGCGGGCGTGCGTCGCCCGCCGCTGATCGGGCGATCGCCTACTCTGCCGCCCAGTACTCCTTGCGTGCAGCGAGGACCTTCGGCGCGATGCGCTCGAGGATGGCGAGGACGTCGCCGCCCTTGCGCGCGTGGGCATAGAGGTCGGCGACGATATAGAAGTCGTCGTGCGCGCGTTCGGTGTACGCCGAGGCGAACGGCGCGAGCAGCGCCGCGACCGCGCGCCGATCCGCGGACGATGCCTCCTGGAGGACCTCGATCGCGTACTCGGTCTCCTTCGCGCGTCGAGCGGCCGGGGCGGCCCGCGCGCGCGCGACCTGCGCGCCGAGGTGGACGATCTCGAATGGCTCGGTGTCGCCGAAGAGCACCGGTTCGCGCGCGGGGTGGATGAGGACGGTCGCCGCGCGGCAGCCCATCACGGTCTCGCGGAACCAGTCGCCGTAGGGCCCGGTGAACCTCCAGTCCCACGGATCGATGCCCTTCTCGCGCGAGAACACGTGCACCTGGCCGTCGAGCTCATAGGCGACCTCGTAGAAGTAGTCGTGCCCGTGCGGATCGGACTCGTCGACGGTCGCGTTGAACACCCAGCCCTTCACCGCGACGCCGTCGCGCACCGACGGCTCCCAGTAGGGTTGGTGCGCGACGACGTTCGTCCGCGGTGGCGGCGCGCGCAGCGGCTCCTCGACCGGGGGGAGCTTCGGGCGGCGAGCCATCGCCCGCGTGACCGCATCCGTGGCCATACGCCCAAGCTAACCCGGCGCTCCGCCCGCGAGCCAGAGTAAGCTCGCGCGATGCGGATTCGCTATTCGGGATCGGCCACGGGAGTGCTTTCGCTCGACGGCATGAACGAGGTCACCATCGGTCGCGCGAAGAACAGTCAGATTCGCACCGACGATGCGACGGTCTCGCGCAAGCACGCCGTGCTGCGGCGCGCCGCCGGCCAGTGGGTCATCGAGGATCTTGGCTCGTCGCACGGCGTCCTGCTCGCCGGGCACAAGGTGAGCCGCCACGTGCTGCGCGCCGGCGACGAGCTGCACCTCGGCAAGCTCGTCCTCACCGTCGAGGAGGCGCCGCCGTCCTTCGCGGTCACGATCACCGATCCGATGATCGCGGCATCGGCCGGCGCCGCGGTCACGATCGGCAAGTCGTTCGCGTTCATCGGCCGCGATCTGCTCGATCAGCCGTCGCTCCAGTGGCTCCGGCCGTTCGTCGATCCGAGCGCGATCCAGAGCGCGATCGTCCCGCTGATCGGCGCCGCGCCGATCGATCTGCCGGGCGGGCGGGTCGCGCCGCTGGCGCCGCCGCGCTTCGCCGCGACGAGCGTGACCTCCGACCGCGCGCTCTACCGCGAGGGCACCGACACCGTGAACCTGCTCGTCGTCGACCCGCTCGGCGGCGATCGCGAGGTGGTGCTCGAGGTCCGGCTCGACGGCACGCTGCTCACCTCGCGCCCGCTGCGGCTCTCGCGCGGGGCCGCGACGGCGGCGCTCGGCGACCTGCCGGCCGGTAGCTACGAGATCTCGGTGCAGGGCGCGCCCGAAGACGCGACGCCTTGCACGTTCACCGTCGCGACCTACCGGCTGTCCCCGCTGGTCGCGGCGCTCGATCGCAAGTCGCTCGATGGCGATCGGCTCGTGCTCGACCTGCGCCTGACCACGTTCGGCGCGCCCGTCGAGGGGGAGGTCGACGTCGAGCTCCAGGATGACGGCGACCGCGTCGCGCGCGACCGCGTCACCGCGAGCGACGGCAAGGCGCGCGCCGCGTTCAAGCTGACGGGCGAAGGGCCGCACGTCGTCAACGTGCAGCTGGTCGCCGATCCGGGGCGCACGGCGTCGATCCCCATCGTCGGCAGCCGCGCGGCGGATCGCGAGGACACGGTGTTCTCGACGGTCGGCCCCGAGATCCTCGGCTCACTCTTGCCCTCGGACGACGCGGACTCAGTCCGCGGCCTGTGGCTGCGGCGCGGCGGCACCAGCTCGTCGCCGATCGCCCTCGATCGCGCCGACACGCGGAGGCCGCGCCTGCGAGCGCTGACCGCGATCGAGCGCCTCTGCGTCGTGATCTGCGATCCGTGCGTGCCGGCCGCGCGCAAGGACGCCGTCGACGCCCTGGCCGCGCCGCACCCGGCGCAGATCGATCCGCAGTACGCGCAGGCCGAGCAGCAGTTCCTCGCCGGTCAGATCGCCGAGTCCTGCGAGACGTTCATCGCCGCGCGCGAGCGCCTCTTGCCGTCGCCGCACCCGAACTACGCCTACTTCATCGCGTGCTGCCACGCCCGCCTGGGCGACATCGCGGCCGCGCGCGAGGCGCTGCGCGCGGCGCTCCGCGACGGCTGGAAGGACATCGCGCACCTGGCGGCCGACGAGGATCTCGCCGCGCTGCGCGGGGATCCGGTGTTCGCGTCGATCGTCAGCGGCGGCGTGCGCGTGATCGAAGCCTCGCTCGCCGCCGATCAGGTGCTCGAGCTCGACGTGCCGTCGCCGCTCGCGCTGCTCGCGATCGGTGCGTACGCGGGCGGCGTGCCGTGGGAGGGCCACGCGACGATCGTCGCGCCGACCCGGCTCACGCTCGAGGTCGAAGCGCCGCCGTCACCGCGGCCGGGCAGCGACATGACGGTCGCCGTCACGACGAACGCGGCCGCGGCCGTCTACGTGATCGTGAAGGACGCCCGCCTGCTGTCGACCGATACACCGACGAGCATGCTCGCCAGCCGCATGAAGGCGTTCGCGACCACGGCCGGCTCCCTGCTCGGCAAGGGCAAGCCGACGGCGAAGCTCGCCGCGCTCCTGTCGGGGGCGCGGATGCCGCTGCCGCCGCCGGGGATGCCGGGTGGGGGCATCCCGCCCGTGCATTACCGGACGGAGCTCTGGGAGACGTTCCAGGGGATGGCGAACGACTTCGATTGCTCGGTCGACTACCTGATCAACGAGGCGATGCGCTACTACGCGCGCTCGAAGAACTATCAGTCGCCTGGTGGGCCGCCAGCGATGTCGGGCGGGATGCCGCAGATGATAGGCGGACCGCCGCCGATGCCGGCCGGCGCGGCGATGCCGACGATGGCGGCCCGGTCGGCGCCGCCGATGCCGGCTGCCGGCCCCCCGCGCCCGGGGATGGCGATGTCCGCGATGCGGCCCCCGAGCCCGAGCCAGTCGGCGCCGATGCCGCCACCGATGGCGCCGAGGAGTGCGCCGGCGCCGGCGGCGGCGCCGATGATGCTGGCGCGGGACGTGGACACGGGCCGGGTCGGCGCGGCGGCAGGCGTGGTCAACGCAGAGGTGGCCGGCGCGCCCGAGGGCGCGGGCCCAGGCCCCGCGCGCGCGATCGAGGAGGCGCCCGAGCTCCTGTTCGCCGGGCTCGTCCCGATCGTGAACGGCCGGGGCGCGGTGACCGTCGCGCTGCCCGAGGCGTTCGCCGACTACGTGATCGAGGCGTTCGCCGTCGACGGTACCGAGTGGGCGACGGCGGAGGCGCGCGTGCGCGCCGAGCTCGTCCACTTCGCCGCGCTCGAGCTGCCGGCGTTCGTGCACCCGAGCGATACGGCCGTCGGCCGCCTCACGGCAGGTTGCGGCGCCGCCGGCATGACGATCGCGGTCACGCGCGACGGCGCGCCGGTCGCCATCCTCGCCAACGGCCAGCCCGTCGCGGCCGGGACGCCGATCGCGGGACCGCGCACGGAGATCACGTTCCTCACCGGCCCCGGCGATCACGTCGCGACCGTGACGGATCTCGCCAGCGGCGAGGCGATCGCCGCGAAGCAGCGCGTCGATCCGCCGGGGGCGCTGCGCCGGCTGACGCGCACCGTGCGGTTCTTGCGGCGCGGGGAGCGGGTCGCGCTCGCCGACGATCCCTCGATCGTCACGCTGCGCGCGCTGCCCGGGCTCGACAAGCCGTTCAAGCTCCTGTGCGACGCGACCGCCGATTATGGTCACGCGTGCTGCGAGCAGACCGCCGCGAAGATCCTCGCCGCGTGCTCGATGTACCTGTTCGCCGTCGACGACCCGCGGCGGCGCGGCCGCGCCGAGGAGATCATCCTCGCCGGCGTGCGGCGCGAGCACAAGATGTGGATGAAGGGCCGCGGATTCCGCATGTACCCGGAGAGCGGCAATGAGGTGAATACCTATTACGGGCCGAAGACGGCGCGCTACCTGTGGAACCTCGATCTCCTGCGCGGCGCCGACCCGAGCCGCGCGCTGGTGACGGCGATCGACGAGGCGCTCGAGATGGCGCGCGACGCGACGCAGGCGTACCGCCTGGCGTGGCCGCCCGCGCCGAGCGATCGACCCGAGGAGGCCTACGGCGCGGCCCGGTTCGGCGAGCCGAAGCAGCGCCCGCAGGCGGCCGACCGCATGGTCGGCTGGGCCGAGCGCGCCGTCGCGACGCTCGATCAGGCGCCGCGCAACGCGGTCGCGTTCCGCGCCGACGCGGCCTACGCGGCCGCGGCGCTCCTGTGTGGCGGCGGCGATGCCGCGGTGCCGCTGGCGCTGCGCCTCGCGAACCGCGTGATCGGCGATCTCGGCGCCGAGGGGCGGCTGTACTCGACGGTCGACTCGGTCGCCGCGATCGCCCTCATGGCCGAGCTGCAGGCGGCGAAGATCATCGGCGGCGGCCACGCCCTGATCGACGGCAAGCGCACCGCGCTCGGGGACGCGGCCGCGCTCGGCGAGGTCGGCGAGATCAGCGCCGAGAGCGCGACGATCGCGGTCGAGGTCACGCGCATCATCGAGGAGGACTGGGCGAAGTTCGCGAGCGCGGTGCCGGTCACGGTCACGCTCACGAACAAGGGCCGCGCGACGACGCGCGCGACGATCGGCGACCCGCTCGATCTCGTCGTGCGCCTCGACGGCGGCTACGAGACGGGCGATCTCGTGTGGGTCGCGCTGCCCGACGCGCTGTCGCGCGTGACCGGCGGCGGGCAGATCAAGCGCTTCTCCGTCGATCCGGCCGGCAAGTCCGAGGTCACGATCCCGCTCGCGGCCACGGCGCTGACGCTCGATCGGCACGGCGAGACCGGCGCGCAGCGGTTCGCGGTGTGCGTGCGGAACATGTTCGACGAGGAGCGCGCCGGCAACCCCGGCTATCTGGACGTCTCGATCGTGCCCCCGAAAACCGGCGGCGCGCTCGCCCGCGCGACCGCCGCGTTCCGCCGCCTGTTCACGTAGCCGGCGTGAACCGGATGGGGAGCGTGTCGGGCCCGACGAAGCCCGCCAGCTGCGGGCGGTGCGTGGGCTCGCCGGCCAGCGCCAGGCCGGGGAGGCGCTGGGCGAGGATAGGCAGGGCCTCCTGGAGCTCGATCCGGGCCAGCTGGGCGCCGAGGCAGAAGTGCGGACCGAGGCCGAAGCTCAGCTGCGCCGGCCGCTCGGCCTGGATGTTGAACCGCGTGTCGCCGAACGCGGCGGGCTCATGGTGAGCGGCGGCCACCATCAGCCACAGTCGGGTGCCGGCGGCGATCGGGGTCCCGTGGTACTCGAGGTCCTCGGCGGCCACCCGCCAGATGACCGGCACCACGCTGCTCGCGCGCATGACCTCCTCGGTGGCGGCTTCGGCCAGCTGGGGCTCGGCGGCGAGCCGCGCCCACTGCTCGGGATGCCGGGCGAAGGTCTCGAGGGCGAGGCCGAGCTGGCCTCGCGTGCTGTCCTGCCCGGCGAGGACGAGGGCGGCCACGTTGGCCCGCAGCTCGTCGGGGGTGAGGCGATCGCTGTCGCCGTCCGAGGCGTGGACGAGCGCGGTGATCAGATCTTGCCGCGGCCCCTGGCGGCGCTCGTCGGCGATGCGGTCGACCGTCGCGTAGAGGTCTGCCAGGGCCGTCTCGATCTCGGCGAGCCGCTGCGGGATCTCGTAGCTGAGGACGGCGGCGATCGCCTTGCCCCAGGCCACGAACCGCTCGTGCTCCGCCTCGGGGAGGCCGAGCAGATCGGCCATCACGAGCGGCGGGTAGTGATCGGCGAAGGCCGACATGAACTCGCACGCTCCGTCGGCGGCGAACCGATCGACGAGGCCGTGGACGATCTCCTGCATCTTGGGCCGCAGGCGCTTGACGGCGGCGCTGCTGAACGCCGGACCGAGGAGGCGTCGCAGCCGGCTGTGGTCGGCACCCTCTACGTTGAGGACGACGCGCCGCCACATCTCGAACAGCGGGCCGCTGGTGACGCCCTGGGCGATGAGGTGGTCCACGCCCACCTGGCGCAGCCGCCGGTCCTTCAGCATGGCCACGCAGTCCTCGTAGCGAAGGACGGCGAGCCCGAGCGGCGTCTGGGCACACCAGTGCTGCCGGGCCGCCTCTGCCGTCTGTGGCGAATGGACGCGGAACGCGGGGTCGAGGATGTTCAGCGTGGCGGGGCCGGCGTCGGTCGTCATCTCGGTCGTCATCCACGTCACGATGCCTGCGAGCCGCCTGGGTGTCTATCGCCTGAGCCAGGACCGCATTGCGCGGCATCTCGTCGAGTGTCTTGGCGACCGCTCAGCGGGTGAGCTAGCAGCCGCAGCCGTAGTAGCGGTGCTCCACGCTGATCGAGTCGTAATGTTTGTTGGCGAGGTCGACGAGCTCGGCGCTGTTGCCCCCGCCGAGCACGAGCTCGGGCTGGCCGTCCCCGTCGACATCCACGACCTCCGCGATGTCGTCGTACCCGAACTCCAGATCGGCGACGCGCCGGACCGTCCCGTCGGCGCTCGCGCGGTACGCCGCCATCATGCCGAAGCCCGGCTCGCCGCAGCCTCCGGGGTGCCGCGCCTGGGCGAACACCCAGCGCTCGCCGGTCAGCGGGTGCTGATAGACGTGCGTGACGACCTCGGCCGCGTCGCGCCAGTCACCTTCGCCGCCCTCCTTGGCCCACGCCTCCTGGGTCGGATCGAAGTCGCTGCGTGCGAGCAGCTCCTTGCGCGCGGTCGCCTCGAGCTCCGGCGCGTCGAGCTTCGCCGCGACCGCGGCCGGCGAGTAGTCGGTCGACCGCGCCCACGTCCCCGTGCAGTCGTCGAGCCGCGCGGCGAGCACCACGTTGGCGTCGGTGACCGACTCGATCGTCCAGGTGGCAGGCGCGTCGTCCTCGCCCGCGTCGGCTTCGTCGGTGTCATCGCGATCCGGCTCGGGCGGCTCGCCGGAGATCCGCGACACCTCCGCGAAGCCGACGACGCGCGCGCGGCACACGCCATCGACGAGCACGGTCCGGCCCGCCCACGCGCGCAGCTCGGCGGGCAGCGCCGCCGTCGTCACCGGCGCGACCACCGCGTACACACCGTCCTCCTCGATCAAGCGCGCGGTGCCGCGAGCCAGCGCGCGCTCCTCGCTGGAGAGCCGCACGTACGACTCGCCGTCGAGGGAGAACACGAACGCGAACTCGGCCAGATCCTCGAGCGGCGCGAGGCCGCGCATCTCCTCTTCCTCGATCTCCTCGTCGATCTCGGCCTCGGGCTCCGGCGCGCCGTCCACGCTTTGCAGGCGAGGGGACAGCGCCGGGATCGCGGCCGAGCGCGGGGGGGCCGCGCGCTCCGGCTGCGCGGGAGCTTCGTCGCCGCCGATCAGCAGATAGCCACCAACGACAGCGCAACCAGCGAGCGCGAGATACGAGGGCGAGAGCCGCATGGCCGGTCTCTCGTGCAACCGCGAGACCAGCAAGGATCGGCCTGGTTACGCCAGCCTACGGACCACCGCGTCTCGCCGCACACGGCACTGCGTCTGGTGCCAGCCGAAGTCGCGCGGCTCTTTAGCCCCTCTTTAGCCCCTCTCAGGCCGTGGCGGCGAGCTCGGTCGACTCGACCTTGCCCCAGCGCGTCGGTCCGGCGCGCCGCTCGACCTCGTCCCGCAGCTCCGGCGAGAGCCCGACGGCGAACGCGACCTGGGCGACGAGGAACAGCGGGCCGTCGAGCAGGCCGCGCACATCGTCCAGGAACGCGGGCTTCTTGCCCTCGAAGGCGTGCCCGAGGAGCTGGAGCGCCCAGCCGCCGACGAGCAAACTCCCGGTGGCGCCGGCCCACAGCGGCAGCGGCATGGCCGCGATGGCTGTGCCGAGCGCGTACGAGGCGCCGAGCACGGCGCCCATCGCGTTGCCGTAGGTCGGATCGAGCTTGCGGTAGTACCGCGTCGCGAGCGCCGTGGCGCCGGCCGCGGCGTTGACCGGCCCGATGCCGATCTTCGCGAGCGCCGCCTGTGTCCCGACGAGGATCATCGGGATGCCGACGAAGTGCGTCGCGATGTTGCGCTTGTCGCGGTGGTGCTCCGCGAACGAGACGAGGCGGTCGACGAGGGCTTTCACGCCGCGAGCGTACTACCTCCGCTGCATCGCTTGTAGCCTCGCGGCCGGCGGCTCGTCCGCGCGGCCCGCCGACCGGGCAGGGGCTCAGCCGCCGCCGTGCGCGGCGAGCCAGCGCCGCGCCTCGGCCGCGTTGGCGGCGTCGCCCGCCTGCTCGTACGCGGCGGCCGCGGCCTTGATCTCGGCGAGCTCGCGCGCGCGCGTGCGCGGGTCCTTGACGAGCGGCTCGGGCAGGGGCGAGCGCAGCTCGTCGATCGTGACCGGCGGCGCGCCCCCGGCCCTGCGGATCTGCGACGCGCGCGCGAGGTGCGGCAGGGCCTCGTCCGTCCGATGGAGCGTCACGAGGCAGCTGCCGATGCCGCGCAGCGCGTAGGCGAGCAAGGCGTGGTCTCGGCCGAGCTTCGCCTCGAAGATCGCGGCGCTCTTCTGGAACGACGCGAGCGCGCCGGCGTGATCGCGCTCCTCGAGCTGCACGCTCCCGAGGTTGAAGTAGCCCATCCCCACGCGCGGGTGCTCGGCGCCGTACGCCTGCTCGAAGAGGCGCAGCACGCGCAGCGTCATCGCGCGCGCCTCGTCGAGCTTGTGCTGCTCCTGGAGCACGGTGGCGATGTTCCCCAGCGCGTCGGCGAGGTCGGGGTGCTCGGGGCCGTAGGCCGCTTCGAGGATCTTCGCCGTGCGCCGGTACAGGGCGAGCGCGTCGTCGAGCCTGCCTTGCCGTTGCCGCGCGATGCCGAGGTTCATGAGCGACGCGGCGAGCTCCAGGTGCTCGGGGCCGTGCGCGGCTTCGCGGAGCGCGATCACGCGCTCGAACAACGCGACCGCCTGCTCGCGCTTGCCTTGCCCGCTCAGCGACGTGGCGAGGTTCGTCAGGGCGCTCGCGATCCGGATATCGCTGGGGCCGTAGGCATTCTCCCAGAGCGCCAGCGCCTTCACGAAGTAGCCCTCGGCGGCGGCGTGCTCCTCGCGGCTCGCGTGGAGCCCGCCGATGCTGTTGTACGCGCTGCCGACCGCGGGGTGCTCCGGCCCGAGCGCGGCGATGCTGATCGCGAGCGCGCGATCGTAGACCCGCCTGGCGTCGTCGAACTTGCCCTCGGTCTGGTAGACGTGGCCGAGGTCGTTCAGGGCCCGCGCGATGTCCGGATGCTCCTTGCCGAACACCCGCTCGCGCGAGGCGAGGACGCGCTCGAACAGCCCGCGCGCCTCGGCGAACTTGCCCTCCAGCAGGGTCAGGTCGCCGAGCTGCTTGAGCGTGTCGAGCGTGGCCGGGTGATCCGGACCGAGCGCCTGCTCGGCGAGCGCCAGCGCCGCCGTGTAGCGCGCGCGGGCGTCCGCGAGCCGGGTGCGCCCATGATCGAGGCGGCCGATGCTGATCTGGAGGCGCACGGAGAGCTCGGGGCCCGGCCGGGCGTTCTGCGCGATCGCCTCGGCGAGCGCGGCGATCTCGCGCGCGATCTCGTAGCGGTCGCCCTGCGCGGCGAGCGCCGAGACCAGCGGGGCGGCGGCGGCGATCATCCCGGCGGCGTCGCCCGCCGCGGCGGCCGTGTGCATCGACTCGCGCAGCGCGGGGACCCCGGCGGGATCGGCCAGCTCGAGCTGGCTCTGCCCGACGACGAGCAGGGCTTCTGCGGTGACCGGGCGATAGTCCGTTGCCCGGGCCGCTGCCAGCGCGGCGCGCGCCGCCGTGAGCGCCGCGGCGTAGCGCCCGAGCCGCTCGAGGCCGCGCGCCGCGTCGAGCTGGCCGCGCACCGCCTGGACCTGCGCCCGGCCGAGCTCAGTCTCCGGCGGCGCGACCGCCGCCGTCAGCGCCGCGGCGTCGCTGCACGGCGCGAGCAGCGGGAGCTTCTGCGCCGCGTCGAGCGCGTGGTCCACCGTCTCGCCGCCGCCGGCGCCGAGGAGCGCGATCGTCGCGTCGGCCTCGTCGAGCCGGCGGGTGAGGCACTGCATGCGCAGATCGAGCAGGTGCTCGGACTGCTCGAGGCGGACCCGCGTGTCCTCGCACGCGTCGCGGTACCCTTGCCCCCACGCGCGGCTCCACGCGTCGAGCATCGGGGCCAGCTTGTCGAACGACGCGGCGGCGTGCGGGCGCCCCGACGCGAGGAACGCGGCGCGGAGCGCTTCGCGGCGCGCCGGGCTCCACACGCGGGCCACGCGGCCGTCGCCGGCGTCGCAGACCGCGCCGTCGCCGGTGCGGAGCGCGAGCGCGAGCGCGGCCGCGAGCGGGACGGCCGCGCCCGCCGTCCACGTGAGGATCCGCCGGCGCTGCCGCACCCGATCGCGCAGGAGCTCGGACAGGAGCGCCTCCATCGACGCGTGGCGCGCGCTCGGGTCCACGGCGAGGCCGCGGAGCAGGACGCGCCGCAGCCACCCGGGCACGCGCGCGCCCCGGGGCGGGGGCGGCACCTCGCCGACGAGCACGGTCGACGCGAGCTCCTGGAAGCTCTCGCCCGGGAACGGGCGCTGGCCGTAGAGCGCCTCGTAGAGCACGACGCAGAACGAGAACTGATCGGTGCGCGCCGTCGCGGGCGTGCCGGTGAACTGCTCCGGCGCCATGTACTGCGGCGTGCCCATGACCGCGCCGGTGCGGGTCAGGCTCTGCCCCAGCGGCGTGTTCGGCGACGACGGACGATCCGGGAGATCCAGCGTCACCGCGAGGTCGAGCGCCGCGCTCGGCGGCGCCGCGGGCGCGGCCGGAGGCGGCGCGGCCTCAGACGGCGCCGCCACGCCGACGATCCCGAAGTCGGTCACGCGCGGGCTGCCATCTTTGTCCATCAGCACGTTGTCGGGCTTGAAGTCGCGGTGAACGAGCCCGACGGCGTGCGCGGCGGCGAGCCCGCGGCCGGCCTGCACGAGCACGTCGATGATCTCGCGCTGGGGGTGCCGCGTCTCGAGGTACGCCCGCAGGGTGCCGCCCTCGACGAACTCCATCGCCAGGTACACCTGCCCGTCGTGCGTGCCGACCTCGTGGACCCGGACGACGCTCGGGTGATTGATCTTGGCCATCGCCTGCGCCTCGCGCAGGAGGCGCGCCTGCCCGTCCGTGGCCCCCCGCATCATCGAGGCGCGCAGGAGCTTGAGCGCGACCTTGCGATCGAGGTGCGGATCGTAGGCCGAGTACACGTGGCCCATGCCGCCGGAGCCGAGCTCGCCGAGGAGCACGAACCGGCCGATCGTGCCGCCGCGGACGGGCGCAGCCTCGTGCGCGCCCGTCGGCTCGGTGTCCGGCGCGCCGCGGCCGGGCCCGGGCCGGGCATTGACGGTGGCCGCGGTCTCCGGGTCACCGTCGACGATCGTCTCGGTCCCGAAGCCGCGTTTGGTCGGTGTCGGCATGCCGCGGCGCGAGGATAACGCGAGCCGCGCCGCGAGGATAACGCGGGTCGCGCCCGATTGCGGTAGCTTGCCGGCGTGCGCGCCATCGACAAGGTCTTGATCGCGAACCGGGGCGAGATCGCGCTGCGGGTGATGCGGACGTGCCGGCGGATGGGGATCGCCACGGTCG
>Ga0247790_10000359_pt1 | contig 15807 bp, 11 predicted proteins | sample UWRJS171409R4_FD_179913 | JGI IMG/M metagenome (GOLD analysis project Ga0247790, IMG submission 179913) | Soil microbial communities from Arlington Agricultural Research Station in Wisconsin, United States - UWRJ-S171-409R-4 | ecosystem: Environmental > Terrestrial > Soil > Agricultural land... | reverse complement strand
GACGCGGTAGCCCCGCTGCCGGCCGTGTTCTCGGCGGGTTCGCCGAGGTCTTCCCACTCGATCACGAGCGCGACGTAGTCGGGGCCCTTGATCGCAGGCGACTCCTCGGTGTGAAGGGTAGCGTGCTTGTTCATACCCGGTGGGGGAGCAAGACGCGCGCCCACCCGGGCTCCACCCCACCCCTTTTGCTTTCTCTTTCAGAAAGATCCGTACATGCTCCGCGCATGGACTCTGTGCACGGGCCCCGGGGGCTCGGCGGGGCGGCCCCCAAGATCGCGATCGGCGCCGCGATCGCCGCGGTGCTCATGTCGCTGCTCGCGGTGATCGTCGTCTCGACGCGCGGCGGCGCCGCCGGCGGGGCCGCCGGGGCCGGTGGGACGCGCGAAGGTGACGCAAGCGCAAGCGCGGGCGAGGGCGCGGAGGGCGAGGGCGCGGGCGCGGCCGTGGTGCCGCCGCCGAGCGGCAAGCGGATCGCGGCCACGGACGTGCTGCGGCTGCGGCGCGACGTCGTCGTGGTGGTCCGCGACGCGGGCAAGGCGCTCGGCGTCCGGGTCACGGACGAGGAGCTGCGCCAGGCGCTCGACCTCGGGCCCGACGACGTCATCACCGCGATCTCGGGCCGCGCGATCGAGCGCGAGTACGATCTGTTCGACGTGATGCTCGCCGTGAAGCGCCTGCGCGCGCAGGCCCTCTACGTCGACCTCTTGCGCGAGGGCAAGCCGCTGCTCGTGCGCTGGCAGCTCGACGGCGATCTGCAGACGGCGCGGGCGCCGGATCCGGCCGATCCGCGCGGGCTCGGCAGCGGCGGCAGCCTCGGCACCGGCGGCGTCCTCGGCCCGAACCCGTTCATGCCGGTCACCCCCGATCCGCTGGTCGACACGATCAAGAAGCTCGACGACCTGAGCTACGAGGTGCCGCGCGCGACGATCGAGAAGGTGTTCACGTCGCCCGCGGCGTACGCGCGGGTCGCGCGCACGCTGCCGGCGCGCCGCACGACCGGCTTCCAGGTGTTCCTGATCCGGCCGGGCTCGATCGTGGCCGCGATCGGGCTGTCGAGCGGCGACACGATCCGCGCGATCAACGGCAACGCGGTCAATTCGATCGACGAGGTGATCGAGCTGTACCCGCAGATCAAGGACGCCGCCGAGTGGCGCGTCGATCTCGATCGCCGCGGGAAGCCGGCCCTCCTCAAGATCGCGATCAAGTGATCCCGGCAGTTATGTGCGCCGGGATCTGCACCCCCTCCGATCCGGCTTCTCCTCTGCCACAGTCATCATCGATGATGGCCGACAGGGTCTTGCCATGAGCGACGAGCTTCGAGAGTTCCTCGCGCGGGCGCGCGGCACCGCGGCCACCGCGCGCGTGCTCCCGCTCGACGAGCTCTACTCGCAGCGCGGGACCGAGGGCGTCGCCGAGCCGTGGGGGCTCGCCGCGCTGCGCGGCCGGCTGGTCGAGCTCTCGGGGCACGGCGCGCGCGCCACCCTGACGGAGGCGATGGGCCTCATCCTCGAGGCTCAGCTCGCGGGCGAGCCGGCCGTGTGGATCCAGTCGCCGGCGCACGGCGGCTTCTACCCGCCGGACGTCGCCGAGCTCGGCGTCGATCTGGCGGCGCTCGTCGTGGTGCGCGTGCCGAACGCGGCGGCCTCGGCGCGCGCGGCGGAGCGGCTCCTGCGCTCGGGCGCGTTCGGGCTGGTCGTGATCGATCTGGGCCTGGGCGGCGAGGCGGACCTGTCGATGGCCCAGCAGGGCCGGCTGGTCACGCTCGCGCAGGCGCACGACGCGGCGGTCGTGTGCCTGACCGAGAAGTCCGCCGAGACCACGTCCCTGGGCTCGCTGGTCTCGCTGCGCGCCGAGGCGGTGCGGACCGGGCAGGGCGAGCAGCAGCAGATCGAGGTGCGCGCCCTCAAGGACAAGCGGCGCGGCCCCGGCTGGTCGCGGACGACCAAGGTCCGCGGCCCGGCCGGCATGTGAACGCCCGCGCGCGAGTCGTGCGCCGCGGTGCACGACCCCGCGGGCGACGATCGCCCGGGCGCCCGGGCGCCCGGGCGCCTGCGCGACACTGGGATCGGAGTCTTCACCTCGAAGCGCTGGCTGCACACGGCAGTCCGCACTTCCGGTCCATGAATCTGACGATTGCTCGTGTAGAGTGCCCAAACCGTGGGAACCCTCGAGACATTCCTTGCCTACACAGGGAACAACGTAGTTGGCACCTTGAGTGCTCAGCGGACGCGCACGATGAGGATCCTCCGTGCGTCATTCGCGGCCATCGCCGCGCTCGCCCTCTCCCCTGCCTGCGCCACCGACGACACCGGCCCCGTCCCGGTGGATGAGGGACCCGACACGCCGGGCCTCGACGACGACTTCGCGCGCGCGTCGCGCGAGTTTGGCGTCCCGGCGGATCTGCTGAAGGCGGTCTCGTACGTCGAGACCCAGTGGCAGATGGTCGACGGCCAGGATGAGCACGAGGGCCGCCCGGCGGGCGGCGGCGTCTACGGCCTGTGGGGCGAGAACCTGACGGCGGCGGCCGCGGCGATCAAGAGCGATGTGGACACGGTCCGCTACGACGAGAAGGCGAGCCTCCGGGCCGGCGCGGCGCGCCTGGCCCAGCTCGCGGAGCAAAACGGCGTCTCTGGCGACGACCTCGCCGCGTGGGAGCCGGTGCTCGCCGACTTCATCCAGAGCGACCTCGAGTCGGTGCGCAAGTCGTACGTGACCGACGTGATGCGCACGCTCGCGGCCGGCGCGAAGGCGGTGGCCGAGGACGGCACCGTCATCGCGCGGATCGCGCCGCACGCCGAGATCACCGTGCCGCCGCCGACGTTCACGCCGTCCCTCACGGCCGACTACGGGCCGGCGATCTGGCGTGCGTCGCCGAACTACAACAGCCGCAACGGCTACGCCGTCAGCCTCGTCGTGATCCACTCGTGCGAGGGCAACTACGCCGGGTGCTGGGGCTGGCTCGTCCAGTCGCAGGCGCAGGCGAGCGCGCACTACGTGGTCCGCGAGGACGGCGGCGAGATCTCGCAGCTCGTCACCGAGGCGAACCGCGCGTGGCACGTGGCCGCGACGTATGACTGCGCGAACGCGGGCGGGGCGCAGTGCAACCTGACGGGCGTGTCGACGAACAACTTCTCCGTCGGCATCGAGCACGCGGGCTTCGCGTCGCAGGCGTCGTGGTCGAGCGGCATCATCGAGGCGTCGGCCAAGCTGACGTGCGACATCACGCAGAGCCACGGCGTGGTGCGCGATCGCAACCACATCGTGTCGCACGGGCAGCTCCAGCCGTACAACCGCACGGATCCGGGCCCGAACTGGCCGTGGACCCAGTACATCGATCGGGTCCGCGCGAACTGCGGCGAGGGCGGCACGGGCGGGGAGATCATCGTCGACAGCAACAACGCGAACAACGACGCCGCGGTCGCCAACATGGAGGTCACCGCGGACTGGGTGTCGGCGACCAGCACGCCGGGCTACTACGGCAGCGGCTACTGGTACGCGAACACGGCGCCGTCCTCGTCGCCCGCGACGTTCTGGTTCTATCTCGGCGCGGCCGGCACGAAGACGATCGACGCGTGGTGGACCACGGGCACGAACCGCTCGACGGCAGCGACGTTCATCGCGTACAACGCGGCGGGCACCGAGGTCGGCCGGCGCTCCGTCAGTCAGCAGACGGGCGGCAGCACGTGGAACGCGCTCGGGACGTGGAGCTTCAGCGCGGGCTGGAACAAGGTCCAGCTCTCGCGGTGGGCGGCCGAGGGCAGCGTGGTCATCGCCGACGCGATCCGCGTCCGGTGACCGGACGGCCGGCGCAGGTCGCCGCGGCCGCCGCGCTCGCCGCCCTGGTCGTCGCCTCGGCGGCGGTGGCTGCGTGCGAGCGCAAGGAGCGCCCGCCCGCGCCGGCCGGCGGCTCCGGCTCCGGCTCCGGCTCCGGCTCCGGCGGCGCGTCGGCGGCGCTGGCGGCGCTGGCCCCGGCGGGCGCCGCGATCTCGCCAGAGGCGAAGCGGCTCCCCGGCGTCCTGTGGTTCGTCGAGGACCGGCCGGCGCACAAGCTGGTGCGGCTCGCTGGCGGCGCGCGCACCGAGATCACGGCGCCGGGCGGCGATCTGTTCCCGTCGCCGTGGGTGCTGCCCGACGGCCGGCTCGTCGCGATCGCGTCGCGCGGCGACGGCGGCCCGGCCGCCGAGCAGCTCGCGCTCGTCCGCGCCGACGGCGACGTCCAGCGGATCGGCCCGGCCGCCGCGTCGGTGCGCAGCCCGGCCGTCGACCCGCGCGGGCGCTGGATCGTGATCGCCGCCAACACCGACGGGCACAGCGATCTGTACCGGATCGAGCTCGCCGCCGCCGCGCAGCCGGCGCCAGCCCCGCCGCCCCGGCTCACGAATGATCCGCAGGGCAACTTCGAGCCCGCGCGGCTCGGCGACGACGCCATCGCGTTCGCGTCGAGCCGCGACGGCGACTCGGAGATCTATCGCATGCCGGCCGCGGGCGGCAAGCCGCAGCGCCTCACCGCGTTCCACCGCGACGACTGGGGGGCGGCGCCGTCGCCCGACGGCAAGACCCTCGCGTTCCTCTCCGCCCGCGAGGGCCGCGCGCGGATCTTCCTCATGGCCGCCGATGGCACGGAGCTGCGCCGGCTCACCGCGCGCAAGGACAAAGATCGCGACGAGGCCGCGCCGGTGTGGTCGCCCGACGGCCGCTCGATCGCGTACCTCATCGAGGGCGGCGGCGAGTCGAATCTGTGGCTGCGCGACGTGGCAGCCGGCACCGAGCGCGTGCTGACGCCCCTGCGCGTGCGCGACCTCGAGCCGTGCTTCTCGCCGGACGGCGCGTGGATCGCCGTGTCGCGCGGCATGGGCGAGCGCGACGGCGACCTGTGGGCCGTCCCGACGGCGCCGGGCGGCGAGGCGCTCCGCCTGACAGCGGGCCCCGGCCTCGAGCGGCTGCCGCGCTGGGTGCGTTAGCAGTGGCCATGCTACCGGTGCGACCCGCGCGCCTCCTCCTTGGCGCCGGTCTTCACCTGCTCCGGGCCGCTCCGGACCGCTCCGGGCCGCTCCGGGCCGCTCCGGGCCGCTGTGACCGAAATGCACCGATGTCCGGGTTTCGGTCGTTGCCCTCGAGAAACGAATCATCTGCCGTCGGACGGTGATACCGTCGTCGGGTGAGGGGAATCTTCGCGATCGCGGTCGCGGTCGTGGTGCTCGCGTGCGCGTGCGAGCACCGCGAGCCGTACGTCTGCGCGGCATCAGATCAGTGCGTCCTCGGCGGGGCCCCGGGGGTGTGCGAGCCGACCGGGTTCTGCAGCTTCGACGACAGCGCGTGCGAGAGCGGCCGGCGCTACGAGCCGAACGCGGGCGACGAGCTCGCCGGCGCGTGCGTCGAGCGCGAGGCGCCGCCCGAGGTTTGCGGCGCCGTCGCGCAGACCTGCTGCAGCACGGGGCCCGCGTGCATCGCGAACGGCCGCTGCAGCGGCGGCACGTGCGCGCGGTGCGTGACCGACGTCGCGCTCGGCCGCCACGCCGCGTGCGTTCTGCGGCACGACGGCACCGTGTGGTGCGCGGGCGAGAACCGCGAGGGCCAGCTCGGGTTCGGGATCACGGGCGACCCGGTCCCGATGTGGACGCAGGCCCGCGACGCGACGAGCGCGCCGATCACCGACGCGACGGCGGTCACCGGCGGCAACGAGAACGCGTGCGCGGTGCGCGCCGGCGGGACCGTCTGGTGCTGGGGCCGGGGCTTTGGGACCTCGGCCGTCCAGATCGTCAAGACCGACGACGCGCCGCTCACCGGCATCGTCGAGGTCGGGATGGGGTACGGCCACCGCTGCGGGCGCGACGACGCGGGCGGCGTCTGGTGCTGGGGCGACAACGGCAGCGGTCAGCTCGGCGACGGCACCACCGGCGCGTCGCGCGCGAAGGCCGCGCCGGTGCTCGCCGCGCCGGGCGGCGCCCCGTTCACGGGCGCGCGGTCGCTGAGCGTCGGCGGCAGCCACGCGTGCGTCCTCGCGGTGGACGACGCGCTGTGGTGCTGGGGCCGCAACAACAGCGGCCAGCTCGGCGACACGTCGAACATGACCCGCACGACGCCCGTGATGATCGGGACCGCGATCTCGGTCGCGGGCGGCCAGAGCCACAACTGCTTCGCGCGCCCCGACGGGACCGCGTGGTGCTCGGGCGACCGCTGGCGCAACCGGCTCGGCATCGGCGTCAGCGGCTACGACTCGAACCTGCCGAGCAATTATCCGACGCCGATGCAGGTCGTGATGACGCGCGGCGGGCCGCCGCTCACGAACGTGCGGCAGGTCGCCGCGGGCGGCGTGTCGTGCGCGCTCGCCGGCAAGGCCGTCTACTGCTGGGGCGACAGCCTCTACGGCCAGACCGGCACCGGGGCAGGCTCGACGACGCCCGCGCCGGTGCGCACGACCGACGGCGAGCCGCTCACCGGCGTGGAGCGCATCGTCGCGCACGGCCCGCACGCGTGCGCGTTCCGCGAGGACGGCGAGATCCTGTGCTGGGGCCGCGGGATCGACGGGCTGTTCGGCGACGGGCGGTTCGACAACCGCGGGCTCGCGCGCCCGCTGGGGTTCTCGTGTCAGTGACGCGCGGCCGCGCAGCGGTGGCGCTCGCCGCGATGCTCGCGCTCGCCGCGATGCTCGCGCTCGGGGCGGCCGGGTGCCAGGGCCCGTCGGCGTTCCCGTGCTCGTCGTCGACCCAGTGCGTGCTGGGCGACGAGCAGGGGACGTGCGCGGACGGGTACTGCGCGTTCCCGGATTCGAGCTGCCCCGGCGGCATGCGCTACGAGCCGAACGCGGGTGACGGCCGCGGCGGCACCTGCGCGGGGATGCCGGACGCGGGGCCGTGCGGCGGGGTCGGGCAGGCGTGCTGCACGCTCGAGGGCGCCACGTGCGGCGACCAGGCGCGCTGCGAGAGCGGCACGTGCGCGGCGTGCATCTCCGATCTGGCGTTCGGCCGGCGCTTTGGCTGCGTGCTCGCGCACGATCACAGCGTGTGGTGCGCCGGGGAGAACGTGAAGGGCCAGCTCGGGCTCGGCATCGCGGGGGTGTCCAGCGCGACGCGCGTGCAGGTGCGCGACGCGATGAGCGATCCGATCACCGATGCCGTGAGCATCGGCGCGGGCCGCGAGCACGCGTGCGCGATCCGCGCCGGCGGCGCGGTGTGGTGCTGGGGCGCGAACGAGAGCGGTCAGCTCGGCAACAACGTGGCGCTGCCGGTGCCCCCGGCACCGCCGCTGCCCCCGCGGCCGGCGGCCGTCGCCGTCCTGAAGAGCGACGGGACGCCGCTCACCGGCATCGTCCAGGTCGGCGGCGGCTACGACTTCACCTGCGCGCGCGACGACGTCGGCGCTGTGTGGTGCTGGGGCAAGAACGCCGGCGGCCAGCTCGGCGACGGGACGACCACGTCGCGCAACGCGGCGGCGCCGGTGCTCGAGGGAGGCGCGCCGCTGACCGGCGCGCTCGAGCTCGAGGTCGGCGCGGCCATGTCCTGCGTGCGCAAGACCGGCGATGCCGTGTGGTGCTGGGGCCGGAACAACGACGGGCAGTTCGGCGACGGCACCAGGACGCCCCACCCGATCCCGGTCCTGTTTGCCACGACGACGTCGCTCGCGCTCGGCAACTGGCACACCTGCTACCTCGAGGCGGACGGCGCGATCACGTGCACCGGCTGGAACGGGCACGCGCGGCTCGGCATCGGCACCGGCTCCGGCTACTCGGACGGCGATCACACCACCCGGGAGAAGGTGCTGACCGCCAAGGGCGGCGCGCCGTTCACCGGCGCGAAGGAGGTCGTGGCGGGCGGCGTGTCGTGCGCGCTCATGCAGGACTCCGGCGTCTACTGCTGGGGCGACAACCACTACGGCCAGAGCGGCACCGGGCAGGGCGAGACCGTGCCGGCGAAGGTGCGCACCGCCGATGGCGAGCCGCTCACCGGCGTGGAGCGGCTGGTCGTGGGCTACACGCACATCTGCGCGATCCAGGGGAGCGGCGAGGTCCTGTGCTGGGGCCGCAACAACGACGGCGATCTGGGCACCGGCGCGTTCGGCAACCGCGGCTTCCCCGAGCGGATCGAGAGCGCCTGCCGGTAGCGCCGCCTGCGGGCGCGGCTAGAAGCCCGAGGAGAGCATCAGCACCGCGCCGGTCGCCGACGGCGCGAGCGTCACCTGGGGCTTCGACTCGGTGGCCGTCGGGCTGGATATCGCCCAGCGCACGACGGCGACGCCGATCATGAGCACGCCGGCGCCGCCCGCGGCGATCGCGGCGATCTGCTGCAGGTCGGCGCGATCGTAGATCCGCTGGTGATCGTCGAGCGTGCCCGCGCGCCGGGCGTCCTCGCGGCTGTTCATCGACGCGAGGTAGAGGCCGCCGCCAGCGCCCAGGCCCAGCATCCCGCCCGCGAACAGGGCGGTCGCGAGCTTGTCGCTGCGCGGCACCTCGCGCACGACCGTCTGCGTCTTCGTGATGATCTTCGGCTCGGGTGCCGGCCGCTCGGGCGCGTCGGGCTTGGCGGGCTTGGGCTCGGGCGGCGCTGGCTCCGTCCCGCACAGATCGAGGTTGCTCTGCACCGCCTTCAGCACCGCCGGATCGGCGCTCTCCACGAGGAGCTTCTTGTAGTGGACGCGCGCCTCGGGGCAGCGCCCGGCGAGGCGCTCGGCCTGCGCGAGGGCGAACAGCGCGTCGGGCTTCGGATCGAGCTCGTACGCCTCCTTCAGCGTCGCGACGGCCTGCTCGTACCTCTGCGCCTTGTACTCCTCGATGCCGCGCTTGTAGAGATCGCGCGCCCGGTCGGCGGCGGCCTCGCGGGCCAGCGCCGCCACGGCGATCAGCTGGACGGCGGCAAGAAGGGCGAGTCTCGATCCCATGCGTTGTCCTTGGACCCCGGCTGCTTGCCCGATGGGCGCGACGGCGCCTTCGCCGGGGATTTCGGCAGGCGTTTCGGCGCGGCGGCGGGCTTCGTCGCCGGCGCGGGCGTGGGAGCTGGCTGTGGCTTCGTCGCGGCCGGCGTGTCCGGCGTGGGCGCGGCGGCCGCGGCTGGCGTGTCTGGCGTGTCTGGCGTGTCCGTCGTCGGCGTCGGCGCGGCCGGCGTGTCCGTCGTCGGCGCGGCCTCTTGCGTCGCGGTCGCCGGCTGCGCGGGCGTGCCCGGCTCGGCGGGCTGCGGCGCGGCGACCTCCGCGGGCGCGGCCGGCGCGGCCGCTGGCTTCGGTTGCGGCGGGAACAGGAGCGGCCACGCGTAGACGGCGCTGCCGACGAGGCCGACCACGATCAGGATCCCCAGCGCGATCAGCACCGGCCGGCCCGATCGCAGCGCGGGGACCGCGTCGCTCCCCGTGCCCACGGCCAGGAGCGCGTCGCTCCGCGTGCCCGTGGCCAGCTGCGCCTCCGGCGTCGCGTCCGGCGTCGCGCTCGCCATCCCGCTCGGTGTCCGCCGGCCGGACCAATCCGGCGCCAGCTGCTCGTACGACGGGCGCGTCGAGCGCGTCGGCACGACCGGCTCGAACGACGCCTGCATCGCCGCCAGCTGCTCGTACGACGGGCGCGCCGGCATCGCCGGGGCCGCCGGCTCGAACTGCGGCTCCGTCGACAGCTCCTCGAACGGCGACGTCACCGCCGGCATCTCGCGCGACGGCAGCCGCACCGCGGGGATCTCCTGCGAGAGTCGGACGAGGCGCGGGTGCGCCGACGGCGTGACCCGCTCCACCCGCTGGCTCTCCGACGTGATCGTCTGGGCGACGTGCTCGCTGAGCGACACGCCCTCGCTCGCGGCGCTCTCCCACGCGTTGACCCGATCGGCGAACAGGAGCCGCATGTACTTGCCGAGCGGCCGCGAGGACACCCACATCCCGTGCCGCGAGATGAGCTCCTCGAGATCGTGGAGCACCTCCTCGGCCATCTGGTACCGCTCGTCGAGGTTCGTGGCGAGCAGCCGCATCACGATCGCCTCGAGGTCGGCCGGGTACCCGGGGGCGACCGCCGACGGCGGCGCCGCCGAGCCGTGGACGATCTGCTCCATGATGACGAAGTCGTTCTCGCCGCGGAACGGCCGCCGCCCGACGGTGAGCTCGTACAGGATGGTGCCGAGCGAGAACAGATCGCTGCGGCGATCGATCCGCTGCGCGCGGCACTGCTCGGGCGACATGTACGGCGTCTTGCCCTTCAGCATCCCGACCTGGGTCTTGTGCTGGTGGCTGGCCGCGCGCGCGATGCCGAAGTCGAGCAGCTTGATCGCGCCGTCGTAGGAGACGACGATGTTGCTCGACGACACGTCGCGGTGGACGAGCTCGAGCGGCCGCCCGTCGGGCCCTTTGCGGTTGTGCGCGTAGTCGAGCGCCGACGCGGTGCCGTGGACGATCGCGAGCGCGATCGCCATCGGCGCCTGCTCGTCGCGCTTGCGCGTCGCGGCGCGGATCGCGCGCACGTCCTGGCCGTGGACGTACTCCATCGTGAAGAACGGGTTGCCGTCGACCTCGCCGACGTCGTAGACGTCCGCGATGTTGGGGTGCTGCAGCGTCGCCGCGAGCCGCGCCTCGTCGAGGAACATCTGCACGAACGACTCGTCCTCGGCCACGTGCGGCAGGATCCGCTTGAGGACGACCGTCTTCTCGAAGCCGGCGACGCCGCGGGCGCGCGCCAGGTAGATCTCGGCCATACCGCCCGTCGCGAGCTTGCGAAGGATCTCGTACTTCCCGAGCGTGCTACCCGGGAGGAGCTCGTCTGGCGCGATTTGAGGCTGCGGGATCATCTGGACGGGAGTAGCCCGATAAGATCAGACTACCCCCTGACGGACTATTGTGGGGCAATCGCGGGCGAACGTCGCAGTGATCTGACGTTTCATCCCTACGCCTGAAGTCGGCCTACGCCTGAAGTCGGCGGCTATCTCCGGACCGGGATGAAGTTGAACGGCGGCTGGTCCTCGAGCACGCCGACGTCCTCGGCGCCGTAGTACCGGCCGGCGAACTCGCGCATCTCGGGCCGCGTGTACAGCTCCGCGCGCGGGTGCTCGATCAGATCGATGATCATGGCGGCGACATCCTCCACGGGCTGCGCGTTCGGCAGCGCGCGCGAGTCGGCGCCGCCGTGGCGCGCGTTGTTGCCGAACGGGGTCGCGACGACGCCCGGCAGCACGGTGCTGACGTGGATGCCCGGCAGCTCCTGGCGCAGCTCGAGCCGGAGGCTCGTCATGAGCGAGTTGAGCGCCGCCTTCGCGGCGCTGTACGCGCTGCGGATGGACACGAACGGGATCCGCCCCAGCATCGACGACACGGCGATCACGTGGCCGCGCCCGCGCTCGCGGAAGTGCGGCAGCACCGCCTGCACGCCGTAGAGGACGGACTTCACGTTCATGGTGATCATCTCGTCGAGGTCCTCGTCGGTGAGCTGCGCGACCGACCGCGTGATCCCGCGGCCCGCGTTGGCGATCCACGCGTCGATCTGCCCGAACCGCGCGATCGCCTGGTCCCGCAGCGCTTCGTTGTCGGCGCGCCGCGTGACGTCCGTCGGCACCGCGAGCGCGCCCTCGCCGAGGCGCGCCGCGACCTCGGCGAGCTCCGGCGCGCGCCGCGCGGCGAGCACGACGCGGGCACCGCGCGCGACCGCGACCTCCGCGAGCTTCTCCCCGATGCCCGACGACGCCCCGGTGATGACGATGACCTTGTCCTGCATGGCGCCGTATAGCACCGAGCGGCCCGGCCTCGGCGCGTGCCGGCCGCGGCGCGAAAGTTGACAGCCGTGTCCATATCTGAACAATTGTACAGGTCCGCTCATGCCGCTCGCGTGCCTCGATCTCCCGGCCCTGCCGCTCCAGCTCGTCTGGCGGCGCGAGCCGGCGTGGCGCGAGCACCCGGTGGTCGTCATCGACGAGGATCGGCCGCAGGGCGAGGTCTTGTGGGCGTGCGAGCGTGCGCGCGGGGCCGGCGTGCTCGTCGGGCAGCGCTACGCGCACGCGCTGTCTCTGTGCGGCGGGCTGCGCGCGCGCGTGGTGCCGCCGGAGCAGATCGAGGCCGCGATCGGCGAGCTCCGCACGGCGCTGCACCGGGTCTCGCCGCGCGTCGAGCCGGGCGACGCCGGCACGTTCTGGCTCGACGGTGATGGGCTCGAGCGGGTGTTCGTGGACCGGCGCGGCCAGCCGCGCGGCGCGGCGTGGGCGAGCGCGATCGCCGAGGCCGTCTCTGCGCTCGGCCTCGTGGGCGCCGTCGTCGTCGGGTGGTCGCGGTTCGCGACGTACGCGATCGCGCGCGCGATGCGGCGCGGCGTGCTCGTGATGGCCGGGCCCGACGAGGAGCGCGCGCGGGCGAGCGCGGTGCCGCTCGGGCGGCTCGAGATCCAGCCCAAGCTCCGCGAGGCGCTCGCGCGGCTCGGCGTTTTGACCGTGGGCCAGATGGTGCGGCTGCCGGGCGGCGGCATCCTCGAGCGGTTCGGGCGCGAGGCGCACCGGCTCTACCAGCTCGCGGCCGGCGAGCGCTGGGATCCGCTGGTGCCCGTCGCGCCGCCCGAGGCGCCCGACGAGCGCGCGCTGCTCGACGAGGAGGACGACGACATCGAGCGCCTCGTGTTCGCGATGAAGGCGCCGACCGATCGCCTGCTCGGCCGGCTCGCGGCGCGCGGGCGCGCGCTCGCCGCGCTGCACATCGAGCTGGCGCAGAAGCACGCCGTCGGCCGGATCGAGCTGCGCACCGAGACGATCAAGCCCGCGGAGCCGACGCTCGACGCGCGGTCGCTCGCGCGGCTCGTCCACCTGCGGCTCACCGGCACGCCGCCCGCCGCGCCGGTCAACGCGATCCGCGTGTGGGCCGACGACGTCGCCGCCACGCGCGAGCAGCTCGCGCTGTTCGCCACCCGGCCGCGCCGCGATCTGCGCGCCGCCGACGAGGCGCTCTCGCGCGTGCGCGCCGAGCTCGGCGACGACGCCGTGGTGCGCGCGGTCCTGCGCGACGGCCACCTCCCCGAGGCGAGCTTTGGCTGGGAGCGGCTCGTCCACGTCGTGCCCGCCGCGCCCGCGCCGCCGGCCGTGCGGCCGCTCGTGCGCCGGGTCTTGCCGCGCCCGCAGCCCTTGCCGCCGCAGGCGCGCCAGGTCCGCGACGACGGCTGGCTGCTCACCGGCCTCGAGCACGGCTCCGTCCTGCGCATCAAGGGCCCGTACGTCGTCTCCGGCGGCTGGTGGGCGACCGAGCTGCACCGCGAGTACCACTTCGCGGAGCTGCGCCGCGGCGACTGCCTGTGGGTCTACTACGATCGCAACCGTCGGCGCTGGTTCTGGCACGGCGGCGTCGAGTGAGCGCGCCCCGGCGTCACGCTCGGCGGAATCGCATCGGCACGAGCTGCGCGCCGAGGCCGCTCGCGACGTAGACGGCGCGGCGGTTCGAGAGCAGGCGCGCGAGCCAATCGAACGTGCCGCCGTCGGCGAGCGGGACCTCCGCGCCATCGGGCGCGGTGACCCAGTACATGTAGCGGATGCCGCCGCTGTAGTAGGGGTGCGCGAGCGGCTTCCGCGCCGTCGCGAGCCCGCCGCCGAGCGTGGCGACGACGCGGTCGGCGACCGCGGCGCGCTCGGGCGTGGCGAGCACGTCGACGCGGCGGGCGCCGAACGCGTAGCCGTGCTGCTCGAGCCGATCGAGCCCCGCCGTCAGCGCGCGGACGTGGCGGACGAGCGTCTCGACGGTGAACGCGTGGTCCTTGGCCTCGGTGCCGCCGCTGCCGAGCGCGAACAGCCGGAAGTGCTGCGCGAAGCCCGGCTGCTTCGGCACCGGCTGCGCGCGGACCACGCGCTGCGACGTCGCGAGGTGGACGGCCGCCGCGCCGCCCGCGCCGCCCGCGCGGAGCCGGACCGCGCACTCGAGCGCGAGCACGTTCGTCGTGTCCGAGACGACCTCGGTGCCGCGCAGCGCCGACACCACGCGGTGCTGATCCGTCGGCCCGAACGTCGAGGTCGCGCCGAGCGGCGCGAGCGGTGACAGCTCGATCGCCTCGAAGCCGTCCGCCGCGGCGAGCAGGTGGCCATCGATCGCGACCGCCACGCGCTGATCGACGACCGCCGGCTGCGTGAATCGATCGCGCCGGTACTGCGCGAGCACGTCGGCCGGCGCGCGCGCGGCGGCGCGGCGCCGCATGATCTCGAGCAGCAGCGATCCGAGCTCGCTGCCGTCGATCCCTGCGGCGAGCTGCTCGAAGACCTCCGCGCCGAGCGGCCCGGTGCGCCACGTGGACATGGCCGGGGTGATAACACGCGCGCCGTTGCCGAGCGCTGCGCGGGCACGATCTGCACAGGCACGATCTGCACGAGCACGATCTGCACGAGCACGATCTGCACGAGCACGATCTGCACAGCTTGGCCGCAATGGCCGGCGGTCCGTCGTCAACGTTCACCGAAGGCCGCGGACCGCCGGCGCCGCGCGTCGGGCACGCGTCGTGCTGAGGGCCGGAGTCGGCGGGTGCTGTACCCGCCGAAGGGAAGGTCATTGATGACGTTCGTACAGAAGCAGCAGCTACGAAACCTGATCGCTGGCGCCGGCGCGGCGCTCGCCTGCGCCCTCGCCGCGGGCTGCGTGGGGAATCCGTCCGACGAGCCCGGCGATCCGCAGGGCGACGAGGCGCTGTCCGAGGTGGAAGGAGAGTCCTATATCCTCACCAGCTCGGGGTGGCCGATGAGCGGCGGAGTCGCCACGATCCCGGTCTGCTGGGAGACGCCGGGCTTCGCGACCGAGAAGGGCTGGGTGCAGGCCATCGCAGAGTCGAGCTATGACGGCCGGCCGTTCTTCCACGTGAACCTGACCGGCTGGGGCACCTGCGCGCTCGGATCGAGCGGCATCCGCATCCAGATCTCGGACACCGCCAGCAACAACTGGCCGCGGGTCGTCGCCCTCGGCCAGGGCCTGAGCGGTGTCGCCAACGGCATGGTGCTCAACTTCACGTTCACCAACTGGGGCACGAGCTGCGCGAGCAGCGAGGCGACGCGCCGCGACTGCATCGAGGACATCGCGATGCACGAGTTCGGTCACGCCCTCGGCCTCGCGCACGAGCAGAACCGCGGGGACAAGCCCGCCAGCTGTCCGGACTCGCCCCAGGGCACGAACGGCGACGTCTACGTCGGCAACTTCGATCAGGGCTCGCTCATGGCCTACTGCAACCCCGTCTGGAACAACGACGGCTTCCTGAGCCCGGGCGACGTCTCCGGCCTGGCGCGTCTCTACGGCGGCGGTGGCGACGTCTTCGTCGGTGCGTCGACCGGCGGCAGCTTCGGCACCGGCCTCACGCGGCACGACTGGTTCTGCGTCGGCGACGAGGTCTGCCTGACCGGCGACTTCAACGGCGACGGCCGCCAGGATCTGGTCACGTTCACGCGCGGCAGCACCGCCGACGTCTACGTGGCGCTCTCGACGGGCACAGGCTTCGTCGGGACCGGGTGGAAGTGGCACGACTGGTTCGCCGCGGGCACCGAGATCCCGCTCGTGGGTGACTTCAACGGGGATGGTCGTGACGACATCGCGACGTTCACGCGGGGCAGCACGGCGGACGTCTACGTGGCGCTGTCGACGGGCTCGAGCTTCAGCGGGACCGGGTGGAAGTGGCACGATTGGTTCGCGGCCGGGACCGAGATCCCGCTCGTGGGCGACTTCAACGGGGACGGTCGCGACGACATCGCGACGTTCACGCGGGGCAGCACGGCGGACGTCTATGTCGCGCTGTCGACGGGCTCAAGCTTCAGCGGGACCGGGTGGAAGTGGCACGACTGGTTCGCCGCGGGCACCGAGATCCCGCTCGTGGGCGACTTCAACGGCGGCGGTGGCGACGACATCGCGACG
>Ga0247790_10000358_pt1 | contig 15972 bp, 12 predicted proteins | sample UWRJS171409R4_FD_179913 | JGI IMG/M metagenome (GOLD analysis project Ga0247790, IMG submission 179913) | Soil microbial communities from Arlington Agricultural Research Station in Wisconsin, United States - UWRJ-S171-409R-4 | ecosystem: Environmental > Terrestrial > Soil > Agricultural land... | reverse complement strand
CGGCGCCGACGGTGACGGCTGCTGCTGCGGCTGCTGCGGCGGCGGCGCGGGACGACGTGGACGAGCCGGACGACACCGAGGAGACGCCGCGGCCGTCGACGTTGAGCGAGCCGGACTTCTTGCCGGCGGTGCCGGTGGTCACGCCGACGCCGGTGCTCTCGGGGCCGCGGCGCTCCGAGCTGGCGCTGGCCACGGCGGACACGCGGCCGGCGATCACGGCGGCGGCGGTCGCGGAGGCGCGGCCGCCGGGCGTGATCTCGAGCGCGCCGCTCGGCTTCGTGCCGACGGGGGCGGCGGCGTCGCCAGCGCGGCAGGCGGTGGTCGGCGCGCCGGTGGCGGCGCCCGCGGCGCCCGACGCGGCGCGCTGGCGCGACGAGGTGGTGGCGTGGGCGCGCGCGGTGGTAGCCGGCGTGCTGCGCGAGCCGCCGCCGGCCCCGGCGATCGACGCGATCGCGGCGCGCTTCGAGCTGGCGCTGCCGGCGCGGCGCGCGCTGCTCCTGCTGTATGGCGCGCACCTGTGCGGCGAGTGGGGGGCCGCGCCGGTGGACGTCGCGCGCGTCTGCGAGCGCGGCTGGGACGAGGCGCTCGGGCGCGGCCAGCTGGCCGAGGCGCGGCTCGCGACGTACGCGCGCTCGCGGGTCCGCCTGGTGGAGCCGATCCTGCGCTTGCTCGACGAGCTGCCGCCGGCCGAGGGCGCGCTGTTCGGCCCGCCGGGGGCGCCGGCGCTGCTCGCGCCGTGGGCGGTGGTGGCGCCGGGCGAGCCGATCGACGAGCTGGCCCGCCGCCTCGCGCTGCAGATCGGCGGCGCGATCCTCGCGGCGCGCCCGGGCGCCGAGGCGGCGGCGCTCTACCTCGAGGCGCGCGCGCGAGGCGCGGTGCCGCTCCTGCGCCTGCCGGCCGGGGCGGAGGCGCCGCCTCTGGCCGAGCCGGCGATCCTGGTCGTCGATGACGAGGCCGTCGCGGAGCGGCTGGGCGCGCCGATCCTCTAGGATTCCAGATCATGCGCAAGTGGGTGGCAGGCCTGGTGCTCGCGGCTTGCAGTGGCAGCGATCCTGGCTCTGGCTCCGGAGCCCGCTCCGGCCCCGATCGCCCGGCGACGTCGGGAGGCTCGGCCGTCGGGGGCCCGCGGAAGGATGCGCCGGTCCTGGCCGGCACGACGCCGCTCGCTGGCTGGGACGGGAAGCTGACGATGTACGCGCTGGTCTCGCCGATCCCAGGGATCGCGTCGCGGAACGTGACGGTGCTCGTGCCGCCGGGCTACGCCGACCCCGCGGCCGCGGGCCGCCGTTACCCGGTGCTGTACATGCAGGACGGCCAGAACTGCCTCGAGCACGATTCGTACGGGCACGGCGGCTGGCAGGTGCACGAGGTGTCCTATGATCTCGCGACGCGCGGGCTCATGGCCCCGGCGATCTTCGTCCTCATCGAGAGCAAGAAGCCGACCCGGACCGCCGAGCTGAACCCCGGCGCTGGTCGCGCGCCGGGGCCGACCGCCGAGGGTTACCTCGACTTCATCGAGCATACGGTCATGCCGTTCGTCGAGGCGCGCTACCGCACGGCGCCGGGGCCGGCGAACCGCGGGCTCGGCGGCGCCTCGTACGGCGCGATCCTCGCGCTCCATGGGGCCTGGACGCGCCCGCGGACGTTCGGCCTCGTGCTGGCGATGTCGACGGCGTTCGATGCGTACGACTTCATCGCCGCGGCGCGCGCGGGCAAGCGCCCGGAGCCGGCGCCGCGCATCTACATCGACAGCGGCACGACCGACTACGACGGCGGCGATGACGACAGGGCCAAGACGATCCTGCTGCGCGACGCGCTCGTCGGGTTGGGCTACACGCTCGGCGTCGATCTCGCGTACGACGTCGGAGAGGGCCACAGCCACAGCGAGGACTACTGGCGCAGCCGGCTGCCGGGCGCGCTGTCGTTCTTGTTTCCGCCGTGATCCGCGCTGGCGCGCGGCATCGCGGTGCGCTCGGGCTAGCGCCCGGTGGGCCGCGACATGTCGCCGCCGCGGCGGTCAGCGCGGCGGTCAGCGTCGCCTGGCGCGGACGGTCATCGCGCCTTGCTCGCGGCGGTGAGCGCGGCGGTCAGCGTCGCCTGGCGCGGGCTGTCATTGCGCCTTGCTCGCGGCGGTGATCTTGCCCAGGAGCTCGGATAGCCCGGAGCGAGCGGCGTACTCGGCGCGGCTCCGGGCGGAGACCTCGGTGAACGTCGCGAGCTCGGCGTCGGAGACGGGCAGGAGCCGGGTCCCGGACTTCGTGAGCGCGGCGATCCCGCGCTCGGTCTCGCGGCGCCAGCTCTCGCGCAGGCGCGGCTCCCACTGGCGGCAGACGTCGAGCATCGTCGCCTGGTCCGCCGGGCGCATCCGCGACCACGCGGACTTCGAGAGGACGAGGCCGCCGATGACGTAGCTGTAGCGCAGCGCCGACATGTATCGCGCGCGCGTCTGGCCGATCACGAGCATGTAGAGCGGCGGGACGGCCCACGCGCGGGCGCGCCCGCTCGTGATCTCTCCGATCAGCTTTTGATCGAGCGGCATCGCGTTCCAGGGGGCCGCGCGCGCGAGCAGATCGAGCAGGCCTGTGGAGCTCTCGGTGGAGAACACCTGCGAGAACCCGAGGTCGGCCCACATGACGAAGACGAGGTCTCGCTGGGCGAAGCGCTCGCGCACAGTCGGTGTGAGCGCGGCGGTGGCGCGATCGATCTCGTCGTAGGCGCGGAACAAGCCCGGGTAGCGCCACACGAGCATGTCCGGGACCAGCAGCGTCAGGCCGGTCTCCGAGAAGCCGCCGCCGTCGAGCTTTCCGGATGTGATGAGCTCGACCATGGCGCGCTCGTCGCCGAGCCGACCGTCGGACACCCAGTCGAGCTGGACGGCGCCGTGCGTGCGCTTCTCGATCTCCTGGCTCAGCGCGAGGACGTCTTTCATGTAGCGGCTGCCGTCGACCGCGAGCGTGCCGAGCCGCAGCTTGGTCGGCTCCTCGGCGCGCGCGCGGCCCGCGCCGAGGAGGAGCAGCAGCAGCGCGAGCGCGATCCGGATCCAGCTCATGCTCCGAGGTTGCGCCACGGCGGGCGGGCGTGGCGGGCAAACAGCGGCAGCGTCGGGGGCGCCCTCTGCGCCCCTGCGCCCCGCGCCCAGTTCGGGGTTGATTCGGCCGCGCCCCCCGCGCCCAGTCCGGGGTTGATTCGGCCGCGCCTCCCGGCCGCGCCCGCTTCTTCGCCCCGCACCCCCAGTCCGGGGTTGATTCGGCCGCGCCCCGTGCATCCGCCCGCCCGCCCGCCCCCCAGTCCGGGGTTGATTCGCGGACTCACCCACTGGCCATTCCGGATTTGATCTGTCCGGCTTGTCCGGTGTACGGACATTGTCCGGCCGTAATCCGGACGAAACACGCTTTTGGCGACGAGATTTCGCCGTGTTGCCGGTGGCCAACTTTCTGCACTACGAGCGCGCATGACGAGCGCAATCCTGCGGTTGCCGGCGGAGCCGATGCCATGAGCCTGCCCCGCGAGGTCATTCCCGGTCGGTTCTACATGGTCACGCGCCGCTGCACGCAGCGCCAGTTCTTGTTGCGCCCCGACGAGGAGACCAACAACACCTTCCTCTACTGCCTCGCCGAGGCCGCGCAGCGCTACCGCATCGACGTCCTCCTGACCTGCGCGATGTCCAACCACCACCACACCGTGATCTACGACCGCGACGGCACGGTCCCCGCGTTCACCGAGCACTTCCACAAGTTCGTGGCCAAGAGCCAGAACGCGTGGCGCGGGCGGTGGGAGAACTTCTGGGCCAGCGAGCAGGTCAGCGTGGTGCACCTCGTCGATGTGGCGGACGTGATGCACAAGCTGGTGTACGTCGCGACCAACCCGGTCAAAGATCGACTCGTCGATAAGGTTCATCACTGGCCTGGCGTGAACGGACTGGCGGCACTGCTCGGCGGGGACACGCTGCACGCGACCCGGCCGCGGCACTTCTTTCGCCCCGACGGTCCGATGCCCGCGGCGGTGACGCTGAAGCTCGCGCTGCCCAGCGAGCTCGGCGACGCGTCGCAACTCCTGGCCGAGCTGCGCGAGCGCGTCGCAGCGACAGAAGCTGCCGCGGCCGCCGAGCGCCTGCGGACCGGTGCGCGCGTCATGGGCCGGCGGACGATCCTGCGTCAAGCGTGGAGCGACGGCCCCACGAGCCAGGAGCCTCGGCGCAACCTGCGTCCGCGGGTCGCGGCGCGCAACCAGTGGGCGCGCATCGAGGCGCTCCGTCGCAACCGCGAGTTCGTGATTGCCTATCGCGAGGCTCGCGCGTGCTGGATTGCCGGCGCACCGATTCCGTTCCCTGCCGGCACTTATTGGCTGCGGCGGTTCGCGCGCGTTCCGTTGGCAAGCTGACCTTGAGGCCGTCGACAATTTGCGCCCCGTGAGCCGCGAGCACCGTGCCCGCGGCGTCGCGGCGTGGCGTAACAAGATGGCCGATGCTTGCTCTTACAGGCGAGCAGGGGGCGATGGTGGGGGCAAGCCAGGTGAGCGACTTCGGCGCTCCGAGCGCTATCTCAAATCAACCTTGGTCCGGATCGCGGATCGCGCTCAGGTCGGGGCGCCCACGACCTCGTCGCGGAGGTAATCCTTCTTCTTGCCGGCGACGGCGCACGCGATCTTCGCAGCGCTCCAGCCGGCGGCGAGCGCGCCCTCGATGCCGAGCGACGGCAGCACCTGCTCGCCGGTGAGCGTCAGGTTCTTGAGCCCGGTCATGTAGGGGAGGGCGGCGAGATCGGCGGTCTGCGGCACCACGCCCTGCCAGATGGGCGCCATCGGCAGCGGTAGGCCGCGCGGCACGTCGTAGCTGCCGCGCCCGCCGGGCACCTGCGGCGGCGTCGCCTCGAACGGCGAGTGCGCGAGCACGAGGTGGCGCTCGAAGAACGGCATGACGTCGCCGAGCCGCCGCCACAGGCTCTCGCGCAGCGGGCCGCACCGCTTCGCGAGCCGCTCGAGATCGGGCGGGGTGCCGGCCTGCGCGTCGGCCTGCTCCTTGTCGGCGGCGAGCACCGCGGCGATGGTGACGATCACGCGGCCGCTCTCGTCGGTCTCGCCGACGTGGATCGAGAACGCCGCCTCGCCGACGGGCTCGGCGTCCGGATCGGCGATCACCGCGACGGTCGGCGCCATGTGCTCGGGCAGGCCGGCCTCGTCGAGGACGATGTTGAGCGAGTAGCGGTAGCCGACGATCCGGGCGCTCTGGGCCAGCTCGTGCAGCCGCTTGGGCGCCTTCTTGCCGAGCAGCGCGGCGAGCTCGGCGGGCGGCCGGCTCGAGACCACCTGCTGGGCGCCGATCTCGTCGCCGCCCGCGAGCGTGATGCTCGCGATCTTGCCCCACGACACGCCGAGCTCGGCGACGCGGCCGGCGCGCAGCTCGCCGCCCGCGGTGGTCAGCTTCTCGACGAGCAGATCGCGGATCGCGTCGCCGTCGCCGCGCAGCACGGCGGGCCCGGTGCGCCACGCGTCGATCGCGCGCGCGATCGCGGCGGGCGGCGCGTCGGGGTGGCGCAGCGCGATCGCGGCGAGCTGCCGCCACAGCGCCGAGCCGGGCGCGCCCTTGGCCTCGGTCCACCACGCCTCGGCATCGCGCGCGAGCGGCTCGGCGAGCTTGGCGAGCTCGCGGCGCTCGAAGAAGCCGACGCCGGGGAACGCGTGCTCGATCGTCAGCATCGGCTCGAGGCGGCGCGCGATCTCGCGGCTCCCCTCCCAGCGGGCGAGCCACGCGGCGCCGGCCTCCTTGCCGAGCTCGCGCTCGAGCTCGCCGCCCAGGCGATCGCCGCCGATGTCGATCCGCAGGTCCGGCGCGACGAGCTGCGCCGCGATCCGGGGCTCGCGCAGCTTGCGCCGCATCGTCATCTCGGCGTGCAGCTCGCGCAGCACGCGCTCGCCGGCGGAGCTTTGCACCACGGGCCACGTCGCCGGCTCGACGGGCAGCTTGTGCGGCCCGAGCTGGTAGCGCGCCGGCCGCTCCTCGCCGAGGACGAGCGTCCGCATCCCGCGCCGGGCACACAGCGTGGCGCACACCAGCGCGGCGAGATCGTCCCCGAGGACGATGAGCTCGTACGTGTTACTCGGCACGGAACCCGGTCACGTGCCGACCTTGGCACGACAGGCGCCCGGCCGCCAAGCGCTGGACGACGCGAGGGAGCAGGCGGTGCTCCTCGCGCTGGATGCGCGCCCGCAGCGCGGCGGCGTCGTCCCCGTCCTCGACGGGGATGGCGACCTGCGTGATGATGGGCCCGCCGTCGAGGGTGGCGTCGACGAAGTGGATCGTGACGCCGGTGAGCTTCGCGCCGTGCGCGAGCGCCTGGGGGATGGCGTCGGCGCCGGGGAACGCGGGCAGGAGCGAGGGGTGCGTGTTGACGATCCGGTGCGGGAACCGATCGACGAAGTGCGCGGTGAGCACGCGCATGAAGCCGGCGAGGATCACGGCGCCGCCGGTGGCGCCGGTAGTGGCCTCGGGGGCGCCGGTGGTGGCCTCGGGGGCGCCGGCCGCGGGGGGCACGACGCCGTGCGCGGCGAGCGCCGCGAGCAGCTGGTCCTCGAAGACCTCGCGCGGGAGCCCGCGGTGATCGACGAACACGGCGGGCACGCCGGCCTGCGCGGCGCGCGGGAGCGCCGCTGCGTCCGCCCGGTTCGAGACGACGACGGCGATCTGGGCAGGCGCCAGTTCGCCCCGCGCCTGGGCATCGAGCAGCGCCTGCAGGTTGGTGCCGGTGCCGGAGACGAGGACGCCGATCCGCACGCTCACGCCCCGGCGAAGCGCGCGGCCTCGCCGCCGGCGCGCGGCACGAGCCGGCCGACGACGCGCGCGCGGGAGCCGGCGAGCAGCGCCACGGCGCCGGCCGCGGCCTCGGCGGGGACGACGATCACCATGCCGAGGCCGAGGTTGAACGTGCGCCGCAGCTCGGCGGCGTCGACGCCGGCGCCCGCGATGAGCTGCATGATCGGGGGCACGTCCCACGCCGCCGGATCGAGCTCCACGGCGAGCGCGTCGTCGCCGGGCGCGAAGATCCGCGGCGGGTTCTCGACGAGCCCGCCGCCGGTGATGTGCGCCGCGGCCTTCCACGGTACGGCGGCCTCGGCGAGCTTGCCGAACGCGTCCGCATAGATGATCGTGGGCCGGAGGAGCTCGTCGGCCACGCTGGCGCCGCCGAGCGCGGGCGGCCGCGCGTCGAGGGGGAGGCCCAGGACCTCGAGCACGACCTTGCGCGCGAGCGAGTGGCCGTTCGAGTGCAGGCCCGACGAGGGCAGGCCGATCACGGCGTCGCCGGCGGAGAGCTCGCGCACCGGACGGATCCGGGCGCGCTCGACGACGCCGACGCAGAACCCGGCGAGGTCGTAGTCCGCGCCGTGGTAGAGCCCGGGCAGCTCGGCGGTCTCGCCACCGACGAGCGCGCACCCGGCCTGCCGGCAGCCCTCCGCGATCCCGCCGATCACGGCGGCGGCGGTGTCGACGTCGAGCGCGCCGGTCGCGAAGTAATCGAGGAAGAACAGCGGCTCGGCGCCGGTGACGAGCACGTCGTTGACGCACATGGCGACGAGATCGATGCCGATCGTGTCGTGACGCCCCGCGGCGAGCGCGGTCCGGAGCTTCGTGCCGACGCCGTCGGTGCCGCTCACGAGCACGGGCTCCTCGTAGCGCGCGGGGATCCGGCACAGCGCCGCGAACCCGCCGATGCCGCCGAGCACCTCGGGGCGCTGCGTCGCCCGGGCGAGCGGCCTGATGCGGTCGACCAGCGCGTTGCCGGCGTCGATGTCGACGCCGGCATCCTTGTACGTGATCGCCATCGGTCGTGCGTGTACCACGTGCGGGGGGCCGCCGGAATACCGGTCCGGTCCAGCCTATCCCGAGCCGGTCCAGCGAAGCCGAAGGCGCATCCCGAGCCGCCCCGTGCGAGGGCGCGATCGAATCTTGTATGCTGGCGGGGCTGTGCCGCCTCCGCCGTTGATCGACGTCGTCGTGGTGGCGCGCGATCACGCGGCGAGCCTCGGGCCGCTCCTCCGCGATCTGCCGCACCGCCTGCTGCGCTCGGTGGTGGTCGTCGATCGCGCGTCGTCGGATCAGACCGCCGAGATCGCGCGCGACGGCGGCGCGCTCGTCCTGCGCGAGCCGAGCGGCGGCTACGGCGCCGCGTGCCTGCGCGCGCAGGCCCACTTCTCGTCGCTGCCGCGCGTGCCGGACCTCGTCGTGTTCGTCCCCGGCGATCGGCCGTCGGCGGCGCCCGCGGTGCCGGCCCTCGTCGCGCCGCTCGTCGAGCGCGGCGTCGAGCTCGTGCTCGGCACCGAGCCGGGCCGGCGCCGCGTCGGCGAGAAGCTCGTCACGGGCCTCATCGACACCGTCTACCGCCACCGCTGGTCGGGCATGGGCCCGGTGCGCGCGCTGCGCTTCCCGGCGCTGATCGCGCTCGGCATGAGCGATCGCGGCGACGGCTGGGACGTCGAGATGCTCGTCCGCGCCGTGAAGCTGGGCCTCACCTGCGACGAGGTCGAGCTGCCGCAGGACGCCCACCGCGTCCCGCGCGCGCTCGGCCGCGCGCTGCTCCACATCCTCCGCCACGCGACGATGCGTTGATCGATGCGGCGCGCCGCGGCGCCGCGTCACGACCGCGCGGCGCCGAGCCCGGAGAGGGCGCGCTGCGCCACGCCGCCCAGCGCGGGATCCGCGCGCAGCCCCTGCAAGCGCTCGATGGCCGCGAGCCCACCCGGCAGGGTGGGCACCCGCGCGAGCCGCGTGAGCGTCTGGATCGCCGCGCCGCGGGCCTGCACCGGCAGCGCGGGGTCGGCGGCGGCCGCGCCTGCCAGCGCGGCGCCCCGCACCTCCAGATCCTCGACGCTGGTCACGAGCACCGCGGCCAGCGCGGGCGACGCCGCGCGCAAGAGCTCCACCGCGGCCGGGACCTCGGCGAGCGAGACGAGGCCGAGGTAGCGCCGGAACAGGAGGACGGCCTGGCTCGTGACCGCGTCCCAGATCGGGATCGTTCCGCCGATCACCTCGCGCGCCGGGGCGTGCGGCTCGGTGATGGCCTGGAGGCGCGGGAAGATGCGCGCCAGGAGGGGCGCCGCCGCCTCGTGCGGATCGCGCTCGAGCGCGGCGAGCACGAGCTCGAGATCGGGCGGCAGCGGACCGGCGCCAGCGGCGATCTCGGTCAGCCGCGCCAGCATGTCGGGCGCCCCGCCGAGCCCGAGCAGCGCGAGCTGCACCCGCAGCGCGTCGCCGCGCCGCGCCCGGAGCAGCGGCAGGAACGGCGCGAGCCGCTCGCGCAGCGCGGGCAGCTCGCCGGGGTTCGTGATCTGGAGCAGCTCCACGGCCGCGGCCACGCTGACCTCGACGTCGGGGTCCGCGAGCAAGACGTCCAGCGACTGCTTCAGCGCCTGGTGCGGATCGAAGCGCTCGCCGCGGTGGCGGGCGTCGTAGATCTCCTCGGCGATCTCCTCGGCGTTGGGGACGCCCGCGGTGAGCACGTAGAGCTGCGCGAGCACCGGGACGGCGTTGCGGCGGAGGCGCGGCGACGCGCGGCCGTCGGCGAGGAGCTCCTCGAGCTCGCGCAGCGCCTCCGGCTCGCGATCGCGCGCCACCTCGAGCGCCTGCTCGACAGGCCCGCTGCGCATCCAGCTCAGCGCGCCACGCGGGGGATCGAGATCGAGCGCATGCACCAGCTCCTCCCTCAACGACGCCATGGCATCACGTTACTGCATTCTGCCTCGCGCGCGAGGGCCGTACCGGCGTCCGTGCCGCCGCCCGCGGCTGCCGCAAAACGCTCCACCCCAACGGCTTTGCGAGCCCGCGCGGTTTCGGTACAAGACCCTCACGCCCTCGGTCCGAGGGCGGGTGGGGCCGTACAGGACGTGGGCAGGACGTAGGAGCGGTGGGGGGATCCGGGGTGCGGCGGGCGGGAGACGTTTTCTGGAGGTTGCTCGAGGTGGGAGGCGTCGGGGTGACAGCGCGCGCGGTGGCAGATCTCGAGAGCGCAGGAGCTCGGGCGAGGGCTCCGATCCTCCTGCTCCGCGTCGCGGCCCTGGCAACGGACGTGCTCGAGCTCTTCCGGTGCCGCGCGGTGCTCGAGCACGCGCGGCACGCGGAGGCGGCGCTCGATCGCCTCGACGCGCGGCGGCGGGTCCGGTGCGACGCGCTCCACCACCTCGTCCACACGCTCGCGCACGCCGAGCTTTTGCGCCACGCGCTCGTCGATCTGGCGCGCGCGGTGCACGACGACCGGCCGCCCCTGGCGCCGCTCGCCGCGCTGGGCCTGGGGGACGCCCTCGCGTGGATCGACGGCCTGCGCGAGGATCTGATCGCCTGGGAGGCCGAGGTCCGCGCCTACCACGACGCGCTCTGCGCCGGCGCCGCGGCGCTGCGCGAGGACTGGGCGCGGGTCCACGCGGGCCTGGCCCGCGCGTGGCGCGACGAGCTCCTCCAGCGCGGCGTCCTGTACGCGCAGCCGGAGCTGTTCCGCGCCGTCGAGCAGGCGCTCGGGTCCGCGCCGAGCAGGCCGGGCGGCCGCGAGCCGCGGTGGGCGCGGTCGCTCCTGGCCCACGTCTACCGCGCGGTGATCCAGACGACCCCGCTCGGCACGCTGACCCTGACGGCCGTGGGCCGGCCGGCGGAGGACGCGCGCCGCTTCCCGGTCCCCGAGCCGGCGGAGCTGGGCTCGCGCCTCGTGGTCTCGCCGGAGCTGGTCGGCGCGCTGGCCCGCCGCTGGCTGGCCGAGCCGGCGGTGGCGGCGCGGGCGCCGCTGCGGGCGCCGGAGCTCGCCGACGCCGACGACGATCGGATCGTCTTCCTGCACGCCGACGCGCCGAGCCGCGGCAAGCCGACGGTCGAGGTGATCTGCACGCTCATCGACTCGCCGATCGCCGCGATCGCGCTCCGCCTGCTCCGCGAGGCGCCGGGCCCGCACGATCTGGAGTCGTTCCGGCGCCTCCTCGCGGAGACGCTCGGCTGCGCGGACCCGCCGGTGAGCCCCGACGACGAGGCGCTCGCGGACGCGCTCACCGGGCTGCTCCGGCAGCTCGAGGAGCTCGGGCTGCTCCGGCCGGCGGTGGAGTACGACGCGTGCCGGCCCGACGCGCTGGACGGGCTGGTGCGCGCCACGGCGGCGCTCGGCGCGGCGGCGCTGGTGCCGGGCCTGGCGCTGGCGACCTCCGTCGCCGAGCGGCTGCGCTCGCTGGCCGGGCGGCCGGCGCGGCAGCAGGCGGTGGGCCTCGCGGCCGCGCACATCGATCTGCGCCGGCTCCTCGGGGATGGCGCCGAGATCCGGCCGGGCCGGGCGATCGTCGAGCGCGCGGGGCTCGCCCGGCCGGTCGACGTCCCCGCGGCCGCGCTCCGCTGGATCGCGCCGGCGCTGCGCCGGCTCCTCGGCGTGCTGCCGCTGTTCAACGTCGAGCACGGCGCGGAGCGGCTCGTACAGGGCTTCTTCCGCGGGCGCTGCACGGGCGGCGCCGTGATCCCGGTCCTGCCGGCGTTCGCCGAGCTGCGGGACTTCGTCCAGGCGCACCACGGCGGCGAGGGGCCGGACGCGTTCGTGCGCGCGGCGGAGGAGCGCGAGGTGGCGAGCGATGTGGCGCGGGTCCGGCGCGAGCTGGTCGCCGAGCTGCGCGGGCTCGTGGACGACGCCGTCGATCCGGTGCTCGCGCTGCCGGACGAGGTCTTGCGCCGCTGGGCGGCGCGGGCCCGCCTGTACGCGCCGCGGCGCGCGCCGCTGGCGGCCGCGTTCCTCGGCCAGCTGATCGACACCGGCGACGCGACGCGGCCGCACTTCGCGCTCGATCGCGTGGCGGCGGGGTACGGGGCGCTGGCGGCGGCCTGGGTTCATGGCGGCGAGGCGGGCGCCTACCTGGGCGACGTCCTCGCCGCGGAGCTCCGCGCGCTCGATCCGGGCGGCGACGTCGTCGAGATCGCGGCGGCCCTCGAGTCGAGCGGGCAGGTGCGCGAGCGGGTGACGCCGCGGGTCCTGTCCTATCCGGGCGAGCCGTCGAGCCCCGATCCCGAGCGCCGGATCGACTGGAGCCGGCTCGGCCTCGCGCTCGACGCCGAGCTCGATCGCGTGGTGCTGGTGCACCGGCGGACGCGCCGGCGCGTGCTGCCGCTGCACCTGGGCACGCTCTCGGCGTGCCACTACCCGGCGTTCTACCGGTTCCTGATGGCGCTCGGGCCCGCGTTCACGCCGGCGTTCTCGATCGTCGATCTGCTCGAGGACGATCTGCCCGCGGCCGCGCGGCAGGCGCCGCGGCGCTACGAGCGCATCGTCGCCGAGCCGCTCGTCGTGAGCCGCGACACCTGGTGCGTGCCGGCAGAGAGCCTGCCCCGGCTCGAGACCCGGCGGCCCAGGTTCGCGGACTTCCTGGCGCTGCGCCGGTGGGCGCGCGAGCTGGATCTGCCGCGCCGGGTCATCGTCGCGAGCGCGCCGCACGCCGAGCCATCGCGCGGGGGCTCCGGCGTCCGCCTGCCGCGGCGGTCCCGCCGGCCGTTCTTCGTCGACTTCGACGAGCTCGCGACGTGCGCGCTGCTCTGCCGGTTCTTGCGGCGGAGCGGCCCGACGGTGCGCTTCACCGAGGTGCTGCCGCTGCCGGAGCAGACCCCGTTCCGCGACGACCGCCGCGGCCGGACGGTCGAGTGCGTGCTCGAGGTCCGGGCGGACGCAGGCGACGCCTGAGCCGCCGCCTGCGGCGCGTACGGCGCGGCGCGGCGCGTATGGCGCGGCGCGGCGCGTACGGCGCGGCGCGGCGCGATACGTGCGAAGATAGCGCCCGTGCAAGACGCGCTCGCACGGTTCGCCCGCGACTACGCCGCGGGCACCGTGCTGTTCGAGGAGGGCCAGCCCGGCGACTTCATGTACGTGGTGCAGCAGGGCGAGGTCGAGATCCGCCGCCGGGTCGGCGGCGTCCAGCGGGTGCTCGCGGTGCTCGCGCCGGGCGAGTTCTTCGGCGAGATGGCGATCCTGAACGATCGGCCGCGCTCGGCGACGGCCGTCGTCCGCACGCCCGCGTCACTGCTCGTGATCGAGGGCCCGACGTTCGAGGCGATGCTGCGGGCGCGGCCCGAGATCGCGATGCGGATCATCCGCTCGCTCGCGGCGCGGCTCGAGAGCGCGAACCAGCACATCGAGCTGCTCCTCCTGCCGACGCCGAACCACCGCGTCGTGCAGTGCCTGCGCGACATGGCGGAGGAGCAGAGCGCGCTCGTCGGCACGCAGCTCGTGCCGGGCACGGCGATCCTCGTGCCGAAGCAGATCGAGGACATCGCCGAGCGCGTGGACCTGCCTGTGCCGGAGGTGGCCGCGGTCATCGAGCAGATGCGCGCGGCGCGCCTCGTCCTGCTCGCGCAAGACGCGGGCGTCGACGGCGCCGGCTTCATCATTCCGGAAGTCGGCCGCCTCCTCGAGTTCCTCGAGTTCTTGAGCTTGAAGGATCGCTTCGGCGCGTAGCTGCGCTAGGCGGCGGCCTCGCCGTCGCGGATCTTGATGACCTTGCGCACGAGCGTCGGGAGGTCGTCGTTCTTGCCGTGGACCAGCGTCTCGATCTCGGGCGCGATCTGGTCCAGCTGCTTCTGCACTGCCGTGGCGGTCGTGCCGGTCAACAGGGTGGCGATGACCGCGACGATGAACGAGCCACCCCAGATCTCCCGGAACGCCTCGCTGGCAGACGACGCCTGGACCACCGTGAAACCTTCCGCTTCCAGTGCGCGCGCGATTTCCTCGCGCTCCGTGGTGATTTCATTGACTACAAGAACCGAAGGCATCGCGACCTCTCAGTCGGCCAGGGATGCATCATGGAGGCCAATCCCCGGCGGGAAGGGCTGCATTTCAGTTTGACGATGTACCAGAACCAAGGTTACCCCGCGATAGAAAGTCAGCGTGATTTTTATCGAATCCGGCAGGCCCAGAGATCCTTGGCCGCCGGGGCCCCGGGCTTTACCGAGCGGGGTGCCTCTGGTATCTAGCTCGCCCATGGCCTGGTGGTCGCGCACGCAGGGGCTCGCGGCGGAGCCCAAAAAATCAGTCCCGAAGGGAATTTGGGTCAAGTGCGAGCGCTGCAACGCCACCCTCTACGAGGCCGATCTCGATGCCAACCACCGGATGTGCACGAGCTGCAACCACCACTTCCGGATGCCGACCGAGGCGCGCATCGCTCACAGCATCGATGCCGGCAGCTGGCAGGAGCAGGATCGGGAGCTCGAGAGCGGAGATCCGCTGGGATTCCGCGTCGATGGCAAGAAGTACCTCGATCAGGTGAAGAGCACGACGCGCAAGGTGGGCCAGGGGGATGCCTACCGCGCCGGCAGCGCGACGATCGGCGGGATCGTGGTCGAGGTCGGCTTCTTCGTGTTCGAGTTCATGGGCGGCTCGATGGGCTCGGTGGTCGGCGAGAAGATCACGCGCCAGCTCGAGCGCGCGCTCGCGCACCGGCGGCCGGCCCTCATGTTCTGCGCCTCGGGCGGCGCGCGCATGCAGGAGGGCGTGCTCTCGCTGATGCAGATGGCGAAGACGTCGGCGGCGCGCTCGCGCCTGCGCGAGGCGAAGGTCCCGTACATCTCCGTGCTCCTGCACCCGACCACGGGCGGCGTGGCGGCGTCGGTCGCGATGCTGGGCGATCTCATCATCGCCGAGCCCGACGCGCTGATCGGCTTCGCGGGGCCGCGCGTGATCGAGCAGACGATCCGGCAGCAGCTGCCGCCGGGCTTCCAGCGCAGCGAGTTCTTGCTCGAGCACGGCATGGTCGACATGGTCGTGTCGCGCAACGATCTGAAGCAGACGCTCGCGCGCACGCTGCGCTGGTTCGAGCGCGGCCGCGAGCCCGCGCGCAAGACCGGCACCGTGAGCGACGAGGTCCTCGAGCTGCCGGCGACGGACTAGCGTCGCGGCGGGGGCAGGCGCAGCGGGTGCAGGCGCGGCGATGACGGAGTACGAGGCGCTGCTCGCGCGGCTCCTGCCGGCGCGCCGCTTCGGGATCGATCTCGGCCTGGGCCGGATCCGGGACCTGCTCGATCGGCTCGGCGCGCCGGATCGCCAGCTCGGCGCGATCGTCCACGTCGGCGGCACGAACGGCAAGGGCTCGACGGTGGCGATGATCGCGGCGCTCGCCGGCACGCACGCGCGCGTCGCGGCGTACACGTCGCCGCACCTGTCGTGCCTGCGCGAGCGGATCGCGATCGGCGGCGAGCCGATCGACGAGGGCGCGCTCGTCGCGGCGGCGCACGCGGTGCGCGGCGCGGGCGGCGACGCGCTGACGTTCTTCGAGCAGCTCACGGCGATCGCGTGCGTGGCGATCGCCGACGCGCGGGTGGCGGTCACGGTGCTCGAGGTCGGGCTCGGCGGCCGGCTCGACGCGACGAACGCGATCGACGCGCCGATCGCCGTGGTCACGGGCGTCGCGCTGGACCACGAGGTGATCCTCGGCGGCACGCTCGCGCGGATCGCGGCCGAGAAGGCCGGCATCTTCAAGCGCGGCCAGCGCGTCGTGATCGGCGCGTCGGGCGAGCCGGCGGGCGTGCCGCTCCTCGACGCGGCGGCGCGCGCGGCGGGCGCGGCGGTCATCACGGTCATCGACGACGCGGCGGTGGCGGCGGTGCCGCCGGTGGCGCTGCTGGGCGCGCACCAGCGGCGGAACGCGGCGGCGGCGCTCGCGGCGCTCGATCAGCTGGAGGTGCTCGGCGTGGTGTGCGTGCCCGAGGCGGCGCGGGCGCGCGCGCTGGCGGGCGTGCGCCATCCCGGCCGGTTCGAGGAGGTGCCGGCGGCGCCGGGCGAGCCGCGGATCATCCTCGACGGCGCGCACAACCCGCACGGCGCGCGGGCGCTCGCGGATGTCCTGGCCGAGCGCGGCGAGCGGCCGGTGCTCGTGGCGGCCGTCTCCGCCGACAAGGACGTCGCGGGGATCGCGGCCGCGCTCGTGCCGGCGGTGCGCGCGGTGATCGCGACGCGCTACCGGCAGGAGCGGGCGCTCGCGCCA
>Ga0247790_10000352_pt1 | contig 16257 bp, 12 predicted proteins | sample UWRJS171409R4_FD_179913 | JGI IMG/M metagenome (GOLD analysis project Ga0247790, IMG submission 179913) | Soil microbial communities from Arlington Agricultural Research Station in Wisconsin, United States - UWRJ-S171-409R-4 | ecosystem: Environmental > Terrestrial > Soil > Agricultural land... | reverse complement strand
ACGCCGCCAGAGTGACCGCGTGCGCGGTGACCCCGGACGGTCGGCGCGTAGTCTCGGCGTCGTGGAACAAAACGCTCAAGGTCTGGGACCTCGACTCCAGGCTCGAACTGGCTACCCTGCAAGGCCACGCCGACAGTGTTACCGCGTGCGCGGTGACCCCGGACGGTCGGCGCGTGGTCTCGGCATCGGATGACCAAACACTCAAGATCTGGGACCTCGAGTCTGCGCGCGATCTAGCCACTCTGCGAGGCCACACTGACTGGGTGACCGCGTGCGCGGTGACCCCAGACGGTCGGCGCGTGGTCTCGGCGTCGGATGACCACACGCTCAAGGTGTGGGACCTCAAGAGCAGGCGCGAGCTGGTCACTCTGCGAGGCCACGCCTCCTATGTGATCGCGTGCGCGGTGACCCCGGATGGCCGGCGCGCGGTCTCGGCGTCGTGGAACAAAACGCTCAAGGTGTGGGACCTCGACGCCGGGCACGAGCTGGCTACCCTGCAAGGCCACGCCGCCAGAGTGACCGCGTGCGCGGTGACCCCGGACGGCCGGCGCGTGGTCTCGGCGTCTTGGGACAAAACGCTCAAGGTGTGGGACCTCGACAGTGGTCGCGAACTGGCCACCCTGCAAGGTCATGCCGCCATGGTGACCGCGTGCGCGGTGACCCCGGACGGTCGGCGCGTGGTGTCGGCGTCGTATGACCACACGCTCAAGGTGTGGGACCTCGAGAGCAGACGCGAGCTGGCTACCCTGCAAGGTCACGCCGCCAGAGTGACCGCGTGCGCGGTGATCCCGGACGGTCGGCGCGTAGTTTCAGCGTCGGATGACCAAACGCTCAAGGTGTGGGACCTCGACTCCGGGCGCGAGCTGGCCACCCTGCGAGGCCACGCCTCCTGGGTGACCGCGTGCGCGGTGACCCAGGACGGCCGGCGCGTGATCTCGGCGTCTTGGGACAAAACGCTCAAGGTCTGGGACTTTGAGACCGGTGCGTGCCTCCTCACCCATCGTGCCAACAACGCCTTCTCCGCGATCACTACGACGGAGACCACCATCATCGCTGGCGACGCCACCGGCGCTGTCTGGTTCCTGAGCTGGCCTCGCTGACTCGTGCACGTCGCCGCCGCGCTGTTCACGCCGCACCTTGGCGGAGATCCGTCGGCCAGATCGCGTTCGTCCTGTCGCTGCACTCGCCGGTAAACTAGACCCTAATCAAGCACTAAGCGGGTACAGTGGCGAGATGAGGCAACTGCCAGGCATCGCCGTCGTCAGCCAGTGCTCGCTCGAACCAGACGTCGTCCGGAAAATGGTGGAGGCGGTTGGCCGCCAGCTCGCGGAGCACGTGGCGCCGGCGTGGGGGCGCAGGGCGCCGGAGGTCACATTCCACGATCGGCTGTCGACCGTGCCGCCGGGGATCCCGCCGATCATCCTCTTCGATCGCGCCTGGGACGCGAGCGCTGCCGGCTATCACGCCGAGACGCCCGACGGCCGCTCTTTCGCGCGCGTCTTCCTCGACACCGTGCTCGCCGACGGCGGGGTCGTGCTCCACGACGGGCCGCGGCTCACGGTCGCGTCGGTCGTGAGCCACGAGGCGATCGAGATGTTCATCGATCCGGACTGCAACGTCTGGGTGGACGGCCCCCCGATCCCGCAGGGGAAGAGCTACTCGCTCGAGGTCTGCGATCCCGTGAACGGCGAGACCTATCCGGTGACCACCGGGGACGGGACCGTCGTCGGCGTCTCGAACTTCCTGTACCCCGATTGGTTCGATCCCCAGGCGGCCGCCGGCGCTCGGTTCGACCACCAGGGCTTGCTGCACCGGCCATTCAGCGTCAGCGCGAAGGGGTACTCACTGGTCCGGTGGTGGCCGGGGTCCGAGGTAATGGTCGGATCGTCGGTGATTCCGTACCTGCACCGGTTCTCGTCGATCCAGTTCCCCGCCTCACGCACGATGCGGCGGGTGACCGGCCGAGGCTTTCACCACCACGGGGGGCGGGGCGTGCCGCGCTGACGAACTGGGACCCGGGCGTGCTGGCCCGGACCGATGCGCGCGGCCGCCTCACGATCGATCCGGCGCCGGCGGGTGCAGAGCGTCGCCGCGAGCAGCGCGGCCGGCAAGGCGGGCCTCGGGACGGAGGTCTCGCTCACTCTGGCGCGTGGGAAGACGATCGCGTTCGTCGTCGCGCCGCATTCGCCGGCACACTGGCGGCGATGACGCGTGCGAGAGATCGGGACTCGAATCGAGCCACGTGACGTCCGTGTCTCAGGGGGCCTGATCGCCGTGGTGCTGCCCTATCTGCATATATACGATCTCTTTACTGCTGGAGCGCTTGTCTCTGCTGCCTGTGACTCCTAGGCTGATATCGCTGACGTTCTCGCGCTTCCGCTTCTGGTACGCTTGCGGCTGGAGATCCCAGCGACCCTGCACAACGAACGGACGACGACCAGGAGTTCCTCATGCAGACCCAAGACATCGTCGAGACCTGGCGCCAGGAGGCGATCCAGGAGGGCGTCAAGAAAGGCGTCCAGCAGGGCATCCAGCAGGGTGAATGCGCAGTGCTGCTGCGCCAGCTGCGGCAGCGCTTCGGTGACGCCGTGGACGCTCACGTCGAGCAACGCGTCATGACGGCGTCCATCGAGCAGATCGATCTCTGGACCGTGCGCATCCTGTCGGCTACCACGCTCGCCGCGGTGTTCGTCGACTGAACCGGCGCCTCCGGCCTGTGCCGAGTGCCCCCGGCGCCAACTTCGTTCGTGCTGTGCTCGGCGGCGAAGGTCTCGCTCTCCCTCGCGTGCGGGAAGAAGATCGCCGGGCTTGCGTGAAGGGCGGGCGTGGGTCCGATTCGATTCGGCGTCGGATTCGACGGTGCTCCGTCGCCTCAGGGGAGCGAGGGCTGCCGGATCTCAGGCCGGAGATCCGGCAGCGGGCTCCTCGCGGATGTCACTGATGAAGAAGCACACCATTCTGTTCTTGGCCGCCAATCCGAGCGGAGCTGATCGGCTCGCACTCGAGGAAGAGGCGCGCGCGATCCAGGTGGAGCTGGAGCGAAGCGGTTTCCGGGATTGCTTCGAGCTGGAGACCAGGTGGGCAGCGAGGCCGCTCGATCTGCTCCGCGAGCTACGCAAGCTCAAACCGACGGTAGTCCACTTCAGCGGCCGCGGCGGCCGAGACCCGGTCAACAGAGACCCGCCCAATAAGACGCTGCACCAAGATACGGTCAGTGAGCCTAGCCAGAACGGCAGCATGCAGCAGTATGGCCTGTTCTTTCAGGGGCCCGATGGTCGTGTCCAGTTCGTCTCGACCGCGGCGCTCGAGGAGACGTTCGGCGCGGCCGGCTCCTCGGTCAAGCTGGTGGTCCTCAACGCCTGCTACAGCGAGGTGCAGGCTGAAGCGTTGCTTACGCACGTAGACTGTATCGTGGGGATGAGCGGCTCGATCCGTCACGACGCGGCGAAGAGCTTCGCGATCGGGTTCTACGGCGGCCTGGGAGAATGCGAATCAGTCGCGGCTGCGTACAAGCAAGGGTGTGCCGCCATCAGACTGGAAGGGCTGCCTGACAGCGATCGTCCGCGGCTCAAGCTCCGTACGGGTGCCGACGCCAGCCAGCTCGTTTTGGCCGCAGGGATCCCAGTGGCAGATCCGGCGCAGGCGGGCCCCGGCGACTCACCCGGCAGACGCGTCGATGCGAGAGGCGAGGCTCGCCAACCTCGCGTGCCGGAGCGGCACCATGTCTTCGTCGGCCGCACCACCGAGCTGGAGCACATGGGTGCCGCGTTCGACCGTGACGGATCGGGGCGTGTGGCGCTCGTCGCTTTGCAGGGGATGGCCGGTGTTGGAAAGACGTATCTGGCACACGAGTTCTATGCGCGACATCCCGAGCGGTTCGGCAGCTATCAGCACATAGTGCTCGATCCCGAGCGGCCCAAAACGGTGGCGGCGTGGATGGAGGTGCTCGGTGAGCAGGCCGGGATCGACGAGGCGCGTGTCAATGAGCGGACCGTCGCGGAGGCGCTGCGTGCGCAGCGGGCGCTCGTTCACGTGGACAACGTCGACTCCGCCGCGGCGGCGGGGCTGGTCGCCGACCTCGCGGACGCGCTCGATGGCGTTCCGATGCTGGTGACTGGGCGATACGGCGAGCTCGGGACCGCCGCGCAATCCAGCTGGACGCGCATCGAGCTGGCGCCCTTGGACCCGGGGACCGCGCTGGCGCTCCTGCAGGCCGAGCTCGAAGGAGCGCCTTTCGCAGTGCCGGAGGCTGAGCTGCGCGAGCTGGTGCGCCAGGTCGCGGGCTTGCCGCTCGCGCTGCACCTGGCCGCCGGGTATCTACGCCGCAGGGTGACCGTGGACCGATTCCTCGAGCGGCTGCGAGCGCAAGGGCTCGCGCTCGGGTCGCGTGACCCGGGGGATCACGTCCGGCGAGACCGCGCGCGGGGTGTGCTCTCGACGTCGTTTGCGATCTCTCGCGAGCTACTGCTCGCCGAGGCGGGGGCGCGGGCGCCTGCATGGTCGGCGGCGCTCGTGGCCCTCGGTTGGGCGCCGCGGAAGGGATTCGGCCCCTCACTCGGCGCGGCGATCACGGGTCTGGACGAGGCGAGCGGGGCGTTCGAGGACTTCATGGATGCCGCGGCTGCGCTATCGCTCGTGCGGTGGTTACGTCCTGAGGAGCGAGCCGATGCGGCGTGGGCGGTGCATCCGCTACTCGGCGAGTTCCTGCGCGCTGGCGCGCAGCGGCCCGAGATCGACGAGCGGATTGGCGCTTGGGTGGCAGAGCGCTTTCACGAGCGGGTCGACCGTTGGATGGCGGAGGACTCCGACGAGCGATGGAAGCTCTTCGTAGAGCTGGAGGCAGTCGGCGAGTGGCTCGGCGTGGACACAGATGATATCTTGGTTAGATTTATCAAGCGAATGCATCACTGACCCTGCGCTGCAGACTGCCTCCCTGAACGGCGAGGGCGGGTATCTCGACTTGTTCGCGTTCAAGGTCGTTTCACGAGTCCTGGTTAGCCTTCATGATCGCGAGCAATTTCTCGAGTGATGCCTTGTAGGTCCCATCGTCGGTTTGGAGGTCAACAACGTCAAGCCGCGCTAGCTCCGCGCTCGCCGCAGCGCGCAGCCCGGCAGTGAGGTCGCGCGCGACCCCGGGATCAATTCCTGACATCGAAAATCCGCCATTGGCCGCAGCCACGTCGCGCCACTCCTCGAGTGCCATGGCGAGCTGGCCGTGAGCTAGCGCGCTTGTGAACAGGCGGTCGAACACCTGATCCGAGACCCACCACTCGTGCTCATCGTCAAATCGGATTGAAAGCATTTTAGAATCCTACGCGGATGATTTTGTCGGCCGGCAGCGTATCGACAAACGCGCGCACTTGAGCAATCTGCTCCGCAGTATAGCCGGTCATGTCAATCACGGTGTACGTATTGCCCTTGCGCAGGTGATGAACTATCGACTCCTTGAACTGATCGAACTTGAAGTACTTCGCTTTCGTACCATCCCCCATCGCGTCGAACGTGCGACCCAGATCGTCGATCCAATCAAAGCCAGGATCTGGCGGCGGCGGAGCCGCGAACTTGCGCCCCTTGAACTGCGACTGCTTCGCGACCCGTCCGGCGGTGGCTTGCTCGGCGGGCTTGGCATGCTTCGCAATCGAGTCGTCGAGGATCGCATCCTCGGTCGGTCTCTTCGGCTTCTCGCCGCCGCCACCACCTTCCTTGTTGTTGTTCTCCATCTTCATGCCGCCTGCGGTGCCGAGCGGTCCGGCCGGACCCGGCACGCCCAGCTTTACCCCCGTACCAGCACTCACCGCTGGACCGACGCGGCCACCCCCGCCTGCGACCGCCGGCACCATGCCGATCGGGGGCAGGGCTTTCTCGATCTGAACTGCCTTGCCGAGGTTGCCCTTGATGCCCGTGTAGGCGAGCGCCGCCATGGCAACGCTGACCAACATGCGCAGGAACTCACGACTGGCTGCGGCGATCTGCTCATCCTTGCCCTTGGCGCTCCACGCGAGCGTCAGCCACTGACTCGCGTGCTTGGCTGCTTCGATACCTGCCTCCGCCATGCCGGCCGCGCCGAACGCCGCAAGGGCCAGTTGAATCAAAACCGCCGCAATCTGGCTCACACCCGTCGGTGTCGCGGCGAGGAACGCCGAGGCCGCCTCCGCTGCGATAAATCCTGCGATGATGCCGATGATCTCCGGCAGGTGATCGCGGATCGCCTGCGCGTACTCGCCGGCGACCTCGCCGAAATAGCTCGGTGACTGCGTCACGCTCTTGATGATGTCGACGACATGCTGGACGAAGCGCTTCACTTTGGCGTAAACGCCGTTCGTCAGCGAGCCATCGGGAACGACTCCCTCGAGCGCGTGAGCGTACGCTGGACTCACGAGCCAGATCCGGTGCCCTGCGATGAGTTGGATATTGTTGGCGCCGCCACCAAGGAGCCCGGGATCCTGGTAGGTGCCTGTAATCCCGGCGCGTCCGCGCTCCTTGTTGACGAACAACAGGACGTTCTCGTAGTAGCGAAGGTCATGCCCATCGCGAACGGAGGACTTGTACTCCTGCACCGCAAGTTTCTCGGCCGTGTCGCCCGACTTCACCTCATGAAGCTTTGCGAGCGGTTCCGGCAGATCCATGGTGACGCGAAAATACTGAACGTATCCGCGCACGATCTGGTCGGGCAAGAACGCCGTCACGTACACCCACTGTGAGGCGCCCGGGTACGTGCCACTGACGAAGACACGCGTCGCGGGCGGTAGCGGATCGTCAATCACCTTATGACCACCGGCCTCAGCTGGCCCGGTGCGCAGATTCGCTCCATCACTATTGTCCACGAAGCCAGACTTGTTGATACCACCTGCGGGTGCTGCGATCGCCGCGCTAGCTCCGCGTGCAGCGGGCGCACGCTGCACAGCGGCTGTGGACGTTCCGCCGCCGCGGTACGGAGCAAGTAACTCGGCCGCGGATTCGCCTCGGACGACGCGCTCCGCCACTGCGTCGGCATGTGCTTCGTAGGCGTCCCCCGCAGCGCCAACGCCACCTTTCAGTTGTACACCGCTCCGCTGCTGCACGACGTGCGTGGCTTCGTGAGCAGCGGTGTGTAGATCAGGAGCAGCATCGAAGGCCACGCTGTTGCCCGTTGCATACGCGCGCGCACCTAGTTGCGCAGCCGCGTCGCCCGCAGCACCGCCGACGTGCGCCTCGATGCGCGACACGTCATGATCGGGACCAAACGAGTGCTGGATGGCGTCGAGGTGTGGTAGCGCAGAACCGGGGCCGGCTACACCGGTGGAGGCGATGCGGTGGACGTCACCGTGCTCCGCCGCCGTCGCCTTGCCGTCATCGATATTCTTGAGCTGTAGGCGAGGCACGTGGCCGACAAGATCTTGTGTGAGGGTTCGCTTGCCAACCACTGACGAAGCTGGCTTGCCCTCGCTCGCTCGACTCGTGGCTCCTACCCGCCCGACCCGCTCCCGCATGATGGGGACGCTAGCAAGTGTTCAGCAAGACCTCAAGCCCCCCTCCCTTTTCACGCCCTGCTAGTTGCACGCCGGCACAATACACCTGCGGCTGTCAGCGGTTGAGCGGCGGGCTTGCGGATGCGCGCTGATCCCGGCGGCCGCTGGCACGCCACGCGGCGCACGCGTTGTCGTCGTGCGATGTCATTAGGTCGCAGGTATCGTCGCCTCATCCGGGTACTGCAGATCCGATGAAGCACACGGGTGGCATGATCGACTGGGACGGCGCTCTGCTCGCCGACGAGGCGCTCGTCGAGCTCAAGATCGAGTGGGAGGAGCAGCCGGCGGCGAAGGCCGCTTGGACGCCACGTGAAGCCGCAACCCCGGCCTGGGACGTGAGCTGCCGTTCCCGGCGCCGCCGGTCGTGTACGCGCGGCCGCTCGGCGGCGCGTTCTGGCTGATCCCGGGCGCTGTCGAGGGCACGAGCTCGTTCCGTATCACCGGCCTGCGCTCGGGCCGCTACGTGGTCGGTGCGCAGACGACGTTCGAGGGGGACGCGCAGATCGCCGAGGTCCGCGCGGGCGAGACGGTGCAGCTCACGCTGACGGCACGCGGGCGCGGCGTGGTCGACGCCACGGTGCTTGACTTCCGGACGCGCGCGCCGCTCGCCGGTGCGGCGCGCCACGTGGTGATGCTCGCCTCTGGCGAGCACACGATCACGAGTTGGGACCCGGGCGCGCTGGCCCGGACCGACGCGCGCGGCCGCGTCACGATCGATCCGGCGCCAGCGGGCTCGATCGGCGTCGACTGCATGATGCCGTCGTTTCGGTGGTCGACGCCGTCCGCCGACGCGGCGCTCGCCGCGGGCGGGCGTGCGGCGGTGCAGCTGCTATCGGTCGAGCTGACGTCGGAGAACGGCGGCTGGCGGCACGTCGGGGATCGAGCTCGACTCGAACATTAGCGTGCCGCGGGTGCAGGTGGTGTGCTGAAAGGAGGAAGGTGATGTTCTCGAGGATTCGGACGCCATTTCGCAGGCTGGGAGCTCTGGTACTCATCATGGTTTTCCTGGGTGTTCAAGGACCGGGGGTACGATGGTCGAGGGCTGAGCCCAAAGAGCCGAGCGACGAGGCCACGTCGCTCTACAAGCAAGCGGAGACGCTCTACAAGCAGGGCAAGTTTCGGGAAGCAATGCCGCTTATGGAGCGCAGCCTCGCGCTTCATGAGAAGGCGCTGGGCGCGACGCATCCCGACGTCGCCGAAGCCCTCAATAACCTCGCAGTGCTCTACTACGAGCAAGGTGCGTACGCGCGCGCGGAGCCACTCTATGTCCGTGCGCTCAGCATCCGCGAGAAGGCGCTGGGCGCGATGCATCCCGACGTCGCCAACAGCCTCAACAACCTTGCGGCGCTCTACCAAGATCAAGGCGCGTACGCGCGCGCCGAGCCGCTCTATGTCCGCGCACTCAACATCCGCGAGAAGGCGCTGGGCGCGATGCATCCCGATGTCGCCAACAGCCTCAACAACCTTGCAGGTCTCTACCAAGATCAAAGCGCGTACGCGCGCGCCGAGCCGCTTATGGTCCGCGCGCTCGACATCCGTGAGAAGGCACTGGGCGCCACGCATCCCGACGTTGCCACCAGCCTTGGCAACCTCGCGATACTCTATAGAGAGCAAGGCGCGTACGCGCGCGCGGAGCCGCTCTATGTCCGCGCACTCAACATCCGCGAGAAGGCGCTGGGCGTCACACATCCCTTGTTCGCTCACAGTCTCAACCTCCTCGCGCGGCTCTACGAAGATCAAGGCGCGTATGCGCGCGCCGAGCCGCTCTTTGCCCGCGCGCTCGACATTTTCGAAAAGGTGCTGGGCGCTATGCATCCACTCGTCGCCCAAACTCTCAACAGCTTCGCGAAGCTCTACAAAGACCAAGGTGCATTCGCACGCGCCGAGCTACTCTATAGCCGCGCGCTCGACCTTCGTGAGAAGGCCCTGGGCACGAAGCATCCTGACGTCGCCACCAGTCTCAACGATCTTGCGATGGTCTATCAACATCAAGGTGCGTATGCGCGCGCGGAGCCGCTCTATGTCCGCGCGCTCGATATTTTCGAGAAGGCGCTGGGGGCGACTCATCCCTACGTCGCTTCCAGTCTCAACAACCTCGCGAGCCTCTACAATGAACAAGGCGCGTACGCGCGCGCGGAGCCACTCTTGGTCCGCGCGCGCGACATCTACGAGAAGGCGCTGGGGGCGGTGCATCCCCTCGTCGTCCGGAGCCTCAGCAACCTCGCGAAGCTCTACCTGGCGCAGGGCGCGTTCACGCGCGCGGAGCCGCTCTATGTCCGCGCGCTCGACATCCTCGAAAAGTCGTTGGGCACGACGCATCCCCTCGTCGCCCGGAGCCTCAACAATCTCGCATGGCTCTACCAAGCGCAAGGCGCGTACGCGCGCGCAGAGCCGCTCCTGACCCGCGCCGCTGAGCTCCAAGAAGCTTATCTAAGAATCGAACTTGTGCGTCTCTCGGAGTCCCGCAAACGAGATCTCTTATCGCTCCTGCAACGGAATACGCAAACCCTGGTTTCCTTTCACGCGCACGCCGTGCCGACGAACTCGAACGCGCTCGAGACCGCGTTCACGGCCGTTGTGCGCCACAAGGGCCGCATCCTCGATGCTCTCGTCGAGAACCAGGTCAACTTGCGCGCTCATCTCACTCCTCAGGTCCGCGACAAGCTCGCACGTCTCGCAGACGTTACCACGCAGCTCTCGAGCCGCCTGCGCGCCCCCTTCGACCCCAAGACCTCGCGCAACCAGCAGAACGAGATCAAAGACCTCCGGACCAGATCGACACACTCGAGGGCGAACTCAATGCCGCTAGCGACCCCTTCCGCGCTCGCGCGAAGCCGGCCACGCTTGCCAATCTCCAGGCCGCGTTACCCCCGGGGGCCGCGCTGATCGAACTCGTTCGCTACCACCGCTTCGATGCTCGACAGGTCCAGCAGCCGTGGCAGGAGGCCCGTTACCTCGCGTACCTCTTGTCCAGGCAAGGGCCTCCCCAATGGGTTCCGCTCGGTGAGACGGCACCGATCGACGCTGCGGTCGATGACGTGCTCGCCACGATGCGCAAGGACGCCTCTGCGGAGACTACCAGGCGCGCGCTCCGCAACCTCGATGCGAAGCTCCTCGCACCGATACGCAGCCGGTTGCCCGGTATCTCCCACCTCATTATCTCACCCGATGGCAAGCTCAACCTGGTCCCGTTCGATGCGTTGCTCGATCCGCAAGGCCATCCTGCCCTCGAGCAATACCTCATCAGCTATCTGACCAGCGGGCGCGACCTGCTGCGGCTCGCCGCCAAGCAGGTCCCCCAGTCCGCTGCCACGATCGTCGCGGATCCGGAGTACGGCCCGGGGAGGTATGTCCGCATTCCGGGCACGGCTGCCGAGGCGGACGCGATCGTGCGCCACTTCCCTGGCGTCCAGATCCTTAGCCGGGGTCAGGCCACCAAGGCCGCGCTGGCGCGGAGTGTCGGTCCGGCGGTGCTTCACATCGCTACTCATGGCTTCTACAACCGCGCCAGCGGCTCGGCGCTGGCGGCGACACCAACGACGACCGGCGTCCGGCGGTCCCCCGCAGCGCTAGAGCGTGGGATGTCGATCGAGGACGATCTTGTCGCGCTGCCGCCGGGGTTCACGAACGACGATCCCACGGAGGCGCTCGATCAGGCCGGCCTGGCGTTGGCGGGCGCGAACGTACGCCCCGACGGCATTGTGACCGCGCGCGAGCTCGCAGGCATGGACTGGTGGGGGACCCAGCTCGTCGTGTTGTCCGCGTGCGAGACCGGCGTGGGCGCGGTCAAGTCCGGCGAAGGGGTGTACGGGCTGCGTCGCGCGCTCGTGCTGGCTGGCGCGCAGGCTCAGGCTGTCAGCCTGTGGAACGTCAGTGATTCCTCGGCCCCGGAGCTGATGCGCGAGTTCTATGCCGAGCTCGCCCGCGGCACTGGCCGTGCCGAGGCGCTGCGCAGAGGCAAGCTGCGCCTGCTGCGACAGCCTCGGTTCGCACATCCCTATTACTGGGCTGCGTTTATCCCCGCCGGTGACTGGTCTCCGCTCGCCGCCAACACGATGCGCCGGCAGGAGACAAAGTGATGCTTTCGGGATTCAAACATCGTTTCGCGAATGGGGTGTTCAGCTCGCAGGTCATAGTGGGGGACGAATCGGGATGAACCCGAACTCGCTCTTCATGTGTGCGCGATCCGGCCAGCCGGTCGCATGCAATTTCGAGACCTAATCGTGCTTGTTTAGGACTAGATGCGTTGACGCGGGCGAGAGATCCGAACTCGGATCGAGCCACGTGTCGCTATCGAGATGCGCCGTGTCCGTTCCGGTGGTGCTCGGTCGCTGTGGCGCCCGTATTCCAGGGGGCCTGATCGCCATGGTGCCGCCCTATCTGCATATATACGATCTCTTTACTGCTGGAGCGCTTGTCTCTGCTGCCTGTGACTCCTAGGCTGATATCGCTGACGTTCTTCAATCTGCATGTCACCAGCGAGCGCGAGCGCAGTCGCGTGTGCTCGTGGCGGTGCCGTGTGGTTCTCGCCGTTCTCGCCTGATCCCATGCTTCCCACGCCCACACATATACGAACGCTCTTCGACCAGTTTGGAAAGCAACTGGTGCGCTCCGCGGTCGCAGCGCGCGGCTCGGTCGAGACCGACGCGGAGGTTCCAGCCGACACGCGAAGGATCGACCTCTGGTTCATGCCCGATCCCGCCTGCGAGCCGGTGCCCGACTACCTCGGCCTCCTCGGACGGATCACCGCAGGACCAAGCACGCTGGAGTTCTTCCACAACACGCCGAGCGGCGACAGTCTCGCCGACTGCCTGATCAAGCACGGCCAGTTTCGCCACTACCTGTCGCTGCGCAGGCCGACGCCCCCGCCCCCGACGCAATGGGTGATCTCCTCGGGTCGCCCCAAGGGCGGCATCGAGGGCTTGCGGCTTCGGCGCCTGAAGGGCTGGCCGTCCGGCTTCTACGAGGGCCCGCCCTTGCTCTGGACGCGGCTCGTGGTGGTGAGCGAGCTGCCCGTCAGGCCCAACACGCTGCTCCTGCGCCTGCTTGGCGCCGGCCGGGTGCTGAGGACGGCGATCGACGAGCTCAAGGCGCTACGGGCCGAGAATCCAGTGCGCAGCCTCGCGCTTCCGCTTCTGGTACGCTTGCGGCTGGAGATCCCCAGCGACCCTGCACAACGAACGGACGACGACCAGGAGTTCCTCATGCAGACCCAAGACATCGTCGAGACCTGGCGCCAGGAGGCGATCCAGGAGGGCGTCAAGAAAGGCGTCCAGCAGGGCGAATGCTCGGTGCTGCTGCGTCAGCTACGGCAGCGCTTCGGTGACGCGGTGGACGCTCACGTCGAGCAACGCGTCATGACGGCGTCCATCGAGCAGATCGATCTCTGGACCGTGCGCATCCTGTCGGCTACCACGCTCGCCGAGGTGTTCGTCGACTGAACCGGCGGTGGCTCCGGTCGTTCTCCGCGTCGTTGCCGCGTGAGTGCCACGCCGGGAGGACGCCGTCGGTCTCAGCGCGAGATGATGTGCCGTGTCGGCATTCCAGTAGCGATCGTGATCCCGTGATTCCAATCTTGTTCTGGATTCGCTCTCCGAGCGCGGTCAGCCCGGCGGCGGCGGCTCGTCGAAGCTGGGATTCGGCTTCATCACTGCGACGATGATGCGCGATAGGGGAGTCCGTCAACCAAGATAGTCGTCGGGTCGGAGCTGTCCGTCAGGTGTCGCGGCGATCGCGGAAGCCGGTCCGCCAGCTCGCGATCGACGGGACGAAGCCGAGCTCCTCGCGCGCCTTGCGGTTGGAGACGGCGCGCTGCTGGACCATCAGGTAGACGCCGTACGAGCCGGCGCCGAGCCACGCCAGCCAGCGCGGGACCCGGAAGGGCGGCGGCGCGCCGAGCAGATGGGCGAGGTACGGCAGCCAGTCGCGCACTGGCGCCGGCTCGTCGTCGACGATGTTGTATACGCCGTCGCCGCGCTCGAGCGCGCACACGGTGGCCGCGGCCGCGTCGTCGACGTGGCAGAACCCGAACACGCCATCGCCGCGCCCGACGATCGGCACGCGGCGGCGCGCGATGTTCTCGATCATGTCGCCGCCGGTCGCGAAGATCGTGCCGGGTCCGTAGAGCGAGCCGAACCGGAGCGCGACCCCGGTGAGGTAGCCCGCGCCGGTCAACATCGCCTCCATCTTGGCGACCGCGTCGAACATCCCGGCGACCGCGCGCGGCGGGTGCTGCCAGGGCGGCTCCTCGGCGGCCGGCGACGGCCCATCGGGCGCGAGCACGAACGAGATGCTCTGGGCGATGAACCGCTTGGCGCCCGCGGCGCGCGCGGCCGCGAGCAGGATCTCCGTGCCCTCGGTGCGCAGCCGGTTCGTGGGCTCGAGCAGCCGGCCGGCTTGCCGCGGAGGCACGCGCGCGGGGATCGCCGTGAGCTGGTGGACGATCGCCTCGGCGCGCGCGGTCGCGACGGCCGCGATCACGGCATCGCGATCGTAGATATCGGCGACCACCGGCGTCACGCCGGCGGTGCGCAGGCGTGACGCGTTCTCCTCGGTGCGCGTGAGCGCCGTGACCTCGTGGCCGGCTGCCACCAGCCGCTTGCACAGCGGCTTGCCGATCACGCCGGTCGCACCGGCCACGAACACGCGCATGGCGGCGCAGCATATCGCGACGGGACGGAGTGATCTGACGCACCGCATTTGACGCGGCGCGCCCTCCTTTATATAGCCGGGGAGGGCGGTAATCCGGAGTGGGGCGCGGCGGCGGCGGCGGTGCGGCGCCACCAGGCGATCTTCAGGTAATCGGCCTCGGGGAAGCCGACGGGGTGATCGGGCTCGGTCGGCAGCTCGCGCTCCAGCGTGAAGTCAGCGCCGAGGGACTCGCGGACGACGTGGTGGAACGCGGCGCGCGAGACGCGGCTCGTGCAGCACGCGGCGACGACGGCGCCGCCGGGGCGGACCTGGCGCGCGGCCGCGCGGTACAGCTTGCGGTAGGCCGCGAGCACGGCCGGCACCTGCGTCTTGCGGCTCGTCATCGACGGCGGATCGACGATCACGAGGTCGAAGCCGGCGTCGGACGGCGGCGGCTGCGCCGGCAGCCACGCGAGCACGTCGGCGGTGACGAACTGATGGCGCGCCGGGTCGGCGACGTGGTGCGCGGCGGCGAACGCGAGCGCGCGCTCGGAGGCGTCGACCTGCACGATCGAGGAGGCGCCCGCTGCTTCGGCGGCGCGGCCGAGCATGCCGGTGTACGCGAACAGGTTGAGCACGCGCGCGCCAGCGAGCGGCGCGGTGGCGACGGCGCGGCGCAGCCCGCGCAGATCGAGGTACGTGCCGGTCTTCTGCCCGAGGAGCAGATCGACGGAGAACGGCAGGCCGTCCTCGGTGAAGCGCGTGAGCTCGGGCGGCGTGCCGCGGACGGCGCGAGGGGCGGGCACGGCGGCGCGCGCGAGCCGCCGGTGCGCCGGGCGGACGATCGCGGCGGTGATGCCGGTCGCGGCGGATGCATCGGCTGCGGGCGCGCTCAGGGCGAGCGCGGCGTAGCGGGCGAGCGCGTCGGCCCCGGCGGAGTAGCTGGTGGCGACGAGCGTGTCGCCGAAGCGGTCGACGACGACGGCGGGGATGCCGTCGCTCTCGCCGTGCACGAGCCGGATCCCGTCGGTGCGCGCGGCGAGCGGCGCGCGACGGGCGAGGGCGGCGGCGAGCTGGCCGCGGAGCCAGGCGGCGTCCGGCCGCTCGGGGCCGCGGCGCAAGACGCGGATCGCGATCGCGCCCTCGGCCTCGTAGATGCCGTGCGCGACGACGCGGTTCTGCCCGTCGACGAGCGACAGCCAGTCGCCGTCATGGAACACGCTCGCCGCCGAGCTGAGCTGGTCGCGGAAGATCCACGGGTGCCCGCGACCGATGATCGCGGTGGCTTGCTTCGTGAGCTGATAGCGGCGGGGGCGCATTGCTTTGCGTTCGCTGGTCCTACGGGTGCGTCTCGTCGGGTGGCCGGCTCACCGCGACGAGATCGGCGCGGCCCGCGGCGATCGCGGCGTCGAGATCCGGAAGCGACGCGGCCTCGACCTCGATGCACGTGGCGACCGAGAGCTCGTTGCGCAGGCGATCGGCGAGCGGCGCGGGCGGCAGGCGCGAGCCGGCGAGCGCCGCGGCAGCAATGGTCGCGGCGGCGGCGGTCGCGGCGGTCGCGGCGGCCGCGGTCGCGGCGGCTGCAACCGCGGGCGGCGCGGACCCGGCCGCGGGCGAGCGGACCCAGAGCAGATCCGCGCCGGCACGCGCGAGCTGCGCCGCGTACCCGACGGCGGCGGCGCGCGTGGCGGGCCGATCTTCGACGACGGCCGCGATCCAGCCGCCGGGCCGCCACGCGCCGCGCGCGCGCTGCACGAGCGCGGGGAGCTGCTCGGCGAGCTCGGGATCGCCGCCGGGATCGAGCAGGAGCAGGTCGAAGCCGGCCGCCGCGGCGCGCGCGATCTCGTCGTCGTCGGGCACCGGCGCGATCAGCCGCAGCGCGATCAGCGCGCCGGCTGCGTGCGCGGCCGCGATGGCCGGCTCCCAGGCCGCGGCGGCCTCGGCCCCGAGCGCCGGCCGCGTCACCACCAGCCCGGCCCACGCCGCCGCCTCGGCGTCCGCATCCGCCTCGGTATCCGCCGTCGCGAGCGTATCCGCGGCGGCATCCACGAGCGCCGCCGCCGGCTCCGCGAGCGCGAGCCGCGAGCGGGCGCGCCGGTCGCCGAGCTGGGCCGGCAGG
>Ga0247790_10000351_pt1 | contig 16439 bp, 17 predicted proteins | sample UWRJS171409R4_FD_179913 | JGI IMG/M metagenome (GOLD analysis project Ga0247790, IMG submission 179913) | Soil microbial communities from Arlington Agricultural Research Station in Wisconsin, United States - UWRJ-S171-409R-4 | ecosystem: Environmental > Terrestrial > Soil > Agricultural land... | reverse complement strand
CCAGCACGCTCTCCATCTGCTGCATCGACTACACGTGCCCCTCGCCCGACTTCACCACGACCGGGTGCAAGACCGGTGCGGGGCCCAGCATCCGCGAGGCGTTCGACGCCTGTAACGACTTCTGCAGCGCGACCTGCGCGAGCAGCGGCCTGTACTGCGAATAAGCACAGGCAATCGCGGCAGCGCATCGAGCGCACCGGACGAGCCACCCATATATAGAGCGCGCGCTCAGCCCGGCACTCCCGCCGCGGGCCAGCGCCAACGCCCCCGACGAGCAGCTACTTCGAGGCCCGCCGCTTCCGACGTGGAGGAACGCGCACCTTGGGTTTCGCTCGCGGCGTCTTTGCTGCCTTGGGCTTCCGCTGAGGAGCGTGCGCCTCCAGCAACGCCACGTCGTGCACATCCTTGTCGCGCGCTGAGGCCCGCTTGTTCTTGATGAGCATCTCCCGGCCGATCACGTAGAGCGGCGTTGCCACGAACTGAGCTGCGACGCGGCTCGCCCAGGCTTCCTTGAACGAAACACCGTCGATGCTGGTCAGGATGTCGATGCGCCAGGGCTTACGTCCGAGCATGAACACCTTGTGCGGACGCGAGAGCTCTCTCGGCTGCGGCGCAGCGGTGCCAAAGCCGAAGTCCACGAGTGCATCACGGAGTCGCTTTGCGTTTTCTGGAGCCCGATCGACGAAGACGTCCAGATCCTCGGTCAGCCGCGGCTCGCCGTGTCCCGCGACTGCGTGGCCGCCGATCACCAGAAATCGCACGCGACGGGAGATCAGCAGACACAAGAACTCTGTCCAGTCTCGATTGAGCTCGATCTTCACCGAACCAGACTCTCCGCAGCCGTTCGACGCCGGAGATTCGCTCCTCGAACGACATTGCGGCCACGTCACGTCGGTCGAGCTCGGCGGCTTCCCGGAAGCTACTCGCCACGCGGAGAACACGCTCGATCATGGCGCTAGTATGGCTGCGCGCTCGACGCAAGCCAAGCCTGCGCGGAGAACAACGGCTCGCTGCTCGATAGCTCGCCGGCAACGCACGAAAGCGCGGCCGAGCGCCACGCGCATCGCGTGATACGGTCCGCGCCATGAAGCGCCGCGAGCTCGTTCGCGCCCGGCTCGTGACGCAGCGCCTGCTCGGCGCGCCGTTCGCGTCGGTCGCCGCCGCGGTCGCCTGGTTCGGCGCGGTGCAGGCGCAGGACTACCGCGGCGCGCTGTGGGGCATCGGCCAGCGCGTGCGCGGCGCGACCGAGGCCGACGTCGAGCGCGCCATCGCGACCCGCGCGATCGTGCGCACGTGGCCCATGCGCGGGACGCTCCACCTGCTCGCCGCCGCGGACGTCCACTGGATCACCCGCGCGCTCGCGCCGCGCGTGATCGCGCGCAGCGCCGGCCGCCACCGCCAGCTCGGCCTCGACGCGCGCACGTTCGCGAAGGCGCGCCGCGTACTCGAGCGAGCGCTCGCCGGCCAGGAGCCGATGACGCGCGACGAGCTGTACGCGCTGCTCGCGCGCAACCGGATCGCGCCGACCGGCCAGCGCGGCATCCATATCCTCGCCATGCTCGCCATGCAGGGCGTGCTGTGCCTCGGCCCGCACCACGGCAAGCAGCCGACGTTCACGCTGCTCGACGAGTGGATCGCACCGCCACCTGCCCGCGACCGCGAGGACGCGCTCGGCGAGCTCGCCCGCCGCTACTTCACGAGCCACGGCCCGGCGACGCTCGCCGACTTCGCGTGGTGGACCGGCCTGCCACTCGGCGACGCCCGGCGGGCGCACGCGCTCGCGCGGCCCGACCTCGACGAGATCATCGTCGATGGGCAGCCCTGCTCGTGGGTCCCCGCACGGCGCCGCGGCGCCGGCCCCGCCGTTCACCTCTTGCCCGCGTACGACGAGTACACCGTCGCGTATCGCGAGCGCGGCGCGATCCTCGACCCCGCGCACGCCGCGCGCGCGGGAAACGGCATCTTCTCGCCCGTCATCGTGGTCGCCGGCCAGATCGCCGGGACCTGGACGCGCGAGCTCCGCCGCGATCGCGTCATCGTGCGCGCGAACCTGCTCCGCGCCGCCGCCCGCGCGCCGCTCACCGCCGCCGTTGTGCGCTACGCCGCGTTCCACGGCCGCGCCGGCGAGCTCGCCCATGCCCGCTGAGCGGGCAAATCTTGCCCGCGCAGACCGCGTGGTCTCGAGCCCGGTGCGCGCTCCCGGCTACCTCGCGAAGCGCTGTATCGCGCACTTGCGCGAAGATCACGCTGGTCCGCACCTTGAAGCAGTGACGTCCGGCGCCGGAGCGCCGGAAGGGAGTCACTGCCATGAGGATCATCATGCTGTGCGGTGTGCTGTCACTGAGCGGGCTGCTCGCGTGTGTGGAGGCGCGCCTACCGGCGAGCGACGATCTCCTCCGTGAATCCCCGGAGACCGAGTCGGTCGGGGCTGCTGCATCGACTACACGTGCCCCTCGCCCGACTTCACCACGACCGGGTGCAAGATCGGAGCGGGGCCCAGCATCCGCGAGGCGTTCGACACCTGTAACGCCTACTGCAGCGTGACCTGCGCGAGCAGCGGCCTGTACTGCGACTAGATATCGGGGATCTCGTTCGGCTTGCGCGACAGGTCAATCTCGATCTCGCTCGCCACCCCGATGTTGCCGGCGAGGTCGACCGGCCGCACGCCGATGCGGAGCTTCTTGCCGTCCGGCAGATCGAAGTTGTTGCGCCCGCAGATCGACGGGTGGCCGAGCGCGATCTCGGTCTCCCACGGCCGCACGTATGTGGTGGGCGGCTTCGTGTAGTCGATCTTGCCGCCGGCAGCCGCAGACCACACCGCGAACACGATCCCCTCGTGGCCGTGATCGTCGGAGACCGCGCCGGTATCGACGATGACGTACGGGGTGCCCGTGTTGCACACGCAGCACGCGCCCGGCTGCTTGACGTAGCTCGCCTCCTGGATGCCTTTCCACTCCGGCGCCTTGGTGTCCCCACCGGCGGTGGTCGTGAACTCGAGGACCTTGTCGCCAGCGCCGTCGACGACCTCGTACGCGGTCTTGCCGCGCAGCGGCTGCTTCGGGACGAGCTCGGCGATCTTGTACGAGGCGGCCGTGACGTCCTTGCGCTCGACGGCGATCGCCCGCGTGCCGCCGGCTTCGCGCAGCGTGAACGCCGTCCTGGACGCGCCGTCGGAGAACCACAGCATCACGCGCGTGTTGGTCGGCGCGGTCTTGTCGATCGCCGCCCGCACGCTCCGGCGCATACACGAGCACGCATCCGCCGGTGCCGGCCGGAGACCGGCGTAGCCAGCGAGCAACCCCACACAGAGCAGCGCGGCGAGCTTCATCCCGAACATTCTACGCGACCGCGCCACGACCCCGGGGAGCGAAGTATGCTCGGGACGTGTCGCAGACCACCGCACGCGGCGATCGATCGTCGAGCGTCCCGCCCGAGATGCTCGCGCGCATCATCGAAGTACTGCACCCCGAGCAGGTCTGGCTGTTTGGAAGCCGGGCACGCGGCGAGGCACGTAGCCACAGCGATTGGGACTTCATGGCGATCTTGCCGGACAGCGCGCCCGAGCAGGACCTCGACATCGCATCCGTATGGCAGCGGCTTCGGGACCTTCGGCTCCAGCGCGTCGAGGTCTTCACGATGACGCGTGACGAGTTCGAGACGTGGAAGCACTCGCTGGGCACGCTGGCAGAGATCGTGGCATCCACGGGGATCGTCGTCCATGGCGGCTGATCATCGTGGCCATCGACCGCGCCGCCTGCCCGTCCTCGCCGGTGATAGACTGCTTCACGATGCGAGCGCTGACGACCGACACGGAGAAGCAGGAGCTACGGCCCTACTTCCTGTGGGACGAGGACGTCTCGATCTCGGAGCTTCACCAGATCCTCGACGGTCCCGACAGCCCGCGGCGCGACCAGCTCCTCGCGAAGATGCTGCGCGAGGCGCGCGACATCGATGTCTGGCACTTCGTGCGCCCCGCCGAGGTCGCGCGCGTGCTGGCTCGCCTGCGGCGCCGGCTCGGCCGCCGTCACGCGTTCTGGACCTTCCTGATCGAGGGCTGGCGCACTCATGGCCTCCTCCGCGCCTAGCAAGCTGCCCCCGCTCCAGAAGGATGTCCTAGGCCCACGGCTCGATGAGGCGCGCTTGCTCATGGCCAAGATGCTACGCTCCCTAGCGTCATGCTGTTCCGCAGACCAACCGTTGCCGAGGCACAGGACCCACGCAAGCGTCAGTTCGTGGAATTCTGGAATTTAGTACACTCGCTAGAACATACGAGTGACGTTCGCCTGGGCATCTGGCGAGCTGGGCAACCGAAGCTGACTCCCGCACCTGTGATCTCGTCGAAGCCGCACGCCGTGTTCGGTTGGCCAGGACGAGCCAAGCTACAGTGGGCACAATACCCTCTCGATGCTATTGAAGATGATCCTGCTCTATTAGGCACCGGCAAATCGAATGACGTTGTTTTCGCCCGCAGATCTCTACCGAAGGAGATATTCGAGGCGCTCGAGCAACAATACTCCTATCGAAGTACCCTCGACGGCCAAGAAGAAGGCTGGTGGTTCCTCGATGGCAAGCCTCCTCCCAAGACCCAGCCGTCATCTCGTTCAACGATCGCGCTCTTGCCAGAGTCAAAGGACTCTCGGTCGCGCGGGCTCCATGACGGTACGGACTGTCTCCTCCTGGTAGACATTGATGATTGGTGGGGAGCTCTCTCCGAAAGAGCACTCCGAGTTTATGAGACTGGAGCCGCACTCGACGACCACCGCCCGACACAGTTTGCACAATGGAAACGTGGACATCGCATGATATACGACGTCGAGCTTGCGCCCTCCATTCCCTACAACACCGTGAAGCGACGTTTCGGACAGGAGGCAGCCGATCGTGCAGTTCCGGATGTAAAGTCGATCATCGTGCACTGTACCCGGCATCGTGAGTGAACGACTACGCCCCAAAGATCGTTGGGGTAGAATGGCCCTCCGTGACGATGCGAATGCCACGAAGCTAGTCGACCGGTCCCGCGCAGGGCTTATCGAGCTACCCAGGCTCAGGGCGTGTTTGCGCCATGCGATCGAACATGATCAATGGTTCGTAGTATGCTGTTTGTGTAGCTTGATCGGTGAACTGATCTTCGCAGCATTGGATCCTACCCGGAAGGCAGATAAATTCCCCAAGCTTGAAGAACTGCGAATTCCGGCAAACAGGTCTAAAAAGCGTTCCCATGAGCGCAAGCACCGGCGCAATGTCGCTTATCTATTTCTGGCTGCACTGCGACACACTTGCTTTCATCCGGCAATGGAAAGCCCGATCAAGGATCTTCCGCGAGATCTCTTCCCGGCTCTATCGAGTCTTCATACTGCAGAAGTAGCAGACTGGGCCTTGGAGCAACTTGATGATGCTCTCAAGTTCGAATTGGGACTTTGAGCAACGTTGATGGCTAGCGCTGCGCGAGGTGGTCGCGCAGGCGGCGCAGGCCGAGCTCGGTCTTGAGGCCGGGGTGTCGCCGCGCGTGCAGGCGGCGAGCGCGTCGTCGAGCGAGAGCCAGCGCGTGCGGGCGCCCTCCGCCATCGGCGAGCCGTCCCCGGCGAGCGGCGCTTGCGCGGCGGGAAGCGCGAGCCCCGCCCAGATCATCGCGGCCACCGACCGCGCCGCCTGCCTCGTCCTCGCTGGTGATAGACTGCCCCACGATGCGAGCGCTGACGACCGACATGGAAAAGCAGGAGCTACGGCCCTACTTCCTGTGGGACGAGGACGTCTCGATCGCCGAGCTTCACCAGGTCCTCGACGGTCCCGACAGCCCGCGGCGCGACCAGCTCCTCGCGAAGATGCTGCGCGAGGCGCGCGACATCGATGTCTGGCACTTCGTGCGCCCCGCTGAGGTCGCGCGCGTGCTGGCTCGCCTGCGGCGCCGCCTCGGCCGCCGTCACGCGTTCTGGACCTTCCTGATCGAGGGCTGGCGCACTCATGGCCTCCTCCGCGCCTAGCAAGCTGACCTCGCTCCAGAAGGATGTCCTCGACGCCTTCTTCCAGCGCGAGCGCGGATTCTTCCTCAAGTCCGGCAAGACGCGCCCGGCTTCAAGCGCATGATCCTGACTCGCGGCGATGAGGGACTCGTCGTGGATATCGTGAAGGACCTGGGCCCGCAGCTCCATCCCGAAAAGCTCGAGCGCGACCACATCGTGCTCGATCCTGCCGACGAGATCCTCGCGAACAAGCTCACTGCGCTCGTCGGCCGAGCCGAGGAGCGCGACCTGATCGACGTCATGTTCCTCGAGCGCGCCGGATACTCGGTCGAGGTAGCCTTGCCCGCGGCGCTGACCAAGGACGGTGGCTGTACGCCCGCAACGCTCGCATGGCTACTCTCGGAGATCTCGATCCCGGATGGAGTTGTCTTGCCCGCAGGAGTCTCCCCCGCAGAGCTGCGCGCGTACTTGACCCAGCTGATCGCTCAACTGCTCGTCCTCGCTGCACCACCGTAACGCGCGAACGTGTCGAGCAGACAGCCCGCTATACGTGTAGCAATGGCGATGAGCCTGCAAACCGAAGTCACTCTACCATCGCGCGCTGCCTGGCGAGAGCCACGAAGTGCCACGCGTTCCACTTTAACGCTTGGTGCTGCTCACCAGCGCTCAGCAACCGCCCGCTCATTCCTGACAGCCGAAGCACAAGTACAAACCCGTCTAGAGACAACCATTACATCACAGACGCCTCATCACACAGATTCATCAATCTTATCAGAGGCTTCCGCCTGCATTGATTGAACTATCTCCCGGACATAAGAAGATCCAAATATTTCCTTCAATCGTTCCATCAATTCATCTTCACTCGAAGCGATCACCTCCCCGGAATCCCTCGGATCCTCAGATGACCATATCACACAGTAAATTTCACACGGATAAACCTGCTGTTTGGAATGGAACAAATGAAACAGCAGGATCCTTCGCTCGAGAATGTTGCAATTCAGCCAGAACTCGTGCTCCAAACGCTCCAGATGTTCTGAATCCTTATGAACGACCTGTGCATTAATGAAGCCGCCGCGGCGATTCATGTGAGCGGCTTGCTCCTTTAGGACGCGCTTGGGTGTTCTTACGTGTTTTGAAAACAGATCCTCTGGCCAAAGATCAGGAGTAGCATCACTCATCACATAATCTCCAGTATCTAGGTAGAATTATCCCATCAGCCCAGTTCGACAACGACAGGTAAATGGTCGCTAAATGACTTTAGTGGATGACGTCGTTTATCTACTAGTGATATCCTTCCAACTGACTCGAGGACCCGAATCGTTACAAGCTGATCCATAATCGATGGCCTCAGCAATGCCTGATCAAACATATGCCAAAAATATGCCTTGGCACCACCTGATGCATAATAGTAGGTACCAGGCACCTTTTCAGCCTCTCGGCGGTCTCCGTAGTGACTCCACATTGGGTTATAAAAGAATTTACATTCCTTACCTTGCACAATACGTTTACCACGTGCCGCGATAACCCGGGACATGACAGCGTGCATAGCATCGCAATGAACCATACCGATCTCAAAAGGATCCATGTTCATATCTCCAAATACAAGGGTCCTTTCATGGCCCGCAGCTCGTTCAACAGACTCAACAAAGTCCTTCAATCTCATGGCCGCAGCCAAGGAGTCATCATCTGTTCCAAAGAGCTTTGAAAGCAAGTGGCAGCCGATCAGAGATATGCCGCTTGCTAAATGAGTAGCAGCTGCAAATCTGCTGGACGCATCTTCCACCTTCAATACAAATTCGTTATCACGCGAAAGCATGGCGAGCGGTGACCAAGATGTCGTAAGTCGCTTAAAGGCTGCGGGTAGCGACAATTCTCTTGGACACTCTGGAATAATAGCTAAGGTCGCCTGTGTTTCTTCCAGCAATTCGGCAACAAGTGATGAGTTGACCTTATTTCTTATATTCCAGAGTATCACTCTCACCGATTCTATCGCCCATAATTGCAAAGAGTCGAATCAACGTTCACGGCTGAATTCCCTGCAATCCTATTAGGTGGTCGCGCAGGCGGCGCAGGCCGAGCTCGGTCTTGAGGTCGGGGATGTCGCCGCGCGTGCAGGCGGCGAGCGCGTCGTCGAGCGAGAGCCAGCGCGTGCGGGCGCCCTCCTCCATCGGCGAGCCGTCCCCGGCGAGCGGCTCTTGCGCGGCGGGGTCGACCTCGGCCGCGACGAAGTAGAACTTCTCGATCATCGAGCCGGGCGAAGGGTACGAGCCGGCGCCGAGCAAGACGACGGCCGACGGCTCGACGGTGAACCCGGCCTCCTCGGCGACCTCGTGAGCGGCGCGCACGCGCAGGCCAGCCTCGCCGCGGTCGCCGACCTCGATGATCCCGGCGACGAGCTCGGTCATGAACAGCGAGGGCGGCGGCTCGGGCAGCGGCGCGGCCGCAGGCGAGCGGCCGAACGAGAGCGCCGGCCGCAGCCCCTCGCGCACAAGCACCTGGATGCCGGCGGTGGGCGAGCCGGGCGACGGCGCATCGGCGGCGGAGCCTCGCGCATAGATCGCCACCACGACGGCGTCCTGGCCGTAGGGGCGCGCGACCGAGTCGCACACGTACGGGGCCGAGAGGGTGCCGTCGGCGCGGCGGTTGCGCAGGCGCAGGCGCCGGATCTCGAGGAAGCCGCCGCCGCCGGTCCGCTCGTCGGAGTCGACGACCAGCTCGACGACATCGTGCGGATCGCGGCCGATCATGGCGCTCATGGCGCGGGCGGCGGCGGCGTGGTGGTGGGGCCGACCGGGTCCGGCACCGGCGCGGTGGTGGGCGGCGGCGTCGGCGAGGGGCCAGGCGCGGCGCCACCGGCCGCGGGCGCGGCGCCGCCGGTCACCTTCACCTCGTACTGCTTGAGTGCTTCGTAGAGCGAGACTTGCAGGTTGTCGCCCTTGCCGTGCACCCAGCCGGGCAAGCTGGGGTCGGTCGCCTCGAGCGGCTGCGGCGCCGGCTGGCCCTTGATGAAGCGCGCGATGATCGGCTTCACCGCCACGATGTGGCGCTCGCCGTCGGGCTCGAGCGTCACGACGAGCGCGATGTTCAGGCTCCCGTCGGGGACGTCGCGCGCGTCGCCCATCGGCGACGAGACGGCCTGCCCCTCGGGGTTGTACCAGCGACCCTCGGTCTGCAGGCCGTACGCGGCATCATCGGCCTTCTGGATCTTGTAGCTCGACGCGACGGTCTGCTTGATCACCGCGAAGAGCTGCTGCCGGTCGCCCTGGTAGCGGGCCGCCTTCGCCGTGGTGACCTGCTTGCCGGACGGGCCGCAGGCCGCGAGCGAGACGGCGGCGAGCGCAGCCGCGAACGCGATCATCGAGCACGAGAGGTTTCGCATGCCGCGTTCGTACACCCGGCGCGGCCGGCTCGCCAGCCCCACGGCCGCGGCACGTGGAGGCCGCGTGATAGCCTGCGCCGATGTCGGAGCTCACGGGCAAGCGCGCGCTCGTCACGGGCGCATCGAGCGGCATCGGCGCCGCGATCGCGCGCATCCTCGCCGAGAACGGCGTCGAGCTGGTCCTGACGGCACGGCGCAAGGACGCCCTCGAGCGCGTGGCGGCCGAGTGCGCGGCCGCGGGCGGCACGGCAGGCGGCACGGCAGGCGGCACCGCGCGCGGCACCCCGCGCGTTATCGTCGCGGATCTGGGCAAGCCAGGCGCCGCCGCGGCGCTGTGGGCCGAGGCGACGGAGAGCGGCGCGGCCCCGATCGACATCCTCATCAACAACGCCGGGTTCGGCTACTTCCGGCCGTTCACCGCCGCCGACTGGGAGCGCGACGCCGAGCTCCTCCAGCTGAACGTCACGTCGCTCGTCGAGCTGGCGCGCCGCTTCGTGAGCGCGCGCGCGGGCCAGCCGGGGCGCGCGTACATCCTGAACGTCGCCTCGATCGCGGCGTACCAGTCGGTGCCGGGGTTCGCGGTGTACGCGTCGTCGAAGGCGTTCGTCCGGAACTTCAGCGAGGCATTGCACGACGAATTCGCCGGGACGCCGATCTCGGTGACCTGCGTGTGCCCGGGCGGCACGAAGACCGACTTCCACGCGCAGGCGGGCGCGGGCGACTACGGCTTCATCGCGAACAAGTCGATGATGACCGCCGAGGCGGTCGCCGAGATCGCCGTCCGGGCGATGCGCAAGGGCAAGCGCAACGTGATCCCGGGGCTCGTCAACAAGCTGTCGTGCTGGGGCGTCCGGCTCGTGCCGCGGCGCTTCGCGTCGTGGATGTCCACGCGCGTGCTCGGCCGCCCGCGCAACGAGGCGCTCCCCTCGCGCACCGGCATGGCGTGATGCTAGTGTCCGCCGCGTCCATGCAGAAGAAGAAGACGCCGCTCTGGGAGACGCACAAGCAGCTGGGCGCGCGGCTGATCGACTTCGGGGGCTGGGAGATGCCGGTCCAGTATCCGGCCGGCATGATCAAGGAGCACCGCGCCGTGCGCGAAGCGGTCGGCCTGTTCGACGTCTCGCACATGGGCGAGGTGTTCCTGCGCGGCCCGCGCGTCCGCGAGGCGGTCGAGCGGCTGACCACGAACGCCGTCGCCAGCGCGCCGGTGGGCAAGGCGGTCTACACCCTGCTCTGCGTGCCGAGCGGCGGCGTCGTCGACGACTGCATCTTCTACAAGTGCTCCGACGAGGAGTTCTTCGTCATCGTCAACGCGTCGAACACCGCCAAGGACCTCGAGTGGTTCCGCGAGCAGACGCACTCGCTCTGCGACGTCGTCGACGTCTCCGACGAGAAGTCGCTGATCGCCGTGCAGGGCCCCAAGGCGATCGCGATGGTCGACACGCTCGCCGGCGGCACGCTCACGGGCCTCACGAGCTTCACGTTCACCGACGCCGTCGTCGCTGGCGTGCCGTGCATCGCGGCGCGCACGGGCTACACGGGCGAGGACGGCTTCGAGCTGTGCTGCGGCAACGCGGACGCGCCGCGGCTGTGGGCCGCGCTGCTCGAGGCGGCCGCGCCGCTCGGCGGCCTGCCGATCGGGCTCGGCGCGCGCGACTCTTTGCGCCTCGAGGCGAAGCTGCCGCTCTACGGCAACGACCTCGACGAGGACCACACGCCGCTCGAGGCGGGCCTCGGCTGGGCGGTCAAGCTCGACGGCCGCGACTTCATCGGCGCCGACGCGCTCCGGAAGCAGAAGCAGGCGGGGCTCACCCGCAAGCTCGCCGGCTTCAAGATCGACGAGAGCCAGCGCGCGATCGCGCGCCACGGCTACGCGGTCGTCGATCGCACCGTCACCGAGGGCAGCCCGGTGATCGGCACCGTCACGAGCGGCGGCCCGGGTATCTACGTCGGCGGCGCGATCGGGCTCGCCTACGTGCCGGCCGCAAACGCCGCGCCGGGCGGCGCGCTGACGATCGACTGCCGCGGCAAGGACGTCCCGGCCGCGGTGGTCGATGGCAAGTTCTACAAGAGGCCCGCGCGCTAGCGCGAGACGAACGACGCGAGACGAAGACGAGACGAAGACGAGGAGAGGAGACGACCGTGTCTGATTACCCGACTGAGCTTCGCTACACCAATGAACACGAGTGGGTCCTCGCGGCGGGCGACCGCTGGCGCATTGGCATCACGAGCTTCGCCACCAAGACGCTCGGCGACCTCGTGTTCATCGAGCTCCCGGCGGTCGGCCGGGTCGTCGAAATGGGAGAGGCCATCGGCACGATCGAGAGCGTGAAGGCCGTCTCGGAGATCTTCTCGCCAATCTCGGGCAAGATCACAGCCGTCAACGAGGCGGCTTCGGAAGATCCGGAGACCGTCGGCGAGACCCCGTACGGCGATGGCTGGTTGATCGAGATCGAGCCGAGCAAGCGCGGCGAGCTCGACGAGCTGCTGACGGCCGAGGCATACGCAAAGCACGTCACCGAAGCCTAGCGATCGGCCGGCTCGCGTAATCGGGATGCGCCGGGGCGCCGCGCCGGCCCCGACGCCGCGGCCTCAGCGCCGCGACCGCCGCCGCTTCGCCAGCACGCCGGCGCCGAGCGCCATGGCGGCCGCGAGCGCGCCGAGCCCGAACATCGCGCCCTTGCGCGGCGGCTTCGCGAACCCGCCGGGCGGCCCGGCCGGAGGCGTGCCCGGCGCCGCCGGATCGGCCTTCTTGACCCCGATCTCCGGCAGGTCCCGCTTCACCATCTGCGCCACCGACAGCTGGCCGCGCGGCACGAACGCCAGCTTCGACGCCGCGATCGCCTGCTGCTGCTGGTAGCGGCCCGGCGGCCCGCCCCAGATCCCGCGCTGCGGGTTCTTGCACTGGATCGGCCCGGTCCACAGGTACCGGATCGCGTACCGCGCCTGGAAGAAGTTTTGCGCCGACGGCGTCGCCCCGTGCTCGATCCCGCCCTGCGCCCACATCTCGCGGCCGCCGGTGATCGGCTTGCCCTCGCGGAACCGCAGGTCGTCCTTCATGTCGCCGCGACCGTACCGCGCGTGCAGCCGCGTCAGCACGTAGTTCCCCGTCGTGACCGGACCGCCGATGATGTCACCGCCCAGCGTCATCATGTCCGCGTCCGCGGGCACCTGGTCCGGGCACGGATCGCACTTGAGCTGCGGCAGCGCCGTCCACGCGTACTCCGTCACCACCGCGCCGGGGTTGGCCTCCAGCGTCTTGTCGAACAGCGCCGCGTAGAACTCCGCGAACCGCGTCTTCGCCTCGGGGCGCACGTCGAAGTTCGTCGGGATCGTCACGTTCTTGTAGTTCGCCACCTCGTACCGCCTGTCCGGCGACAGGATGTTCACGATCAGATCCTGCTTGCCGCTCGCGTTCGCCATCCCAAGCCGGATCGGCAGCGCGAACTCCTCGCTGTCGTAGTGGAACCGCAGCGGCGACAGCGCCGCACGCCCGTCGACGAGCTGCACCTTCTTCGGGTTGACCTTCGCGACGAAGAACTTCGACCCCGCCTCGACGTACGGGCGGAGGAGCGGCTCCGCCCCGTCGGGGATCTTGTACCGGTTCTGCTTGAGCCACGCCTCGAGCCCTGCCGCCTCCGTCGCCGACAGGATCAAGATGTTGTACTCGCCCACCGTGAACTGCGCCTCGATCTTCACGGTCGGGGCCTTCGCCTTCTCCGGCGCCATGGCGGTGGGCCGAGGCATCCCTGCGCCCGTCGACTCGACCCGATCGTAGTCCACGGAGGGCGGCCGAGGGCACGGGTCCTGCTCCCAGTACTCGACGAGCCGCGGCGCACCCAGCGCGTCGATCCGCTCGAACACCGCTTTCTGAAGCGTCTTGACGTCCGGCTGCTTGAGCACCACCGGCACCGGCACCACCATCGCGAAGTCCTCGAGCGGGCCCTTGTAGTCGTTCTGCATCGACAGGACCGTCCGCGTCCCCTGCCGCATCAGCACCACCTGCGTCGCGTCGTTCGAGAGCTTGGCCCCCGAGCCGCTGACGTAGAACCCGCAGAACGCGTCCGCCGCTGGCGCCGCGGCCACGAGGGCCAGCGCCGCGGCGCCGAGGGTGAGTCCGAGCTTCGAGAGATTCGTCATCATTCATTGCCTCGCGAATTGCATGCGTGAGTTGCGTGAGTGGAGCGGCCGGCGCGCGCGCGCCGGCCGCGGGTAATGGCGTAATGGGGAATGGAGTGAGGGCGTGAGTGAGGGCGTGAGTGACAGCGTGCGCGCCGGCTCAGCGCGCCGCGCGGAGCGCGATCGTGTGGCCCGCCTCGCGATCGCGCGCGCACCGGACCGAGCCGGCGGCGCACTGGATGCGCAGCTCGGCCGCGCTGTCGGGCGAGCGGAACCGATCGTAGGCCGCGAGCGCGGCGTCGGCCTCGGGGCGGCCGAGCGCGGCGAGCGCCGTGGCCTGGCTCCGCAACAGATCCGGATCGCGCGGCGCCAGCTCGAGCCCCTTGTTGGCGGCGGCGAGCGCGCCGGCGTTGTCGCCGACCGAGCCGAGGACGCGCGCGTAGAGCATCCACGCGGCCGAGTTCTGCGGCGCGCGCTCGGCGCACGCCTTGGCGGGCGCGACGGCCTCCTCCCAGCGCCAGACGCGGGCGAGCGCGTCGGCGGCCACGGCGTCGAGCACCGGCGGGCTCGGCGGCGGCTTGCCGGGGTCCGCTCCCTTCGCCAGGAGCTCGCGCGACCGCGCCACGAGCGCGAGCGCGTCGTCGGCGCGGCCCTGCTTCGAGGCGACCCAGCCGAGCTGGATCGCCACCATCGCGCGCGCCCGCGGATCGGGGGCGGCGGCGAGCGCGGCCTCGAGCACCGCGCGCGCCTCCTCGAGCCGCTCGGTCACGGTGCCGACGAGCGCCATGCCGTGCTCGTACATCCGCTCCCACGCGGGCCGCTGGCCCGACGCGGCCGACGCGCCGGCGCCGATCTGGACCTTCGTCTCGGCGACGAGCGTGATCGGCTGCGGCCGGCACGGATCGATCGCGACGTCGCGCGCCCCGCGCGCGCCGGCGATGAACGCGCGGCCCTCCGCCGTGCGCGCCTCGCGGCACACGGCGGCCTGCATCTGCAGCGTGCGGGCGCGGTGGCGCAGCCGCGCCGTCACGGTGAGCGGCAGCTGCGCCGGCGCGAGCCCCGCGGGGACGTCGAGCGCGTAGCGCACCACCTGCGCCTCGCGCGGCGCGAGCGTCTGCGTGGCGATCTGCGTGCGGAACCTCGCCATCTCGTGCTCCTCGAGCACCACGCCGTGTTCATTGACGACGAGCGTCCGCAGGACATGCGTGTCCTCGTCCATCGGATCGGCCTCGTGCGCGAGGCCCGACGACGCGAGGCGCTTCCCGGCGCGGTCGGCGACCTCGACCTCGATCCACGTGTCCTGGATGTCGAGCACGCCGCCGGGGAAGCGGTGGCCGGCGAGCAGGTTGCGGATCACGACGTCGAGCCCGAGCTTGGCGCCGGGCCGGACGGGCGCGCCGTCGGCGGGCAGGTGCCAGCGCGGCGTAGCGCCCGCGGCCGGATCAGCGCCCGCAGCCGGATCAGCGCCCGCGGCCAGCTTCTCTTCCAGGAGAACGCCGGCCACGTCGATCGACGCGACGCCCTCGAGCTTCTTCTGCGTGCGCGCGAGGTGCTCGCCGTCGCCGCGCATCGCCGCCATCCACGTGTGCCCGCCGAGGAAGCGGTGCGACGCGAGCGTGCCGGACTTGGCGCCGAGCTCGCCGCGCGAGGCGGGCTCGCGCTCCATGTGACAGTCGATGCAGTTGCGCTTGTCGACCTTGTCGATGCGCGCCATGCCGTTGCCGGTCCACGCCGAGTTGCGCCAGAAGCCAGGCTCGTCGAGCCCGGAGAGGTGCACCGGCATGTTCATGTCCGCCGACAGAAAGCCGCGGTGGCAGCCGACGCACAGCTCGGTGCCGAGCGACTTCACGGCCACCTGCTGCTTGTGCCGATCGACCGACGCCGCGTCGCCGATCACCGGCGCGTCGAGCGGCGCGCGCGACCAGACGTAGCTGCCGTTGCCGTCCTTCGTCGTCGCGTCGATGCCGTGGCACAGCCGGCACGTCACGCCGGAGTGCGAGCGCAGGTCGGCCGGCGGGATCGCAGCCTCGACGGTCATCAGGCCGTCGACGAGCAGCGGCATGTCGTGGCAGCCGCCGCAGTGGCGGCTGGCCGGCTTGCCGAGATCGGCGCGCACGGTCTCGATGTTGGCGCGGTAGATCGGGTTGCCGAACGAGGCGAACGAGTGCGCGCTCGTCGACCACTGCGCCGCCGCGTCGGGGTGACACGACGAGCAGCTGTCGGCGTCCGCGAGCATCGTGCCGTCGCTGACCTCGCCGGCCCCGCGCGGGGTCGAGCGATCGATCGTCACGAGGCTCGGCGAGAACTCGCCGGGTACGCGCGGCAGCCGCGGATCAGCCGTGGCGACCACCTCCCGCGGCGGGGCGGAGACGCCCGACCGGCTCGTCTCCGGCGCGCCGCACGCGCCGAGCGCGAGCGCGAGCGCGAGCCCGCCGAGTGCGACGTGAGACCCGAGCCCACCGAATGCGCCGAGCGCCGCCGTGGCGCCCGCTACAGAGGAGCCCCCCGCGCGCATCACGAGCCCCGCTGCCTGCGGCGCAGCCGCCGCGCGCCGACGCCGAGCGCGAGCAGCGCCGCGACGATGCCCGCGCCGATCATCGCGCTCTTGCCGGGCGGCTTGGCGAACCCGCCGGACGGCGTGGGGGCCGGCGGCGCGCCCGGCGCGGCCTTCCGCAGGCCGATCTCCGGCAGGTCCCGCTTCACCATCTGCGCCACCGACATCTGGCCGCGCGGCGCGAACGCCAGCTTCGACGCCGCGATCGCCTGCTGCTGGGAGCCGCCCGGCGGCCCGCCCCAGATCCCGCGCTGCGGGTTCTTGCACCGGATCGGCCCGGTCCACCAGTACCGGATCGCGTACCGCGCCTGGAAGAAGTTCTGCGCCGACGGCGTCGCCCCGTACTCGAGCCCGCCCTGCGCCCACATCTCGCGGCCGCCGGTGATCGGCTTGCCCTCGCGGAACCGCAGGTCGTCCTTCATGTCGCCGC
>Ga0247790_10000350_pt1 | contig 16632 bp, 17 predicted proteins | sample UWRJS171409R4_FD_179913 | JGI IMG/M metagenome (GOLD analysis project Ga0247790, IMG submission 179913) | Soil microbial communities from Arlington Agricultural Research Station in Wisconsin, United States - UWRJ-S171-409R-4 | ecosystem: Environmental > Terrestrial > Soil > Agricultural land... | reverse complement strand
AAGTAGCGTGGTCGTCAGCAGTCGCAAATAGCGATTGCTGGCGCGCCACCTACTGGCGCTGAACCACAGCGGCCCCGCCGGTGTTACGAGCACCGACGAGGCCTAGGAGGGCCTAGGAGGGCCTAGGAGCCACGATGCCTTCACATCGCGACCCCCGGCCGAACGTACCGAAACCCCCATCCACCGACAACCCCGGCACCGACCCGCGCCCGCACGTCGCGGCGCTCCGCGAGCTAAGCGTGCTCGGCTGGCGCGTCACCGAGATCCGCCCCGACCGGGCGCTCTGGCGCGTCACCGTCACGCGGTATGACGGCGACGCCACGATCGGCGTGACCGACTCCGACCCCGACGAGGCGCTCGACGAGGCGGTCCGCTACGCGGCCGTCGACGCCGAGGAAGCTCGCGACCCCGTCGCCGCTCTCGAGGAGGGCGCGGGTTCGGCGGATCCGGAGGCTCGCGCCGCGTTCGTGGCCCAGCTCGAGGCCCTGGGATGGGAGCTGCTCGAGAGGCGCTCCGGGACCTTTTCGAGCGCGCCTTGGCGCACACGATGGAGGGGCGCTGATGTCGCAGCTCGGCAACCCCGCCCGTGACGAGGACGCGCTACGCGCCTTCCTCGCGCGCGTCCTCGGCTACGAGCGTACGCAAGCGGTCGAGCACGCACTCCGCTCGATTGACCTTGCCGCCACCCATCGCGCCGCGCTCGTGCTCCTCGGCGATGCCGATGCCGACCTCGGGTCGGTCGCTCGGGCGCTGCACTGCCGCGCCGTCGGCGCTGACCGACCGTTCGTCATCTGCGGCCGGAAGCGCGGCACGGCCACGGCTGCGGCCCAGACTGCTCACGGCGGGTCACTGCTCGTGCGCCGCCGCCGGTTGCCTGGCGACTTTCGGGCGGCGGTTGAACTGGTTCGGGACCCGACCGCCGCCGTGCAGCTCATCGTCTGCTCGGACGCGCGCCACGACGCGCACCCGTTCGTCGCGCTTCCGGTCCCAATCGTCGTGCCGTCGATCCGCGAGCGCGCACACGAGGTGCCTCGGATCATCGACGAGTATGCGGGCGACGCGGTCCGCACGCTGAGGGACGCGTGGTTCTCCGACCTCGATCGAGAGTGGGTCATCAGGCATGCCGCCGGCTCCTTGTCGGAGATCGAAACGGCAACCCTGCGCCGCACGGCGCTCCGGGTGGCGGGTTCGATCGAGGCGGCGGCCAAGCTGCTCGGGCTGACGGGGGTCGGGATGCGGCAATGGCTCCATCGGCGCAAGCACGCCCGTCGCGGCGGGATGCGGCCGTGAACCAGCGCTGTCTTGACCTCGCGATCCTTCTCGGCGGTCAGCGCTCCGCGCTCGGGCCGGGTGCGCGCTCGCTCAGCATCAACGCGTTCCTGACCTGGGACCTGATCCGGATCGGCATGGCTACCGACGAGCAGCTCCGGGTTCTCGCCGAGGATCTCGAGCTGACTCAGGCAGCGACGGAGAGGCGTGGCCGGATCTGGTGGCGCACGGCTACCGCCCGGGGGGATGGCCTCGTCGTCGTCGCGGCCGGGCCGCACCACGAGGGCAAGCCGCCGAGCGATGCGGAGACGCCGTGACGCGCCGGCTCCTCCGGGTGCTCACCACCAAGGCCGAGCATGAGGAGCTGGCAAGACGCGCCGGCGGCCCCGGCCCCCGAGGAGATCTCATGAGCGATCTGACCGACAAGGAGCAGCGCGCCGTGCGGCTCGCGCTTCGGTTCCTGAGACAGCGGGCCGGCACCTGGAAGGGGCTCGCGAAGGGGCTGCGCTACGAGGAGCACTCGCTCCAGAAGACCGCCACGGGCAAGCGCCCGGTCAGCCCGGCGCTCGCTCTGCGCGTGGCTCGGCTCGCGGGCGTGGGCATGGACGACGTGCTCTCGGGCCAGTGGCTCTCGGGCCGGGTCTGCCCGCACTGCGGCCACCCGCCGGACGACTTCGCGGACGAGGAAACGGTGGTCACGGACACGGCGCCGAGGTGAAGCGCGGCGCCCCATGGGGACGGGAGCGCTACCGCCTGGGACGTGCAAGCACTGCGGGCGCCCGGTCGACGGGTGAGCGATCTGACGAATCGGTCGCGGCCTGATCCTACGGGATGAGCCGAGATGGTTGGGGGGGGGTACGAGGTTACAGCACATCGCGTGCCAGCAAAGTGGCCGAGCAGATCCGGACGGGAGCGCCGGAAACAACTCGCGCGATCACGGCGCGGGATAGATTGCTCGTCATGGACACGGATCGGTCCACGATTTCGGATCGCGACGCGATTCTCGCGCGCGTCGCGAACGAGTCCGCTCGTTTCCGAGCAAGAATCCCTCAGCTCCTTGCCCAGTATCGCGGAAAGTGGGTCGTGTTTCGCGACGGCGCCGTTGTGAGCGTTCATCACGACGAGGAGACCGCGTACGCCGATGGCCTCAGGCTGTTCGGCCCGGCCGGCGGTCACGTCGTGGCTCTTGTTCAAGAGCCGGAGCCGGTGTTGCTGAGCGCTGCTATCGCGTTCGGTCTGTAGCAGTGCCGACGTTCAGGAGCGTCCGGGCGCCGCTGGACATGCTCATAATTCCGGCGATGGTCGCGCCATATCCCAAGGAAGCAGCTCTGCCCGGCGCCGCAAGGGACCGCTGCCAGGTCCCCATGATGATCGACACCGGCGCGCGATTCTCACTCGTGACGGATACGGTTCTCGCGCAGTTGGGCGTCGTCTCGATCGGGGATGCTGACGTCCGCACCTCCTTGCAATCCGTCGAGCTTCGACCGGTCTACCGCATCGCGATCGGGATCGAGTTCCAGGACGAGTACGGCGACTCGCACTTCAAGAGCGTTCCACTGAGCGTCATCGCTAGCCCGCCCGTGACGGCGACGATCTCGCGGAGCATCGCGCTCCGTCATGAAGGGCTTCTCGGGCTCGACTTCCTTCGGCACTTTCGGTTCGCGTACGACGGGCCAGCGGGCGAATTCCGGATCAGTTGGTGATCCACGCCGCGTTGGCGCGACTCGGTCACGGAGACGGCGCTCGCGAGGGCGCCGTTTTCGGTTTTCGGCCCGGTGCAGATCCCGGGGCGATCCCCGGCTTGCTGCACTTTTATTTGAGCGGCTGCACTTTTTTGCGCGGCTCGACGGGAAAGACGTGCAAGGCCGCCGCGGCGGCATGGGAGGGCGCCGCGGTGGCATAGGAGGGCGATCGCGGCAGCATGGGATGGCGATCGCGGCGGCATGGGTGGCGCCGCGGCGGCATGGGATGGCGCTCGCGGCGGCATGGGCTGGCGCCGCGGCGGCATGGGATGGCGCTGCGGCGCCGCCCGCCAACTTGAATTCGCCGAGAGTCGCGCCCGTCGCCGCCCGCCAACTTGAATTCGCCGAGAGTCGCGCCCCGCCGCCACCCGTCAACTTGAATTCGGCATCCACGGCCGTGGCCGCCCCGTTCTCGGCGTTCGAGGAGAACACTGCGTCGCTCGTGGCGCTCGGGCTGTGCGCCTGGCGGGTGCGCGAGCTCGACTTCGCGCATGCCCTCCGTGGAGATCGCGCGCCACATCGCGCGCCACATCGGTCGGATCGCGAAGGCCCCCTCCGTCGAGCTGACCGATTCGTTCCGCCGTGACAACCAGGAGTGGATGTTCCAGGAGCTGCGAATCGCGAACGAGAACGAGACGATGATCGATCTGCGCGACACACTCTCGGGCAGAGCTCGAGCGAGAGGGCGGATCCCAGCTGCTTTGGCGCAGCGGCTCGCGCTGGGCGGCCAAAGCGGTCGAGATCGGCGTTGTGCGGCGCAGCACGGAGGCATTGCGGCACCGCAGCAAACGCGGGGGCCAACGGGCACGCTGGCGCCCGCGCGCCGGCCGACGGGGCGACGCGGCAAACAGCGGCAGACGCGACGGGCGGGCAGCCGCGGTCCGTGGCGCGTCGAAACACCGCAGAAGGTCGCATACTTGTCACCTGATCTCGGCGCATGGTAGGCGTGGTCCGCGATGCCTTCGCTCGACCGCGCAGCGATCGATCCCGATGCCGATCGCGTGGTCCGCAAGCTCACGCGAGCGGGGTACAAGGCGTACCTCGTCGGCGGATGCGTGCGCGACCTCCTCGTGCAGCGCACGCCGAAGGACTTCGACGTCGCGACGAGCGCGACCCCGAACGAGATCAAGGCCACGTTCCGTAACTCGCGCATCATCGGCCGCAGGTTCCGGCTCGCCCACGTCTTCTTCGGCTCGAAGATCATCGAGACCTCGACGTTCCGCGCCAACCCGCGCGACGAGGACGACCTCGACCTCCTGATCCGGCGGGACAACGTCTTTGGCACCGAGACCGAGGACGCGCGCCGACGCGACTTCACGATCAACGGGCTGTTCTACGACGTCGAGCGCGAGGAGGTGATCGACCACGTCGGGGGCCTCGCGGACCTCGAGGCCAAGCTGGTGCGCACGATCGGCGATCCGGACATCCGGTTCCAGGAAGACCCGGTCCGCATCCTGCGCGCGATCAAGTTCGCGGCCCGCCTCGACTTCGGGTTCGAGCCGGTCACCTGGCGGGCCCTCCTCCGCTGGCGCGGCGAGATCAGCAAGTGCTCGCCGCCCCGGCTGCTCGAGGAGATGCACCGCCTTTTGCGCGGCGGCGCCGCCCGCCGCTCGTTCGAGCTGCTCGTGGAGACGGGCGTGCTCGCCGTGCTCTCCCCCTACCTCGCGGGCCTGCTCGAAGGACCGGGCGCCCCGGTCACCGCCCCGCCGGTCGGGCTCACCGCCCCCCGGCCCACGGTCGCGCGCGTCGAGTACGACGACGACGACCCGGCCGAGCACGATCCGGACGACCCGGACGAGGACGACGAAGAAGACGCCGAGGCGGCCGGCGACGAGGACGACGACGGCGACAGCGACGACGGCGACGACGGCGACGACGGCGACGAGCTCGACCCGGAGGAGCAGGCGTGGCACCGGGTCTGGGCCGACGAGCCGGCGGTGCGCCCGGCGACGGCCGCCCCGGTGCGGCTCTCGTTCCTGCCAGCAGGGCCGGAGCTGGTCCAGCGGCGCCAGCTCGTGTGGGCGGGGCTGCCCTGGATCGACGCGGTCGTGAAGGAGGGCCGCGACCCGTCGAACGCGGTGGCGTTCGGGGCCCTGCTCGCCTCGTTCCTGACGGACGACCTGCGCGGCAGCGAGCTGAGCGCCGCCGCCCAGGAGCTCGCGCACCCGATGATCGTCCAGCTCCACATCACGCGGCGCGACAGCGAGCGGCTGCGCTACCTGCTCCTCGCCCAGCGCAAGCTCCAGGCGGCCCGGAAGCGCGGCAGCTCGGCGGAGCTCGCGGGCGGGCAGGAGCTGGTCGACGACGCGCTCCTCCTCTACGAGCTCATGGAGCGCGCCGCCGGCAAGGAACCGACCGCGCCGCCCGCCGTCGCGATGCAGGAGGGCCGGGACGATGACGCCGAAGACGAGGCGGGCGGGCCGCGCAAGCGCCGCCGCCGCCGCCGCGGAGGCCGCCGCCGCCGCCGCGACCTGGGGCGCCACGGAGCCGGCGGCGCCGCGTAGCCGCCGCGCCGCCGCCGTCCCCACCGTCCCCACCGTCTCCACCGTCCCCACCGTCTCCACCGACCCAGACGAACATGCCCGAGGCGAAGCCGAACCGAGCCGGGACGCGCCGCCCCCGCGCCCCGCGCAGCGGCCAGACCGGGCCCGCAGCCGAACCGGACGCGCCGGCCCCCGCCGCCCGGCGCCGGCCCCCCGCACGCCGGCCCCCCGCACGCCGGCCGGCCCCGGCCGCCCGCGAGATCGACCTCATCGAGACCGGCTCCCGCGAGCACTACGAGGACGCGGCGCTCTACGACTACGAGTACCGCCGCCGCCGCGCCGACGTGACGTTCTACCGCGAGCTGGCCCGCCGCCGGCTGGGGGGTTCTGGCCGCATCCTCGAGCTGGGCTGCGGCAGCGGGCGCGTCACGGTGCCGCTGGCGCGCGACGGCCACGAGGTCGTCGCCCTGGACCGGTCGCGCCCGATGCTGGACCGCCTGCGGGCGCGCGTCGCCGCGCTGCCAGCGGCGGCCGCGGCGCGGATCACCCCCGCCGAGGGCGACCTGCGGTCGTTCGAGGTCCCCGGCGCGTTCCCGCTCGTCATCGCCGCCTTCAACGTCCTCGAGCACCTCTACACCCGGGGCGAGGTCGACGCCTGCCTCCGCTCGGTCGCGGCCCACCTCGCGCCGGGCGGCGTGTTCGCCTTCGACGTCCAGCTCCCCGACCTGGGCTGGCTGCTCCGCGACCCGGGCAAGCGGTGGGCGCGCACCCGGTTCACCGACCCGACGACGAAGCGCCGGATGCTGTACTCGACGAACCACGACTACGACCCGATCAGCCAGATCGCGCTGATCCGGCTGTACTACGACCCCGTCGACCCCGTCGACGGCCCCGGCCACGGCCACGGCCACGCCGGCGGAGACGGCCCGGGCCACGTCGTGCAGCTCTCCCAGCGGAAGTTCTTCCCGGCCGAGCTCGAGGCCCTCGTCTCCCATGCGGGGATGAGGGTCCTCGAGCGCTTCGGAGATTTTTCTTTCGGCCCCCTCGGGCCGGGCGCCGAGAGCCAGGTCCTCGTCTGTCAGGTGGCCCCGACGAAGACGCGAGATCGGCCGCGGGCGCCGTGATCTTCGACGAGGAATTCCCTTTTCTCGTCGAGGATTTAGATCATCGAGAATCCTCGACGAGAGGCCACTTATCCACAGGCTTTTTCCCGTCGAGGAGCCCCCCTCCCCGGCCCCCCATGACCGGTCCTCGACGGAGATCCGGACCCTCTCCGACGAGGCGTTTTAGATTTTTTCGGAAGAGTTTGTCAGACGGGTGCTGTAGCGTGCGCCCACCCATTTTCCTCAGGGAGGGTCGAAACCATGGGTGAGAAGATCGCAAAGCTCGGTATCAAGCGTGACAACGACCTGATGTACTACATCAAGAACGGCGACGTCTGGGCGACTCCTCGGAAGAAGCCCGGCCAGCCGAAGGGCAAGGCGACGAAGGTCGCTCCTGCCGGCGTCGAGATGGATTACAGCAAGTACCTCTATTACCTCGACGGTGACGGAGACGTTGCGCGCAAGGAGCGCCAGGTCGGCGGCAGCAAGCGCAAGAGCACCAAGCGAGCAGCTGCTGCCAAGAAGCCCGCGGCCCCCAAGCGGGGCGCCGCGGCCAAAAAACCCGCCGCAGCGAAGAAAGGCGCCGCGGCGAAGAAGGGCGCCGCCGCGAAGAAGGGTGCCGCCGCGAAGAAGGGCAAGAAGAAGTAAGTAGCGCTCTTGGCTGACCCTCGGAGGTCGCCACTGGTCCCAAGCCGCGGCCTGGCCGCGCCTCACGATTGAGACTCGCTTAAGACTCCCGGAGGGCTCGCATCAGCGGGCCCTCTGGCGTTTCGGCGGCATTGGGGCCGGCATTGGGGCCGGCATTGGGGCCGGCACCTCACCTCGGCGCTCGACCCGGCGGCAGCCGCGCCAAAAACGGTGCTCGAGTTCACGCCCAAAACGGCGACCGTTCGCGCCGGAGAACCGCAACAGCCCGCAACAGTCCGCTCCGAAGTATCGGACCGGCCCCCCTTCGAGTCGGCGCAGGTTTTGGGGTAGCATCATCGGCCGAGGTGGTGATGCTTCCTTCACTTTCCCGCGAGCTTCGGCTCGTGCTGGCGCTGGCAGTGAGTGTCGGGTATGTGGCGTGGGACAGCCCTGGTGCGTACGCACAGGATGATGAGGACGAGGGAGGCGGCGATGACGACGACGGCGGCGGGGGTGACGACGACGGCGGCGGCGGCGGCGGCGACGACGACAGCGACTCCGATGACAAGGACCAGCCGGCCATCACGGCCGGCGGCCTGTTCACGATGAAGTCGTACCCGATCCGCGAGCTCGAGCGGCCGCTCACGATCACGCAGAAGCTCACGCAGGCCCGGCTCGGCCTCGGGACGGACATCAGCAACAAGGGCGCGTTCGAGAGCGTGGGCCTCTCCCTCGAGGGCGTGCACGGCTACACCGACAACTTCATGCTCGTCGGCGGCCTGACGAGCGCCTACAACTTCCAGCAGTTCAACATCTACGGCGGCTTCGAGGGCGCGCTCGCGTACGACCTGCTCGACATCCGGCTCGCGGCGCGCATCGGCCGCGCGGCGGCGAACGTGTCCACGGACCCGGAGATGGTCGACTACCAGGGCGGCGCGACCAAGTTCTCCGTCGACATCGGCTTCCCGTTCCGCTACGTGGCGCGGCCGGAGATCGCGATCATCGCGCTCAACACGCTGATGAGCATCGACTTCAACGGCGATGCTGGCAACGGCGCCAAGCCAGACCTCCGGCCGTCCTTGGGCATCGCGACGAACCCGGTCGCGCCGCTCTCGGTCGTCCTGTTCGCGACCCTGCAGGTGGTCGACTTCGACTTCACGAACAACATCGTGGTGCCCGCGACCGCGCGCGTGCAGTACTCGCCGAGCCGCAAGTTCGATCTCGGCCTCGAGTTCACGTTCCTTAACATGAAGCCGAAGGAGGAAGGCAAGAAGTTCTACGACGATCGCTTCCTCTCGCTGTTCTTCACAGGACGCGTCGGAAAATAGCGTGAAGGTCTGTCCCAGATGCTTCACCCGCTTCCCCGATGGGGAGCGGTTTTGCCTCCACGACTCGGCCGTGCTGGTCGAGGAAGAGGACATCGCCCGGCTGGGGACCTCGATCGGGAACTACCGGCTCGACAAGATCCTCGGCCGCGGTGGGATGGGCACCGTCTACAGCGGCGAGCACATCTATATCAAGCGGCCCGTCGCGGTGAAGATCCTGCACCCGCAGTTCGCGCGCTACCAGGAGGCGATCCACCGCTTCCTGCGCGAGGCGCGCGCCGCGACGTCGATCAACCACGCGAACATCGTCGACGTGACGGACTTCGGCATCCTCAACGAGGGGCCGGTCTACTTCGTGATGGAGTACCTCGAGGGCAAGAGCCTCGAGGACCTGATCGAGAAGGAGGGCGCGGTCGAGCTCCACCGCGCGCTCAACATCGCGAACCAGATCGCGCTCGCGCTCGAGGCCGCGCACAACGTCGGCGTGATCCACCGCGATCTCAAGCCCGACAACATCATGCTCCTCAAGCGCCCCGGCCGCCGCGACCTCGTCCGCATGGCGCCGGATCAGTCGTGGATCACCGAGCGCGAGGAGTCGTACGACTTCGTGAAGGTGCTCGACTTCGGCATCGCGAAGGTGCTGGTCCAGGACGAGCTGCTCGCCGAGACGGTGCAGGGCGCCGTGTTCGGGACGCCCGAGTACATGTCCCCGGAGGCGGCGCGCGGCGAGGACGTGGATCAGCGCGCCGACGTCTACTCGCTCGGCGTGATCGTGTTCGACATGCTGTGCGGCCGGCCGCCGTTCGAGGCCCCGCAGTCGAGCGAGGTGCTCTCGATGCACATCCACAACCCGCCGCCCTCACCGCGCGAGTTCGCGCCGCACCGCGAGATCACCGAGATGGCGGAGGCCGTGATCCTGAAGGCGATGCAGAAGGACCCGGACCGGCGCTACCAGACCATGACCGAGTTCCGGCACGACCTGTCCCGCGCGTACGGCTCGATCTCCTACCGCCGTCATGGCGCGCCCACGCCGAGCCTGCCGCCGCGCGGCGCCGAGGCGCGCGCACCGAAGAAGCGGCTCACGGAGGAGCTCGACGAGTGGATCTCGACGGACGCGTCGGGCATGTCGGTCGAGCAGGCGCGCATGCTGGCGCTCGTCGACACGGCCGAGAAGGCCTTCTCACCGTCGTCGCTGTCACCGCAGGAGGCCGAGAACCTCGCCAACGCGCTCGATCGAGCACTCGACGAAGAAGAGTGACATTCCTTCCGCGGGATCGCCCAACCGGTGCGATCTTCGGCATGCCTTTGTGATACGGTGCGAACGATGTCTGCGAATCAAGCCAACACGTCGGGGAAGTTGACGTTGCGCACTGACGTCAAGTTCAATGGGGTCAAGGTGTTCTCGGCCACCATGGTGGCGGATCGCGACCAGCTCGGCGAAAAGGTTTCGACCTGGATGGCGAACAACCAGCATCTCAAGGTCACCGATATCGTCGTGACGCAGTCCTCCGACGAGGCGTTCCACTGCATCGCGATCACGGTGTTCTATCACCAAGATCTGGTGAAGTAGGTCCGCCGTCCCCGTACGTGGCTCGCAAGCTGAACTTCTCGTCAGGTCCCGCCGCGCTCCCCGAGGCGGTGCTGAAGCGAGCCCAGGGGGCGCTCCTCGATCTCGATGGCTCCGGCATCGGGATCCTCGAGCATAGCCACCGCGGCCCCGAGTTTTTGCGGGTGCTCGAGCGGACCGAGGCCGCGATCCGGGAGGTCGGCAAGATCGAGGACGACTTCGCCGTGCTGTTCGTGACGGCGGGCGCCACGCACCACTTCTCGCTGGTGCCGCGCTCGTTCCTGGGCCCCGAGGAGACCGCGGACTACTGCCACACGGGCGTCTGGTCCGGCAAGGCGATGGACGAGGCCCGCCGCATCGGCAACGTCCACGTCGCGTGCACGGGCGAGCCGGGCTTCGCCGCGGTGCCCTCGGCCTTCGCGTGGTCGGCGGCGCCGCGCTACGTGCACTACACGAGCAACGAGACGATCTTCGGCACGCAGTGGCAGGCGCCGCCGCCGGCCCCGGCGCTGCTCGTGTGCGACGCGTCGAGCGATCTGTTCAGCCGGCCGCTCGTGCTCGCGAACCACGCGCTGGTCTACGCGGGCGCGCAGAAGAACCTCGGGCCGTCGGGCATCAGCCTCGTGATCGCCCGGCGGGACTTCCTCGAGACGGGGCGCGCCGATCTGCCGCCGCTCGAGCAGTACAAGACCTACGCGAGCGAGCGCTCGCTGTACAACACGCCGAACACGTTCGGCGTGTACATGATCGGCGAGGTCGTCGCGTGGATCCAGGGCGAGGGCGGGCTCGAGGAGATGGCGGCGCGCAACGCGCGCAAGGCGGCCCTGCTCTACGACTTCCTCGATCAGAGCCGCGCGTTCCGCGCCCACGCCGAGCCGGGCAGCCGCTCGCTGATGAACGTCACGTTCCGCGGCGCGACGAAGGCGATCGAGGAGACGCTGCTCTCGCGCGCCGAGGAGCGCGGCCTCTCGGGGCTGCGCGGCCACCGCTCGGTCGGCGGCATGCGCGCCTCGATCTACAACGCCTTCCCGGAGGCGGGCGTGCGGCAGCTCGTGGAGCTGCTCGACGAGATCGAGCGCGAGCTGCCGTGACCGCGGGCGCGCGCCGGGGCGCGCCCGGACGCGCCGGCTCACGCGAGCTCGGCGCGCACCCGCTCGGCGAGCCACGTGTAGCGGCGCCGCGCGTCGGCGTTCTTGACGGCGAGCGAGACGGCGCGCTTGCTGCCGACGATCACGACGAGGCGCTTGCCGCGCGTCACGCCGGTGTAGAGCAGGCTGCGCTGGAGCATCATGTAGTGCTGGGTCGCGATCGACATCACGACGGCGGGGTACTCGGAGCCCTGGCTCTTGTGGATGCTGACGGCGTACGCGTGCGCGAGCTGATCGAGCTCGCCGCGCTCGTACACGGCCGACCGCCCGTCGAAGTCCACGCGCACAATGCCCTCGTCGCCGTCGATCGCGGCGATCACGCCGATGTCGCCGTTGAACACGGACTTGTCGTAGTCGTTGCGGAGCTGCATGACCTTGTCGCCGCGCCGGAACACGCGATCGCCGCGCGTGGCCTCGGTGGCGCCGGGCACGCCGGGGTTCAGGCGCTCCTGCAGCGCGTGGTTGAGCGACTGCGTGCCGAGGTCGCCGCGGTGCATCGGCACGAGGACCTGGACGTCGGAGATCGCGTCGAAGCCGAACCGCTGCGGGATGCGCTCGGCGACGAGCTCGACGATCGTCGCGCGCGCGGCCTCGGGATCGTCGCGCGCGATGAAGTAGAAGTCGGTGGTGCTCCCCGCGGGCGTGTCGAGCGCGGGCACGCGGCCGGAGTTGATCTCGTGCGCGGACACGACGATCTTGCTCTCCGCGGCCTGGCGGAAGATCTCGGTCAGCCGGATGACGGTGGCGGCCTCGGACGCGATCACGTCGCCGAGCACGGCGCCGGCGCCGACCGACGGGAGCTGGTCGATGTCGCCGACCAGGACGAGCCGGGCGCCGGGCGGCAGCGCGGCGAGCACGGCGCGGAACAGCTGCGCGTCGACCATCGAGGCCTCGTCGACGACGAGCATGTCGATGTCGAGGGGGTTCTGGCGATCGCGCTGGAAGCGGCCCTCGTGCGGCGCGTACTCGAGCAGCCGGTGGATCGTCATGGCCTCGTGGACGGTGGCCTCGCCGAGTCGCTTGGCGGCGCGGCCGGTCGGGGCGGCGAGCGCCACGCGCCGCTTCCCGAGCTCCGCGAGGTGGACGATGGCCTTCACGATCGTGGTCTTGCCGACGCCGGGGCCGCCGGTGATGACGACGCACTTGTCGACGAGCGCGGCCTCGACGGCGCGCCGCTGCTGCGCCGCGAGGGCGACGCCGGTGACGGCCTCGAACGCGTGGATCGCGGCGTGGACGTCGAGGGCGAACGCGCGCGCGGACGTGCGGACGAGCGCCGCGAGGAGCTGCGCGGCCTCGGCCTCGGCGGCGTACGCCTCGGGCCGCGACGTGCACGGCCCGCGGTCGCCGAGCGACTCGCGCACGACGAGCCGCCGCGCCTCGAGCGCGCCGAGCCGCGGCGGCAGGAGCTCGCCGGCCACGCCGAGCAGCTCGGCGGTGGTGGCGCAGAGCTCGGCGTCGGGCAGGTGCAGGTGCCCGTCCTCGGCGGCGGTCTCGAGCGCGTGCAGGAGCCCGGCCTCGAGCCGCGCGGGCGCGTCGCGCGCGATGCCGAGCCGCTCGGCGATCGCGTCCGCGGTGCGGAAGCCGATGCCCCACACCTCGTGCGCGAGGCGGTACGGGTTCGCGCGCACGATCGCGATCGAGTCCTTGCCGTACTTCTTGTAGATGCGCGCGGCGAACGCGGCCGACACGCCGTGGCCGCGCAGGAAGACCATGACGTCCTGCACGTGCCGGTGCGCGGCGAACGCGTCGGCGATCCTGGCGGCGCGCGCGGCGCCGATGCCGGTGACCTCGGTCAGCCGCGCGGGCGTGCGGTCGATGACCTCGAGCGTGTCCATCTGGAACTTGGCGACGAGGCGCTTGGCGAGCTCGGGCCCGATCCCGGGGATGATCCCGGAGCCGAGGAAGCGCTCGATGCCGAGCACGGTCTCGGGCGTCCGCAGCTGGTACGTGTCGAGCCGGAACTGGCGGCCGTACTTGCGATCGACGACCCACCGGCCGCGCAGCCGGAGCGGCAGCCCCTCCTGGACGCCCACGAGCTCTCCGACGACGGTGACGATCTCTCCGGCGGTGGTGACGAGCCGCGCCACGGCGAACCCGCCGTCCTCGGCGCGGAACACGTATCGCTCGACGGTCCCGTCGAGGATCTCCTCCGGCGCGTCGGTCACGGCGGCACTATAGGCCACGGCTCCGACGCCCGCCGCCGGTAGAGACGTGCGATGCTTCCGCGCGTGACAGCCAGCCGGTGCCTCCTTGCGTGGCTCGTGCTCGCCGCGTGCGGCGGCGGGAGCAAGCCTGCGTCCCAGACGATGCCGACCGCGACGGCCGTCGAGAAGCCACCGGCCGACGTGGCGTGCCCGCAGGCGGTGGACGGCATGTTCGCGGTCACGGCGGCGAGCGAGCCGCCGGATCTCCGCGCCCGCTCCGCGAAGGTGTTCGTGCACCGCTGCGAGACGGATCATTGGTCCGCCGAGACGCGGCAGTGCATGGCCGGCGTCAAGGCGCCCGCGGACGCCGACCGCTGCGAGGCGCTGCTCTCGCCCGAGCAGAAGCGCGAGCTCTCCGACGAGCTGTCCCGCGAGCTGGACGCGGCGGGCGTGCGGCCGGAGGTCGGCAGCGGCAAGCCCCGCCCGAAGCCAGCGAAGGCCACCAAGCCGGACGGCGAGGAGCAATGGCTTCGCAAAGAGAAGCGACTGGACGACCGCAAGGAAGAGCGCAAAGAGGAGCGCAAGGAGCGCAAGGACGAGCGCAAGAAGTCCGGCGCGCCGCACCGCGATCCCTGCGAGGGCGGCGAGTAACCGCGCCGCCCCTGCGTCGCGGCCTCCTACTTCGGCTTGGCGACCTGCGGCTGCGTGCCGTCGACGTACTCGATGGCATCGGCGCACGCCAGGCTCTCGAACGTCATCAGTGACTCGCGATCGCCGAACACCTCGGGGCACTCGGCGTGGCAGCGCTCGCGGTCGCCGCGCTCCGAGCTGTGCTTGCAGGACAGGTAGTGCGCGCAGGCGCCCTCGCACGTGCCGGTGAGCCGCGGCCCGACGAGCTGGCGGACCACGCAGCTCGCCATGAGCGCCGCCAATGCGATCCCCAGGACGAGCCCGCGCACGACGCCGCCGCCCTCGCGCTTCACGCCGCGCCTCACGCCGCGCCTCACGCCGCGCCTCACGCCGCGCCTCCGTGGCGGCCGGCACCCGACGCGAACCGCGCCGCGCCCTGCACCGCCTCGGCGAGCGCGCGCGAGCCGAGCTCGAGCTCCTGCATCAGCGCCTCGGCCATGGGCAGGTCGTGCTGCAAGTACGCGCTCATCCGGTCGGCGCGCATGGCGGCCTGCGGCAGCGCGGCGAGCTCGTGTGCGAGCGCCTTCGCCGCCGCGAGCGCCTGGCCCTTGGGCACGACGCGGTTCACGAGCCCCATCGCGAGCGCCTCCTGGGCAGGCGCGCCGCGCCCGGTGAGGATCAGGTCGAGCGCGCGCGAGAGCCCGACGAGCCGCGGCAGCCGGATCGTGCCGCCGTCGATGAGCGGCACGCCGAACCTGCGGCAGAACACGCCGAGCACGGCATCCTCCTCGGCGACGCGTAGGTCGCACCACAGCGCCAGCTCGAGGCCGCCGGCGACGGCGTGCCCGGCGATCGCGGCGATCACGGGCTTGCCGAGCACCATCCGCGACGGCCCCATGGGGCCATCGCCGTCGCGCTCGACGCGGTTGGCCTGCCCGGTGGCCATCGCCTTCAGGTCGGCGCCGGCGCAGAACGTCCCGTGGTCGCCATGCAGGACGCCGACGCGCGCCTCGTCATCGGCGTCGAACGCGCGGAACGCATCGGCCAGCGCCTCGGCGGTCGCGCGGTCGACGGCGTTGCGCACGCCGGGCCGATCGAGGGTGACGACCGTGACGGGGCCCTCGCGCTCGGTGCGGATCATCGGGCGCAAGTCTAACCAAGGATCCGCCTCGTGCGCCGATCTTTGCCATCGCCACGCTGCGAGCTCCTCCGAGGCGCCGCCGGAGCGAGCCGCGACCGCCACATCGATCACGCGCAGCTCACGCGTCGTTCACGCCCGCGGCGTCACGGGCCTGCCGCAAGGTGCCGCTCGTTCGCCGCTCGGGCACAGCGCGCTCTGCCCTACGCTGGCCCGCATGCGCGCGCGCTCCGTCGGCCTCGCCCTCGTCCTCGCCCTCGCCGTCTGCGCCTTGCCGCGGCCCGCCGCCGCCGAGCGTTACCGCGGCCTCTACCTGGCCGGCTGGTACGGCAAGGTCGGCCTCGAGACGGGCGTCGTGTTCGCGCGCGAGCGCGGGGCGGCGCCGCTCCTGGGCGGCACGGCGACGTTCGTGCGCATGAACGATCACCTCGAGTGGGTCGGCCTGCAGGGCGACCTGCTCGTCGACTGGAACGCCGAGCGCGCCGCCGGCGCACGCTGGAGCCTCGGCCCCGAGCTGGGCGTCTCCCTCTTCGGCGTCGACGTCAGCTACTTCGGCGAGCGCGTCGACGCCGCGACGAACCACGGCTTCCAGGTCCGCGCGAAGCTCACGGCCGGCCTGGCCGCCGTCTACCTCCGCGGCGCCTACGCCCTCTCCGGCCCCGAGAGCTCCTCGCTCGAGGCCGGCCTCCAGCTGAAGCTCCCCGTCTACGTCGCCCGCAACCGCCGCTCGATGCGCGGCCCGGCCGTCGCAGCCCGCTGATCGCGTGAGCGAGCTCGAAGAGCCTATAGATCATATACAGATCTGCAGAGTGCACACTGGTACTGGTCTCCTGTGTCGCGCCGCCACGCGCGTCGGGCTTGTGTCGACTTGTATCGACGAGCGACGGAGTGCTATGGGTCTGATCCAGCGGGGGAGTCATGTCGTATGGGCGGGGCAAGCGAAGCGGCGGCGGCGGCGACGACAGGACAGGAGGGCCGGCGCAGCACGCCGGGCTCGTGCCCGGCAAGCGGACGCTCGTCGAGATGGCGTATCCGCCTGCTCCGCGCAGCGTGGGCCGTCGAGCGGATTCGGGCCCAGCGGGCGCTGACCCCGCGCCGTCGCGGCAGGGCGACTCAAGCGCGAGGCAGGGCAGCCCGCTTCCCGATCGAGCCGGAGGCGTGCGGGCCGATGGAGAGGAGCTGCGCGTCGCGATCGTGGCGCGGGACGCGCAGCGGATGATGGCGATCCTCGCGCGCAACGCGAATCTCGAGTCCATGGCAGCGCTCTGCCAGACGGCAGGGCCGGGGATCGCCCATCGCATCGAGTCAATCTTGGACGCGAGCGAGTGGGCGCGCGCACGCGCGTATCTCGGTGAGCAGGTCGCGCTCGATCGCCAGCTCGCGACGCACGACAGGGACGCGATCTTTCGCGATCTCCAAGAGCTCAGCGACCGCCGCGCGCTCGATCTGCTCAGCG
>Ga0247790_10000349_pt1 | contig 16634 bp, 12 predicted proteins | sample UWRJS171409R4_FD_179913 | JGI IMG/M metagenome (GOLD analysis project Ga0247790, IMG submission 179913) | Soil microbial communities from Arlington Agricultural Research Station in Wisconsin, United States - UWRJ-S171-409R-4 | ecosystem: Environmental > Terrestrial > Soil > Agricultural land... | reverse complement strand
CGACTTCGCGCGGCTCGAGCGCGGCCTCTCGCAGCGGCTGCGCGCGCTGGGCGCGTTCCTCGACGACATCTACGGCGAGCAGAAGATCCTCGCGGGCGGCGTGGTGCCGGCCGAGATGATCCTCTCGGCCGCCGGCTACCGGCCGACGCTGCGCGGGATCAAGCCGCCGGGCGGCGTGCGGATCCACATCTCCGGCGTCGATCTGATCCGCGATCCGGGCGGGACGTGGCGCGTGCTCGAGGACAACCTGCGCACGCCGTCGGGCGTGTCGTACGTGATCGAGAACCGGCTGGTCTCCAAGCGCATGTTCCCGCGCGCGTTCGACGCCGCGCGCGTCCACCGCGTCGATCACTACCCGACGCGGCTCGCCGAGACCCTGCGCTCGGTGTCGCCGGTCGACGAGCCGACGGCCGTGGTGCTGACGCCGGGGACGTACAACTCGGCGTACTTCGAGCACAGCTTCCTCGCGCGCACGATGGGGCTCGAGCTCGTGCAGGCGCCCGATCTGTTCGTCGACGGCGACAAGGTGTTCTGCCGCACGACGCGCGGGCCCAAGCGGATCGACGTGATCTACCGCCGCACCGACGAGGCGTTCCTCGATCCGGAGGTGTTCCGCCCCGACAGCGTGCTGGGCGTGCCCGGCCTCATGCGCGCGTACGCGGCGGGCCACGTGGTGCTCGCGAACGCGCCCGGCAACGGCGTCGCCGACGACAAGGCGGTCTACCCGTTCGTGCCCGACATGATCGAGTTCTACCTGGGCGAGGAGCCGATCCTCGAGCAGGTGCCGACGTACGTCTGCCTGTTCGACGAGGATCGCAAGTACGTGCTCGATCACCTCGATGAGATGGTGGTCAAGGCGGTCGACGAGGCGGGCGGCTACGGGATGCTGATGGGCCCCGAGGCGAGCGCGGCCGAGCGCGACGAGTTCCGCCGCCGGATCGAGGCCGAGCCGCGGCGGTACATCGCGCAGAACCGCATCGAGCTGTCGAGCTGCCCGACGTGGATCTCCGAGAGCGGCACGGTCGAGCCGCGCCGCGTCGATCTCCGGCCCTACGTCCTGACCTCGCGCGAGGGGCCGTGGGTCCTGCCGGGCGGCCTCACGCGCGTCGCGCTGGCGCGCGGCGGCTACGTCGTGAACTCGTCGCAGGGAGGCGGCAGCAAGGACACCTGGGTGATGAAGGAGTCCGTATGATCTCGCGCGTCGCCGATCACTGCTTCTGGTTCGGGCGCTACGTCGAGCGGGCCGAGTCCACGGCGCGCACGCTCGCGGCCTCGATGTCGCTGGCGCTCGACGCCGAGCTGCCGTCCGCGCAGGTCTGGCGCCCCGTCGTGGTCGTCTCCGGCGAGGAGCTGCGCTTCCTGGATCGCGTCGCCGGCGGCGACGACGAGCACGCGGCGTGGGGCGACGCCGAGATCGTCCAGCGGTTCATGGTGTGGGACGAGGACAACGGGGTCTCGCTCCTCCGCTCGATCACGGGCGCGCGGTGGAACGCGTCGTCGATCCGCGAGGTGCTCTCGCTCGAGGCGTGGGAGGCGATCAACGAGCTGCACCTGTGGGCCCGCGACGCCGCCGCGGAGGCGCAGTACGCGCAGCACCGCGACGCGTTCTACCGCCACGTCCGGCGGGCGACGCAGCTGACGCTGGGCCTGCTCCGCTCGACGATGCTGCACGACGAGCCGCTCGACTTCGTGTGGCTCGGCGTCCTGCTCGAGCGCGTGAGCCAGACGGCGCGCATGCTCGACGTGCACCACCACGCGTTCACGAGCCTGCCCCGGCGCCACGAGCTCGTCGAGACGGCGCTGTGGCTCTCGCTGCTCCGCGCGCTGTCCGGCAGCGAGGCGTATTTGAAGCGCGCGGCGGGCCGGATCAGCTCCGAGGGTGTCGCGCGCTTCTTGATCTCCGAGGATGCCTTCCCGCGGTCGATCGCGTACTGCGTCCACTCGGCCTATTCGCGCCTGTGCGACATCCGCCCGCCGGATCAGCACGAGCTGCCGGGCGGCGCCTCGCTCGAGCGCCTGCGCGTCCTCGACACGTGGGTGGCGGCGCGCCAGAAGGAGCCGCTCGACGGCGAGAGCGTGCATGATCTGCTCACGCACGTCGTCGACGAGGTGCACGACATCTGCGGCACGCTCGGCAAGGAGCTCTTGGGCGCGTAGCTATGGCCGCAGCGATCTGCTCATGAGCTTCGGATCGTCTCGGTCAGGCGATAGACACCCGTCGTCGGGTTGCGCCCGATGTCGTCGTTCTTGATGGCGACCTCGTCGAGCTGCCGGGCGCGCGTGACCGCGTCTGCATAGCCGGCATGAACCTTCTCGAAGTCGAGATCTTTATCGTACCTGGGCAAGTAGACCTTCAGCGCCTACCGCAGCTTGTCTCGGTCGATATGAGCCTGCTGGTCCTGAAAGGTGCAGGAACGCCCAGATCTCGAAACAAGGTTCGAGATAGAGAGCGAAATTGCATTGGGTGCGGATCCTTTCGGGCAAGCCACACGGCTATAATTACGCAAACTTAACGAGGTCGGATCTGTCCGGTGTGGCTGCGCCCTGGTAGCATCACGCCCGATGATTGCGGCTTACGCCACCGCCAACGATAGTCCATTCTGCGAAGTTCGAAGTTCACGCCCGCGTGGATGACATCATCAAGAAACTCACGAGCCCTGAAGCCATGAGTGCACCGCTCGGCACGATCGAGCGCTTGCTGGCCAAGGAGGGTACCGAGTTCATCCGTGGATTGCTCCAATCGTACATCGACGCGCGCTGCGCGGCCGAACAGCCGATCGAGGTAGTCGATGCCGATGGTGTCGCACGGCCGCACGTGTGCACGAGCACGCGCAGGGTGGAGACGTCGTTCGGCGAGTTCATGGCTTTCGTCGGGCGCCCGAACCGCGGCTCAACCGATCGAAATCACTCCTGTTCCCAAGTGCCCCACAAGAGCCGCACCCAGCGCTTCTCGCAGGTGGCGCAACCGCCACGGCGCGAGCCCCTGCTGCATCGCCGTGGCGAGCACGACGACCACGCCGAGATAGATCCGTCGTCCGAGGTAGCGCGCCGACGGCGGCGTGGCGCTTGCGGCGGCATCGACCGCGCACGAGAAGTGAACCGCTTGTCGTAGCTCCACGCCCGCCGGCAAGCGTGGCCTACGCAAGAAATGATCCTGATCTAGCCGGCCACCGTAGTGCTGACACCGCTTCCGCCGCGTCGCACCGGTGAGGTTCTCGTCGAATTTCAGCAGCAGCGCGTAGAGTTTGTGGCACAGGGGAGGCATCCTTTCACGTCGCGGTGAATGGAGAGAAACTCCCTCGTTGCCTTGAATGGTCAAGGTCTCCGAGAGAGCTTCCGCTATTCCCTCGCGAATCGTGCTCAGGTTGCCCCGGCTCCCCTCGCCCGAGGTTGTCCAGGCTCACCTGTGGCACCCGGCGAACGGGAAGCGCTTCGTCGGCCGCGTTTACGACTCCCCGAGGTGGTTCAGGCTCACCTATGGCAACCAGTGCTGGCGAAGGCAAGGCTCTCCTTACGAGAGGCTGTACAAATGAGCAGGCCAAGGTACATTCGTAGCCCGGATGTATATTGCAAGCATTTTCGAGCAGAAATGTGCAGAAAAACGTCGCCACGGGCCAGGAAAGTGGGACAATACCACCATCTTGGACGGTCAACTGGTCAAATTTCAAACGAAAAATCATCGATCCCTGCGTGACGAGCAGGAACTCTCGTTTGTTGCGGTTGGCACTGAAAATGACGCGCGACTCATCCACGTTGGAGGCATTGACGAACTAATTCTGCCGGTTGTCGCTCTCTATGGCGCGAACGCATCAGGCAAGAGCAACGTGCTAGACGCCATCAGTTTCGGTCAGCGTGCCGTTGTGCTGTCCCAGCGTAACTGGGAGCCCGATGCAGGAATTGCTCGGCAACCATTCGGCTTGCGTTCTTCGCGAGAGGAACCCTCGCTTTACGTCTTTGATATCGTTCTCAAGGACGTGCGGTACCAATACGGCTTTTCCGTGGATGATAACGAGATCGTTGAGGAATGGTTGCATTCTTGGCCGCACGGTCGGAAGCAAGAACTCTACAATCGGGACCAAAAGGTATTTGAGTTCGGAAGGAATTTGCGAGGAGAGAACAAGGCGATTGAATCCTTGACGCGCCCGAATAGTCTTTTTCTTTCGGCTGCGGCTCAGAACAACCACGAGGAACTACAGCCGGTCTATGAGTGGTTTTCAATGCGGTTACGAGTTGAGTCATCGGGGCTGAACTGGCCATCCTATCTGGTGCCCTCTCTGGCGTTCAGAAACTCGACATCTGGTTGGTGGACGCAGTTCGCCGGTGAAATCGCGTCGGCAGAGAGCATGGAGCTAAGAGCAAGGGTGCGTGCACTGCTCGCATCGTCGGATTTGGGAATTGAAGATTTCCGCGTCGAAGAAGAACGCATTCCTCAGCCGCCTCGCCCTGGGAGCGAGGCTCGCGTTCAGGTTCGGAGACGGATTTCCTTCGCGCACCAGTCTGCGGAAAAGGCTTGGCTCGACTTCGAGCAGGAATCCACGGGAACGCAGATGCTTGTTCGTCTTCTACCAAGTATTCTGTCATTGCTTGAAACCGGTGGATTACTTGTGCTCGACGAACTGAACTCACTGCATCCGATGCTGGCGCTTGCAATCATTCAGATATTTCAAGACCCGAAGCGGAACCCTCACGGGGCACAACTGCTTTTCAATACCCATGATGCTTCACTTCTTGGAAATCTATTGTCTGACCCACCCCCATTACGCCGCGATCAGGTTTGGCTTACGGAGAAGGACAAGGAGGGAGCGTCCCATCTGTATCCTCTGACCGACTACAAGCCCCGTGCGTCCGAGAACTTGGAACGCGGATACTTGCAAGGACGGTACGGCGCTGTTCCATTTTTGGGGGAGGTCGGATGGGCAACAGCGGGAGCGACCGACGAAAGCTCTACCTAATGGAACAGCGATTTCGGAATAGACAAAGCGCTCTCAGGCGTCGTTCCGCCTATCGTGAGCCGAAGCATCGCATTCTGATTGTATGCGAAGGCAAGAAAACAGAGCCAAGCTATTTCAAGTCATTTCAGCATCACGTGCGGAATCGACTCGTACATGTCGAGATCAAGGGAGAGGCAGGCGTCCCCAAAACGGTTGTTCAAATAGCCATTGAAATGCGTGATGCCGCAGACAGGGATGCCAAGGCGCAGAAGGACGAAAACCTTCGTTTCGACCAGGTTTGGTGTGTATTCGACGTTGATGAGCATCCGAATCTCGATGAGGCATGCGCTTGCGCAGAAGCTGCCTCTATCCAGTTGGCCATATCAAGTCCCTGTTTTGAGTTGTGGGCATTACTGCACTTCCAAGATCAAGCAGAACAAATTCATCGTCACGACGCGCAGCGCGCACTCAAGGCATATCTGTCAAACTATGAGAAGGCGCTGGAATTTAGCCGACTATCAGCTGGGTATGACACCGCGGTAACACGTGCAACCACACTGCAAGAAATAGCCTCTGCTCTTTCCAAGCCATACCGCAATCCCTCAACCGGGGTTTTTCTGCTAACCGAAAGCATCCGAAGAACGGGGCAGTCGTAGCCAGCCGCCGGATCTCGACGTACTCGTGAGGCCTAAGGCGTGTGTGAGGGTCCGCCAAGAGGTCCGCATTCCGATCGACGACGAACCGGCCACTCGAGGCAGGGATCTGCCCAGGGTCGTAACGCCGCGTCAAACGGGCTCCCTCAAAATTGAAGTTGCTATCTCAAAATTCAGCCTTCCAAGACAATTCTGAGGCAAAGGCCGGACACCGGCCGGACGCCGGACACCTGAAGCAGTTCAATTACGAGATCCGCTCGGCAGATGGGCGGATCCTCGTCGAGCGAATCTGAGCATTGCCTCCGGTAAGCGCCGCCCTGGGATGGTGCGCCGGAGCCAAGCAGTGAGCGCTATGGGCGCGCGCCCGAGCCGGCCGCGGGTGGCGAGCCGGCCGGGGCTGCCGGCGCAGACGGCGTGGACAGTGAAACGGCGAAGGCGGCGGGCGCAGCAGCCGGAGCCAGCGCAGCCGGAGCGGCCGGAGCGGACGCGGCAGGCGCGGCGCCGCGCAGGGCGAGCTGGCCCTGGCGCGCGAGGTCGATCGACACGGCGAGGATGCGGGCGGCCTCGCCGGGCGCGTGGAAGCCCATGCTGTTCTCGGCCTCGATGAAGTCCAGGTAGAACTGCGCCTGCCGGTGCAGCTCGCGTGCGGCGGCGAGGTCCGCGTCGGGCCGGCCGGCGGTCTTCGCCGCGGCGAGGTCCTCGATCAGCGCGACGACGGCGTCCATCGCGCGGCCGCGGAGCGTGAACGTCCGGTCCTGATTGACGTGCACGCGCGCGCGCAGCTCGTCCTCGCCGAACTTGTGGCACGTCTGGCAGGCGCGGTTGATATTGAGGAGCGGGCTGCGCACGTGGTGATCGCTGACCTTCGCGGCCCCGACGCGCATGTACGGCATGTGGCAGTCGGCGCACGCGACTCCCGATCTCGCGTGGATGCCCTGATTCCACATCTCGAACTCGGGGTGCTGCGCCTTGAGCAGGCGCGTGCCGGTGCGCGGGTGCGTCCAGTCGGCGTGGCCGGCCTTCGTGTAATAGGCATAGATCGAGTCCACCGTGAGCCCCTCGGCCCACGGGTACGTCAGCCGCTTTTCGGGCCCCTTGAAGTAGTACTCGACGTGGCACTGGCCGCAGACGAACGAGCGCAGCTCCTGGTGCGTCGCGTCGCGGTTGACGTCGTAATTGGCTATCCCCTGCGCCGCCTTGGCCGCGCGGATGCCCTCGAGGAAGCCGGGGCGCGTCACGCGCAGCTGCATCGTCTTCGGATCGTGGCAGTCGATGCACGCGATCGGGTGCTCGACGTGCTTGCGCGCCTCCGCGTACGGCAGCGGGTTCAGCTTCTCGAAGCCGGCGATCAGATCGCCGCCGCCGGCCTTGCGGTACGCGACGTAGACGGACGCGTGGCAGTGCAGGCACGTGCCCGGCTGCTTCGCCACGTGCTGCCGCTCGGTGAACGTCTGGTCCTCGAGCATGAAGGCGTGGCCGCGCTCCTCGCGGAAGTCCGTCGCGAACGCGTAGCCCTCCCAGATCGTCTTGAGCCGCGGATCCTCCTCGAGCCGCGACTGCGCCACGATCGAGCGCGGATCGGCCGCGGTCGGCGTGCGCGGGACGGCCTCGCTGCCGCCGTAGCGCGTGCGCACCTGATCGACGGTGCGGCGGTAGCCGTCGTACTGGAGCGGGAAGTTCTTGCCCCACACCGCCGGATCGACGGTCTCGTCGGTGAGCTCGACGACGCGGAAGTACGGGTTCTGCGCCTCGTGCTTGCGGTTCGAGACGTTGACGAGCAGCGCGGCCGCGGCGGTCGCGGCCACGGCGCCCGCGACGGCCGCGCCGCCGAGGAGGAGCAGCGCGCGCCGCCGCGAGGTGCGGCGCGCGGGCGGGTTCTTGTCGTCGTCATCGCTCATCGGATCTCCTCGGGATCTCCTTGCGTTACTCGCGGACCCGGTGCCCCACCGAGCCGTGGCAGCGGAGGCACGCGACGTCGCCGGCGTGCCCCATCGTCGACACGATGTCGCCGTGGCAGCGGCGGCACTGCGCCTCCGTGACCGCGCGGTTGCGCGGCGTGATGCGGATCGGCTCGACGAAGTCGCCGGTCGTGAACGCGTACGAATGGTGATAGCCGTTGACGGCCTTGACCCAGTACTTCGCCAGGCCGCCGGGCGGCGCGTGGCAGTCGTTGCACACCGCGACGGCGTGGTGGCTCGACTTGCGCCACGCCGCGTAGTGCTCCCGCATCACGTGGCAGTTCGCGCACGCCGCCGGATCGTTGCCGAGGTACGACGCGCCCCGCGCGTACACGAACGTGTACAGCCCGAGCCCGATCGCCGCACCGATGATCACGGCCCCCATGACGCCGGTGACCACCAGGATCCGAATCCGCCCAGACCTACCGGACATGCCGGTATGGACCATATCGCTCCGTGCGCCGCGGCGCGACGAGCGCGCGAAGAGAGATCCGCGGAGATCACCGCCGCGCGCCCTGCCACGGCGGGTCCTTGCTAGAGTCGCGGCGTGCCGAACCTGCTCGCGATGTCGTTCGAGGGCGAGCTCGCGCCGTCGTTCACGCTGACGTGCCTCGAGCCGGGCCGTACGCTGCCGGACGGCTGGGGCCTGGGGTACTACCCGGCAGGCGAGCCGTCGGCGGCGATCCTCAAGGAGCCGGCGCCGCCGCAGGCGTCGATCCGCAGCCAGCTCGCGCTCGCGTGGGAGCAGGTCGCGTCGAGCGTGTTCGTGCTGCACATCCGCGCCGCGACGTGGGGCGCCCTGTCGGACGCCAACACGCAGCCGTTCTCGCGCGCGTGGGGTCGACGCGACTGGCTGATGGCGCACGCGGGCAGCCTCGATCGCAAGCCGGACGTGGTGCCGGGGCCGTTCGAGCCGGTGGGCTCGACGGACACCGAGGCGATCTTCTGCGGGCTCCTGAACCGGTTCGTCGAGAAGGGGTGGCGCAACCTGGCCGAGGTGGACATGGAGGTGCTGCACGGCTGGCTGGGCGAGCTGAACGAGCGCGGCGAGATGACGATGTGCCTCACCGACGGGCGCGATCTGCTCATCCACACCGATCGCCGCGGCGCGCCGTTCCACCTCGGCATCCTCGCGCCGCCGTACGAGCGGATCGCGTTCGGCGACAACGACCTTATCCTCGATCTCACGCGGCGCGGCGCGAAGAGCCGGAAGGGCGTGATCGCGTCGACCGAGCCGCTCACCGCGTCGATCGGCGACGCGGCGCACGCGGTGGTGTGGCGGACGCTCGCGCCAGGCACCCTGCTCGTGGTCCGCGAGGGCGCGGTGATCGGCGAGCGGACGATCGAGGGCAAGATCGAGACGCCGCGCGAGAAGCGCCGGCCGGCGCGCGCCGAGCGCCAGACGTTCGACGTCGTGCACCGGACCGTCTACAAGTACGAGCAGCCCGTCGAGCGCTCGCAGCACGTCCTGCGCCTCGTGCCGGTGCACGATCGGCTGCAGACCTTGCACTCGAGCGAGCTGACGGTGTCGGTGCCGTCGACGCAGGGGCGCGAGTACGAGGACGTGTTCGGCAACCGCGTGCGGCGGTTCACGATCGACACGCCGTTCTCCGAGATGGCGATCGAGGCGCGGAGCGTCGTCGAGGTGCTCGACGTCGACCCGCTCGGGTTCGGCCCGCTGCGCGTGCAGTCGTCGATCCCGCTCGTGTGGATGCCATGGCAGCGCCAGGTGCTCGATCCGTTCCTCCTGCCGCCGGAGCTGCCGGAGACCGAGCTCGCCGAGCTGGCCGAGTACGCGATGAGCTTCGTCACGCGCAACGACAACGACCTGCTCGACACGCTGCTCGACATCAACGACACGATCTACCGCGAGTACGCGTACCGCCAGGGCTCGACGACGGTGTTCACGACCGCGTTCGACACCTACGTCAACCGGCGCGGCGTGTGCCAGGACTTCACGAACCTCATGCTGTGCCTCGCGCGGCTGCTCGGCGTGCCGGCGCGCTACGTGTGCGGCTACATCTATACGGGCCCGAAGGTGGCGGCCGCGACGGATCACCAGCGCCAGGGCGAGGCGTCGCACGCGTGGGTGCAGCTGTACCTCCCGCAGGTGGGCTGGAAGGGGTTCGATCCGACGAACGGCATCCTGACGCAGACGGATCACGTGCGGGTCGCCGTGGGCCGCAACTACCTCGACGCGACGCCGACGAGCGGGACGATCTTCGTGGGCGGTGGCGGCGAGACGCTATCGGTCGACGTGCGGGTCGAGCCGCATGTCCCTGGCGCTGACGCTGGCTCGGGCGCTGGCTCGGGCCCCGGTTCGTGATAGCGATCTCGGCGTGGAGATCCTGAACCTGGCCGAGCTCGAGGCGCTGGCGCGCGCGCGCCTGCCGCAGATGGCGTGGGACTACTACGCGTCGGGCGCCGACGACGAGCGCTGCGTGCGCCGCAACGTCGAGGCGTTCCAGTCGCTCGCGCTGCACTACCGCGTGCTCGTCGACGTCTCGCGCCGCGCGCTCGAGACGACGGTGCTCGGCCAGCGCATCGCGATGCCGATCGCGGTGGCGCCGACGGCGTTCCACCGGCTCGCGCACAAGGACGGCGAGCTCGCGTCGGTGCGCGGCGCGGGCGACGCGGACACGGTGTTCATCCTGTCGACGTTGTCGAACACGGCGGTCGAGGACGTGGTCGCCGCGGCGAGCGGGCCGGTCTGGTTCCAGCTCTACGTCTATCGCGATCGCGGCGCGACGGAGGCGCTCGTGCGGCGCGTCGAGGCGGCGGGCTGCCGCGCGCTGGTCCTGACGGTGGACGCGCCGCTCCTCGGGCGCCGCGAGCGCGACGTCAAGAACCGCTTTGCGCTGCCGCCGGGGCTGGGGATCGAGAACCTGCACGCCGCGGGCTACGCGCGGCTGCCGCCGGCGAGCGGCGACTCGGGCCTCGCGGCGTACGTGGCGGAGCTCCTCGATCCGGCGCTCACCTGGGACGCGATCGCGTGGCTGCGCTCGATCACGCACCTGCCGCTGCTCGTGAAGGGCATCGTGCGCGCCGACGACGCCGTGCGCGCGATCGAGCGCGGCGCCGCGGGCGTCGTGGTCTCGAACCACGGCGGCCGCCAGCTCGACGCCTCGCCGGCGACGATCGAGGTACTGCCGCGAATCGCGGACGCGGTCGCCGGGCGCGGCGAGATCTTGCTCGACGGCGGCGTGCGCCGCGGCGCCGACGTGCTCAAGGCGGTCGCGCTCGGCGCGCGCGCGGTGCTCGTCGGCCGGCCGGTGCTGTGGGGCCTCGCCGCGGCGGGGCGGGCCGGCGTGGCCGCCGCGCTGGCGACGCTGCGCCGCGAGCTCGATCTGGCGATGGCGCTGTGCGGCTGCCCGGACATCGCGAGCGTGACGCGCGATCTGGTGGCGCCATAGCTGGCGAGGAGCACGGGCGTTCAGGTCTCGCCCCGCGCGCGGGCGCTCGTATCAAGACCAGATGTCAGAGGGGCGTCGTATGCGATCGGCGATGCGCATCTACTTCGTCGGTAGCCACGCGACCGGGAAGACCACGCTCTGCCGGTACGTGAGCCGGCGATATGGCCTGCCGATGATCAGCGAGGTGGCGCGCGCGGTGCTCGCCGAGATGGAGACGTCGCTCGACCTCTTGCGCACGGACATGGATCTGGTCGCCGAGTACCAGGAGCGCGTGTTCGATCGGCAGGTGGCGGTCGAGCACCACCACGAGGGCCGGTTCGTGTCCGATCGCGCGTTCGACAACCTGGCGTACGTCGCGGAGCACACGACGAACGCGGCGGCGATGATGAACGACGACCGCTTCCGCGACTACATGAAGTGGGTCAGCCAGGGGATCGTCTTCTTCCTGCGGCCGCATCCGTCGCTGCTCAAGGAGGACGGCGTGCGCGCGGGCGTGTCGTGGGACTCGGTCGTGCGGATCGACGGCATGGTGAAGCTGATGCTCGAGCAGCACCGCATCAGCTACCTGCCCATCGAGAGCGTCTCGATGCAGGAGCGCGTGCGCGCCGTCGAGTTCGTGCTCGCGCGCTGCGGGCTCCCGGCGCAGACGTCGCTCGCGGCCGCGCCGGTGCGCGGCTCGGTGCCGGCGCTACGGACCGTCGAGACCTGGCCGCACGCGCTCGCGCCGAGCGCGCTCGCGGCCGAGCCGAAAGCCTGAGCGCCGCCCGCGGCCTGTATTAATGAGGGCGCGGCGCGTCATCGCACTTTCGCTTACTTACGGCGCCGACGCGTGATCCGCTGACGAGCGAAGCTTGCGTGCGCGCGGCACGCTTCCCCCGTGCGAGTGGTGCACATGCCTGTGTGCACTCGGGCGGTTTCTGGGGTCAACGCTGCCCCGTCGAGCCATCCGGTTGTCGCGCGCTTCCGGCGCGCGCGAACGCGAAGCTGCTGGCATATGGAGTGCTCTATCCTCGTGCATCGATGTATGCACGCGTTGGTCAGCACAATCTGAATCTCGGTAAGAACGGCCTACCAGATCCGTAGATCGCGCCGCGCGGCGGCGCTGTCGGCAAGTCCACGCTGACTGACGCTGCGCTCGCGCAGCCCGCGGCGGCGCGGGCGACGCCGGACCAAGAGCCGGCCCAGGAGCCGGATCGAAGCGACGCCGGGGAGAGCCCCCCGCCGCTGTTCGCAGACGACGCGCACTGGGAGGCGATCGATCTCGACGAGGAGGCGCAGGAGCTGGAGGACGCGCACGAGGCCGAGGACGCTGGCGGTGAGGAGGTCGAGCCGGAGAACACGGAGGCGATCTCGCGGCTCGACGCGGCGCCCGCCGAGGAGTCCGCGGGAGATGGCGGCGGCGAAGACGGCGGTGACGCACCGGCGCCCGAGGCGCGCGCGTCCGGAGACGCGGCCGAGTCCGGAGACGCGGCCGAGGAGGCGGCGGCGGCGACGGCGATGCCGTCCGACGCGCTCGAGCTGGGGCCGGATCCGTCGCGCGCCGAGGCCGAGGGCGCGGCCGCGGATGACGACGATGACGATGACGGCGACAACGAGCCCGGGGTCGCGCTCCGCGCCGCGGACAGCGACGGCAACGACACCGGCGACGAGGCCGAGCGCGCGGCCACAGCACCGGCTGCTGCTACGGCGGCGGCGGCGGCAGCGCCCGCTCCGGCAGCTCGGGCCAGGGCCGCGGCCGCGGCACCCCGGCGCGCACGCAGCGGCGGCAGCGGCGGGCGCGCCCAGCCCGCGCCGCAGCACCGCGGCAAGTACGAGCGCACCGTCAAGAAGGCGAGCGGCCACGACGCCAAGCAGGATCGCTACAACCGCCCGTCGGCGCGATCCAACCGCGTCAAGAGCGCGATCCAGATCGGCCGGCCGGGCCTGCGCGTCGGCAACCGTGACGAGTTCCACCTGAAGGGCGACTACGCCTATCGCTACATGATCACGAGCGGCCGCAAGGCCGAGGTCGTCGACAAGATCTGGGACGCCGATCTGCAGCGCGGCAACTCGAAGCAGGGCGGCCGCCTCGCGCTCAACCCGTCGGCGGTCCGCAAGCTGATGATCAGCGGCGTCGAGGTCGAGTGCATCATGTCGTGGTCGGGCGGTCAGAGCGCCGCGTGGATCGCGATCAAGGATCTGCGCGGCGCGAGCGTGGGCGCGATCCGGGCCGCGTCGAAGCGCGCCGAGAAGATGCGGCCGAAGAGCACCAGCCAGCAGGACCGCGACAACGCCGTCGAGATGAAGTTCCGCGCGATCGACGATCCGATCGGGAGCGCCGACCTTCTCGACGAGAAGCGCTACATCGTGCCCGGCCAGAAGTCGAAGGGCGGCAACGCCGTCGGCGACTACCTCGGCAAATCGGTGATGCGCCGGGAGCGCGAAGGCAGGGCGGGCCGCGCCGCCGGTGAGTCCAAGCGGATCGAGGCGGCGAGCGGCGGCAAGCCGGTCGATCTCGAGAACCGCAAGCGCGCGACCTTCAACGTCACGATGAACCTGCCGCACGACCGGACGCCGCCGGTCGCGATCGACGTCGCGCACCCGGGCGACTCGTTCTTCGTGCCCAAGGACAAGAAGAAGTTCCGCCGCGAGATCTCGCTCTACCGCCGCACCAAGACCTCGTCGAAGGTGCGCCAGACCTGGGCCTTCGGCTTCCTCGGCCGCGACGAGGGCGCCCGCAAGGTCGCCGACGAGAAGCGCCGCGGCTGGGTGCCGCTGCGCGTGCTCGCCTGAGCCGGCCCGTCGCCCGCCGGCCGAATCTGGACGGAGCTACTGCGGCTTCGGCGCGGCCGCCGGGGGCGGCGGGGCCGCGGCGGGCGGAGCGGCTGTGGGCGGGGCCGCGGCGGGCGGCGGGGCTGCGGCGGGCGCCTTCCCCGCGGCAGGCGGAGCGGCAGCAGGCGGAGCCGCGGCGGGCGGCGGAGCGGCAGCGGGCTGCTTTGCCGCAGCAGGCGGAGCCGCAGCAGGCGGAGCCGCGGCGGGCGGAGCGGCAGCGGGCTGCTTCCCCGCGGCAGGCGGAGCTGCGGCGGGCTGCTTCCCCGCGGCAGGCGGAGCCGCGGCAGGCGGAGCCGCGGCGGGCTGCTTCCCCGCGGCGGGCGGAGCTGCTGCGGGCTGCTTCCCCGCGGCGGGCGGAGCCGCACCCGCAGGCGGAGCCGCACCCGCAGGCGGAGCCGCACCCGCAGGCGGAGCCGCACCCGCAGGCGGAGCCGCACCCGCAGGCTTCACCGCGGGCTTGGGCGGGGGCGCGACGAACAGGCTCCTGGGCACCTTCACGTGCACGCCGAGGTTGGGCTTGTCGACGAGCTGCGTGATCGCGACGTTCCCGGCGACGCTCACCAGCTGATACGCGCGGTGCTTGGTGAGCTGCCTGACGGCGGCGATGAAGTCGACCATCTCCTGGATGGCGGTCTTGGTCGCCACCAGGAGATCCGGATCGGTCGCCATGCTGATGAAGTCAGTCGCCGTCTCGGCGCGCGGCCACGTGAGCTTCATGTCCTTGCGCACGGTGAGCTGGAGGCGCCCGCGCAGCGAGGTCTCGATGGCGGTCTGATCGACCTCGCCGTCGCCCTGGGCGGCGTGGCCGTCGCCGACCTGGAACAGCGCGCCGCGCACGAAGATCGGGATGTACAGCGTGCTGCCGGCGACGAGCTCTCGATTATCCAGGTTGCCGGCGTGGCGGCCCGGCGGGACGCTGCTGACGCGCCCGACGGCGGGCTCCGGCGCCACGCCCATGCTGCCGAAGAACGGCCGCAGCGGAACCACGATGCCGGGCTCGAACTCGGTGGTCATCCGCTTGCGATCGAACCAGAAGATCTTGAGCGGCGCGTCGGCCTCGCAGTTCTCCGGCAAAATCCCCTTGCAGCCGGTGTGGCCGTAGTCGAGCGCCAGCTCGACCGACAAGATCTTGACCTCCAGCACGTCGCCGGGCTCCGCGCCCTCGACGTAGACGGGACCAGTCAAGATGTGCCCACCCGGACCCTTCTGGTCGGCGGGGACCTGGGTATGGATGGCCTTCATCGCGGCGGGGACCTTCGCGTCGGGGACGCCCGCTCGCGTGAGCAGCTCCGGGGTGCCTGTCAGCACGGTGTCGACGTCGATGATGTCGCCCGACGCCATCCGCAAGACCGGCGGGGTCTGGGACCAGTAGTGGCCCACGACCGCGGTGGCTGGCGTCGCCTCGAGGCGGTGCGTCCTGGCAGGGCCCGCCAGGGCGGTGGGAGTCGCGCCGATCACTGCCAGCGCCACGCAAGAAGCTACGCAGGAGAATGTCATGATCCGCATCAGGGAGAGCCTATCGTTGTCCGCGATGCGGCGGCCAGCGCGAATCCAGGCTCCAGACGAGCTCCCGATCCACCTCCGGCTGCGCGACCTGGCCGGTGACGAGCGCCCGATCGCCGCGTTCGAGTTCGACTGGCGAAGCCCGTCGTACGGCGGACGCCTCGCGAGCGCCGACTTCACCGCGATCGTGCTGCACCGTGGAGGCCCGTCGATCGCGTGGCACGGCCAGCTGATCGAGCTTGACGCCGGCGACGTCCACGTGGTGCCTGCCGGCACAGCTCACCGCATCTACGATTTCGGGACGGCCGCCGGGATCGCCATCGCGTTCCTCCCGCCAATGCTCGACGACGCGCGCCAGCTCGCCGCGGCGCTCCGCGCGGTGCCGACGCCGAATCGCATCGGCCGGCAGGGGCTCGGCAAGCTCGAGCCGCTCGCCCACCGCATGGTGGACGAGTCACGCACCCAGGCGCTCGGCTCCGCGGACGTGCTGCGCGGCCTCCTCTTCTGCATGATCGCGGACGTGTGCAGGCTCGCGGGCGTCTCGGCGCGCGAGGCACCGCGCAGCGCTGCGGTGTCCGGCGCGCTCGCGTTCATCGAGCGCTCGTACGCGCGGCCGATCTCGCTCCGCGACGTGGGCAAGGCCGTCGCGCTCAGCCCGCGCCACCTCGCGACGCGTGTCCGCGGCGAGACCGGCCGCAGCGTCGGTGACTGGATCACCACGTTCCGGCTCGCGCGGGCGCGCACGCTGCTGCGCTCGACGGAGCTGCCGATCGAGGACATCGCCGTCGAGGTCGGCTGGAGCGATCCGACGCACTTCATCCGCACGTTCGCCCGCGAGGAGGGCCGGACGCCGAGCGCGTTCCGCCGCGCGATCGCGGGAGCTCAGGCGCGCTCGTAGACGCGAGCCGCGACGACACCGCCGATCAGCGATCCGGCGATCATGCTCGCGGAGAACGCGAGGTAGATCGCGAGCGGCATCGTCCCCATCGCGACCATCCCGGCCCCGAAGCCGCGATGGATCGCCAGGAGGAGCCCGGTCGCGTACAGCGCCGTGCGCGTGCCCGCGCCGAAGCGCGCACGGAAGACGGCGTAGGTCGCGATGAGCGCGATACCATAGAGGAAGTGCAGCGTGGTGTAGAACGCAGACACCAACGGCACGTTCATCGCGATGCCGTGGTTGGCGAGGAAACGGGTCCACGCGGGCGAGACCAGCGCGGCGCTGCTCGGAATGTCGATCGCGTTGACGATCAGGCCGGCCAGGAGGCCGGCGCGGACGAGGCGGCCGGCGGAGCGCGGAGACGTGGCGGCAGTAGCGGTAGCGGCGGTAGCGGTGGCGGTGGTGGCGGCGGTGGTGGCGGCGGTGGT
>Ga0247790_10000348_pt1 | contig 16635 bp, 13 predicted proteins | sample UWRJS171409R4_FD_179913 | JGI IMG/M metagenome (GOLD analysis project Ga0247790, IMG submission 179913) | Soil microbial communities from Arlington Agricultural Research Station in Wisconsin, United States - UWRJ-S171-409R-4 | ecosystem: Environmental > Terrestrial > Soil > Agricultural land... | reverse complement strand
CGATGCCCTCCCGGACCGCCTGCTGGCGCCAGGTCTCCACGATGTCTTGGGTATGCATGAGGAATTCCTGATCGTCGCTGGTCTGCTGCGTCGGGTCCGCCGAGATCTCCAGCCGCAAGCGTAGCAGAATCGGCAGCGCTAGGATGCGCTCAGGAGCATCAGCCTCCAGCGTCTTGAGCTCGGCGATCGCCTGGTTCAACACCCGGTCGGCGCCGAGCAGACGCAGGAGCAGCGTGTCCCGCCCAGGAGGCAGCTCGCTCACCACCACGAGCCGCGTCCACAACAAGGGCGGGCCTTCGTAGAAGCCGAGGGGCCAGCCGTCGTTCACGTTCATGGCGCGAAGCCACAAGCCCTCGATGCCATCTTTGGGGCGACCCGCGGAGATCACCCACTGGATCGGGATCGGTGGAGGCTCCTTACGCAGCGAGAGGCGGTGACGGAACATGCCGTGCTTGATCACGCAGCTGGCGAGCTCGTTGCCATTCGGCGTGTTGTGAAAGAACTCGAGCGCGCTCGGACCGGCGAGCAGACGCGCGAGCAGACCGAGATAGGCAGGCACCGGCTCGCGGGTCGAGTCAGGCATGAACCAGAGATCGACCTTGCGAGGGTCGGCGGGGACCTCGACGTCCGTTACGACCGGCCCGCAGGTCTCGAGCGCGGTGCTCACCAGTTCCTTGCCGAACAGGTCGAATCGATTAGGCATGGATTCCCGGAGGGTGCCACGAACGCCGATTCGCGCGACGACCACTGCCAGCGCAGGAGCCGCCGAGGGCTCGGGATCGCCGGTCGACAGCGAGGCCGAGGCGTTGATACAGAACATATGCGACTCGAGGCGCCGTGCGCCGCCACGACTAGCTGGAACCTTCACTCATTAGCGCACTCGTTACCTCAGCGCACTCGTTACCTCATCGGATGCAGGACGGCCCAAACGAGTGGGATCGGGTCATGAGGCGACGCGCCTGCAAAACTAATTGTCGTTGATCAGGTGCCGAACGGCGCGGCGATGGTCACCGTGGCGAAACTTGACAGGATGCTCCACGGGTGGAGGCTGATGGCGATGCAGGCGAACGAGGCCCGAGCCGTCATCGGCGATTCCGAGAGACTCACGTGGGGCGAGATCTGCAAGCGTTACCCTGACGAGTGGGTCGTGTTCGTCGATGCCGACTGGGCGGACGAGACCGATTTCGAATTCAGCAGCGCTGCCGTGATCGCCCACCACAAGCGTCGCAAGGATGCTTCACCCGACGTCAAGGCGGCTCGCGCGCAAGGCCGAGAGGTCGGCTGTTTCTGGACCGGGGAGCTTCGCGGACCGATCCGGTCTCTCGAGGGCCGGATCCTCGTCGACCGAGCCGCCGGCTGACCGGCGCGCCGCGCGCGTGGCATGATGGCCGCGCGGCATGACCACGAGCGACGTCATCGTCGTCGGCGCGGGCCTCTCGGGCCTGGTCGCGGCACGCGCGCTCGCCCGCGCCGGCCGCGTCGTGCGCGTCCTCGAGGCGCGCGACCGCGTCGGCGGGCGCACGCTGTCGGTGACCGCGGGCGGCCAGGTCGTCGACCTCGGCGGCCAGTGGATCGGCGACCGGCACGCGCGGCTGCGCGCGCTCGCGGCCGAGCTCGGCGTCGAGACGTTCGCGCAGTACGCGACGGGCAAGAAGCTGCTCGAGCGCGAGGGCGGCGCGAAGCCGCGCGCGTTCACCGGCTTTGTGCCGAAGATCGGCCTCCTCGGCGTCGCCGATCTCGGCATCGCGCTGCTTCGGCTCGAGCGGATGGCCCGGCGCGTGCCGCTCGAGGATCCGCTCGCCACGCCGGGCGCGGCCGCGCTCGACGCGCAGACGCTCGCCGATTGGCTCGAGCGCCGCGTGCGCACGCGCGCCGCACGCGACCTGCTCGCGCTCGCGGCGCAGATGATCTTCTCCGCCGAGCCGCGCGAGCTGTCGTTCCTCTACTTCCTGCTCTATGCGCGGAGCGGCGAGGGACTGCAGCGCCTCGCCGAGATCGAGCGCGGCGCCCAGGAGCGCCGGTTCACCACGGGCGCGCAGTCGATCTGCGAGCGGCTCGCCGCGGAGCTCGGCGAGCGCGTCGCGCTCGAGCAGGCGGTGCACGCCATCGAGCAGGACGCGGCAGGCGTGACGGTCCGCACCGCGGCCGGGGCGCACCAGGCGCGCCGCGCGATCCTCGCGCTGCCACCGGCGATGCTGCGCAAGCTCGACTTCGCGCCGGCCCTGCCGCTGCCGCGCGCGCAGCTGCACGCCCGGATGCCGATGGGCTCGGTCATCAAGTGCATCGCCTCGTACGAGCGGCCGTTCTGGCGGCAGGCCGGCTACTCGGGCGAGGCGTTCTCGACGACGGGGCTCGTGCGCGCCACGTTCGACGACTGCTCGCCGGCGGGCGATCATGCTGCGCTGGTCGCGTTCGTCGTCGGCGACGCGGCGCGCGAGCTGTCGCGGCGGCCCGAGGCGGCGCGGCGCGCGGCGGTCCTCGCCGAGCTCGCCCGGCTCCACGGCCCGGCCGCCGGCGCGCCGGTCTCGTACGTCGACAAGGACTGGCTCACCGACGAGTGGTCCGGCGGCTGCTACGTAGGCCTCATGCCGCCGGGGCTGCTCTCCGAAGCCGCCGGAGCGCTGCGCGCGCCGCACGGCCGGCTGTGCTTCGCCGGCACCGAGACGGCCCGCCACCACATGGGCTACCTCGAGGGCGCGATCGAGGCGGGCGAGCGCGCCGCGGCCGAGGTGCTCGCCGCCACGGCCTCGGCAGGCGCCGGATAAGTGGAAGTGAGATTGGAATTGCTCCTCCATTGCCGCGGCGGAAATCCTCCTTCGGAGTGCTCGATGGCCCAGGTCTTCGATTACCTCCGTCCGCACGTGCGGCATCTCGGCTTCGCTGGCGACCTCGTCCTGTCATGACTGGCCATCGCGCGCCACCCAGGAGAAGGCTCATATGACCGAGCATTTCATCGCCCCCCGCGAATCTTCATCGGTCCCTCAGCATGATTGACCACCCGACCACGATGACCACGATGACCACGACAGATCGTCGAGAGTTCTACCGCGCGACGTTCGACCGATTCGTCGCGAACACGGATGGCAAGGAGAAGCTGGCCCAGGAGATCGCAGCCATCGCGAGGTCGATGAAGGCGGCGCGCCTGCTCGACCTCGGCGCCGGCAACGGAGTCCTCACCAGGCTCGTCTCACCGCACTTCCAGACCATCGTCGCGGTCGAGCAGAATCGCGCCTTCGAGGCGTCTCTCGCCCTCATTCCGAACGCCGTCCCCGTGATCTCGAGGATCGAAGACTATGTGCCTGTCGAGCCGCCCGACATCGTCTTGATGTCCTACTCTCTCGACGGGATCCCGGGCGAGCGCCTCGGTGCGACCATGACCACCCTGGCCTCGCACCTCGCGCCCGGAGGGAAGGTCCTGTTCGTGACGTACGAGGACGACTGTCCCTGGGATCGCTACATCGATCCTGTGTACCGGGCGCTCGGCATCCCCCGGACCGGCGGAGCGAGGCGACACCTCGAAGACCTCCAGCGCGCGGGCTTCGAGGCGCGACGCCTCGCCTCCGTCGACGGGTTCATATGGGCCCAGGACAAGGCAGCCCTGTACGATGTCCTCGGTTTCTTCTTCATCGACGCGATCGACGGCTATCACGCGTCGAGGCCGGAGCTCGAGGACCTCCTGGCCGGCATCATCGAGACGCTGCCGGACGGGCGGGTCGCCCTCAGGGCCGTCGAGTGCGTCTTCGAGATCGTTGTGTAGTCATGTAGTCGGCTATCTCGAGGGCGCGAGCGCGGCGGGCGAGCGCGCTGTGGCCGAGGTGCTCACCGCCACGGCCTCGGCCAGCGCCGGATGAGTGGGAGTGAGATTGGGAGATTGCGGAGCGCGGCGGCGGAGCCCGGCGTAGATGACGAGCCCGGCGGAGATGAGCACGACGTTCTTCACCACGAACTCCCCGAGCACGCCGAGGAGCAGCGGGTTGCCATCCTGGAACGAGCGATCGGGGAGGACGAACAGGGTCAGGAACGTCCCGGCCATCTGCGCCCAGAACAGGAGCAGCGTCAGGCGGAGCGCGACCGGGACGAGCAGCCCGAGCCCGATCGCGATCTCGAGGCAGCCGAGCAGGCGGAAGAACGGATCGCCGGGCAGGAAGAACACTGTCTCCTTGACGATGTCCTCGACGGGGCTGCGATCGATCACCTTGAGCACGCCGAACCAGATGAACACGATCGCGAGCGCGACGCGGAGCGCCGCGATGCCGTGGCGCTCCATGAGGCCGACGGCGGCGCGGTCGGCGGCGACGAGCAGCCGGCGCAGGCGCGCCGGGATCCGGCGGGCCAACCTGCGCTCTAGATCGAGTGACTCCTGATACATCAGCACGGAAACCTCCTCTCGTAAGAACAACGAGCCTGCGCCGGTGCGTCGCCGGGCTTACACATCCGGGGACCGGCCCTACGCCGCCCGCGCGACCTGCGACGACGCGAGGCTCACGAACGACATGCCAGGCCGAGTTGCAATCGAGCTGCCACCGACGAGAATGCGGCGCGAGTACGACGAAGTGCGGCGCTCACCGCCGCGCGCACGACGCAGAGCAACTCTCGCCGCGGCAGCGCTCTACCGGAGGAAGGTCGAGTCGCACCGCCGCAGCTAGCGGCTAGAACATGACCGTGCCCTCGCCGATGGCGAACGTGAGGTTCGTACCGAGCTTGGTGCTGGCGAGCGTCACGGCGCCCTGCGCCGCCAGGATCGCGGCCAGCCGGATGGCCGGCGAGACCGTGCTCTGCGCCAGCTCGACCAGCACGCGCGCGTAGACCAGCGCCGCCTGCGACTCGACGTTCAGCTGCGCTTGGCCGAGCAGCACCTCGATCGCGTCGCTCACCTCGACGTTCGCGAGCCGCAAGAGCTCGCGCTGCACGGAGGCGTGCTTGTTACCGAACCGGTGCACGAGCGCGCGCGCAGCATCGAGCCGCTTGAGCGCGAGCTGCGCGTTGAAGGCCGCGTTGACGCCGCGCAGGAACCGGCCGACGTCGTCGATCTGCTCCGCCGTGAGATCGATCGGTAGCAGCTGGCCGATGGGCGAGGCGTTGAACGCCGGCGAGTCGTAGAACGCGATCGCCTCCTCGATGGTGGTCGCGACCTCTGTGTTGTGCGCCGAGGCGCCGCTGACCGTGGTGGCGGTGTGGAAGAACGGACCGGTGTCCGCGGCCTCGACCAGGGACGGCATGTTGAACGTGCCATCGCCAAAGCCCCCGGTAGCGTTCGGATCCCGGAGGAATCCGCCGTCGCGCGGGAAGCCGGCGAGCGCGGAGCTGCGCGCGCTCTCGACGCCGGTGTCGAAGAGCAAGTTTCCGCCGCCGAACACGCTCGCCACGTTCGCGCCCGCGTTCGCGTGGCACAGGTCGCAACCGCCCACGGTGAGGAACACGTTCCGACCGGCCTCGGCGCGCGCGTCCGACATCACGACCGTCGCGAGCGCGAGCTCGTTCGTGCGGCCGAGCTCGCGCATGAACTGCGCGATGCTGTCGAGCTCGCCGTCGCTGGCGAGCCGGAAGTCCTCACCCTCGATCCGATCGAGGCTCCTCGTGTAGTGCTGAATGATCGCGCCGGTCTGGAAGTCGCGCAGCGTGCCCGCGCCCGGCGCGCCGTCGCCCGACCAGCCGGTGCGATCGGCGGGCGTGGGCACCGGATCTGCGGGTCCACGCGTGACGGTCACCCCCATCGACAGGTTGTGCGGCACGCTGCGCAGCACGAACTTCACCGTCGGATCCGGCTCCACGCCATCGACGTTCTCGAGGATCAGCCCGCGGCCGCGCAGCTGCGCCGGGATCTCGAGCCCGGCGAGCGCCGGATCGAATTCGGCGACGAACAACGGATCATCGGGCGGCAGCTTCGCGATGAACGGCACGTCGATCGTGAAGTTGTTGTCGACGGGGTGACACGTCGCGCACGAGCGACCGTTGCCCGCGAACTGCTCGCGGAAGAACAGGTCCGCGCCGACGCAGACATCGACGCTCACGACCCCGGCGACCACCCGCGGATCGGCGGCGCACGCGGCGATCCGATCCGCGAGGCTCAGCGCCGGACGCAGCTCCGACACCTCGGTCTCAGCGCACGCCGCGGCGATCACCCCGATAGCGAATGGCATATGAATGAGACGCATGACCTGACCCCCTTTGATTGTGGACACTGATTGCGACACAGACTGCAGACACTGATTGCGACAACGATTCGGACAACGGGCTCGCCGCCACCGACTCGCTGCAAGCTCACCTGCCCGAGGCCCACCGGCCCCAGGCTCACCCGCCCCGGCTCACCAACACCATGCTGCTGCCATGTGCAACCACGGCGCCAGACATGAAATCTCCGAGAACACAAGTAGACACCTTCGAATGTGTCTACTCGAATGGACGGAATCGCTGCGCCGTTTCAACCAAAGTTGACAGCGACAACCAGACTCGACCCGAGCGAGCGTCAGCTACATCAAGAAATGGCCAAGATGGGGCCGGCCCAGGGCAGAGCCGCTCGCCAGAAGCTCCTCACCCCGCTGTCATGCCAGGCCCGGGCCAGGTCGCTGCGCGAGCGCGGGCGATCCGTGGGATCGCCTGCGGCCATGGCCCGCCAGGATAGCTCAGCGCGCCGCGGGCGGCAGCGTCTCCATCTGCACCGCGTGCGTCGGGTACGCCAGCTTCGAGCCGGCCTGCTCGATGATCTCGACGAAGCTGATGAGCATCTCCTGCCGCCAGTCCCGGAAGGCGCCGAAGTCCGAGCTGTCGAACCACGACTGGACCTCGATCTGGAACCCCGAGTCGCCGAGCCCCACGAGCTTGACCACGAGCTCGTCCTGGTACGTCTTGGGGTGCTCGCGCAGCCGCTTCTCGAGGCGCGCGATGATGTCGCGCAGCTGCGCCGCCGTGGTCGCGTAGTGCAGATCGAACCGCGCCTCCATCCGGCAGCGGTCGCGCAGGCCGAACGTCTCGATCCGGCTGTCGGCGATCCGGGCGTTCGGCATCGAGACGATCGTGCGGTCCGGCGTGCGGAGGCGCGTCGAGCGCAGCCCGACGGCCTCGACCGTGCCGATCACGCCGCTGTCGGTGCGGATGAAGTCGCCCTCGCGCAGCGGCTGATCGATGCCGAGCGCGAACGCGGCGAACAGGTTCTCGACGGTCTGCTTCGCGCCGAACGCGAGCGCGATGCTGCCGACGCCGACGCCCGCGATGAGGCCCGCGATCGGCAGCCCGAGCGCGCCGAGGAAGCTGATCCCCGCGATCACGAGGAGCACGAACTTGAGCGTGCGGGCCGCGAGCGCGAGCAGGCCGCGCGAGGCCGGCCGCGACGCCGCCCACGGCGCGCGCGCGAGGTTCGCGATCGCGATGTCGATGAGCCGCGCGATGCACCACACGAGCGCGACGCCGAACGCGGCGAGGAGGATCCGCTTCACCGCGTGATCGGTGACCTCCGGCAGCTCGAGCGCCGGCAGGAGCAGGCGCGTGGCGATCACGACGCCGAGCAGGCGCAGCGGGCGCGCCAGCTGGACGAGCAGCTCGTCGTCCCACTTGGTGTCGGTGCGGGCGGCGAGCCGTGCGCCGACCCAGACGAGGATCCGCGCGACGAACCTGCCGGTGACGATCGCGATGAGGAGCGCGACGACGCTGCCGATCCACTGCCAGTACGCGAGGCCCCAGGGGCCCATTGGGAGCAACGGCTCCGGTATCCAGTCAGTCACGGCGCTCATCCTCCCACATTGGAGCGCCGTGGGTGTGCGGCAGGGCTCGGTCGCGCAAACATCGCGCCGGAGCGATGACATCTATATCGCCGTCCCACGCGAGCGACGCTAGGATTCGGCTCATGAAAGCTATCGCTTCCATGATGCTCGTCGCGCTCGCCTCCGTCTCGCTCGGGGGCTGCCTGATCCGGACCCACGGCCACTCGCACCACCACTCGCACGTGCAGCGGCGGGATTGCCCGCCAGCGTATCACTGGGATGGCCGCGGCTGCGTGCACAACGGGCGCGGCCACGTCAGGGACCACCGCAGGTAACGACCGCGCGCGCAGCGGTCCGCCTCGCTGACCCGGGCGGCGGCACGCGGGCACCGCGTCAGTGGCCGAGCTTGATCTGGCCCTTGGCCTCGCCCTTGATCCGCACGCTCGGCGCCTTGATCTTCACCTTCACGTCCGGCACGGCGGGCACCTTCACGCGCACGCCGCCGCGCACGCCGGCGCCGCCGCCGACGCCCGCGCCCGCGCCCCCGCCCCCGCCGACGCCCATGCCAGCGCCAGCGCCGGCCTTGACGCCGACGCCGGCCTTGACGCCCGCGCCGGCCCGGACGTCCGGCGCGCGGACACGCACCGCCGGCACGCCGACGCCGATCTTCCAGCTCGCGCGCGCCTTCGCGCCCGCCGCGAGGTCGGGCGCGCCGACGCGGATCTTCGCGCCCACCGGCACGCGCCACGCCGCGTGCAGCTGCGCCCGCGGCGCTGGCGGGCGGACCGCGATCCGCGTGACGAAGCGGCCGCTCGGCGGCGCGCCGACCAGGACCTTCGCCTTGAGCGACGGCGGCCGCACGTACCACGCGACCTTCGCGCGCGGCGGCGCGGCCACGACGCGCACCTTCGCGTTCCACGTCGGCGCCGGCGCCGCGATCCAGACCGGCCGCGGCGACGCCTTGTACTGCACGTCGGGCGCGACCCAGATCTTCGTCTTCACGCGGCCGCGCACGCGCACCGGCTCGACCTCCGGCGGGTCCACCTGCGCGTAGAACGCGGGCACCGCGACGCCGACGAGCGCGGCGTGCCGGCGGCCGCGCGGGTGGTGCACGTAGTACTGCACGCGCAGCGGCTCGAGGTACGCCGCGCTCGTCACCTCGAAGCGCTTCGGCCAGAGCACCGCGGCGTCGACGCGCGGCCCGATCGGCGCCCAGCGCGCCTCGACGACCGCCGGGTGGCGCACGTAGAGATCGTGCGCGAGCGCCGCGCGCGACGCGTACGCCCACGTCAGCGCCTCGGCGCGGCCGGCCACGCCGAACGAGGCATCGATCGAGGCCGAGCCCTCGGGCAGCTTCGTCTCGTACGCCTTCGGATCGTTCGCGTCGGCGCTCGCCGCCGCGTCCACCTCGAAGCTCGCCACCGCCTGCGCGGACGTGTCGAGATCCGCGTACGTCTCGGCGAGCGACCGATCGAGCTCGGCCATCGCCGCGCCGTGCGCGTCGACCGCCGCCGCGACCTCGACCTTGGCGTCCGTCTCGTCGCGCCAGACGCCCCAGTCGTCGGTCGGCCACGCGGCCGGCGCGCCGACGGTGCCCTTGGCCTCGAGCGTCACCGCCGAGCCCGCGTCCACGGCGACCGGCTCGGCGTCGACGGCGGCCAGGCCGACCACGTCGACCGCGCCCTGCTCCACGCCGACGCGCGCGTCGCCCGACGCCGAGACGCCGACGCCGTACACCGTCCCCTTCGTCACGATCACGCCGGCCGGCGTGTACACGCGGAACGGGCCCTCGCCCGGCGCGCGCGCCACGACCGTGAAGCGCGCGAGGCCGGAGAGGACCGCCGCGGCCGACGCCGGATCGGCGGTGCCGTCGCGGCTCGCGATCCCGACGGAGCTCACCTCGGCGAGCTCCACCGCGCTCTCGTCGGCGAGCGCGACCGTGGCGGTCGACTCCTCGCCGGTGCGGAGCGTGTCGCCCGGGTACAGCTTCTCGCCTTCCTTGACGGCCTTGTGCTCGGTCTCGCCGACGCGCCGCACCTCGACGGTGCCCTTCACCGCCCACACGACAGCGGCGGGGCCCTCGCTCGCGTCGCGCTGGATGCCGCCCGGCTCGACGCCCGCCGCGGTGGCGGCCGCGTCCTTGCCCGCGGCCGGATCGCCCTTGGCCTCCTGCGGCTTGTCGTCGGGCTTCGCCGGATCGGCCTTGCTCGCCGCGCTCCCGGCCGGCGCGCTCCCCGCCGTCGCCCCGCCCTTGCCCGCGTCCTCGCTCTTGCTGCACCCGCCTTGCACCAGCAAGGCGGAAGCAAACGCAATCATTGTGAGACGATGCATCGCACGAGCATGCAGCCCCCTGCCGGCCCGTGCAAGTGAGGCGCTTATGCGCCTGGCGCCGCCGCCTGCGACGCCGCCTGCAGCGCCTCCCACAGCGCCTCGACGTGCCGGCGCTCGGTCCGCTCGGCGCCGATCGAGACGCGGAGGATCTGCACGCCGCCGACGACCGTCGGCGTGAGGTACGCGCGGCCGCCGTCATTGATCCGCCGCGCGATGGCCAGGTTGTGCTCGTTCAGCGCCTCGGCAGAGAGCCCCGGCGGCGCGTGGCGGAGGCACACCGTCTGCAGCGCCACCGGCGCGATCAGCTCCCAGCCGTCGGCCGCCGCCTCGGCGACGCGCGCGCCGAGCCAGCGCGCGTTCTCGAGATCGCGGCGCAGGCGCGCGCGCAGAGCCTCGGCCCCCTCGTCGAGCAGGTGGAACCAAAGCTTGAGCGCGCGGAACCGGCGCCCGAGCTGGATGTGCCAGTCGCGGAAGTTCGCGACGTCGCCGTCCTGCTGCGTGCGCAGGTAGTGCGGGTTCGTGCCCATCACGCGGATCAGGTGCTGCGGATCCCGGCAGAAGTACGCCGTCAGATCGAACCCCGGGCCCATCCACTTGTGCGGGTTCAAGACGAGCGAGTCGGCGCGCTCGACGCCGTCCCACAGCGCGCGCATCTCGGGCACGACCATCGCGGTGCCGGCCATCGCCGCGTCGACGTGCAGCCACATCCCGCGCGCCGCCGCGAGGTCCGCGATCGCCGCGATCGGATCGAACGCCGTCGTCGCCGTGGTGCCCGCGGTGGCGATGACGGCGCACGGCACGAGCCCCGCGGCGGCGTCGCGCTCGATCGCCTCGCCGAGCGCGTCCGGCCGCAGCGCGAAGCGCGCGTCGGTCTCGATCAGGCGCACGTGCGCCCGGCCGAAGCCCGCGAGCGTCGCCGCCTTCTCGACGGAGCTGTGCGCCTGCGCCGATCCGTACACGACGAGCGGCGGCCGGCCGGCCTGCAGCCCCGGCCCCGCCTGCGCGAGCCCGCTCGCCTGCTCGCGCGCGCAGAGCAGCGCGCACAACGTCGCCGTGCTCGCGGTGTCGTGGATGACGCCGCTCCACGCGGTGCTGAGCCCGAGCAGCTGGCGCAGCCAGTCCATCATCACTTGCTCGACCTCGGTGGCCGCCGGCGACGTCTGCCAGCTCATGCCCTGCGCGCCGAGCCCAGCGCAGACGAGATCGCCGAGGATCGACGCGTAGCTCGTGTTCGACGGGAAGTACGCGAAGAACGCCGGGTGATTCCAGTGCGTGATCCCGGGGAGCACGTCGCGCTCGATCAGCGCGATGAGCTCGCCCGCCCCGCCGCCCTGCTCCGGCGGCTGCGCCGGCAGGCGCGCGCGGATCTCGCCTGGGCGGACGGCGCTCATCACGCGCCGCTCCTCGAGCGTCTCCCGGTACTGGGCGATCCAGTCGATCAGCGCGTGCCCGGCCTTGCGAAATTCATCCGCGTCCATGAGCACAAGGTCGCACGGCTCACGGCCGCGTGGATCCGCGCTGGCCCACGCCCACCGCCGCCGGGTAACATCCGCGGCCATGCGTGGCATCCGCGCCGCTGTCTTCGCGTGCCTCGGCGCGTGGTCTGCTTGCTCGTTCCGGAGCCCCAACAACGGCGGCGGTGACGACGGCGACGACAGCGGCAGCGCGTCGATAGACGCCCCCTCCATCGACGCGCCGGCCGCCGACGCGCCGCGGTGCGTGCTCGACGGGACCTACAAGCTCAACGCCGTGACCGGGCACCGCTACAAGGTCCTGACCGCGACCGTCAACTACGACACCGCGATCGATCTGTGCACGGCCGACGGCGCGCACCTGGCCGTCGTCAACGACGCGGCCGAGAACACCGCGCTGATGGGCATCCTCACCGCCGCGGGCGGCGGCGACGCCTGGCTCGGCTTCGACGACCTCACCGTCGAGGGCGTCTTCAAGTGGGTCACCGGCGCGACCGGCGCGAACCTCTTCATCGTCCCGGAGCCGAACAACACCAGCAACGAGGACTGCACGGCCTTCCGGATCGACGGGACGTGGCACGACCAGGGCTGCGAGGACGACAAGCGCCCGCTCTGCGAGTGCGATCCGATGTACCGCCCGCCGCCGACGCCCACCTGCCGCAGCCTGACGGCCAACTCGTTCGAGCGGAGCGGCCGTCGCGTGTTCCGCGGCCCGGCCGCCACGTGGGCCGACGCCAATGCGGCCTGCAAGGCCATGGGCGCGCACCTGGTGGTGATCGGCGACGTGGCCAAGAACGACGAGATGGCTCAGGTCCTCACCGGCGCGAACTGGATCGGCTACACCGACGCGGTGACCGAGGGCCAGTTCGCCTGGGTCAACGAGTCGCCCGCGACGTACAACCGCTGGCCCGGCGGCACGGTGCCAGCGAACGACGGCGAGGACTGCGCCGTTATCCAGGACGACGGCGCGTGGGCCGACGTCGACTGCGCCACGACGAACGCCTACGCCTGCGAGTGCGATCCGCTGCCGCCGTGACGGCGCGCGATCATCGGAATTGCCGAAGCCTGTCCGTCCAGTAACCGGGGCGGCGCTTGCAGTGAAACACCGCGAGCACGACGATCGTGTCGCTGCGATCTCGACGTCGAAACGCCGCACCAGCCGGCGACGGACGCCGAGCTCGGGCGGTGTATCCGCGACGGGTGCGCCCATCTCGGGAAACTCCAGCGTCAGCTCGATCACGCGCTCGACTTCGCTGACAAACGTATCGCCGAGTCCGGAGCGAGCACCCTCGTAATAGGAGAGCGCGTCCTCGTACTCCTCCAGTGCTTCGCGGAGAACCGGTAGCGCTTCACGCGTTCGAAGCTTCGCGCAGCCGCGCGGCGACCCGGCGACGCACCTCATCGGCGTCGATCAGCTCGGCGGAGCCATCGGCGACCGCACGCGCACGCCGCGTCAGCTCAGCCGCGCGAAGTGCTTGCACGTCCGGATCCTCGGGATCTTCGTCGAGGCTGTCGAGCAGACGCTTCGCGGCGTGCGCGCGATCCTCGACCGGCATCTTCAGCAGCTCGCGCAGGAGCTCTTCGGCTCGCGTCATGGCCCAGGCTAGCACGTGGTCGAATCATGCCTCCGGCCCGAGCTGGCCAAGCCAGCCCAAGCCAATGCGGCGCGAGTCGCCGCGCATCAGAAGCTTCAGACGTAGCCCGCCGCGGCGCGCTCCAACTTGAATTCGCCGAGAGTCGCGCTCGGCGAGACCTCCAACTTGAATTCGCCGAGGGTTGTGGGCAGCGGGCCAAGCGCACGGGAGAGAGCTGCTCGAGCGCTGATCTGAGCGGGCGGCAGCAGCGGCAGCGGCGGCAGCAGCGGCGGCAAGCAGGTCTGCGTGATCCCGGACTTCACAGTCCGCAACAGTCTGCGAAAGTCGCAGCAGTGACGCACGAGAGCCACACGGCGCGGGCGGCGCCTCACGGCTCGTCGCGGACTTGGCGCACGAGCGGTGGGAATTCCGCTTGCACTTGCCCGGACCCGATGCGCCTCGCCTCGTGGCTCCTCCGCCTCGGCCTCCTCGGTCTCCTCGGGTTCCTCCCGGGCTGCGATGATCTGAACTGCTTCGACAACGGCCCGCTCGAGGCGTCGTACAACGACGGCCGCGTCGACGCCGACGCCGCCAACCGCGCCGAGTACGATCGCGGCCGCGCGCTGGGCCTGTCGCTCACCCGCGCCGACGGCGAGCGCGAGGGCGCCCTCGACGGCTACGACGCCGGCTACCGCGACGGCTACGACGGCGCCTACGACACTGGCTTCCGCGACGGCGACAGCGACGGCTACGCCGCGGGCAGCTCCGATCCCGGCGCGTGCTCCGCCGGCACCTCCGACGGCGCCTCCGACGGCGACAGCGATGGCTACAGCGACGGCTACGACGACGGCGAGGACAGCACGTACTCGGAGGGCTACAGCGACGGCTTCGCGGCGGGCGCCGCCACGTGCGACGCCGCCGCCGCGCGGATGGCGTCCGGCGACTCGATCCGCGCGCGCGGCTCGGTGCTCGCCCAGACGCGCGCCCAGGGCGGCGCGGTCCCGGGCCCGGCCGCGCCCGCAGACGAGCAGGAGCCCGACGCCGATCCCGAGGATCTCCGCGCCTGCTACGGGCGCGGCTACGACGACACCGAGGATCTCACCGCGTACCCGCGCGGCCTCGCCGACGGCAAGCGCGACAACCCCGACTTCCAGGCCGGCTACCGCCCCGCGTACGCGCTCGCGTTCCCGCGCGGCGAGATCGACGGCAAGGCCGACGGCTACGACGAGGGCTACGACGAGGGCTTCGCCGGCGGCTACGGCGACGGCTACGCGATCACCTACGACGGCTGCTACGACGGCGCCTACGCGAGCGCGTACAGCGGCGCCTACGAGGACGGCTTCGACGCGGGCGCCGACGCGGGCTACGACGACGGCTACAGCGACGGCTACGACGACGGCGACGACTGCGAGTGACCGCGCCCCGCGCCGCGCTGCGCAGGGGCGACCGTCGTACGTGAGGAACGACGACGGCCCGCGCCGATGCTCAGGGTCGGCAGACCTGGCCCGGACCGTCGGCGATCGTCACGCAGCTCTGGCGCGCGGGGCACTTGCCGCCGTCGCCGCAGCGGATCTCGCACGACGTGAACTTGGGGCCGCGCGGACCCGCGAAGCCGAAGTACTCGACGCAGGTCAGGCCCGTCTGGCACTTGCCCGCCGGGCTGCACGGCTCGCCCTGCCCCGGCGCGCCGGGATCTGGACCGGACGCGTCCGGCCGTACACCCGCGTCGGCCGGGGCGGGCGCGGCGTCCACCGCACCGGCCGCGTCCGGTGGCACCGGCGCCGGGGCCGCGTCCGCGGTCGCTGGCGCTGTATCCGGCGGCACCGGCGCGGTGGATGCATCGGCCGCCGCCACTGCGCTGCCGCTCGTGGGTGCGGGCCGAGGCTCCTTGCGACAACCCGCGAGCAACGCGATCGCGATCGCCACGTACCGGAGCTGCATCATGGCGCGACTCTGGCAGCGAACGCGCGGCCGGCGCAACTTCGCGGCCCGCCGCACGCTCACGGCGCCGCCGCAGCAGCCTCGTCGACGCGCTCGCCGCCCGCGCCCGCGCCCGCGCCCGCGCCTGTGCCCGCGCCCGCCGCCTCATGCTCGAGCTGCGCGGCATGGGCCAGGTGCTCCGCCGTGATCGCCGCGTCCTCCTCGGCGGCCACGAACGCGGCGCGCAGCACCGCGCGCTGGATCTGGCCGCCGCTCATCACGTAGCGCCGCGCGAGCTCGTCGAGCCGCAGCTCCCCCGCCTTCGGCGCGCGCTCCGGCAGCATCGCGTGCCACAGCTGCTCGCGCTCCTCCACGCCGGGCATCGGGAACCGGACGTGCACGGTGAGCCGCCGCCGGACCGCGTCGTCGATCGCGCCGCCGTCGGTCGTGGTCAGGATGCAGACGCCCGTGAACCGCTCGAGGCGCTGGAGCAAGCAGCTCGTCTGCGGGGCCTCGCGCCGGCCGAGCAGCGCGCTGGCCTCCTCGAACAGGAGCAGCGCGTGGCCGGCCGCCGCCGCGTCGAGCAGCGCCGCCACGTGCGCCTCCGCCTCGCCGCTGTACCACGGCACGATCCGGCGCATGTCGACCCGGTACAGCGCGGCGCCCAGCTCGCGCGCGACCAGGCCAGCGCACGTCGACTTGCCCGTGCCCGGCGGCCCCGAGAACAGCGCCGCCACGCCGGGCCCGCGGCCCGGCTCCTCGGCGAAGCCCCAGTCCTCGAGGACGCGGCGCCGCGAGCGCACCCGCGCGACCAGCTCGACGATCGCCGCCGCCGCGCCCTCGGGCAGCACCAGGTCCGCCCACGTCCGCGTCACCTCGACGCGCTCCGCCAGGCCCGCGAGCCGACCATCGACCACCGCGCGCACGCCCGCCTCGACGTGCGCCGGGGCGAGCTCGGCCTCGCCGGCCATGTGCGTCGCGAGCGCGGCCGCCGTGCGGATCAGCGCCGGCGCGAGCGGGTACCGCGCGGCGAGCACCTCGGCGCCGCCCGGGTGCACGGCGGGCAGCGCGCGGTGCCACAGCCGCGCCCGCGCCGCGCCGCCGAGCGGCGGCAGATCGATCGCGATGTGCGGCCGGCGCCAGCGGTGCGCCGGCGGCCGCTCCGCCGTCGCCAGCACGAGGCCGTCGAGCTCCGCGTCGATCAGATCGAGCCGGTCCGGCGCGTCGTCCGACGCCGCGAGCGCGTCCAGGTGCAGGATCAGCGGCAGGAGCCCGAGCAGCCTGCCCTCGCGCGCCACGATCCGCAGCTGGCGCTCGGCCGCCGCGCGATCGGGCGCGAGCGCGCGCGCGTCCACCACCAGGACGCCGCGCCTGGCCGCGCGCGCCGCGGCGAGCCACAGCGAGCGCCGGCCCACGCCCGCGCCGCCGTGCAGGATCGCGAGCCCGCGCGCGCGCGTGAGGCAGCCCTGCGCGAGCTCCTTCGCCTCCGCGTCCGCCTCGAGATCGTCGAGGCTCCGCGCGCCGTAGACCACGCGGCGCAGGACGTCGAGCGTGACGTCCGCGAGCTCCTCCGTCGCGAGCGCGCGCAGCCGGTGCCGCGTCTCCGGGCACAGCTCGTGCGCGATCAGCACCCACAGCACC
>Ga0247790_10000347_pt1 | contig 16644 bp, 12 predicted proteins | sample UWRJS171409R4_FD_179913 | JGI IMG/M metagenome (GOLD analysis project Ga0247790, IMG submission 179913) | Soil microbial communities from Arlington Agricultural Research Station in Wisconsin, United States - UWRJ-S171-409R-4 | ecosystem: Environmental > Terrestrial > Soil > Agricultural land... | reverse complement strand
GCGCCGCCGGTCGCCGCGGGCCTTGACGGCGCCGGCGAGCTGGATCGCGCCGCCGAAGAGGAGCAGCTTCTCGGTGAGCGTGGTCTTGCCCGCGTCGGGGTGCGCGATGATCGCGAACGTGCGCCGCTTGGCGATCGGCGCTGGGAGCACGGCGTCGGACACGATGGCGCAATCTACGCAACCCCGGCGGGCGCGCGCAACGGTGCAGCGCGGCGCAGCGCGGCGTGGCGTCGCGTGCGAGATCCTCCGCGCTGCCTCCCGCCGCCCCGCCGCCCCGCCGCCGAGCCGGCTACTCGAGGCGCAGGCCGCAGTCGGAGCACGCGCCGGCGACGAGCGGCGCCGCGGTCCCGCAGGCGGGGCAGGGCGGCTCTTCGCTGGACATATCCAGCTCGACGGGCGGCAGATCCTCGCGCTCGAGGTGCGCGCGCCAGTCATTGTGGAACAGCTCGCCGAGGGCAGGCAGGCTTGCCTCCTGGACCAGGAGGTGCGGCTTCGTGCCTCAACCCTTGCCGACGCCCGGCGGGTACGCGACCAGCGCCGGGATGCCGGCGGCGAGGCACCGATCGCGCAGCGCCTTCATGTCGGCGATCGGTCCCTTCATCGCGGTGACGAGGTGCTGTCCCTCGAGCATGCGCTCCGCGAGCGCGACGGTCATCTCGGTCATGGCGTCACCCGGTTGCTTGGGGCAGGAGCTCTGATGAGTCGACCCGGGCGCTGCCCCGTAGCGCCCGTAGCGCCCGTAGCGATCTCCACCCGTCCGAGCGCTGGCGCCAGGGCCCGGATCCGGTCCGCGGGCCGGTGCCTCCGAGCATAGCCGCAAAGGCGGCGGCCGTCCCGCGGATTTCGCGGGCGCGCGCCTGCGCCTGTGGCAGCGTAGAGCCGATGCGGAGCCTCAAGTACGGTGTGCTCGCGGCCGCGCTGCTCGGCCTGATCGGCGTGTTCCTGCCGCTGTCGCGCGATCTGTCCTGGTGGGAGCGGCGCGAGGGGCCGGACGGAGCCGGCGTGTTCTTCGTGATCGGCGCGTTCGTCCTGGCCCTCGTCATGGGCGCGCTCAGCGTGGCGCAGGGGCTGCAACGCTGGATCGCGCTGGTCGCGCTGATCGGCTTTGCGTTCGTGGTCGCCAAGTTCCGGCTCGCGTTCATCGAGCTGTTCACGAGCCAGCCCGGCGGTCAGCTCATCGGCGTCGCCGCGGCGGCGGGCCTGGTCTGCGCGGCGCTGGCAGCGTGGCGGCCCGAGCCGGCGAAGGCCGGGCCGGGCTAGCTACTCGCAGGCGCGCGGCTGCATCTGCGCCGAGACGCAGGTGCCAGCGCCGGTGCGCAGCGCGCTCAGGCCGGCGAGCGGCGTGCCGCAGTACGGGGCCGGGATCTCGGCGTCGGGACCGAGCAGCTTGGCCTCGTTGTTGGCGCCGATGATCATCGCGTCCACCGGCGTCGAGATGCCGCCGACCAGCGAGGCGCCGCCGTCGAACACCGCGAAGCCCGCGGCCTGGATGGCGGAGTGCGGCAGGTCCGGCGAGAAGTTGACGAGCTGCGAGAAGATCGGCTCGCTGTTCTGGCCCGACTGGAGCGGACCGCCGATGACCACGCAGCCGCCCGCCGGGATCGAGCCCGTGAGATCCACGGAGACGAGGTCGTAGGAGCCGAGGCCCGCCTTCAGCTGATAGCCGGCGAGGTCGATGGACACGTGGCCCGTGTTGTGGAGCTTGACCCACTGGAGCTGGTCGTCGTCGCCGAGCGGGTCGCTCAGGACCTCGGCGATCTCGAGGCCGGCGACGCGGAGCGTGAGCTCCCGCGAGCCATCGGTGGTGCTCGCGCGGAGCGGGAACCGCGAGGTCGGCCGGACCGCGTACGCCTCGAACCGGGTCGAGGTCGAGCCCGCGGGGACGACCACCTGCACCGGCGCCGACAGCGCGGCCGTGTCCATCTCGAGCGCGACCATCTGGCCACCCTCGGGCGCGGCCTTGTCGAGCGTCACGGTGATCGTGATCGCCTCGCCGGGGACCGGCGCGGTGCGCGACGCCGCGAGGGACGCGACGACGGGGCCCTTCGCCGCGCCCGGATCCGTCTTGGCGGTGCTGGCGCACGACGCGCCGGCCGCGATCCAGTCGTGGACGAGCTGGAGCTCGTCATCCTCCAGCGCGCGGGCGCCGAACGGCATGAGCAGGTTCGTCTGGGTGCCGCAGTTGCCGGTCGGCTGCTCGTCGAGGCCCTGGCCGGTGAGCTTGTGGAAGAAGAAGCTGTCCTCCGGGCTGCCCGGGACGATGCGCGGGCGGTCCGGGAACAGGCAGGACGGCTGGTTGACCAGCGTGTCGCAGGCGCGCTCGGGGGAGAGGTCCAGGCTCGCGGCGACGGTGGGGTTGGCGTGGCAGGAGGAGAACGTGCAGCGCGGCGCGATCACCTGCTGCATGACCGCGTCGAACGTCGCCGGCTCGGCGGTGGTCTCCTCGGTCGAATCGCAAGCGGCGGCGGCGGTGATGAGCGCCGCGACGACGAAGAGCGACTTAGTAGAGCGCATTGAGGACCTCACAGGTACCCGGGGTCGGGATGGAAGACTTGCTCCACACGCCGTTGGTGACGCGCTTCAGCGAGCCGCCGGGCACAGAGCCGGGCCACACGGGCGCGAGCGTTCCATCGGGACCCTGGAGCAGCTGGTTCTGGCCGCCGTAGACGAGGACGTCGACCGGGCGGACCGCGTTGTTCATCGCAGACGGCGTGGTGGCGAAGAGGGCGATGCCGGCCGCCTGGTTCGTGCCGAGGGAGAGGTCCGGGCTGAAGTCCTGGGCGACGGCGAGGGTCGGGAGGTAGTTGGCGGGCGAGCTCTCCGAGCCACCGACCACGACGCAGCCGCGGGCCGGGATCGTCGTCGGCAGGGCGAGGCGCGTGGTGAGGAGGTCCTGCGAGCCGGCGCCGAGGGCGTAGCTCGAGAGGTCGATCGGCTGGTCGCTCGTGTTCGCGATCTCGACCCACTGCATCTGGTCGTTGCCGCCGGTCGCCGAGTTGTAGAAGACCTCCGAGAGGACCAGGCCCGAGACGCGGACCGGCGTGATGACCTTCGTGCCGGCCATCGTGGCGATGACCTCGACGTTCGACGGGCGGAGCGAGCGGGCGGTGAACGTCGCGTGGGTCTGGCCGGCCGGGATGGTGATCGACGTCGGGACCGAGATGGCCGTCGCGTCGGAGGACGAAAGCTCCACCACCGTGTCGGTCGCCTCGGGCGAGACGAGCTCGACCGCGAAGAGGAAGTCCTCACCGACGCTGATGACCGGCTTGGCGGGCGTCAGGGCCGCGAGCTTCGAGGGCTCGAGGAGGCACAGCGTCGAGATCTTCTCGGCGGGCGAGAAGTACGCCGTCATGTTGCAGTGCTCCTGGGTGTGCGTGTCCGAGCCCCAGGTCAGCTGCGTGTTGCCGTAGTTGAAGAAGGAGCACTCGTAGTTGAAGCCGGCGCCCTGCGGCACCTGGTGGGCCGGGGAGAAGAGCTTGAAGTCGAACGCGGGCTCATCCTTGGCGTAGTAGATCTCGGTGCCCGCGGTCTGGTCCGGCATCCGCTGCGTCACGCGGTAGTTGTTGCCGTGCGCGTGGAAGTGGCCCATCAGCGCGTGGAGCTTGGCGCCGTCCGGCATCTGGCAGAAGTGCTCGACGCGGGTGCGCTGGTTCGGGGCGATGTCGACGCGCTTGTTGACGCCGAACATCACGCCGAGGTGCTCCTCCGAGTACTCGGTCGTGTGGAACGAGATGTCGACCTTCGACGTGACGTTCTCGGTCGTCGTGTTGAGCCAGTGGACCTGGGCGAGCAGCTGCTGGTGCGGCTCGAGCGGGATGGTCACGCCCTCCGGGAGCTTCCAGTCCATCGACTGCGTCTGCGCGCCGGCCAGGAGCGACCACTTCTGCCAGTTGATGCCCTTGAAGCAGTCGTACACCGAGTCCGCCTCCGGGTCCGTCGAGCGGTAGAGGTGGACGTGGTGGCTCCCCTCGGGGAACTTGATCTGGAGGCGGTCGACCTCGACGTTCCGCGTGTTCGTGAGCTTGAACACGTGGCAGTCCTGGATCTCACCGGGCGCCTGCTCCCAGACGATCTGGTGCTCGACGTTCTCTTCAGAGAGCTCGACATCGATACCGCACGCTGCGGGGGCAACGGCGAGGAAGGCGAGTGTGGGGAGGAGGTCGCGCATCGGTGATTGATGTGTACATGGTCCCCTCTGTCGTTTCCCTACACAGACCCTCACAATTTTTAGTGAAAATTATGTACATTGAATTACAAAAACGGGCGGGTGAATGGATCGAAAATGATGAATTTCAGGCAGATATGAAGATACGCCATCCGGAGGTAGGATAATATAAAGAAATCGTATGGCTAAAAATTAGGCAGATATTACGAACGCCTAAATCTGTGGAGTAGATGACGAATTTTGGACCAGGCGACGCCACTGCCCACCCTTTCTCCTTCTTGGAGAGGTGCTACTCGACCATCTCACCGCTGTAAGAAAAAAGTCGTGATCGGCGAGATGAGCCCGCTCGTAGGGGGGGCGCTCGGAGGGGTGAGCGGTGCGTTTTTTCATCCTGGCCAATGTGTTCTTACGAGGCTGAGCAAGCCTCGTGTGGCTGCTTCAAGACGCCTTTTGCGCTGTTTTCTTGTTGGCGCACCCACGGAGCACAGCCGAAATGTTTGCAGCCCGACAATAAAAAGCGCGAGCCTTCATAGGGAGCCAAGAACCGACACCCGGTTGTTGCTCCGACATGCGCCGCCGCTCCATGAAGCCCGATCGCTGCTGTCAGATCGCGCCCGATCAGGGGATGGGTGCTCGCGCGAGCTCGCTCAGCGTGACGTGACGTCGATCTTCGGCGGAGATTCGAGCAGCGCGACGCGTTGCCTACATCGATACGTCAATGCGCTTCACGACTACATCGATAAGCTCATCGGGAGCTGCTTCTACATCGACAAGCTGATGCGGTTCCTACCTACATCGATCGTTGATCGCATGCGTTGCCTACATCGTTAGGCCAAGCCCACTTCGGGCCCTCGATCATCGATCGCCACGCGCCCTACATCGGCCCTACATCGAAAGGGCGCCGAGCCTGGAGCACCGCGGCAGCATCTCCGTCGCGGCCGCTCCGACGCGGCCAGCTCCGAAACGGCAGAAGGAGCGCCGCAGCGCTCCTTCCAGCTCGTCTTGGTCGTCTTCTTCTATAGAAGAGCGCGCGAAGCGCTCCTCATACAAGGAGAGGCCGCGAGCTCAGTCCTTGTAGCTGCCGTACGGCATGCCGTCCTTGTTGAGGTGCGGCGCCTCGCGGCCACGCTTCACATCCAGCTCCAGCGTCGTCACCTCGTCCGCCGTGATCTCGACCTCCATGCTCGTCGGCTTGGCGTTCGGAGCCCACGCCACGATCTTGTGCTTGCCCGCGGGCACGTTCGGCAGGCGGTAGAAGCCGTCGGCGCCGGCGCGCGTGTAGAGGTTGCTCGGCACGACCAGGATGTGGCCGACCATCTGCGGGTGCATGTTGCAGTAGACGCTCACGACGCCCGCCTTGCTCATCGTGACCGACTTCGACTCGCCCTGGCGGTAGCTGCCGAGGTCGAACGAGTTGTCCGGGGTCACCGAGAAGACGTTGTGGAAGACGGCGTCCTGGTTCGGGAACTCGACGCGCGTGCCCTTCTGAACGGCCATGACGCGCGGCACGAACTGCTTGCCCTCCTGCTTCATCGTCGCCGCGCCACCGCCCGCCGCGACGACGTCCGCCACGTAGACGTACGTGTCGCCACCGCCGCCCTTCACCTTGCCGACGAGCGTGCCCTTGCCGCTCTTCTTGTCGGGGGCGGGAGGCTTGACCTCAGGGGGCTTCTCGTTGGGCTTGGCGGTCGTGTTCTTGGGGTCCGGCTTCCCGACGGGCTTCTCGTTGGGCTTGGGACCCGTATCGATCTGGGCGTCGGTCTTGGTCCCGGCGGGCTTCGGGTCGTTCCTGGCGACCACGTCCGGCTGGGGCGGCGGCACCACCAAGGTCCCACCGCCACCTGCGTCCGGCATCAGCGCCACGAGCGACTGCAGGTACTGCTGCTGCATGCGGATGAGCTTCTCGATGACGCGCTGCTGGTCCGCGATCTTCTTCTCGAGTCGCTCGATGTCCGCCTGCGTGACCGGCTTCGGCTTGACGCCTCTGGGTTGTGACCACGCCGCGTGCGGGGCGGTGCCGATGAGGATCGCGGTGCCGAGGGCCAGCGCGACGATCCGGGAATACAGGGGGCTCGACATTTAGGATCTCCTCCTCGCTTCAGAATGCCATCACAGCCGACGTTGTCACGACATCGTCTGGGATGCTGGGAAGACCACCGTACTCGCCGTTGTGAGAGTACTCGGCTTTGATGATCGCGTTGGGGTTGAAAATGAGGCGTAACCCGGCCGTCGCGCGCCAGTTCTTGGTGATGTAGAGCCGCTCCATCCCCTGCTGCACCTGGGCGTCGCGGAACTCGGCGCGGCCGAGCAGGCCGATGATCGGGGTCACAAGGAAGTTGGCCTCGAGGTAGCCGCCGTTCTTGAGGTCGAGGCTGTACATCTGGCTCACCGCGTCACCGGGTGCCTTGGCCTTGAGCCACTGAGCCCGGACGCCGAAGCGGCTGGTCTCGAACTCGGCGTCGACGCCGGCCGTCCACATCTTGTCGGCGCCGTCCGGGGCGCCGTCCTGCGTGCCCCACTGGCCCGACGGGCCGGCCTCGAACGTGCCGCCGGCGATCTTCAGGCGCACCGCGACGCGGCCAGACACCGTCTTGAAGGCGTTGGTGTCGACCTCGCTGTGGAAGTGGAACTGCTCGGTCCCGAACGAGCCGTTCGTGACGGAGGCGGCCAGGATGAGGCGCTCGTTCAGGAACTTGCTGCGCGCCTTGAGGCCGACCGCGGGGCCGGTCGTGTACCGCGCGAGCAAGGTCGGCGTGATGCCGAACCGCTGCGGCGCCTTGCGCGTCTTGTACTCGATGCCGATCACCGAGTCGACCTTGCCGATGAAGACGGAGGTGTGCCCGTCCGCGAACGGCAGCCACTCGAGCTGGGCGACGTCGACGTCGAACGAGTCGCCCAGCCGGAAGTCGGTGCCCGTCCGCGGCGTGAAGTTGACGCTCGACGTGAACAGCGCCCGCTCGCCGAGGCCCGCGTTGATGCCGATGCTCAGCTCGTTGACGAGGAAGCTCGGGTTGTTCTCGGCGTTGACCGAGTCGAAGCGGTCGACGCCCGGCGCCTCGCCGAGGTCGGCCACGTCGCCGCGCGAGTTCACCATCGTCGCGAGCAGATCGCCCCAGAACACCCACGCGATCTGCGAGTGCATGGGGAACACCACGTGGCCGGCGTCGCGGCGAAAGCCGGAGCCGTCGCCGCCCGGCGACGTGGCGAAGAAGCCGAGATCGCCGTAGCCCGTGATCTTGACCGGGAACCGCGCGCGGCGGACCCGCTCGGCTGACTCGAGCCTCGCCTCGAGCTCGTCGATGCGGCTCTGCATAGCCTTCGCCTGTGCCACGGGGTCCGGCTCAGGCTCCTCGGCAGGCGCGTCCTCCGAGGATGTGTCCCCGGTGGACGCGTCCTCCTCGGGCGCGTTCTGTGCGGCCACGGGCGCGGACGCGGTCAACGCGAGCCCGAGCCCGAGCCATAGACTCTTGCGGCAATTCATTATCGTACCTCCGAACGCGCTAAGACGCGCGATTGCTGGAAAGACCGATCGCCAACGCGATCCCGAGCAAGACCAGGATCGGTGACAGCCAGAGCAGCCACTTCAAGATCGAGAACGTCGCGCTCGTCGGCGCGAGGGACTGGACCAGCACGAGTCGCGGCCGGGACTGGCCCATCTGCTCCAGCTCGATGACGTTCGCGACGTAGCTCGCGCCACCCAGGTCGAAGGGCGGTAGATCCGTCGTCTGCTGCTGCTGCTGCGCGAGCGTCGTCATCGCCTTCAGCTGGTCGTCCGAGACGGCCGTGAACTCGGACCCGATCGCGATCCCGAGGGCGACGCCGGTGGCGGTCCCGAGCGACTTGAGCAGCGCCTGGTCGAGCGTCTGGCCGACGACCAGGTACGCGATCACGTTGGACTCGAACTGGATGGCGGTGATGCTGAGGTCGAAGATCTTGTTGCCGATCACCCACGAGCCCTTCACCGCGTCCTTCGACTCCTTGGCCCGCTTCACCACGGCCGACGCCGACAGATCGAGCCCGCGCAGCTCGGGCGCGCCGGCCTCGGCGAACACGCGGCCCTCGGGCGTCAGCACGACGAGCATGCCCGCGCCGCGCAGCCGGCCCAGGTCGCGCAGGATGTCCGCGACCGTGGCCTCGTCGATGCCTTCGGTGTTGAGCGTGGACTTGAGCCGTGGATCCTCGACGAGGATCCGGCCCTGGCCGCGCATGTCCTCGAGGGCGCGCGCGCGGAGCAGGTCGAACACGCCCTTGGCGGCGTCGAGCTTGCCGCGGTTCTCGACCGCGATCGCGCCGTTCAGCTGCCGCTGCGCGACGAACGCGCCCAGCGCCGCGCCGGCGACCAGGAGGATGAGGAGGAGGATGACGAAGACGCTCGGCCGCGCGGGTCGCGTGCTCCCCATCGGCAGGAGCTGGTCCACGGCGGTCAATTTCGACTTGGAAGTAGTCACTTGCGAACCAATTGCCCTTCGCGGAGCTCCCAGACCTGGTGGCCGCCTCCGGTCTCCAGCATCTGCTGAACGATCATCTTGCCGTTCACGCTGATGCGGATCTGGTGGCGCCCGGACTTCATCGAGATCACCTCGCCTGCCTCATAGTCGTTCCCGCCAATGTTGATGGTCGCTCCGGAGGGCAGCCCGGCCAGCACGATCTGCCCCATCTGTCCCCCCGCGCGCGGGGTCTCCGAATCCGAGCCGAGGTCGAACACGTAGTCGGTCGACTCGCCCGACTTGAGCGTGAACCGCTGCTTCATCGCCTTGTAGCCCGGCAGCTCGACACCCACCTCGAACTCCTCGTCGGGCTTGATGCCCGTCAGGGTCGCCGGCGTCTTGAGGCCCGTCGGCTCGCCGCGCACGGAGATCGCCGCGTCGCTCGGCCGGCTGTCGATCTTGAGCGTGGCGAGCGCCGTGCCCTTGGCTACCGGGGTGGGCTTCGTCGGCTGCGGGTTACCCAAGAGGAGGTAGCCGAGCCCGGCGAGCGTGGCGACGAGCACCACCACGGCGATGCCGCCGACGGCCCGGCGGGCGCGCGTGACCGGCTCGATGTGCTGCCGGACCGTGAGCGACTTCGCGAGGTCGGAGCGGACCTCGGTCCGCAGCTTCATGACGAGCGAGACGTTCTTCGACAGCGCGCGGGTCGCCGCGATCGCCCGCTTGGCCTCGGCGCGGGTCGATCCGAACAGCGACTCGAGCGAGCCGGCGAGCGAGCGCGAGTCGAACTTCGGCTGCGTGGTCAGGAACTGATCGAGGGCGATCTGCATCTCCTCGCACGTCTCGTAGCGATCCGCCGGCGTGCGGGCGAGCGCCGTGGAGATGATCTTCTCGAGATCCTCGGGCACGTTCGGCCGGTGCCGGCGCGACTTCGGGATCGGATCGTTCATGATCGCGTAGAGCGTCGCGGCGTCGCTCTCGCGGGCGAACAGCCGGCAGCCCGTCACCAGCTCCCAGAGCACGACGCCGAGCGAGAAGATGTCCGAGCGGCGGTCGATGCCGCGCGCGAGGATCTGCTCGGGCGACATATACGCGAGCTTGCCCTTGATCGTGCCGGTCATCGTCTTGGAGCCGCTCGAGTTGAACTTCGCGACGCCGAAGTCGATGACCTTCACCTCGCCGGCATACGTGACGATGATGTTCGACGGGTTGATGTCGCGGTGGACGAGGCCGAGCGGCCGGCCGGCGGTGTCGGTCAGCTCGTGCGCGAAGTGGAGGCCGTTGCACAGCTGCGCCACGACCATCGCCGCCATGTTGAAGGCCATCGGCTGCTTCGAGATCGCGGCGCGGTTCATCATGCTGCCGAGATCCTCGCCCGCCAGGTACTCCATCACCGTGTAGTACTGGCCCTCGGTCTCGCCGAACTCGAACGTCTTGACGATGTTCGGGTGCTCGAGGCGCGCCGCGATCCGCGCCTCGTCGATGAACATCGCGATGAAGTCGTGCGAGGCGAGGTGCGGCAGCACCCGCTTCAGCGTGACGACCTTCAGGAAGCCCTGGAGCCCGGTCTGGATGGCGAGGAACACCTCGGCCATGCCGCCCACGCCGATCTCGCCGACGAGGACGTACTTCCCGAACTGCTCGCCGATGATCGGCTGGTGGTCCTCGGGCACATCCTCCGCCGCCTTCTCGAGCGCCGACAGCGAGATCTCGGGATCCGAGGGGTCCTCGGGAGCCGAGGGTTCAGTGGTCGCGAGTTCTTTCATAGATGGTTCACCGCCCCCTGGTCACGAGCTATGGCACGAATGCTGGCTCGACCATCACCACCGACGGGGGTGGGGGCCCTTCTCCGACAACCTTCAGCCGAAAGAAGTGATGGCAGTCGTTGCACGTTTGCGTGATCTTCTGCAGCACCTGCTCCATGCGCGGCCGATCCTTGCCGGCGAGCGCCTGGGCGAGCGAATCGCTGTCGCGCACGAGGCTGTCGACGTACGTCAGGAACACTTCGCGCGACTCCGCCGTCTGCACCGGCGGGGTCACCATCGCCTGGACCTTCGCGACCCCCGCCCGCAGCGTCATCACTGGCGCCGTGATCTCGGCGAAGTCGAGCTCGCCGTCCGGGTTTGACTCCGCGGAGTGGAAGACGAGGAACATCAGCGCGCTGAACGGCTGATTCACCTCGTTCTTCATGATCTCGTTCAGCTCGGGCGAGTGGAGCAGCCGCACCGGGCCTCCACCTCCACCGGGGCGCTCGCTCGCACCGCCGCCGCATCCGAGCAGCAGCGCGGGCGAAATGATGGTCGCGAGGGTGGCGCAGCAGTTCATCGTGTCATTCCGGCAGCGTCGGAGGCGCGACGAGGCCCTCCACCGGGAAGTCCTCCGACGCGAGCGGCGGGCCGTCGCTGAGCGAGCGCAGGAACTCGACGATGTCGTCCAGCTCCTCGTTGGTGAGCAGGAGCGGCGAGACCGCGGACTCCTTGGTGCCCGAGTACGCACCGGTACCGCCGCCGAAGTTGTAGTGGCTCACGACGTCCCACATGTTCGTATACACGCCATTGTGCATGTACGGGGCGGTCTTCTCCACATTCCGGAGGCTCGGCGTGCGGAACGCGCCGAGGTCGGTCGACTGCTCGACGAGGTTGGCCAGGTGGGCGTCGTCCTGCAGGTCGCTGTACGCGCCCGCGCGGTTGAACGCGTCGGCCTTCACGCGCGCGATGCCGTTGGTGCGGCCGACGTCGACGGTCGGGACGTTCTGGCCCTCCTGCGGGCAGCCGATGTTGTGGAACTTGTAGTCGGTGAACAGCGCGCCGCGGTGGCACTCGTCGCACGCGGCCTTGCCGACGAAGAGCTTCGCGCCGCGGACCGCCGCGGGCGACATCGCGGTCTCGTCACCGTCGAGCATCTTGTCGAACGGCGACTTCTCGAAGCTCGTGCTGACGAGCCGGCGCTCGTACGCCTCCATCGCCTTGCCGATGTTCGAGTAGATGCGGTTGACCTCCACCTTGTCCGCGGACGCCATGTTCTCGAACGCGGGCTGGCCCGGCTTGCCGGTGAGCGGGAAGCGCGTGGTGTCCGCGAGGTCCGGCATCGTCGTCACGAAGGCGGCCTCGTACTCGGCGCGGTACTTGTCGAAGACGAGGTGCGCGTACTGGAGGCGCGTGCCGTTGTGCTCGTTCGCGCCCTCCATCGGGCCGAGGGCGAGCGCCCAGAGCGAGTCCTTGCGGCCGTCCCAGAGCTGCCAGCCGCCGCTCGCGGTGTCCGAGTACGCCGTGTTGATGACGGTCGGCGCGTTGCGCAGGCCGTAGTTCACGCCGAGGCTCGTCGCCTGCGGGCGCGAGCGGCGGTCCGCGCCGCCGATCTCGATCTGGTGGCAGCTGTAGCAAGACACCTTGCCGACGGCGCCGGCGACGCCGAGGCTGCCGTTCGTGGTGCCGTCGTTCGCGGGGCCGAGCGCGCCAGAGAAGCGCGGATCGAAGAAGAACTTCTTGCCGAGGATCGCGGCCGCGGAGTCGTCGGCGTACTTGTTCGACGGATTCAGCGGCACTCGCTCCGGCAGCCTGAACTCGCTGAGGATGTCGCGCTCCTCTTGCGTGAAGGTTGTCTCGTCGGTACACGCCACGAGCGAACCGGCCACAACGAGACTCACACCTAGCACTGCGCCTTTGAACATCGAGTGTCCCTCCAGATCGAGCTACATCGACCGTTTTGCGGAATCATTATCCGCGTCGTCGACGACGACGCAAGCTCGTTGAGCGTGCGAACGCGTGAGGACCAAAACGCACGTTGTCGCCTGATCTGCGTGACGCGAGAACCCTCGAGCGAAAAAGCGTAACGCGGGCACCGTGAGGTGTGGGTTCATTGCGCATCCCTCGCGCCGAGTCATGCTCAGCGCGGAGGATCTTCCATAAGTAGCCGTTTGGCCAAGGGAGTTGGTCGGGCCGCGGGCAGCATTGGGGCTCACGTCTTCGCGCTTCGGTGAAGCCTCGGGTAGCGACTCGCAGGTGCCTCCGAGATCGTCTCAAGACCGCCTCAAGCGCCTGTCGAGCGCCTGTCGGGTGCCAGTCGAGCGCCTGTCGAGCGCCTGTCGAGCGCCTGTCGAGCGCCTGTCGAGCGCCTGTCGAGCGCCTGTCGAGCGCCCGTCGAGCGCCCGTCGAGCGGCGCTACTTGCGGAAGATCTTGTCGAAGGCGCGCCGCATCGAGCCCTTCTTCGGCGCGACGTAGCCCTCGTTGCCGTACGCGATGCGCGCCGACGGATCCTGGCCGTAGTGGAGATAGAGCGCGAGGAGGTCGTGCACCATCGCCGAGATGCCGGTGGTGCGCAGGTCGTACGAGAGGCAGTAGCTGTCCGGCTTGTTCCGGATCATCGCCTTCGCGATGATCATCATGATCGCCGGGTCGATCAGCTCGCCGTTTCCGTCGAGGTAGTGCTTGTAGCTGAAGAACCGGTCCTCGGGCGCGAGCTCGGGCGCGCCCTGGCCCTCGGCCTTCGGCGCGCGCATGTTCTGGATCGTCCGGTACTCGTGCTCGACGTACGCCGCGATCGAGTTGTTCTCGTCGCGCTTCTCGTACTCGACGAACTTGCGGAACGCGTCGAAGAGGTTCTTGGGGTTCGCGTACGCGCCGGAGATCAGGTAATAGAACACCGCGCCGAGCGAGTAGATGTCGGCGGGGCGGCCGACGCTCTTCACGACGCGGCCGCGCACGTTGGTCTCGCTCGCCTCGGCGAACGGCCGGTTCAGGAGGAGCTTCTTGCGCGCGCGGTCGGCGGCCGCGATCGAGTACATCTCGTTGCGGTTGAACAGCGAGAACGTGTCGTTCTCGTAGATGTCGATGTAGAAGTCCTCGAAGAACTCGACCTCGGGCGAGCCCTGCGTCGTGTTGACGAGCAGCTCGAACGTGTTCGTCTCCTGCTCGGGGCTCTGGAAGTAGAGCGTGCCGGGGACGGCCTGGAACCGCGTCATCGACACGTCGAGGTCCGCGTCGGCGACCTTGCCGACGTTGAAGTCGGCGAGCTTCACCTTCATCTGCGAGCCGCGCAGGTTCGGATCGGGCAGCTTGACGAGGATGTTGGCCGGCTTGATGTCGCGGTGGCAGGTGTCGCGGACGAGGTGCGCGAACTCGACGGCCGTGGCGACCGGCACGATGTACTCGAGGACGCGGAAGATGCGCTCGCGCAGCGGCACGGCGAGCAGATCGTCCCGGCGGCGCTTCTGGCGCGCGCCCTTCAGGCGCTCCTCGAGCGACATGTCGAGCAGCTCGAGGATCATGAAGTCGTTCTCGACGCGGTCGCGGACCGCGGGCGGGACGAAGCCGGCGCTGTCGCCCTCGCCGGAGCCGAGCAGCTCGACGATGTTCGGGTGACCCTGGACGCGCTCCAGGATCTCCTTCTCCATCTGGAACCGCATCTGGTCCTCGCCGGTCACGCCGCGCTGCAGGCACTTGAGCGCGACCGGGCGGCGCAGCGTGGTCTTCGACTCGACCCAGCGCTCCTCGCCGAGGTACGCCTTCGCGAAGCGGCCGGAGCCGAGCTCGATCGGGTTGCCGTTCTCGTCGACGACGAACGCGTAGACGCGCGAGCGCGAGACGTACGGCGTGGGCTGCGCGATCACGCCCGAGACGGCGGTCATCGGCGGGCCGTAGTCGGCGATCGCCTGCGTCATCGTGCCGGCGTTCGCGTACCCGTGGCCGCCGAACGAGGCGGGCTGCGGGGGCGGGCCGCCGACGTGCGAGAGCGACGGCGAGCCGCTCGCGTACTGGCCGGGCTGCATGTGTCCGGCGTGCGGACCGGGCGCCGACGAGGGCCGCGGCGTCCCCTGCGACTGCGGCATCTGGTTGATGCTGGTCGGATCGCCCTCGAACTCGGAGTATTCATCGAGGGGCGGCTGCATCGACGGGTGTTTGCCGCGAGGGCCGCTGGGAGAGTTCGGCGGGGGCGTGGGGGCCATGGGAGCGTGCTGCTCGAGCGACAGACGAAGGGCTGACGGAGACTAACGGCGGCGCGGCCGGGGGATCGCGCGACCGTGAGTGTAAACGAAGTATGCTTCGGATCCGGGACCAAAGTCGAACAAGATCGGGTCCGTGCAGTCGTCCGTGCTGACCGCGATGCGCTGGTTGCCGACCGGGAACACGAGCTGGTTGCCCTCCAGGCTGCCGGTCGCCACCCGAATATGGCCGATCTCCTGCGCGCGCGGCGTCACCAGCGCGAGATCGCTGGGTTGATCGAGCTGGACGGCCGGCGACGGGCGCCCGCCGAGGTGCGCGACGAAGCAGGTCATGCCTTTCACGTGGAGGATGCGGGCGCCGCCTTGCCCGTTGATGAAGGTGACGCGGACCTTCTGGGCCTGGCTGCCGACGAGATCGACGACGTTGTTGCTCACCAGCGCGAAGTACACGTGGCGGTCGCCGACGGCCTGCGGCCCCTCGGTGAGCGGCAGCCGGTGCACGGGGCCGCTCGCCGGCTGGGCGACCATCATCCAGGGGGGCCGGACGACCGGCGGGGCCCAGCTCTTGGGCGTTTGGGGCGCCGGGTGCGCGGCGGGAGTGGCGCTGACGGGCCCCGACGCGATCTCGGGCGTGGGCGCCCCGGGCGCCCCGGGCGCCCCGGCGGGCGGCGCATGCGCGGCGGCGGGCGGCGCATGCGCGGGCCGGACCGTCGGCGAGGATGAGGGCATGGGCGCGGCGGCGGGCGGGGCCATCGCCGCGGGCGCGGCCATCGCTGCGGGCGCGGCCGCTGTGGGCAGCCCCGACGGCGGCGTGACGGCCTGGACCGGGACGGTGGGCGTGCTCTGGAGGTAGCCGAACGGCGCGGGCGCGGCGCCGTCGGGCCCGAGGGTCGGCGCGCGCGGCGGCAGGCGCGCCTCGTCGACCTGCGACTCGAGCGAGGCGAGGAGCTCGGCGCCCAGCTCCTCGACGTTGGCGAGGCGCTTCTTCGGATCGAACGCGAGCGCGCGCGTGAGGAGCGCGACCACGCTGCGCGGCACGCGGGTGGGCGCGAGCGACTCGGCGATCAACGGGTCGGCCTGGCGCCGCTTCTTGTAGCCGGCGTAGACGTCCTCCTCGGCGAAGATCGCCTTGCCGGTCAGCATGTAGATCGCGACGACCGCGAGCGAATAGATGTCCGTCACGGCGCCCACCGGCTGGCCAGCGAGCTGCTCGGGCGCGGCCCAGCTGGGCGAGTACATCGCGAGCTTCTGCCCGGCGACGATCGCGGTGTCCTCGGCGCGCTTCGCCGGACCCTGCTCGTCCGCGCTCCACTTCGCGATGCCGAAGTCGGCGAGCTTGGGGAGGCGGTTGCCGCCGACGGTGCCGAACAGGATGTTCTGAGGCTTGATGTCGCGGTGCACGATGCCGAGGCCGTGCGCCTCGCCGAGCGCCGCGCACATCGCGGAGATGACGCGCGCCATCTCGGCGAGCGACTGCTTGCCCTGCTCGCGGACCACGTTCGAGAGCGTGCCGCCGTTCATGTACTCGCAGACCTGCAGCGGCAGGCCCTCCTCGTCCTTGCCGCCGAGGTGGCCGAAGTCGTAGATGCGCAGCGTGTTCGGGTGCGTGAGCCGCGACAGCGCGAACGCCTCCTGTACGAAGTGCTCGTAGCTCGTGCGGCCGACGCCGGACTTGCCGCCGAGCCCGGAGAACACCTTCACGCAGACGGGTCGCGACAGGCGCTCGTCGATGCCGCGGAACACGATGCTGTGGCCACCCGAGGCGATCTGCTCGACGACGCGATAGCGATCGAGCACCACGTCACCAGCCTTGAGATCGGGCGACGGGGAAGCCTTCGGCGCCTTCGGGGCCGTTCCCATGCGCCGCCCATGGTACCCGAATGGGTACCCGAAATGCGGGACCGGCGACGCCCGGGCCGCAAATTGGTCACATCGGCGTGAGCACCGAGGCGGTGCCGGCCCGCGCGACGTTGGCGGTGTTGAAGCCGAGCTTCATCGCGGCAGCGCCGGCCTGGTCCTCGATGCCGACGGTGGCGGCGCCGCCGGTCGGCGCGTGGCTCGGGCCCCACACGAGCTCGATCTTGCCGGTGGTGCCATCGAGGACCGCCTG
>Ga0247790_10000345_pt1 | contig 16858 bp, 11 predicted proteins | sample UWRJS171409R4_FD_179913 | JGI IMG/M metagenome (GOLD analysis project Ga0247790, IMG submission 179913) | Soil microbial communities from Arlington Agricultural Research Station in Wisconsin, United States - UWRJ-S171-409R-4 | ecosystem: Environmental > Terrestrial > Soil > Agricultural land... | reverse complement strand
ACGCGCGTGGTCATGGCTCAGGTCTGGCCGATTCCGCGGCTTTAAGGAAGGGTGAAGAAAGCAATGTCACTCTTGCCGCGATGACCGCCGCCAAGACACCCACCATGGACGGGTTTCGCGTCGCGCCCGACGTCAGTGCCGAAATCGCGCGCTGGCTTAGTCATCTCGGCGCCGAGCGCCGCATGTCCGCGAAAACACTGGATGCCTATCAGCGCGACGTGTCTCAGTTCCTGAGCTTTCTGACCGACCACTTGGGCTCAGCGCCGACGCTGAAGCAGCTCGCCAAGCTGACCCCAGCCGATATTCGCGCCTTCATGGCCGCGCGGCGTAACGAAGGTGCCGGCAATCGCTCGCTGATGCGGACGCTTGCGGGCTGCCGTTCTTTCGCGCGCTTTCTCGAGCGAAATGGCAAAGGAAAAGTTGCGGCACTTGCCGCAGTTCGCACTCCAAAACTGCCGAGGACGCTGCCAAAGCCGCTGGCTATTTCCGCTGCCACGAAAATTGCCGATACGGACTTGCGTGAAGGCGAAAAACGCGAGCCATGGATCATCGCGCGCGACGCAGCCGTGCTCGCGCTGCTTTATGGATGCGGCCTCCGGATCTCCGAGGCCCTTGGGTTGAAGCACAAGGACTTCACCGGCAAGGCCGATAGTCTCATCGTCACCGGCAAGGGCAACAAAACCCGGATGGTGCCGGTGCTTTCTCAGGTGACGAAGGCGATCTCCGACTACGTCGCGCTGTGCCCATACGAAAATCCTCCGAATGGGCCACTTTTTGTCGGGGCGCGCGGTAAACCACTATCACCGCGTATCGTGCAGTTGACGATGGAACGGCTACGCGGCGCGCTCGGGCTGGCCGACACCGCCACGCCGCACGCCTTGCGACATTCCTTCGCGACGCATCTGCTCGCGCGCGGGGGCGACCTGCGATCTATTCAGGAACTGCTCGGACACGCTTCATTGTCGACCACGCAGATCTATACGGGGGTCGATGCCGAGCGTTTACTCGAAGTTTATAACAACGCTCATCCACGCGCGTAACGCGCCCTCTTGCACTGCATCGATTTTACCAGCATCGTGCCCGTTGATTTTGGGAGGGGGCGATGAGTGCGCATGAAAATCTCGAGCATGCCGAGCACGCGGAGCACGCATCACGCTCCAACAAGAAGATCGCGCTACTGATTTCCGTGCTGGCGCTGTTTCTGGCGTTTTCCGAAACGCTGGGCAAAAGCGCACAGACCACGGCTATTGCCGACAACATCAAATCCTCTGACACGTGGAATTTCTTTCAGGCCAAGACCATCCGGCAGACCAGCCTGCGCATTGCTGCCGAGGCTATGGCGGTACAATTGCCCTCAATCACCCATGAGGAGAGCAAGGCTGCAATCACCAAGCAAATCGAGGCCTGGCGCAATACCGTGAACAGATACGAATCCGATCCGAAGGAGCAGGATGGCCGCAAGGAATTACGCGCCTTGGCCGAGAAATTAGAGCACGACCGCGACACCTGGCTCGCAAAATATCACCAATATGAATTCGCATCCGCCGCGTTTCAGATCGGGATTGTGCTTGCTTCAGCGGCTGTCATCACCGGGATTGTCGCACTAGCCTGGTTGGCGGCTCTCGCGGGCGGTTTTGGCCTTGTCTTCATGGCATTGGGTCTATTGGCGCCCCAGGCACTCCACCTGACCGGGCACTAAGCCGCGAGGCGTCGGCGTTGGTCCCCTATTTCCGCCAAGCGAATCTGTGCGTGCCTCGGTGCAATCACGAGACTCTGCGCGGGCAACTTGCTCGCAAATTCGGTCTGTTCATCAATTTCACCAACGACATCGGCGTTATTAACTGCCGACCGGTGAGACCAGATTGTTTTCAGCATTGTCGCAGTCGCGGAAAGCGCCGAGGTAGACACCGCGACTGCGTCACGACCGGCGGTAAACAGCTTGCGAATTAGCAGATCTCGCTCGAGAGACACCGGTAACTCAAACTCGATTCCGGCAACATTTCCTTCACGACGCGTCACGGTCCCGATCACGAACCCGACCTGAAGCAAGTGGAGGCGAACCCTAACCCCGAGCTCTGGCAAGAAAACTTCATCGGCGACAACAATTCCAACGCCAGAGAGTGATATGTCTTTCATTCGAGCTGCAACATGCGTGCCGGCTGGAGTGAAAAGGGAGACTGGCTCATCAAGCCGAAAGCGCTCCTCACTACGGCGAACCGGCGCTTGCAGCGAGAGCATACAGACGAAGAAAAGAACAATGATATTGAGTCCGGCAAGCGACGCGGCAATCGGCAGCAGTCCCGCAGGAACGATCGCGTATTCAGGGACCGTATTGATGACCAGCCCACTGATTGTGAATACCATCAGCGCCGCCGCGGGCCAAAAAATGACCAGTGCATAGTGCTGTGATCCGCTCCCCCGTCCCTTTGGTGTCACTTTGAAGATGTGGCCGAAAGGTCGAAAAAGCGACTGCACCACGTGCGGCAACAGCCTAAAACTTTGAAACGTGCCCAATACGTAAGCTGCCAACGGTGAAAAGTGTGCGGGCGCGAAGACCCAAACACCCGCCATGAGCGCGACGATAGTGGGGAAAAAATAATAGATCTCAGCCTCAGTCGTGACGTTTACAAATGGGAGGATGCCTGTCCAAAGAAACACCAGTGGCGCGATTAGCGCGAGTATTAGTGCGGGACTTTGCGACAGCCAGTGTGTCGGCAGGAACATAAGTCTTTGCGGGAAACTCAAACCGCGGCCAAAAGGGCCTGAGGCAAGGAAGAGGGTTTGAATCCCGCCGCGCGCCCAGCGCTGACGCTGAACAAAGAAGGCGTCGATGCTTTCGGGTGCAAGGCCATAAGCGAGCCGCTCGCAGAGGTAGCGCGTGACCCAGCCGCGCTGCAGCAGAATCAATGTCAACAGGATATCCTCCGTCAGTGACTCCGTTGGAAATCCGTCACCGACACTGCGCAAAGCCGCCCGCCGAATGACTGAATTCGAGCCGCAGCAGAACGCCGCGTCCCAACCGTCCCGGCTTGGCATGATGGATTCGAAAAAAAGGCTTTGGTCGTGTGGCAGCGCACGGCGCAGCGCAAGGTTGGCCTGCATCGGGTCGTTGTTATAAAACGCGTGCGGCACCTGAACGATTCCAACCTTCGGATCGTTGAAAAAGCCGAGCGTGCGCAGGAGGAAATTCCGTTGTGGAATAAAGTCAGCATCGAAGACGGCAACGAATTCTGCATTCGTCTTGGTAAGCGCGTGGTTGATATTGCCGGCCTTTGCATGCGCATTGTCCGGGCGGGTCAGATAGCCCACGCCCTTGGCCTCGCAAAAGTCTTTCAGCCAGGCGCGGCGACCGTCATCGAGGACCCAGAGACGGAAATTCGGATAGTCGAGGCAAAGCGCACCGGTGACAGTCTTCTCCAGCACCGAAAAGGGCTCGTTGTATGTCGGAATGAAGACATCGACCCACGGCAGTTGGTCGGATGCAATGGCACGTAGCCCTGCCTCGAGACAATCGGCCTCGGGGCGACGATCGGTGACCCGCAAAAACGTAAGGTACAGAATGGAAATATCGAGCAACGCCAGCAGCTCGATGGCGAAGCAAAACCAGATCCAGCCGACTTCGTACCAGGTACCCTGCGCAGGCCAAACCGTCTCGAGAAAACGCCAGCTCAAATAGCGGGCCAGCACAATGCCGACGAGCATGACTATGAGTGTGCGCGCCCAGGACTTTCTCAAGGGGAGCGTCGGCCCGAGGAGATAGATCGTTGCCAGAACGCACAACGTGGGTGCCATCAGCTCCCACGCCGATAGTGATTCAATCCACACGTTACTTGCTCGCAGCGACGGCGGCGGCCGAGCGTGTGCCGAATAGATACTGCGCGATGGACGCGAAGCTGATTCCATGGCGGGGGAACCGTACTTCCGCCAGGCGGCCGATGTCACAGAAGTTGCCATTTCGGTCTTCCGACCACGCCTCGGCCGGTATTTCAACGTCCACGCTGATGGAGCCGCTGGTCGATTTCACGACTGTCGCGGCTAGAAGCCTATCGTCTACCCGGGCGGCGGATCCGCGCTCTTGCCGAACAAAGCCCTCGATCCAAGCATCACTGCCGACCAATCGGATGGAAGCGCGATCGCCTGCTTTGACCTTTTCAAAGACACGTTCTGGCAGCTCGACAGCAACAAACCGATGGCTGCAATCGGCCAAATCCAGCACAAACTGACCTTCCACGACCGTCGACCCCGGACTGGCACCCGTAGTCCAAACAACGTTACCTGCGGGCAATGACAGCTTGAAATGATTGCTGCGCGCGAGCCGCTCTGATTCCTCGGGCATCGCCGCTGCAAGCTGATGCGCCTTGGATGTTTCGTTAAGAAGCTCGGTTTCCAGCTCCTGACGCCGCAACATTAGTCGGTCACGTTGCTGCTGCGAATAGGGTACATCGTTGGCACCATCGCGCAGGAAAATTCCGCGCTGAGCTGCCTCTAGTTCCACCTTGAGCCGCCTTACGCGAGCTTGCGCGACCTCGCACCGCGTATTCGTGGCTTCCTGGAGCGCCAGGGCCTCGGCCGACCGGATCTGCGAAGCAGTTCCGAGTTTGGTGAGCTGCTCCATGCGGCTACCAATGTCCCGCCGCTGATGCGCCTCCGCCATACAGCCGGCGTTTTCAGCGCTCGCTTCCTCGATTTCGCCGCTAATGCGATTGACGACGCCCGCCTTATAACCTTCAGCGCGGCCGCCAAGTTCGTGATCGGAGCTCTTGATTTCCTCGAGCTGGGCGCGCGTCAACGCGGCGCGTTTTTCGGCGACAGCATACTGCTGTCTCAGATCGAACAGGTGACGCTGATCGGGCGCGAGAGCCTCGACAAGGGTTACAGTTCGCGCCCGGACGATGTATTCGCCGCGTCGCGGAAGATCCGATGTCAATCGGCCAGCGAAAGGAGACGTAACCCGCGTAAGCTCGGCGTTCACAAAGGCGGAGGAACCAATGCGTGAGCCAACGTACGGGCTGAACGCCCAGGCGCTGACTGCGAGCAAGACGGTTGCAAGCGACAGACGGACAGCGCGATTGCGAACCGTTCTTTCGATAAATGCGGCGACGCGCATTGCAAGTTCCCCAACAGATGGAGTCTTGCTTACTTGAGATTGTTTGAAAGGTTGCACCTTGATCAGGGTCAACCTGCGCTATTCGCAGACTAGCCTTAACCATCCGTATACATAACCCAGGCCGTACTTTTTACGGCGTCGAGGCGCCCGACCCCGTTGCCCTAGGACCTTACACGCCCACCGTCGACATTCAGGGTTTGCCCAGTGATAAACGCCGCGTCGTCGCTGGTCAGGAACGACAGGGCGCCGACGAGGTCATCCGGAACTTCCACCCGTTTTATTGCCTGCATCTGCGCGACGGCGGTAAATTCGTCATCCATTGTCTTGAAACCGGGACGCGGCGCGCGGACCAATGTGCCCGGCGAGCGTGTCAGTCCCGGAGCGATCGCATTCACGGTAATTCCGTCCGGCGCGAGATCGGATGCGAGCGCGCGCGTGAAGCCGACGATGCCGCCTTTGCTCGCGACGTAGTGCGCGAACCCGGTCACCACCGAGCCGAGCGTGCTCGAGGCCATATTGACGACGCGCCCCCATTTGCGCGCACGCATGCCGGGGACGAATGCAGCGGTCACCAGAAACGTACCGTCGAGATTGATCGAGAGCACGGTGCGCCAGTCCGCGAACGTCATTTCTGGAAAATTCTTCTGCGGGAAGATGCCGGCGCAATTGACCACAATATCGACATTGCTGAATTTCTTGCCGACCTCCTTGGCCATGGCCGCGACGGACGCTTCCGAAGCGACATCGCATTTGACGGCAATGGCCTGACGCCCGGCGGCCTCGACCATTTTCACGGTGGCGCTGCTGTCGCCGAGGTCGGCGATGGCGACGTGCACGCCGTCTTCGGCCAGCCGCTTCGCAAAGGCCTGACCGATGCCACCAGCCGCGCCAGTGATGACCGCAACTTTATCCTTATGGCCTTTGGCCATTGAACACCCCCGGTTTTTCCTTGGTGTCGCCGAAGCTACATATGAATCGTGCGCTTCGCCACTGCCATCGCCGCTTCCTTGACGGCCTCCGACAATGTCGGATGTGCGTGGCAGGTGCGCGCAATATCTTCAGCTGATGCGCCAAATTCCATTGCGATGGCAGCTTCGGCAATCATGTTGCCGGCGTCGGCGCAGATGAGCTGCACGCCAAGCACGCGATCGGTCTTCGCATCGGCAAGGATTTTCACGAAACCGTCAGTGGTCAGGTTTACCTTGGCGCGCCCATTGGCGGTGAACGGAAACTTGCCAGCGTTGTAGGCAACGCCTGCAGCCTTCAATTCCTCCTCGCCTTTCCCGACCGTTGCTATTTCCGGGAAAGTGTAGACCACGTTCGGAATGGCGTCGTAGTTCACGTGGCCGGCCTGCCCGACCAGAATTTCCGCAACCGCAACACCTTCGTCCTCGGCCTTGTGCGCCAGCATCGGACCCGCAATGACGTCTCCGATTGCCCAGATGCCGGGGACACTCGTCGCATAATAATGATCGACGGCCACGCGTCCGCGCTCGTCAAGCTTCACCCCGAGCTCATTGAGGCCGAGGCCCTCCGTGTACGGCACGCGCCCGATTGCGACCAGAACGGTGTCGGCCTCGATCGTTTCCGCGGCCCCGCCTTTCGCAGGCTCGACCGTCGCCTTCAACCGCTTACCAGATGAGTCGACCGCGGTTACCTTCGATGACAATTTGAACGTCATTCCCTGCTTTTCGAGCAAACGCTGCGCCTGACGACGGACTTCACCGTCCATGCCGGGCAGGATCCCGTCAAGGAATTCCACGACGGTTACCTGCGCGCCAAGCCGCCGCCAGACCGAGCCCAGCTCGAGTCCGATCACTCCGGCACCGATCACAAGCAGATGCTTCGGAACCTCCGGCAGCGACAACGCGCCGGTCGATGACACAATGCGTTTTTCGTCGATCTCGATGCCCTTCAGGCGCGCGACATCGGAGCCCGTGGCGATGACGATGGATTTTGTTTCCAGCGTCTGCATCTTGTTGTCGGCGCCTTTGACTTCGACCGTCCCTGGGGCGGTGATGCGCCCAGCGCCGCGAATGGTATCGACCTTGTTCTTCTTCAGCAGGAAGTCGACGCCCTTCACGTTGCCGTCGACGCCCTGATCCTTGAAAGCCATCATGGCCTTGAGATCGAGTTTCGGCGGGGAAACGCCGATCCCCATTTTGCCGAAGGTGTGGCCGGCTTCCTCAAAAAGCTCCGACGCGTGCAGAAGCGCTTTCGAGGGAATGCAGCCGATATTGAGGCAGGTTCCGCCGAATGTGGCGCGTTTCTCCACGACTGCGGTTTTCAACCCAAGCTGCGCCGCACGAATCGCGCAGACATAACCGCCGGGGCCGGTGCCGATAACAATGAGATCGTAGGCCATAACCTTACAAATCCAGCACGACCCGCGCGGGATCTTCCAGCCCTTCCTTCACGCGCACGAGAAAAGTGACGGCCTCGCGGCCATCGACGATGCGGTGATCGTAGGACAACGCAAGATACATCATCGGCCGCGCCTCGATCTTTCCTGCAATGACCACCGGACGTTCCTGGATCTTGTGCATGCCGAGAATGCCGGATTGCGGCGCGTTGAGGATCGGTGTCGACATCAGCGAGCCATACACACCGCCATTGGTGATGGTGAACGTGCCGCCCTGCATCTCCTCGATTTTGAGGCTTCCGTCGCGTGCGCGGCGGCCGAAATTGGCGATAGTCTTCTCGATCTCTGCGAGGGACATTGTTTGGGCGTCACGCACAACCGGCACCACCAGGCCCTTGTCGGTACCGACAGCAATTCCGATGTGGTAGTAATTTTTGTAGATGATGTCGGTGCCGTCGATCTCGGCATTGACGGCGGGAATCTCCTTGAGCGCCTGAATGCAGGCACGCACGAAGAAGCCCATGAAGCCGAGCTTCACTCCATGTTTTTTCTCGAACAGATCCTTGTACTGATTGCGCAGATGCATCACCGCGCTCATGTCGACCTCATTGAAGGTCGTGAGCATGGCGGCTGTATTCTGCGCATCCTTCAGGCGGCGTGCAATCGTTTGGCGCAACCGCGTCATATGCACGCGTTCTTCACGGGCGGCATCGTCGGTAGGTGACGGCGCCCGCATCTGCACCGGCGCGGAGACCGGCGTCGGCTGCGCTGCGGCGCGCTCGATCGCGCCCAGCATGTCGCCTTTAGTGACCTGCCCGTGCAGACCGGTGCCGCTGACTTTCGATGGGTCGATGCCGCTTTCGGCCGCCATCTTTCGTACCGAAGGCGGCACCGGCATTTCAGATGACCTTTGTGGAGCCGCAGGCGCCTGCTTCGAGGTTTCTGCAGGTTTTGCTGCCGGCGCAGGAGCTTTGGGCGCAGCGCCGGCACCTTCCTTGATCTGGCCAAGCAGCGCGCCGACGGCGACCGTATCGCCGTTCTTCACGGCAACTTCCGACAATACGCCCGCCGCCGGCGCGGGCACTTCGAGCGTCACCTTGTCGGTCTCAAGCTCGACCAGCGGCTCATCAACCGCCACCGCATCGCCCGGCTGTTTGAACCATTTTCCGACGGTGGCTTCCGTCACGGATTCGCCGAGGGTCGGCACGCGGATGTCAGCCATGTCTTGCCTTACCTCTCATTCGTCATGCCCGGCCATGACAGCCAGTTAGTCTATCCCAGCGCCTCATCGAGGAACTGCTTGAGCTGCGCCAGATGCTTCGACATCTGCCCGACTGCGGTCGATGCCGATGCGGGACGGCCTGCGTAGCGCATGGTGCGGTGCTTGGCGCCGATTTGATTGAGAATCCATTGCAGGAAAACGTCGATGAAGAACCAGGCGCCCATATTGCGCGGCTCTTCCTGGCACCAGACCATTTCCGCCTGTTTGAAGCGGGAAAGCTCCGCGACCAGCGCCTTTGTCGGAAACGGATAAAGCTGCTCGAGCCGCAGAATATAAATGTCATCGATGCCGCGTTTCTCACGCTCCTCGTAAAGATCGTAATAGACCTTACCCGAGCACATGATGACGCGCCGGATCTTGTCGTCGCCAACGAGCTTGATCTTCTCGTTCGGCAGCAATTGTGCGTCGTCCCACAGAAGCCGGTGGAACGAAGTGCCATTTGTCAGTTCGTCGAGGCGAGACACCGCACGCTTGTGGCGCAGCAACGACTTTGGCGTCATCAGGATCAGCGGCTTGCGGATTTCGCGTTTGAGCTGCCGGCGCAGGATGTGGAAGTAGTTGGCCGGCGTAGTGCAGTTGGCGACCTGCATGTTGTCTTCCGCGCACATCTGCAGAAAGCGCTCGAGCCGCGCTGACGAATGCTCCGGTCCCTGCCCCTCGTAGCCGTGCGGCAACAGGCAAACGAGGCCCGACATGCGCAGCCATTTGCGCTCACCCGACGAGACAAATTGGTCGAAAACGACCTGCGCGCCGTTGGCAAAGTCGCCGAATTGCGCTTCCCACAAGGTCAAGGCACTCGGCTCTGCGGTGGAATAGCCATATTCGAAGCCGAGCACGGCTTCTTCCGAGAGGCTCGAATTGAGCACCTCGAAGCGCGCCTGTGGATCACCGAGATGGTTGAACGGCGTGTGGCGCTCTTCGGTGTTCTGGTCGAACAGCACCGAGTGGCGCTGCGAAAAAGTGCCGCGTTCGCTGTCCTGCCCGGACAACCGCACGGGATGGCCTTCCTTGAGCAGCGAGCACAAGGCGAGCGCTTCGCCTGTCGCCCAGTCAATTCCTTCGCCGCTTTCAATCGCCTTGGCGCGATGCTCGAGGAACCGCTGGATTGTCCTGTGAACGGCGAACCCTTCTGGAACCGTGGTGATCTTTTTGCCGATCTCGCGCAGCAGACCAGCATCAACGCCGGTATTGCCGCGCCGCGGATCGTCGGCATCGCGCGCTGCTTTCATTCCGGACCAGCGTCCGTCGAGCCAGTCGGCCTTGTTCGGCTTGTAGCCCTGACCGGCCTCGAATTCGGCGTCGAGCCGCGTGCGCCAGTCGGCCTTCATCTTCTCGACTTCGCCTTCGGTGACAACGCCTTCACCGACGAGTTTCTTGCCGTAGATCTCCAGCGTCGTCGGATGCGCGCGGATCTTCTTGTACATCAGCGGCTGGGTGAACGACGGCTCGTCACCCTCGTTGTGGCCGAAGCGCCGGTAGCAGAACATGTCGATGACGACCGGCCGCTGGAATTTCTGCCGGTATTCGGTCGCAACTTTCGCGGCGAACACCACCGCTTCCGGGTCATCGCCGTTCACATGGAAGATCAGCGCCTCGATCATTTTGGCAACGTCAGACGGATAAGGCGACGAGCGCGAGTAGCGCGGATAGGTCGTGAATCCGATCTGGTTATTGACGATGAAATGCAGCGAGCCGCCGGTGCGGTAGCCCTTCAAGTCGGACAGGCCAAAGCACTCCGCTACCACGCCCTGGCCGGCGAACGCGGCGTCGCCGTGGATGAGCAGCGGCATCACCATCGTGCGCTCGTCCGGTTTGGCGCCGTGCTGGTCCTGCTTGGCACGCACTTTTCCGAGCGTCACCGGATCGACAATTTCCAGATGCGACGGATTTGCCGTGAGCGACAGATGCACCTTGTTGTTGTCGAACTCACGGTCCGACGACGCGCCGAGGTGATATTTCACGTCGCCGGAGCCTTCGATCTCGTCGGGGGTCGCCGAGCCGCCCTTGAATTCATGGAACAGCGCGCGGTGCGGCTTGCCCATCACCTGCGTCAGCACATTGAGACGCCCGCGGTGCGGCATGCCGATGCAGATTTCCTTCACGCCGAGATTGCCGCCGCGCTTGATGATCTGCTCGAGCGCCGGGATCAGCGCCTCGGCACCATCGAGGCCGAAGCGCTTGGTGCCGGTATATTTGACGTCGAGGAATTTCTCGAAGCCTTCCGCCTCTACCAGCTTGTTGAGGATCGCGCGCTTTCCTTCGCGCGTGAAGGTGATCTCCTTGTCACGGCCCTCGATCCGTTCCTGGATCCAGCTTTTCTGCGCGGCATTCTCGATGTGCATGAACTCGACGCCGAGCGTCTGGCAGTAGGTCCGGCGGAGGATGCCGACGATTTCGCGCATCGAGGCAAACTCGAGGCCGAGCACCTTGTCCAAATAGATCTTCCGCTCCAAATCGGCTTCGGCGAAGCCGTAGGAGCGCGGATCCAGTTCTTCCTCGTTCTTTTCAGGCTCGAGCCCCAGCGGATCGAGCTTGGCGTGGAAGTGGCCGCGGATCCGGTAGGCACGGATCAGCATCAGTGCGTGAATCGAATCGCGTGTCGCCTGCAAGACGTCGGCAGGCGTGAGTTCGACACCTTTTGCCTGCGCCGTTGCCGAGATCTTCTCGCTGATCTTCTTTTCGGTTTCGGCCCATTGACCGACGAGCGCCGCGACCAGATCGCCATCGGCACGCACGGGCCAGTTCGGCTTCTTCCAGGAGGCGCCGCGAGCGCTTTTTACAACGTCGGCCTTCTCATCCTTCAGGCTCTGGAAAAAAGCCCGCCATTCAGCATCGACCGCAGCCGGATTGGCTTCGTATTTGGCGTAAAGGTCTTCAATGTAGGCGGCATTGCCGCCGTAGAGGAAAGACGTATTGGCAAAGATGGCGTTGGCGTCCTGGCGGGACATGGTTTGATCCTTGCGCGGCCTGAAAAATGCGCGCCTCGCCGCGACCGAATGCCGGCCGCAACGTCGATGTGGCTGTTGTAACTCTATTTATGACGTCTGTAAGTCTACAAAAGACCTAACACTGAATCAGGATTTCAGAACTTCCACCAGCGTCTTGCCGATCCGGGCTGGGGACGGTGATACCTTGATTCCCGCCGATTCCATCGCCGCAATTTTGGACTCGGCATCGCCCTTGCCGCCCGAGATGATCGCGCCGGCGTGGCCCATGCGGCGGCCGGGAGGCGCGGTGCGCCCGGCAATGAAGCCAACCGTGGGTTTCTTGCGGCCCCGTTTCGCCTCGTCTTTCAGGAACTGAGCCGCGTCTTCCTCCGCCGAGCCGCCGATTTCACCGATCATCACGATCGACTCGGTTTTCGGGTCTGCAAGAAACAGCTCAAGTACCGCAATGAATTCGGTTCCCTTCACGGGATCGCCGCCAATGCCGACCGCCGTGGTCTGGCCGAGACCCTCGCGGCTGGTCTGAAAAACGGCCTCATAAGTGAGGGTACCGGAGCGCGAGACGATGCCGACCTTGCCCGGCTTGAAGATGTTGCCCGGCATGATGCCGATCTTGCATTCGCCCGCCGTCATCACGCCCGGGCAGTTGGGGCCGATCAGGCGCGACTTCGAGCCGGTGAGAGAGCGCTTCACCTTGACCATGTCCATCACCGGGATGCCCTCGGTGATGCAGACAATCAGCGAAATTTCGGCCTGGATCGCCTCGCAGATCGCATCGCCGGCGCCGGCCGGCGGCACATAGATGACGCTCGCGTCGCAGCCGGTTTTTTGCTTGGCCTCGGCAACGGTGTCAAAGACCGGCAGTTCGAGATGGGTCGAGCCCCCTTTACCCGGCGATGTGCCGCCGACCATCCTGGTGCCATAGGCAATCGCCGCCTGCGAATGGAAGGTGCCGTTCTTGCCGGTGAAGCCCTGGCAGATGACCTTGGTGCTCTTGTCGATGAGGATGGACATTACGCGACGCCCTTCACGGCTTTGACGATCTTCTGCGCGGCATCGTCGAGGTCGTCGCCCGAGGTCACGTTGAGCCCGGACTCCTTGATGATCTTCTTGCCGAGATCGACATTGGTGCCTTCGAGCCGCACAACCAGCGGCACCTTCAAGCCGACTTCTTTCACCGCGGCGACGACGCCTTCGGCGATCACGTCGCACTTCATGATGCCACCGAAAATGTTGACCAGGATGCCCTTAACGTTCGGATCGGAGGTGATGATCTTGAACGCCGCCGTCACTTTTTCTTTGGTTGCGCTGCCGCCGACGTCAAGGAAGTTCGCGGGCGCCATGCCGTAGAGCTTGATGATGTCCATGGTCGCCATTGCAAGTCCTGCGCCGTTGACCATGCAGCCGATCGAGCCGTCCAACGCAATGTAGTTGAGATCGTATTTCGAGGCTTCGATCTCCTTCTCGTCTTCCTCGGTCAGGTCGCGCAGCGCGACGATGTCGGCGTGGCGATAGAGCGCGTTGCCGTCAAAACCAACCTTGGCATCCAGACAGACGATTTTGTTGTCCTTGGTCACCACCAGCGGATTGATTTCGAGCAAGCTCATGTCCTTGCTCGTGAAGGCGGCATACAGCTTGGGCAGGATCGCTTCGATCTGCTTGGCGAGATCGCCGCTGAGTTTCAGCGCCTGTGCGACGCGGCGGCCATGATGCGGCATGATGCCGGTGGCCGGGTCGACCGAAAAAGTGAGGATCTTTTCGGGCGTCTTGTGGGCGACTTCCTCGATGTCCATGCCGCCTTCGGTCGAGACCACGAAGGCCACGCGCGAGGTCTCTCGGTCGATTAGCGCCGAGAGATAGAACTCCCGGTCGATGGCAGAGCCTTCCTCGATGTACAGCCTGTTGACCTTCTTGCCGTGCGGACCTGTCTGGTGCGTGATGAGCGTCGACCCCAGGATGCGCGTGGATTCCTTTTTCACGTCGTCGATCGATTTGACGACTTTAACGCCGCCAGCCTTGCCGCGGCCGCCGGCGTGAATTTGCGCCTTCACGACCCACACAGGACCGCCCAGCTCCTTGGCGCCGTTGACGGCCTCGTCCACACTGAATGCCGGAACGCCGCGCGGCACCGGAACGCCGAATTCGCGCAATACCGCCTTTGCCTGGTATTCGTGGATATTCATGCCACCCGCCGCTTTTCTTAGCTGTCGAGATTGGGCGCGATCTTCTTGCAGGCCTCGACCAGGCCCTGCACTGCCGCTGCCGATTTTTCGAACATCGCGCGCTCGCCGCTATTGAGCTCGATTTCGACGATGCGCTCAACGCCCTTGGCGCCGATCACGACCGGCACGCCGACATAGAGATCCTTGATTCCATATTCGCCATTGAGCCAGGCGGCGCAGGGCAGCACACGTTTCTTGTCGAGCAGATAGCTCTCCGCCATCGCGATCGCGGACGCTGCCGGTGCATAAAAAGCTGAACCGGTCTTGAGCAGATTGACGATCTCTGCGCCGCCGTTCGCGGTGCGCTTCACGATCTCATCGACGCGTGTTTGCGTGGTCCAACCCATTTTCACCAGATCCGGAACCGGGATTCCGGCGACCGCCGAATAGCGGATCAGCGGCACCATAGTGTCGCCGTGCCCACCGAGTACAAAGGCGGTCACGTCTTCGACCGAAACATGGAATTCGTCGGCGAGGAAATACCGCAAGCGTGCGGAGTCCAGCACGCCCGCCATTCCCACGACTCGCTGTTGTGGCAGGCCGCAGCTTTTTTGCAGGGCCCAGACCATCGCATCGAGCGGGTTGGTGATGCAGATGACGAATGCATCCGGCGCGTATTTCTTGATGCCGGAGCCGACCTGTCCCATCACCTTCAGGTTGATGTCGAGAAGATCGTCGCGGCTCATGCCCGGCTTGCGCGGGACGCCTGCGGTGACGATGCACACGCTGGCGCCTTCAATGGCGTCATAGCTGTTGGTGCCGACGAACTTGGCGTCGAAATCGTTGACCGGCGAGGATTCGGCAATGTCGAGGGCCTTGCCCTGTGGGATTCCTTCCATGACGTCGAACATCACGACGTCGCCGAGTTGCTTGAGGCCAATGAGATGCGCCAGCGTGCCGCCGATCTGGCCGGCACCGATCAACGCGATTTTGTTACGCGCCATGGTGGGAAAACTCTCGACTTGCTGCTGCCGCGGAGCGCGGCTGCGTGGTGGTTAACCGGTTAGGTTTGGCCCGACAAGGCACCAAGACCCGGGCATTGCGCCCTTGTATACATTATACCAGCAAAGGGAGGGCGCCGAGTCCAGAGCCAAAATACAGGATCAGGTCTCGACAATTTCCCTGGTGTCGAACGCTGGACCCTGTCTGGGTCCGTGCGGAAGGCCGAGATAAGCCTGCGACCGCATCTCGATCAGGCGCGAAGCGGTGCGCTTGAACTCGTTGGCCTCGTAGCCTTCCGTCGCGGTGTAGAGCTCGTCGGGTTGTGCCCGCGCGGAAGCCAACAGCTTCACTGCATTGTCGTAGAGGGTGTCGATCAGAATGATGAAGCGCTTGGCCTCGTTTCTCTGGGCGTAGTCCATCATCGGAATATGGTCGATGATTATGGTATGGAACTCGTGCGCGATCCTCAGATAATCGCCCGCCCCCAGCGGCTGCGCGCATAGATCGTCGAACGAAAATCGCGCGACGCCCATGGCCGCTTTTGGAACGCGCACCGGGTGCCCTTTGACCGTCAGCTCCTGCGGCACGCCGGCATGACCGCCGGCAAGCCGCCGCCAGGCTTCATCAAGCGCACTACCGGCTTTCGCATCGTCCGGTACATACCAGGTCGGGACGCCAGTGAGTTTTTCCAGCCGGAAATCGACGCGCGCCTCAAGCTGGACGACCTCGCAGTGGCGTTCGAGCAGGGCAATGAAAGGCAAAAACAGGGCACGGTTGAGCCCGTCCTTATAGAGATCGCTCGGTGCAAGGTTTGACGTTGCGACCACGACCACGCCAAGTTCGAACAGCCGCGTGAACAGCCGTCCGAGGATCATGGCATCGGCGATGTCGGTGATATGAAATTCGTCGAAACACAAAAGCCAGCTTTCCTCAGCAATTGCAGCGGCAGTGCGCTGGATCGGGTCGTGTTCGTTGGCCTCGCCGTTCTTGATCTCCTGCCTGTAGACGTAAACGCGCTCATGCACGTCGGCCATGAACTCGTGAAAATGCACGCGACGCTTGCGGATGACGGCGCTGGTCTCGAAAAAGAGATCCATCAGCATCGTCTTGCCGCGGCCGACCTCCCCATAAACGTAGAGGCCCTTTAGAGGCGTGCCCGCCTGTTCGCGCTTTCCGAATAACCATCCGAGCGATGATGATTTGCGCGCCAGCCGATGCTGGTCGATACGCTGCTCGAGTGCTGTCAGGCGCCGGCCGAGCATTGCCTGGCCGGGATCGGCTTCAATCTTTCCGGCCGCGACAAGCGCCGCATAGCGTGTGCTGAAGGTTTCAGACATGAGACCAGGAGCAGCGGGTGGGTTTGCGACACCTATGGCGAACGAGGACCGCTGTAAATCAGGGCCCATTTAGGTCCGTTATATTGCGCACAAAACCTGCGGTAATCCTTTGGTAGGTATGCGTTTTTTGCGGATGAGGGCTTCCGTGAGTGCCGCTACGTCGAATTCTTGCTGCAATGCACCATATGCTCTTAATGGTTGCGATTCGGGAACCGCCGACTCGCTGCTTCCGGAAACGCTGCCAAGCAAGGGCGACCATTTTTTTGAGGAGAGCCGATATGGATGAGCCTTTGCCCGATGGCGGCGTAATCCGCAAATTGTGGGTCGGGGAAACCGACGCCTATCGCGACCATTTGCTCCGTCTCGATCGCGAAAGCCGCAACCGGCGCTTTTCAGGTGCGGTTTCGGATGAATCCGTCGCGCGGCATGCAGCCTCGGCGGGTGGATTCGGCGTGGTGCTCCATGGCTTTTTTGCCGACGGCGTGCTTCGGGGCGCCGCCGAGCTTCGCTCGATCGGCCCCATGTTCGCGCGCGAGGGTGAAGCCGCTTTCAGTGTCGAATTGGCGTGGCAGAGTCATGGCGTTGGCACGGTCCTGCTCGAGCGCACGCTTCTGAGCGCGCGTAATCGAGGGATCAAGCTGTTGCGCATGCACTGTCTCGC
>Ga0247790_10000344_pt1 | contig 16873 bp, 14 predicted proteins | sample UWRJS171409R4_FD_179913 | JGI IMG/M metagenome (GOLD analysis project Ga0247790, IMG submission 179913) | Soil microbial communities from Arlington Agricultural Research Station in Wisconsin, United States - UWRJ-S171-409R-4 | ecosystem: Environmental > Terrestrial > Soil > Agricultural land... | reverse complement strand
CGGCGGCGGCGGCGGCGGCGGCGGGTACCTCGTACTGCTCGGCAATAGCCAGGCGGAGATCGATAGTGCAGGTGGCCGGTCCGGGACTACCACTCAGCCCCTGTTCAGCAAGGCCCCGAACAACGGCGCCACCGCGGGCGGGGCCGGCGCGCTCACCGCTCTCCCCGAGTTCGACCCCGAGCTCCTCCCGCCCGTGCACGCGGTCGATCTACAGATCACACTGGGCATCGGCCCCACCCAGCGTCCCGGCTACACCACAGCGCCGCTGCACGCGACGGTGAAGAACCGCGGCCCCGAGACCGCTCTGGACGCGCAGGTCGTGATCACCCTCCCCGAGACCATGCTGGGGCGGCCGGTGATGGACAGCTCCGAGATCTCCTGCACCCTTCCGGGCAGCACCATCGTCTGCACCCTCAAGAGCCTGGCACCCGACGCCGTGCTCGACCTCCAGGTGAACGTCGACATTCCCCGCGATCCGCAGGGCCCATTCACCATCGGAGGCGAAGTCCGCGGCGGCGGCTTTGAAGTAACCCGCAGTGACAATCAGGTCACGCTCCAGGGGGAGGTGGTCGGCTATGTCCACCTCGCCGCCGGCGGCATCACCCTCGGCTGCTCCGCAGCGCCGGGGCACACCGCGCCGGTGGGCACCGGCGTGCTGCTCGGGCTCCTGGTGCTCTTGGGCCTACGGCGTCCCCGGCGGCTCGGTGCACGTAGGCGCTGGGCCGCGCTGCTCGGCTGCGCGGGGCTGCTCGGCTGCGCAGGGCTGCTCGGCTGCTCGGTGACCCCGCCGCCCTCGCCCGTGCTGCAGGTGCAGGTGCAGGGCGGCGGCACCGTGCAGTCCGAAGATAGCGCCATCGACTGCGGCCCTCGCTGCGAGACCTCCGTCGAGCCAGGCGCCCGCCTGCGCCTCTCCGCGACCCCGAGCAGCGGGGAACGCTTTGTCCGCTGGGAGGGCCGCTGCCAGGGCGCGGAGCCCGAGTGCGACGTGACGCTGCTGACCGACACCGTCGTCGGCGCGACCTTCGCGGAGCTGGTACCGAGCTGCGCCGACGGCGTGAAAAACCAGGACGAGACCGACGTCGATTGCGGCGGTCGCTGTCAGCCCTGCAACAAAGACAACCAGCCGTGCCAGAGCGCCGACGACTGCGTGGTCGGCCAGTGCATTGCCGGGATCTGCACCTACTGCACGCTCGACAACGATCTGGTCAGAAACGGCAGCGCCGAGGACGGCCCCTCCACGACCGATTACACGCAAGCTGTCCCCATCCCGGACTGGACGGTCACCGACAGGCTGACCGTCATCTCCTACGGAGCCCCGGGCTTCCCCGGCCCCGGCTCGCCCGGCCCGCCCATGCGCGGCCAGAGCTTCTTCGCCGGCGGCAATCCGCTGGACGCTACCAGCAGCGCTACGCAGTCAGTCAACCTGCAGGCCTGCGCCGCGCTCATCGACACTGGACGTATCCGCTTCAACCTCTCTGCGTATCTGGGCGGCTTCGATACCCAATCCGACAACGCCAGAGTACAGGTTCGCTTCGTCGATGGGCAGGGCCAGACCAAGAGCACGGAGACCATCGGCCCGGTCCTACCGGGACATCGCGGCAATGTGACCGGCCTGCTGCCGCAGGTGACCAATGACACCAATGACGCCGTGCCGCCGGGCACCCGCCGCGCGCTCGTGACTCTGATCTGCACGCGTCTGCAGGGCTTCTCCAACGACGGGTACGCCGACACGATCGGGCTGAGCCTCGAGTTGGCCCCCTGAATCGAGGTGCTTCCAGTCGCTTCGATGGACGCGCGGATCTCGTCACGACCACACGCCCCGCTTACCAGCTTGACTCCCTTATTCAGTGTTACGCGCCGACGACCGGCGCAGAGGAGAAAGACCATGTGTACCAGCCATCTCGATACGCTCATGACCACGCTTCGCTCGAAGATCGCCGTTGCCGTCACCATCAGCGCGTTCGCCTTGACGCTCCTGTTCGGTGCCGAGGCCCACGCGCAAGCCCCGGCGTTCAGGGTTGCAGGCGTCTACAAGCACGGCGACCAGGTCAGCCTGAACGGCACGAACTTCACGCTGAACGTCAGGATCAACAACAGTCCCCACCCACTAGCCATCTCGGGCACGCAGTGCGCCCCCATTAAGTGTACGCGGACCACGCCGTACATGACTCCCAGCGGCCTTGGAGCTTACTGGGTGTCCGACCTTCCGGCGTTCAGGGTTGCAGGCGTCTACAAGCATGGCGACCAGGTCAGCTTGAACGGCACCAGCTTCACGTTGAATGTCAGGATCAACAACAGTCCCCACCCACTAGCCATCTCGGGCACGCAGTGCGCCCCCATCAAGTGTACGCGGACCACGCCGTACATGACTCCCAGCGGCCTTGGAGCTTACTGGGTGCCCGGCTCTCCGTGAGATACAACGGGTTGTCAACAGCAACCTAGCTTCGGTTACTATCAAGCACCAATCCGACAGCCGGTAGCTGTGGGCGCATAGATGAACGTGGGCCGGTCCTAGCTGAACATCGCGGCAATGTGACCGGCCTGCTGCCGCGGGCGATCAACGCCGTCGTGCCGGCGGGCAGCCGCCGCGCGCTCGTGACTCTGATCTGCACGCGTCAGGAGGGCGTCTCCAACGACGGGTACGCCGACGCGATCGCGCTGAGCCTCGAGCTGCCCCCTTGAATCGAGGTCTTCGTGCAGCGCGATGTGATTTCACCGTGACTACCTACTTGGCCCACGGGTGCCCCTACAAATAGCTCGAGTCTCAGGAGACATCCAATGTTCACTTTCAGACGACCGACACTCCTCACCTCAAGCCCGCCCACCGAGCGCCCACGGCGCGCCAGCGGCCGCTCCCACGCTTCTGGTCTCGGCTGGGCTGGTTTGGGTTGGAGCACGTTGCGGCGAGTGGTGAGATCGGGAGCATTGCTGGCGCCCGTGCTGTGGGCCACTGCGGCCCATGCCGTGAGCCCGAATTCGACCTCGAGCTTCACTCCCGCTGACATTCCCGGCTTTGCCAGCGGGTGCCCCGCGAAAAACATCGTGCCGAACCCACGGGAGTCCGACGGCAACCTCCTCTTCAACAGCGTCAGCGACGGAGACGGCCAGCTGGATCCACAGATCGCCGTCGGTGGGGGCTTCGTGATGACAGCTTCCAATACTCAACTCGTGGTTCACCAGAAGACCGGAGCAGTCGTCCGTGCCGTGGACTTCAGCTGCTTCGCCAAGGCCCAACAGGGGACCATTGACCCGAAGCTCGTGTATTCGCGGGAGCAGCAGCGATTTGTTCTGGCCGGGTTTCAAGACCCTTGGACTGAGGCGAACCGGCGCATCAAGCTCTCGTTCTCCAAGACCAGTGACCCGACCGCCGGCTGGCTACAGCTCACCATCAACGGCGTCACGGACATGGTAGACGGAGGCAATCTGGGCTACTCCGGCGACTGGGTCGCGTACTCCTACCCAACCACCAACGGAGGGGGGGCCATGGTCGTAGTGCGCTGGAGCGATGTATATGACGGTGGGACAATCACGGTCTATCGATTCGTAGCCCAGGGGATCGGCCAGCCCGTCTTCACGCAGCATAGCCGCTATGCGGACCTCTACTTCGTGCACAATATGAGCTTTACGGACTTCGAGCTCAACCGGCTCACCACGACCAGCGCAGGCAAGCCCGACTACGTAGCAAAGATGGCTCAGGGGAAATTTCCCGAGGCCCTGAGCCAACCCACGAAGGCCCCGCAGCAGGGCGGCAGCAATATCTCGTCCGGCGATTGGAACCCGAAGGTGGCGGTCCTGCGCAGTGGTTCGATCTGGTTTCAGGGCGCGGTCACGAAAGGCCCTCGTTCGGTGATTCGCTGGCACGAAGTTGATCAGAACGGCAAAGTCCGGCAAAGCGGGACTATCGCAGACGCGACTCCCGGTGTGTTCAACATGCAGCCTACCCTGGCAGTCAACAAGCAGAACGACGTGCTCGTCGGCTACACCCAGAGCTCCGCGGGGACCACCCCGAGCCCAGCCTTCTCGTATCGAAGGGCAACCGACCCTGTGGGCACGATGCCCACCACCGTCAAGCTGGCTAACGGAGCGGGCCCCGTGACGAGCACGGGGGCCTTCGGGGACTACAGCGGTTCGTCCGTCGATGGCGACAACGACCTCGACCTGTGGACGATCCAGAGCATTGGCCAGGGCGGGACATCGAGCCATGGCACCCTCGTGGCGCGGCTGCAGCTGCTCGAGCGCTTCTCGGATATGAGCACTTACAAGCACGGCAACCGGGTCAGCCTGAACGGCAAGAACTTCACATTGAACATCAGGATGAACGGCATTCCAGACTTGGCATCATCAGTGGGAGGCAGGGTATGCCCCCCCGACAACAACAACTACTGCAGTCAGGCCACGCCGCACAAAATCTCCCCCAGTGGCCCTGTAGCTTATTGGGTGCCCGACCCCCCGTTCTTCAAGGTTACAGGCATCTACAAGCACGACGACCGGGTCCGCCTGAACAACACGAGCTTCACGTTGAACGTCAGGATCAACAACAATCCTCACCCATTATCGATCGCGGGCACGCAGTGTGCCCCCGACAAATGTACGCGGACCAAGCCGTACAACACTCCCAGTGGCATTGGAGCTTGGTGGGTACCCGACCCCCCGTGAGATACAACGCGGGCAATGCCAGCCGAGAGCCTGCCAGAGCCTGCCGAGAGCCTGCCAGAGCCTGCTAGAGCAGCTTGAGGTTCGCGCGCAGGAACAGGAGGCCGGCGACCTGGAAGCTGCGGTAGTGCGTCGACACGTCGTTCGCCGCGGTGTCGAAGCCGTTCTTGAACATGTAGCCCCAGGACGCCGGCACCACGAAGCCGAGGTCGAGCACCTTGTTCAGGTGCTTGCCGAACGCGAGCCGCCCCTCGACGATGAAGCCCTTGTCGGTGATCTCGTCGTTCGACAGCGGCGGATCGACCTGCTGGCCGGTGCCGAGGCCGAACCCGACGTTCAGGCCGATGTCGAGGAAGCCGTTCGTGTGGGCCTTCTTGGCCTTCTCGTCGCCGAGCTCGGGCTGGATCCCGATGCCGAGGGCGAACTGCGTCCACGTCGAGATGCGCGCGCCGTTCGTGAGCTGGTGGTGCTGGATCGCGGCATCGATGATGAGGAGGCGCGCGCCGAGGCGGAGGCCGTACACGCCGTGCGGTGCGTTCGCGAAGAAGGCGGTGTCGCCGTCGGGCCCGTTGACGGGATCGCCGGACAGGCCGACGCCGCCGACGCCGCCGAGGTTGACGTCGCCGTAGAGCTTGAAGACGTCGGCGTCGGCACGCGCGGTCAGCCCCGCGAGCGTGAACGAAAGGACGAGCCACCGAGCTGCGTGCGACATCGACGCATTGTCACCTGTTTCCCGATGAGGCGCCAACGCGAGCCCGCCAGCCGTGGCGCTGCTCACACGGCGCGCGTGGCGTATGCTGAGGCGGATGTCCCGCGCCGCCGTGATGGCCGCCGTGCTCGCGCTCGGCGCCGGGCTCGGCGGTAACGCGTGCCGCGACGCGCAGCTCGTGGAGCTGGAGTCGATCCGCGCAGAGGTCTGCGCGTGCAAGACGGCCGCGTGCGGCGAGGAGGCGATGAAGCGCGTGCCGCAGGGCGAGGTCCGCGCGGATCACCACGCGCAGCGGATCGCGAAGAAGATGATGGAGTGCCTGTCGCGGCTGTACCTGGAGGACCGGCCGCAGGCGGACGCGGACGCAGGCGAGCCAGCGCAGACGCCGGCGCCGGCACCGGCAGGATCGGCCGCCAGGCCCTGACGCCAGGCGTGCCGGCTCAGCGCTCGTGCCGGCTCAGCGCTCGTGCCGGCTCAGCGCTCGTGCCGGCTCAGTGCTCGTGATCGTCGGCCGGCGCCGCGGGCGGCGGCGGCGCAGCCTGCGACGTGCGCGGCGCGCCGGCCGGCCCGAGCTCCAGCTCGGGCTGGCCCTCCGCGGCGGCGGCCTCCGCCCCGACCTCGCGCTCGATCGCCTCCATGACGCCGCGCGCGGCCGGCTCGCCGAAGCCGGTGCCGGTCCACGTCCACGGCCAGGCCGGCATGATGAGCGCCATCGCGGGCGTGACCTCGACGTCGGCGTCCGACTCGTGGCCGAAGAACGCCGTCGTCTCGTAGTAGCGGATCGCGACGCGCACGAGCACCGCGAACGTCGCGGCGATCGGCACCGCGAGCACCACGCCGACGAAGCCGAGCAGCTTGCCGCCCGCGACGACCGCGAGCAGCGCAGACGCCTCGCCGAGGCCGACGCGGTGGCCGACGATCTTCGGCGTCAGGACGGCGGCCTCGAGCAGGTGCAGGACGAGGATCACGCCGCCGACGAGCGCGAGCGTCTCGACGCCCGCGCCAGCGCCGAGCGTCACGAGCGCGGCGATCCCAGCGCCGACGACGGTGCCGACGAACGGGATCACCGTCAGCGCGCCGACGAGCAGGCCGATCGGCACCGACAGCGGCATGCCGACGGCGGTGAAGCAGATCGCGTACAAGATGGCGAGGGTCGACGTCACGATGGCCTGGCCGCGGACCCAGTTCGAGACGACGCTGTCGATCTGGCGCACGAGCTCGCGGACGGTCTCGCGCCGGCGCGGCGGTATCACGTGATCGAGGCGGCGCCACAGGTTCGGCCAGTCGGCCAAGAAGTAGAACGCGAACACCGGCACGAGCAGCATCTCGGCCAGCACTGCGATCACGCTGAAGATGCCGCCGAGCGCCACCGCCGCGAGGTGGCGCAGCGGGCCCGACGCCTCGCCGAGCGCGGACTTGGCCTCTTCGCTCGAGAGGTACTGCGTCCAGTCGCGCGGGATCTCGACGCCAAACCGCTCCTCGGCCCAGCCGCTCAGGTTCGCCACGAAGCTCGGCAGATCGGCCGCGAAGTCGGAGACCTGCTCGGCGATCGCGGGGACCGCGAGCGAGATCCCGACGACGATCACGGCGATGAACGACACGAGGACGAGCCCCGTGGCGAGCGTGCGCGACAGGCCGCGCTCGCGGAGCCACTCGACGACGGGGTTCAGGAGGTACGCGATCCCGAGCGCCGCGAGGATCGGCGCGAGGACGTGGGCGAGGTACGCGAGCACCACCCAGCCGAGGACCACGAACAGCAAGATCAAGAGCCAGCGGACGAGGACAAGGACCTGCGTCAGCTCGCGCGGTGAGCTCGATGGCGTCTGCACCCGCCGACCGTCGTACCACGGCTCGCGGGTGCAGAGGCAGCCAGTTATGGCAGGACCGGCGCGAGCTCCATGCGGACCTTGCGCCGCTCGGCCCGGCCGAGCTCGAGCTCGAGGTAGCTCGAGAAGTAGTCGTCACGGCGGAGCTCGAACCGGTGGAAGCCGGGCTCGACGGCGATGCCGGCTGTGACCGCGTCGAGCGGCGCGATGAAGCGGCCGTCGACGTAGACCTGGGCGTCGCGGACGTTGCTGCGGACCTGCACGATCGCGTCGTCGCGCTCGACGCCGCCGGGGTGCGGCCGGCTCCCGCCGCAGGCGGCCGCCGGGAGCCAAACGAGCGCGAAGAGCACGAAGAGCGCCGTGCGCGCCGCACACGCCCCGCGCGCCGCGGCGCCTGCCGCCCGGCGCGGGGCCTGCCTCACGGCGCTCCCGCGAGCGAGACCTCGACGATCTCGCCGGTGACCTTCACCTTCACCGATATGCCGCTCTGCGGCGGCTTCCGGGCGATCTGCGCGATCCGCTCGACCGACTCGGCCGTGGTCACGCCGATCACCCAGCCGCTGGGCGACGCGCGTCGGATGGCCGCGAGCTTCACGCCCTTGGCGCCGGCGAGCCACTTGAGCTCCGCGGCGACCAGGCCCCACGGCGTCTTCGGCGCGAGGCGCACGAGGACGACGCCGGGCTCGACGACGGGCGTGTCCTCGCCGGAGAAGCCTTGCCCCTTGCCGAGCTCCGGCCGGGCGGGCGGCAGGACGTCGGCGGCCGCCGCGACGAGCGCGCGCTCGATCGCGGCCGTGACCACCGCCGGCTCGGTGCCGCGCGCTGCCACCGCGGCCGCGCCCTGCCCGAGCGCCTTCGTGCCGGCGAGCAGCCGGACGTGCGCGGTGACGAGCACCGCGGGCGCCGCGACGCCGCGCGCGAGCACCGGCTCGCCGACGGTGACGCCCGCGACGGCCGCGACCTCGGCCTTCGCCTCGCCGGCGAGCGCGTCGGCCGCGTCGTCGTCGAGCGGCAGCTCGCCCTCGGCCCGCGGCGCGGGCCCCGAGGCGGGCGCGCGCTTGATCGTCATCCCGCCGCCGCGCAGCACGGCGGCCAGCGCGCCCAGTCCCGGCGGCTCCTTCTCGGCGCGTGCGCCGAACGACGCGCGCGCCCCCTTGCTGTCGGCGACGCGCAGGAGGATCACGGCGGGCTTGGCGCCCGGCCTGGGCTGCTCGCCGGCGGGGGCCGCATTGATGGAGAGCTCGCCGAGCCGCGCGCGCATCTTGTCGCGATCGACACGCACGGTGACCGTCAGTTGCCGCCGGCCGTCGGCCGTCTCGTCCTTGGTGACGGCGAACCGCGCGACCCACAGCCGGGCGCGCCCAAAGATGTGCTCGGCCAGCGCCGCCTTGTTCGCCTTGCGCGTCTCGGCGTCGAGCAGCTCGCCGAGCGCCTGCGAGATGGCGCGCGCGAACGCGTCGTCGAGCGCCGCGACGCGCGGATCGCCCGCGCTCGCGTCGGCGTCGCCCTCCACCTCGTAGACGCCGACGTCCTCGGCGCGCGCGGCGGCGGGCCAGAGCGCCCAGGCCGGCGCGAGGAGGAGCCCGATCAGCGCGGCGATCCGGAGGATCGCGCCGGGGGCGCGACGCCGCCGGAGCTGCGGGGACGGCAGGGACGGCAGGGACGGCAGGGACGGCAGGGACCGCGGGGTCGGCGGGGTCGGCTCGGTGCGCACGTCGCGCCGAGCCTAGCAAACCGCCGCCGCGCCCGCCTGCTTTGGGATCAGGACGCCGACCAGCGCCAGCGCGCCCGGGTCTTGCGGCCGAGCACGATCTCGAGATCGCGATCGATCACGATGACGCGCGCGTCCGACTCGCCGGAGACCCGCGTGCCGTTGAAGCTCGCGGTGTCGATCATCAGCAGCCGATCGTGATCGTGCAGGAGCAGCGCGTGGACGCGCGAGAGCGAGGCGTCATCGGGATCGACGGCGTCGCAGCGCTGGTAGCGCCCGAGCAGGAGGCCGTCGTTCAACGTCCCGTGGCCGACGGCCAGGGTCGTGCGGCGGTGCGGGCCGATGATCTCGAGCGTGCCGGCCGCGTCGTCGGCGCCGACGAGGCGCGCGCCGGTGTCGCGCGGCCCGACGGTGCGCATCACGACGCTGTGGTGCGTGTCGAAGTCGCGCCGGGAGCGCTCGCGCGGGAGATGGCGGATCCGCGCCATCGAGCTGTCGGGGCAGCGCTCGAGCTCGTCGAAGTAGACGCGCTCGGGGATCATCTGCCAGGCGTCGCTCGGCTGATCCGGCCAGTCGGTGGGATCGCCGAGCGTCAAGATGAAGATCGCGTAGCCGCCGCAGCGCAGGAACGCGGGCCCCTCGGCGCGCAGCCCGCGCAGCTCGCGGCCCTCCTCGTCGATCATGCCGTCCTGCGTCTTCAGATCGAGGACGCGGTACCGCACGCTCGACGAGCCGCGCTCCCAGTTGTGGACGGGCGAGAGCACGATCGCGAGCTGGCGCAGCGCGAGGCGATCGCTGCCGGCGAGGAACAGATCGCAGCGATCGTGGCGGCCGACGATCGCCGCTGTCGGGCGCTGCACGCGCGCGAGCAGCTTGACGAGCCCGGCGGCGCGGCCGGTCGACTCGTCGACGGCGACGATCGCGATCCCCGGCTCGTCGACGGCGCGGCACGCCGGCGCGAACTTCGGGTAGGCGCTCTCGAACAGCTCGCGCATTCCCGCGCGCGGTCGCACCGCGGGACGCATCACGGTGCGATGGTTACCGCCGCCGCGCTCCTGGCCGTCCCACAGGCTTACCCCGATCGTCTTCATCAACGCGACTTTCACGCTACCAGGTGCGGATCGCGTTCGCACCCTTTCCTTGCGGCCACCCGAGATCTAGTTGGCGTCGCACATCGCGAGGGGCGCCTCGCGTCGGGACACACAGTCGGCTTCGTTCGCGCACATGAAACAGTGCAACCAATGCACAGCCGGGCAGCCGGGTCATCGTGAGTGTATGCTGCGACGACCGCGACAACTGCGACGCGGCGAACGCGACGGTGTGCCACCGCACTTTTGCGCCAGCTCGTAGCAGTGGCGCCGCGGCTCGCGGCGGGCGATGGCCGGACCGCGGGCGCGGGTGCTGCGATCAGCGACCCTCGACGATCACGAACAGCGTCGACTCGGTGCCCTTCGCGTCGGCCAGCTCGATCGCGCCGGCGCTCGCGCCGCGCGCCTTGACGCGAGGCGCGTCCTTGGCCCAGGCGGGGACGTCCTTCACCCAGAGGGCCGGCGCGGCGACCGGGCCGAGCTTGTAGCCGATCGCGGGGGTCGCCCGCGCGCCCTCGACGACGACGACGGGCGGGCCGTCCACGTCGGAGGCGGGCGCGGCGCGCGGCCCGGTGAGCGCCTGGCGGATCGCCTCGATCGGCACGCCGAGCGAGACCCGCCACGAGCCGTCGGTGCTGGGCTCGGCATCGACGACGATCGCGGCCGCGATCGCTCGATCGACGCGCGCCTTGACGGCGGCGTCGCCGAGCCGGTCGGCGAGCGTCCCGCCGCCAGCGAGCGGCAGCGCGGGGAGCGCCGCGGCGAGCTGCTTCTGCGCGGCGGCCAGGGCGGCCTCGCGGGCGGGGCCGCGGGCGTTCACGGGCGACGGCGCGTGGCGATCGGCGACCCCGACGCCGGTCGCGATCACGAGGCCGCGCGCCCAGTCGGGCCTGGCCCCGCCGGGCTTGGCGCCCTCGGCGCGCGCCGGGCCGGGCGCGGCGCCGGCCACGACAACGACGGCGACGACGACGGCCGCGACGGCCGCCATGGCCGCCCGCACCGCCGCGCGACGCCGCCCTACTCCCACTCGATCGTCCCCGGCGGCTTGCTCGTGATGTCGTACACGACGCGGTTGATGCCGCGGACCTCGTTGATGACGCGCGACGAGATCCGCGCGAGCAGCTCGTACGGCAGCGGCACCCAGTCCGCCGTCATGCCGTCGCGCGAGTGGACGGCGCGCAGCGCGAGCGCCTCCTCGTAGGTGCGCGCGTCGCCCATCACGCCGACCGAGCGCACCGGCAGGAGCACGCCGAACGACTGCCAGATCGACTCGTAGAGATCCGCGGCGCGGATCTCCTCCTCGATGATCGCGTCGGCGGCGCGCAGGACGTCGAGCCGCCCCTTCGTGAGCGGGCCGAGGCAGCGCACCGCGAGGCCGGGGCCGGGGAACGGCTGGCGCCACACCATGTGGCGCGGCAGGCCGAGCTCGAGGCCGAGCTGGCGGACCTCGTCCTTGAACAGCTCGCGCAAGGGCTCGACGAGCAGGAGCTGCATCCGCTCCGGCAGGCCGCCGACATTGTGGTGGCTCTTGATGACGGCCGACGGGCCCTTGAACGAGACGCTCTCGATGACGTCAGGGTACAGGGTGCCCTGCGCCAAGAAGCGCGCGCCGGTGATCTGCCGCGCCTCCTCCTCGAAGACGGCGATGAACTCGTACCCGATGAGCTTCCGCTTCTGCTCGGGATCGGTGACGCCCGCGAGCTTGTCCAAAAAGCGCGCCTCGGCGTCCACCACGCGCAGCGCGACCCCGAAGTGATCGCGAAAGATCGCCTGCACGTGGGCCCGCTCGCCGCGGCGCAGGAGGCCGTTGTCGACGAAGATGCACGTCAGCCGATCGCCGATCGCGCGGTGGAGGAGCGCCGCGGCGACGCTCGAGTCGACGCCGCCGGACAGCCCGCAGATCACGCGCCCGTCGGGGCCGACCTGCGCGCGGATCCGCGCGACCGCCTCGTCGACGAACGACGCCATCGACCAGTCGGCAGCCGCGCCGCACACGCCGAGCAGCCAGTTGCCGAGCAGCTCGGCGCCGCGCGGCGTGTGCACCACCTCGGGGTGGAACTGCACGCAGTGGATGCGGCGCGCTGCGTCACCAGGAGATGTAGAAAATCCGGACATCGCGCAGTTCGCCGACTCGGCGGTGTGCACGAAGCCGGGCGGCAGCTCCTCGACGTGATCGCCGTGCGACGCCCACACGGCGAGCTCCTCGCCGGGCGCGACCGTGCGGAACAGGCCCTCCGCGACCACGACGCGCACCGACGCCCGCCCGTACTCGCGGCGCTCGGCCGGCGTCACGACGCCGCCGAGCAGGCGCGCCGTGAGCTGCGCGCCGTAGCAGATGCCGAGCACCGGCACGCCGAGATCGTAGAGGCCGGGCGCGATCGTCGGCGCGCCGTCGTCGTACACCGACGACGGGCCGCCCGACAGCACGATGCCGATCGGGCTCATCGCCCGGAGCCTGCCGAGCTCGGGATCGGTGGCCAGCGTGTACGGGTGGATCTCGCAGTAGACGGCCTGCTCGCGGATCCGGCGCGCGATCAGCTGCGTGTACTGCGAGCCGAAGTCGAGGACGACGACGAGCTGGTGCGCCATCGCTACTCGACCCGGTAGTTCGGGGCTTCCTTCGTGATGATCACGTCGTGGACGTGGCTCTCGCGCAGGCCCGCGGACGAGATCTTCACGAACCGCGCCTTGGCGTGGAGCTCGGCGATCGTGGCGCAGCCGAGGTAGCCCATCGACGCGCGCAGGCCGCCGACCAGCTGGTAGATCGACTCGCGCAGCGCACCTTTGTACGGCACGCGGCCTTCGATCCCCTCGGGCACGAGCTTCTGCGGCGCCTCGACGTCGCCCTGGAAGTAGCGATCCTTGGAGCCCTCGCGCATCGCGCCGATCGAGCCCATGCCGCGGTAGCTCTTGTACGAGCGCCCCTGGTACAGGATGACCTCGCCGGGCGCCTCGTCGGTACCGGCGAACAAGGAGCCGATCATCACGGTGTCCGCGCCGGCCGCGAGCGCCTTGGCGACGTCGCCGGAGTACTTGATGCCGCCGTCGGCGATGATCGCGACGCCCTTGCCCTTGGCGGCGGCCACGGCGTCCGAGATCGCCGTCAGCTGCGGCACGCCGACGCCGGCGACGATCCGCGTGGTGCAGATCGAGCCGGGGCCGACGCCGACCTTCACCGCGTCGACGCCGGTCTCGATCAGCGCGCGCGTCGCCTCGCCGGTCGCGACGTTGCCGGCGACGAGCTGCACCTTGGTGAACTTGCGGCGCGCCTCCGCGCACGCCTGGAGCACGCCGGCCGAGTGGCCGTGCGCGGTGTCGATGCAGATGACGTCGGCGCCCGCGGCGACCAGCGCCTCGATCCGCGCGTCGCGATCGGGGCCGACGCCGACGGCCGCGCCGACGCGCAGCCGCCCCATCTCGTCCGTGGCGGCCGTGGGGTGCATCTCGGCCTGCTCGATGTCGCGGATCGTGATGAGGCCCTTGAGCCGGCCCTGCCCGTCCACCACCAGGAGCTTCTCGATCCGGTGCTTGTGCAGGAGATCCTTGGCCTCGTCGATCGAGACGGCCTCCTTCACCGTCACCGGATCCTTCGTCATGACCTCGCCGACCGGCAGGGTGAGCCGCTTCTCGAACCGGACGTCCCGGTTCGTCAGGATGCCGACGGGCCGCTTGTCGGCGTCCACCACCGGCAGGCCGCTGATCCGGTAGTGGCGCATCAGCGAGAGCGCCTCATCCAGGGTCTTGGACGGCGAGATTGTCAACGGATCCACGACGATGCCCGACTGGGCCTTCTTGACGCGGCTGACCTCGCGCGCCTGGTCCTCGATCGAGAGGTTCTTGTGGATGAAGCCGATGCCGCCCTCCCGGGCCATGCGGATGGCCGTGGCGGCCTCGGTCACGGTGTCCATGGCCGAGCTGACGAGCGGCATGCGCAGGGGGATGGCGGGCGTCAGCCGGGTGCTCACGTCCACGTCCCGCGGCATCACCTCGCTGAAGCCCGGGACCAGGAGGACGTCGTCGAAGGTCAGGGCTTCTCGAAGGGTTTCCTCGAGCATGCGGCACCTTACTCGCGGGGTATGACTTCGCCAAGGCAGGCCCCAAGGCAGGCCCCAAGGAGGGCCCAAGGAACGGCCGAAGTGGAGGACCGCGGCCCCAGCCATGGGACGCGGCTCCCCGGCGCGCGCGCAGATTGTGCAACTAACGCAGTGAATCGTGGGGGTGCGCCGTGGCACGCGCATTGATAGTGTGCAGCGACATGCGCAAAGCTCGCTCACGCGGTTGGCTCGGCCTGCTCGGCCTGCTCGGCCCGGGCCTCCTGGCCGCCTGCGTGGGCGCGGCGCCGCCGACGCCGGGTGGCGACGACGACGTCGTGGACGACGCGCCGGTGCAGGTGCAGCGCGTCAGCGGCAAGGCGATGGACTACTTCGTCGCGGGCACGTCGCTGCAGGGCGCCTCGCTCGCCACCGACGGCATCGATCCGCCGCGCCTGGGGACGAGCTCGGCCGACGGCGCGTTCGTGATCGACGACCTGCCGGTCGGCAGCCAGCTGTTCTTCTCCGTGTCGCGCACGGGCTACCGGCCGACGCGCAACCTCGTCGCGATCGCCGACGCCGCGGTCGTGCAGGACCTCTACCTGATGTCGGCGGTGGACATCGGCCGCCAGTACGCGACCGACGGCGGCAAGACGCCGAAGGCGGGCACCGCGTTCGTCGTCGCCGACCTCCAGCGCAACAACGGCACGCCGCTGTCCGGCATCCCGCTCACCAGCGTCAAGCTGGTCGACGCCGCGAACGCGCCGGTCGCGGGCGTGATCGGGCCCTACAGCTTCGGCGCGACCGGCGACATCACGCCGGCCGCGACGCAGACCGAGGCGCACGGCGGCAAGGCGCGCGTCGCGTTCCTCGACGTGCCGGCGGGCCGCTTCTCGCTCAAGGTCACGTTCACCGACGGCCAGGGCCAGCAGCAGACGATCTCGACGCCGATCACGACGGCCGCCGATGGCGCGACGCTCGTCCGCTCGGGCGGCGCCAGCAGCACCGCCGGCGGCGGCGGCACGGGCGGCGGCGGCGGCTCCCCGGCGAACCCGCGCTTCGTGGCCGACATCTTCCCGCGCCTGCAGACGGCGGCGAACAACGGCCGCGGCTGCGCGAACTGCCACGCCGTCAATGGCGTCGGCTCGGTGGCCGTGTTCAACGCGCTCGCCACCGACGTCCTCGCGGCGATGAAGGCCAAGCCGGGCATGATCGATCTGACGACGCCGGCGAGCTCGCTGCTCCTGACGAAGCCCCTCTACGAGGCGCCGCCCGCGGTGCAGAACCACCCGAACGCGACGTTCGTCGACGCCACCGATCCCGACTACAAGCTGATGCTGCTCTGGATCCAGCAGGGCGCGCTGCCGTAGCGAGCGCGAGCGCAAGCGCGCCAGTCCAGCGCCGCGTCAATCAGCGCGCGGCGCGCTCGCGCGGCGTACCACGCTGGTCGCGAAGTCCTCGATGATCACGGCGAGCCGCTGCTCGACCTCGCTATCGATCGCGAGGCCGCGCTCGGACATCACGAGCGTCTTGTCCAGCACGAACAGGCCATTGACGATGTGCTGTGCGCCGAGCGCGACCAGGACCGGCCGCAGCGCATAATCGAGCGCGAGGACGTGGGCGTGCGTCCCGCCGGTGACGAGCGGGAGCACGACCTTGCCGGCGAGCGCGAGCTGCGGGAGCACGTCCAGGAACGTCTTCAGCACGCCCGAGTACGCTGCCTTGTAGATCGGCGTCACCACCACGATCGCTTCGGCGCGCTCGACTTGCCGGATCGCCGCGGCGATCGCCTCGTCGTCGGCCCGCCCGGCGAGCAGCGCGGTCGCCGGGAGGTCGCGCACGTTGATCGACGCATGCTCGAAGCCGCGCGCGACGAGCTGGTGACCGACGTGCTGCGCGAGCGCCGCCGAGCGCGAGGGGTGCGAGGGACTGCCGGTGATGGTGACGACGGTGGGCACGGGGTTCCTGGCCACTATAGCGGACAGCTTGACAGCGTTCGCTGTACCAGAGACAAATCCCATCATGGGGGAATCTGGAGCTGGCGCGCGCGCGCCCGCCGTCGGCGCTGCCGTGGGTGTCTTGCTGGCTGTGCTCGGCGCCGGCGGCTGCCGCGACACCCCGGGGTCCGGCTCGGTGAGCGCGGGATCCGGCGGCGCGGCGCGCCCGACCGAGCTCCGGCTCGATTACGCGACCTACAACCTCAGCAGCATCGTCTTGAGGCACAAGGGCTGGCTCGAAGAAGAGCTCGCGCGCGACAAGATCCCGGTGCGCTGGCTGCTCAGCCAGGGCAGCAACAAAGCAAACGAGATGATCGCCAGTGGCAGCGTCGATCTCGCGAGCACCGCGGGCTCCGCGGCGCTCCTGGCGCGCAGCAACGGCGTACCGCTCAAGGTGGTGTACGTCTACGTCAAGGCGGCGTGGACCGGCCTGGTCGTCGGCGAACGCTCACCGATCACGACGCTCGCCGAGCTGCGCGGCAAGAAGATCGCCGCGACCCGCGGCACCGAGCCGTTCTTCTTCCTGCTGCGCAGCCTGCACGCCGCCGGCCTCGCGCAGAGCGACGTCGAGGTGGTCCACATGCAGCACGCGAGCGGGCGGACCGCGCTCTCGCGCGGCGACGTCGACGTGTGGGCCGGCCTCGATCCGCTGATGGCGTCGGCCGAGCTCCGCGAGCGCGCGCGCGTCCTCTACCACAACGGCGACTTCAACACGTTCGGCACGCTCAACGCGCGCGAGGAGTTCCTCGCCAAGTACCCCGAGCTCGTGCAGCGCGTGATCGGGCAGTACGAGCGCGCGCGGCGCTGGATCCTCGAGCATCCTGGCGAGGCCGCCGAGCTGCTCGCCACCGAGAGCAA
>Ga0247790_10000343_pt1 | contig 16892 bp, 7 predicted proteins | sample UWRJS171409R4_FD_179913 | JGI IMG/M metagenome (GOLD analysis project Ga0247790, IMG submission 179913) | Soil microbial communities from Arlington Agricultural Research Station in Wisconsin, United States - UWRJ-S171-409R-4 | ecosystem: Environmental > Terrestrial > Soil > Agricultural land... | reverse complement strand
GCTGCTGCTGACCCGGCGGATACGGCTGCTGCTGCCCCGGCGGATACGGCTGCTGCTGCCCCGGATAGGGAGACTGCCCCGGATACGGGTATTGCGGATTGTAGCCCGGATAGGACGCCTCGAACTGCGAGCGCGCCGTCCGGCACCGCGCGACGCGCCCGTGGCCGACGAAGGCGCTCGCGATGAACGCGGCACCGACGAGCACCGAGCCGACGATCTGCCCCTGCCGCTCGTTGGTATCTACCGTCCTGTCCTCGTCGACGCCATTGGCGACCGCGCCCAGCAAGCTGAACCCGCCGAGGATGCCGTCGATGACGGGCCACGTCATCGAGGACGTGCAGTCCGGATACGACCGCGGCGGGCTCTCGAGGCCGCGCGGCGGACCGCTGGTGAGCACGAACGAGCAGCCGGTCAGCGAGACCGCGGTGCAGAGCGCGAAGAGGAGTCGGCCGTGACGTCGCATGAGGTCCCCCCGGACGACCGATGGTCGCACGTGCCGCGCCTCGGCGCGATGCTCGATGCGCCCCACGCTCCCGCAGCCGCGGCCCACCTACCGCGGACCTCACGCTCCTGTGCGCCGCGCCACGCGGCGCCCAAGGCTTCTCCGGCGCGCGCTACTCGTCGTCGTCCGGCTTCCTCGGCCAGATGTCGTGCCGGCGCAGGATGTTCTCCGCCAGCTCGGCCTGGCGCGGATCCTTCCGGTTCGCGCGCAAGCTGCCGACCATCGCCTCGATGACGATCTCACCCGACGTCGGATCAGGCAGGTACGGCGCGAGCATCTTCATGAGCGGCGCGGCCTGATCGCGGCTCGTGCGCACGAGGTGGCGCGCGCCAGCGATCAGCGCGTCATGGTGATCGGAGCCGGCCGCCACGACCGCCTCGACGAACGCGCGGCGCTTCGGGACCGGCGTCTCCATCCACAGCTCGAGCAGGAGCGCGTCGTCGGGCTCGGCGAGCCGGACCCACTCGACGGGCCACTCCGGGAGATGGCGCGCCGCGGCGATGAGCGCGGCCCGGCGCTCTTTGCCGGCGGTGAGCGCGTCGCGGAGCGCCACCAGGCCAGCCGGATCCTCGCGCGAAGCGGCGAGCAGCTCGCTCGCGCACCACACCCGCACCGCCACCGGCAGCTCCGGCCGCGCGAGCAGCGCGCGCAGCCGCGGCGCTGCGTCACGGGCATCACGCAGCGCGAGCCCCTGCACGGCCGCGCGCTCGGCGGCGGTGCCGGCTTCGAGGAGCGACAGCGCGGCATCTGCGAGCTGGGCCGCGTACGCCGTCCCGCGCGCCGCCGCCTCGAGCGACGCGAGCGGTGGCGCGCCGGCCTCGGGGTGCGCGTCGGGCCGCGCGATCACGTCGCGCAGGTAGCCGAGCCAGTCCTGGACATCTCCGAGCACGTGACTCCGCGTGTCCATCCGACCTCCTTACAGCCAGTGAGCTCCTCTACGATACCCCGTCTTCACGAGGCCGGCGCCGCGATGGAGAGCCGCCGGTACCCGCGCCGCTCCAGGCGTTACGTGAGGCGCTCGTGAGCGACGAAAAGCCGAGCGATCACAGCGACGAGCGCGGGGCTCGCCAGCCGGCGCGGCTATCGCTTCGCGGCCGGGCGGCCCTTGGCCGCCGCGCCCTTCGCAGGCTTCGCGGCCGGCTCCGGCGCCGCCGCTGGCGTCGGCTTCGCCGCCTTCGCAGCCGGCGCCGCCTTCGCGGCCGCCTTGGCGCCCGCCTTGGCGCCCGCCTTGGCGCCCTGCGCCGGCGGCAGCTCCACATCGACGCGCTCGCCGACGTAGCTCGGGAACCGCGGCACACCGTCGTCGGTGAGCTCCTGGTAACGGAACGTGATGACCGCGCCGATCGGCGGCGGGCTCTCGCGCTCGGCGTCGGAGAGGCCCGTGCCGATGTTGAAGCGCGCCCCGCCGGGGAGCTCGCACACGAGCGCGCCGAGCCTGCCCTTGTGCTTGCCAGCGCCGGGCGCGTGGCCGATCACGCGCGCCTCGGAGTCGTGGAACGTCTTCACCTTGAGCAGCGACGTCGAGCGACCGATCTCGTACGGCGAGCCCGGCCTGCGCAGCATGAGGCCCTCACCGCCGAGCCCCTCGACGCGCCGCAGCTCGTCGCGCAGGTGATCCACGCCCTCGCACCGGGCATGATCGAGCCAGCGCGCGTGCGGCGCGACGGACCGCTTCAGCACCTTCTGCGCGTGCGCGATCCGGGCCTCGAACCCGCCCTTGGCGTTCGGCGCGTCGAACACGACGTACGTGACCTGCTTCCACTCGTCGCTCTGGGCGCCGGAGCGGACGATGCTCGTCGTGCGCTGGAACATCTTGCGGCCGACCCACAGCTCGCCGTCGAGCGTGTCGGCCGGCAGATCCTCGACGAACCAGTCGGGCGCGAAGAACCGGTTGCCGAGCCGCGAGATGAACGCCTCGCCGTCCCAGTAGGCGCGGATCCCGTCGAGCTTCTCGCTCATCCACCAGCCGGTCGGATCGTGCTCGAGCTCCCACTTGTGCGCGAGCAGGATCGGCGGCGCGGTGTCCTTCTTGACGGCCCCGCCGCCGCCGCTGCTGCTGCTGCTGCTGCTGCCGCTGCCGCTGCTCGTGCGAGCCGCGGGCGCGCGCGCGGCTGGCGTCGCGCCGCCGACGCGCTGTGTCTCGGCCGCGTCGCCCAGGTACGAGCGGAGGTGCTTGCACGTGCGCGCGTCGACGGGCGCGCCCTGGTTCCGCCACGCCGGGCACGTGCACATGTACACGTTGCCCTTGCGCGTCAGCGTGTACGTGCTGCTCGAGCCGCGGACCTGGGCCGACGCGCCATCCGCGAGCGTGTGAGTCGCCTCGGCCATCTCAGCTCTCCCGGTAGCCTTCGCCGGCCAGCGTCTTCTTCAGCCGCTCGTACGCCTTCTTCGCGGCCTCGGGGCTCGCGTAGCTCTCGCGCGCGTCCATCCGCACGCTCTTGCCGTCGAGGTAAAGGACCGTCTCGACGCGCCGGCTGCCCGCCTCGAGGACGAGGCGCAGCCCCGGCGGGCCCTGCTCCGCCGGCTCGGCGCGACCGCCGCCACCTTTGCCGCGCGCGGGCTCAGGCGCGGGCGCCGCCTTGCCGCCCGCCTTGCGCTTGGGCCGCTCCTCCTCTTCTTCTTCCTCCGCGGCCTCCTCCTCCTCGGCCTCCTCCTCCTCGCGCTCGTCATCCTCCTCCTCGCCGCCTCCCGCCCCACCCGAGTCGGTGTAGCCCTTCTTGCGCTTCTCCTTGATGAGCTTGTCGTACTCCTTCAGCGCGGTCGCGTGATCGGAGAAGTCCTTGACCTGCGTCTGGCCGGTCGTGCCGATCTTGCCGTAATTGACGAACAGCTTCTTGCCCTCGACGCGCGCGCGCCAGAACTTGCTGGACGTCCCTTCCTCGAACTCGAGCTGCACGGTCCAGTCGCTCATCGCATCACCTCGTCTGTCATCAGGTCTTCGGCGGGGTGCCCGGGCCGGGCGCAGCCGGCGCGGCCGGCGCGGCCGGCGCGCCAGCGGCGTTACCGGCCGCGATCAGCCGATCGATGCGCTCCATGAACGCGCGGCCGCGCGCCTGATCGGTCATCATCACGTACGCCGCGAGGCCCTTGAGCTGCTCGAGCGACTCGCCCTGGCCGGGGCGGCCGAGCTCGCGGTTCTTGATCGCGGCGCGGAGCCGCCGCACCGCATCGCGCGGCACGCGCACCGACGGCACGCCGGCGGCCGCCTTGTTGACGACGAGCCCGGTGACCTTCTGCCGCGCGCCCTTGCGCATGACGCGCGTCTTCTTCGTGTGGATCTCGAAGCCCTCGCTCGTCACGATCATGCGCACCGCGCGGAGCAGCCCGCCGATGTCGGAGGGATCCTTGCCGTGCCAGCTGAACGTGAGGTCGTCGGCGTAGCGCGTGTACCGGCAGCCGAGCTTGCGCGCGAGGCCGGACAGCCGGCAGTCCATGCGCAGGCACAGCGCGTTCGTGATCGACGGGCTCGTCGGCGCGCCCTGCGGCAAGGAGCGCGGCCCGGTCGCCACGTAGTACTTCTTGCCGTGCGTGACGACCTCCTCGCGCGGCGACTCGGTGACGAGCAGCGCGAGGAGCGTGGCGATCTGCTCGCCGAGGCCGGCGCGCCGGAGGAGGCCCTTCACGCGGCGCGTGGTCACCGTCGGGTAGAAGCCCTTGATGTCGAGCTTGACCACGATGCGCCCCGTCGCGTGCACGGTCGCGTTCGTCACGATCGAGCGACCGACGAGGAAGCCGTGCGCCGCGCCGTGGACCGGCAGGTGCTCGGTGATCTCGCGCGCGATCCAGCGCTGGATCCGCTTGAGCTCGGGCTTGGGCGCCGAGATGAGGCGCGGCGAGCCGTCGCGCTTGGGGACGAGCCAGCGGTGGTAGTGCGTGCCGCTGTCGACGTCGCGGTGGTACGCGAGCCAGCGCAGCTGCGGCACCGTCGTTTCGAGCGCCTTCGCGAGCGCGTCGACGTCGGGCAAGAGGGGGAGCGCGTTCTCCTGCCGCTTGCGCTCGGGATCATCGGCGTCGAAGCGATCGACGTCGGCCGTGTCGTGCCAGAACACGCCCGGCCCGAGGTGCACGATGTGCGCGCGCTTGTACGCGTTCCACGCCTTCTTGTAGAGCTCGCGGCGGACGCGCCGCTCTTCTTCGCGCCGCGCCTTGTACAGCTTCTTCTCGGCGTCTGTCATCGACGACGGCACGCCCGGATCCGTCAGGCCGGCGCGCGCGATCTCGGCGTCGACCCACTCGCGGATGCCGCCCTTGGCGGCGACATCGGCCCACTGCAGCGCGGGTTCAGCCATGGCTCACCTCGGCCCGCTGCGCCGTAGCTGTAGCTGTAGCTGTAGCTAGCGAAACATCAAAAAATCGGAGGAGGAGTCGAGGGCCGCTACATCCCTCATGGGACACGGTAGGCTCACCGGCCGGCGCCGCGCAGGGGGTACTGCTCGAGCGCTCAAACCTCGGTGGCGTGGTTGGTCCAGCTGAGCGCTCGAGCAGTACCCCCTGCGCGGCAGCCGGCCAAGAACAGCCTACCTTGTGGAGAATGGCCAGAGATTGGGCCGGGGCGGCGCGACGCCACCCTTGCACTGGAGTGCTGGCTAACGGTCTCGACTCCTCCTCCGAAAACGAAACGTGTGCGGGTCCGTGGCCATGACGCGCCGCGGGCCGTTGAGTGGAAAACACCCGGACGGGACCCAGGTCCACCCTACTCCTGGGTCGCATCAAGATATCCTTTCTTGGCGAGAGTTGCGAGTCGTTCGAAGTACGCGCTGCGTGCCTCGTCGATCGAGTCGAAGCGCTGGCGCTGGACGCGCAGCGCATCCCCCAGGCCGAAGCGGGCGGTGAGGCTCCGGCCGTCGAGCGAGAGCCGGTAAGTCTCGGCGCCCCGCGCGGAGCGCCGCAGGAGGATGCGCGTCTCCGCGGTGATCTGCGCGCGCCCCTCGGCCGTCTGCCGGGCGGCCTCGAGCGCCGCCTGCTCGCGCGCGTACGCGACGCGGAGCGCGATCATGTGCTCGCAGGGGCCCTCCTTGATGCCGGAGCGGCGGAACGCGGTGCACGTGCAGGTGGCGGCCGTGGTCCGGCCCTCGCGATCGATCGTGAAGCCGGGGTGGAACGTGCGGTGCGCCTTGGCGTCGACGACCTGGCCCTCGATCGCGCGGCCCTCGATGCCCTGATCGGCGACCTTCGTCAGCGTGACCGCGCCCGCCTCGCCGAGCAGGCGGTGCGCCGCGGCCTCGCGCGCGTCGCGGAAGCGCAGCGCGCCGGCGGGGAGCGGCGCGCCGGTGAGCGGGCGCGCGAACAGCTCGCCCGTCGCGAGGTCGTGGCCGATCCGCAGCTGGGCGAGCCCGGCGAGCAGCGTGCGGCGCACGTCGGCGCGCGGGCGGCCGAGCGCCTCGGCGAGCCCGGCCTCGGTGCGCGGCACGTCGAGGCGCGCCGCCGCCGCGTCGATCGCGGCCGGATCGTCATCGGCGGCGAGCAGGTCGAACGTCGAGATGCCGGCCCACCCCGCGTCGGTCCAGCCGGAGAGCGCGAGCGCGAACGAGGCGTCGCCCAGATCGGCGACGTACATCGCCGGCAGGCCGGGGCCGGCGATCGAGACGTGGAGGCGCCGGGCGTGCGGCAGGACGCGCGCGAGGACGGCGAGGCGGTTTCGGCCCCATGTGCGGATCACGCGCGGCTGCGCGCCCTGGTACGGGCCGCCGGTGCCGCGCACGACCAGGTCCCACGGCTCGAGCACGAGCCGCGGCGGCTCGCCGGGGACGAGCTCGTAGCGCAGCCCGCGCGGCGCGGTCTTCGCCTTCCGCATGCGGAGCGCGAGCAGGACGTTGTAGAGATCGATCGGCGCGAGCTCGAAGCGATCGGCGGCGAGCAGCGTGGCGGCCTGCATCTGGCCGAACGCGCGCAGCCACGCGAGCGGCACGGTGCGCGTGCGCGCGGCGGCGGGCTCGGCGGGCACGAGGTCGAGCGTCGTCGGGCGGTAGCTGCGGATGCGGCGGATCGAGGCGAGCGCGGCGCCCAGATCGAGGTGCGTGGTGCCGACGTCCTTGCCGGTGTCGCCGGGGTGCTCGGCGTCGACGAGCGCGGCGGGCCGGCGCAGCACGAGCTGCGCGTACGTCGACTCGTCGCGCGACATCACCTCGAGCCGCACGGCGTCGGCGGTGATCGTGAGCACCGGGTCGAGCGGCTCCTCCTGCTTCGCGGCGGCGCCGTACTGGAGCGCGAGGTACTCCTTCTGCGCGTCCCACACGGCCTTGCCGACGCCCTTGCCGCGCTGGATGAGGTACGCGAGGTAGTCGGCGCGATCGGTGGCCTTGCGGCGCAGATCGCTCGCGAGCACGTCGGCGATCGCGAGGAACCCATCGCGGACGACGCCGGGCCGGTGCAGCCGCGCCGCGAGGCGGGCGCCGCCGCGCTCGGCGTCGGTGGGGACGGCGACGCGGACTGAGCCGTCGGGCGCCGCGGACAGGCGCGCGGGGCCGAAGCGGACCGGGACGGAGAGGCGATCGCTCACGAGGACCTCCCGCCGGTGGTGGAGACGCTGGCGCCCGCGGAGGCGGCGCTGGTGGCGGCGTCGATGCGCAACGACCGCTCCGTGGCGCGGAAGCGGCCGCGGCGCTCGGTGTGGACGCTGGCGTCGATGAAGGCGCGATCGGCGAGGGCCGAGACGAGCGAGAAGGCGTACGAGCGGCGATTACGCATCGTCGTCCTCCTCGTCGTCGTCATCGTCGTCATCGTCATCGTCGTCGTCGTCGCCGTCGTCGTCGTCGCCGTCGTCGCCGTCGTCGTCGCCGTCGTCGTCGTCCGAGTCGTCGTCGTCCGAGTCCTCGTCGTCCGAGTCGTCGTCGTCTGAGTCGTCGTCGTCTGAGTCGTCGTCCGAGTCGTCGTCGTCGTCCGAGTCGTCGTCGTCGCTCGCGTCGTCCGAGTCCTCGTCGTCGTCGTCGCCGTAGCTGCTGCCACCGCCGCCGCCGCCGCCACCGGTGCCGCCGCCGCCCTTGTCCTGGCCCTCGGCGTACACCTTGCCCGCGGCGCGCTCGATCCGGCGCAGCGCCTTCCACGCCGCGAGCCGGACCGCGTCGGCGACCTTCACGTCCTTGTGGATCTTCTCGAGCGCCGCGACGACCTCCTCGCCGCCGATCCGGCCGAGCGCCGAGATCGCCGCGATCCGCGCCGCGTCCTCGCCGGTGCCCGTCGCGATCGCGAGCAGCTCGCTCGTCCGCGCGCCGGCCAGGCTCGCGGCAAGCGCCCACCAGCGCGTCGGCGGCTCGGCGATCATCTCGCGCGCGAGCTCCGGCCACGCGGCCCACGCGAGCGGCGCGATCGTCGTCGGATCGACGCGGCTGCCGAGCGCGCGCACCGCGCCCGCGGCCTGGGCCGCCGCTGGCGCCACCGCCGCGGCCGCGACGGCGCGGACCTCGCGATCGGCGTCGCCCAGCGCGCCCTGGAGCACGCCGCGCCCGGTGGCCGAGCCCGCCGCGGCGAGCGTCGACGCCGCCTGCTGGCGGAGCTTCGCGGGCGCGCGGTCGTCGGCGATCGAGCCGCTCGCCGCGGCCTCGACCGCCGCCGCGCCCGACGCGCCGATGCGGCGCGCTGCCCACAGCCCCGCCCAGTACGCCTCGAGCTCGGCGTCGCGCGCCGGCCCGGCTGGAACCTCCGCGAGCCGCGCCGCGCTGCGCCCCACGGCCTCGGCCATCGCCTCGCCGAGCGAGCGCGCGGCTTCGCCGGCGTTCCCGGCGATCCACGCCGCCTCGGCGCGCGCGGCCGGCTCGGGGCTGCGCAGCGCCGCGCCCAGCTCGGGCAAGGGCAGCGCGCCGCGCCGGATCAGGCCCTCGCGCAGCTCGCGCCGGACCTCGGCGCTCTTGACCGCGCCGAGCCGCGCGACGAGCGTGGCCGCATCGCCGCCGCGCGCGAGGAACGTCGCGGCTGGCCGGCTGATGTGATCGTGCGTCGACGCGAGCGCGTGGAGGCTCACGCGCGTGCGATCCCCCGCGAGCACCTTGCCGAGCGCCGCCACGGCGGCCTCGCGCACCGCGTGCTCGTCGTCGGACAAAAGCTCGGCCAGCACCGCCTCGCTGTTCGGCGCCGCCGCCAGCGCCAGCTCGCGGATCGCGTGGACGCGCACGCCCGTCGCCTCCTCGGCGTCCGCGGCGATCCGCTCGACGGTGGCGAGGTCGCCCGCGTAGCGCAGGCCGGTCAGCGCGCGCAGCCGCACCGGGCCGGTGCCAGACAGCGCGATCCGCTCGACGCGGCCGCGGACGTCGGTGGCCTCGTCGCCGGTCAGCGCCGGGGCGAGCCGGCCGAGCGCCTCGACAGCGGCCGGCGTCAGCGCGCGCGCGACCTCGTCCTCGGGCGCTGGCTCGAGCAGCGGCAGCAGGTGATCGAGCGCGCGGCGATCGCCGAGCAGGCCCAGCGCGAGCAGCGCGCGCTCCTGCTCCTGGGGCTCGCCCGCCTTGGCGACGAGGAGGAGCGGCTGGAACGCCTCGGGGCGCCGACGCGCGGCGAGCCCGAGCGCCGACGGCAGCACGAGCTCGCGGCGGCCGCCGCGCAGCGCGGCCTCGAGCGCGATCAGGGTCGCGCCCGGCACGTACTCGGCGCGCAGCGCGAGCGCCTCGGCGGCGGCCACGCGCACGCTCGCGTCGCGGTCGCCGAGCAGGCGCGCGAGCACGTCCTCGGCGCCGCGGTCGTCGACGTCGCCGAGCGCGGTCGCGATCTTCGTGCGGACCGAGACCAGCGGGCTCCGCGCCGCCTCGCCGAGGTGCGCGATCGCGAGCTCGTCGCGGTAGCGCGCGCGGACGCGCCCGTCGGGCAGGTTGCGCGGCCGCGCGGCGCGGTCGCGCAGGATCTCGACGAGAGCTTCCACGGCGGCGCCGGCGTAGCGCTCGGCCTCGCCCTCCTTGCCGGCCGGGACGTCGACGAGCAGGCGCACCACCGCGGGCGCCGCGGCCGGGTGGCCGAGCTCGCCGATCGCGCGGAGCAGGCGCGGCCGGTTCGCGCTGCGCTCGGGATCGTCGTCGATCCGCGCCGCGATGGCTTCGGCCGCCGCGGCGGCGCTCTCGGGGCGATCGGCGAGGCCGACGAGCGAGCGCAGCGCCTCCTCCCAGTGCTCCTCGGTCCGCAGGAACGCGGCGAGCACGTCGATGCCCTGCGAGTTGCCGCGGCGAGCGAGCGCCACCGCCGCGCGCAGGCGCAGATCGGCGTGCTCGCTGCCGAGCGCCGCGACGAGCGCGTCGACGATCGCCTGGCTCTGGTCGGTCGCCGTCGCGAGCTGCGCGATCGCGGCGAGCCGGACGTCGGAGTGGCGGCTCTGCGCGGCCACGAGCTGCGGCTCCGCGCTGCCCGCCGGGTAGAGCTTGCCCAGCCGGAGCGCGGCGTGCGCGCGGACCTCGGCGTCGTCGGCGTCGAGCGCGGCGCGCACGAGCGCCGCGGCGCGGTCGTCGCCGGTGCCGGCCAGCTCGACGAGCTCGTCGATCGCGGCCTTGCCCAGATCGGCCGCGCCGGCGATCGCCATCTGCAGCGGCGCGAGCGCGCCCGTCGGGTACAGCGAGCGCAGCGCGGCCATCGCCGCCTGGCGCACGAGGTGGTGCGGATCGCCGACGGCGTGCGCGAGCACCGGCAAGACCGCGTCGATGCCGACCGCGTCCTCGCGCGCCAGCTCGACGAGCCGGCCGATCGCGTCGCGCCGTACGCGGTGCGTCTCGTCGGCCTCGCCGCGCCGCGGCGCCTGGCGCACGAGGCCGGCGTACACGCCGAACACGAGCCGCTGCGTCGCCGCGCGGTCGCCGGACGTCTCCTGGCCGGCGCGCACGAACAGCCGCGCGAGCGACTCGAGCTCGGTCGCCTCGGGATCGCGGCGATCGGCGACCAGCCGGCGCAGCCAGCCGGCGCGCCGGCTGACGCGCCGCTCCGTCGAGTAGCCCGTGTGCGGCGCCGGCGCCCCGCCGCGCGCGGGGCCGGCGATCCGCGCGGCCTCGCGCCAGAACGTGGCCGGCTGCGTGCGCAGCGCGAGCACCTGCGCGGCGGCGTAGCGCTGCGCAGGCTCGTCGCTCGCGATCGCGTCCGCGAGCACTTGCAGGAGCGCCTCGCGGCGCGCCGCCGCCGGCCAGTCCTTCGTCTCCGACGCCTTCTCCGGCTTGCGCGGCCCGACGAGCTCGCCGATCACCTCGGCGGACAGGGGCTCGCCCGCGGCCCGCCGCTCGAGGAGCCGCGCCGCGGTGAAGCGGATCTCTGCGCTCGGGCTCGCGACCGCGTCGACGAGCAGGTCCGGCGCGATGCCGGCGGACGCGAGCGCCGCGTCGCGCGCGACGATCACCGCGAACGCCAGATCCTGGATCTCGCGGTCGCGGTCCTCGAGGCCCTGGCGCAGCCCGCGCACGCCGTCGGGGCCGAGCGCGACGAAGCCGACGATCGCGCCGATCCGCAGCGGCCGGTGATCGTGGCGCTGCGTCCCCGCGAGCACCGGCAGCGCGCGCAGGTCGCCGAGCTTGGCGAGCCCCTCGCCGCCCCACGAGCGCACCGGCAGATCCGCGTGGCCGAGCAGCGCGACGAGCGCCGCGAGCGCCGGCTCGTGGCCGGGCGCGGCCGCGGTCGCGATGCCGCGCGCGCCCATCTCGCGGACGAGCGGATCCTCGTCGTCGACGAGCCCCTGCTGGAACGCGATCGTCTGCGGATCGCCGATGTCGGCGAGCGCGCGCGCCGCGCGCTGGCGGATGCTGTCCGGCGGCCGGTCGGTGTCCGTCTTGGGGATCGACAGGAGCCGCTGCATCGCGGGGATGGCCTTCGGATCGCGGCGGCGGCCGCACAGCTCGCCGGCCTTGACCTGCAGCTCGTAGAAGATCGACGCCCACGCGAGCGCGAAGCCCTCGGGGTCACCCGGCGCGACCGCGTCGAGCGCCTCGAGCGCCGCCGTGTGGACGATGGGGTTATCGTCCTTGACGAGCTCGACGAGCCGCGCGCGCACCGCGGCCGCCGGGGCCTTCTTGGCGCCGGTCGCGCCGGCCGCCCGCACCTGCGCGACCGGCGACGCCATCGCCGCTGTGTGGACGTCGGCGGCCACCGCCGTCTCGCCCTCCTCGGGCTGGCGCGTCAGCGCGGTGTACGCGGCGAGGCCGACCGCCGCGACGCCGTCGCCGACGAGCCCGCGCAGGATCCGGTCCATCTCCGGGCTCGCCTGGCTGGCGCGGCGGCGGCGATCGATCTCGTGGACGACCTGCGTCCGCAGATCGGCGTGGCGGCTCGCCGCGCCGCGCCGAAGCGGGACCAGCGGCTCGCTGGCGTGCCACGCCCACAGCGTGCGGAACGCCTCGGTGCGGACCTTCGCGGCCTCGTCGTCGAGCGCGTCGCCGAGCAGCGCGCTGGCGCGCGCGGCGACCGGGCCGCCGGGCGCGCCGACGCGGACCAGGATCTGCAGCGCGCGGACGCGGATGTCCTCCTGGCTCGTGCGGAGCGCGAGCTCGGCCAGATCGAGCTCGGCGGCGGGGCCGCCCTCGGCGGCGGTCTTGGCGAGCGCGTCGAACGCGTAGCTGCGGACGTCGGCGTCGGCGTCGTCGAGCAGCCACACGAGCCGCGCGATCAGCCGATCGTCGTCGGGCCACGCCGCGATCGCGAGCACGAGGTTCGACGTGGCGCCGCGGCGGAGCGCCGGATCGGCCTCGCGCGTGAGCTGCAGGATCGCGCCGATCGCGCGCGGATCGCCGACGGCGAGCAGGCACGCGGCGCCGCGGATCGCGGCGTCGGCGTTGCGGCACGCGAGCTGCGCGAACAACGGCTCGAGCTCGTCGTCGCCGAGCGGCCGGCCGTCGTCCGCCGGCACCGCGACCTTGATGCCGACCTGCTGCGCGAGCTGCTGCGCCGTCTGCTGGACGCTCGGCACGCGCGCGAACACGCGCGCCGCGAGCCGCGGCCGCTGCACGACGGCGGCGAGGAACGCCGCCGTGCGGACGCCCGCCTGCGCGTCGTCGAACGCCGCGGAGGTGAGCCGGCGCGCCGCCTCGTCGGCCGCGCCGACGACGAACCCGAGGTGGAGCAGCGCCTCGGCGCGGATGTCGGGGGTGCCGCGCGCGAGCGCGGTGCGCACCGCCTCCACGGGATCGGCCGACAGCTCGAGCAGCGCCGCGAACGCGCGGCGCCGGACGGTCGCGTGTCCGTCGCGCAGCGAGTCGGCGACGAGCCCGGCGGCGATCACCGAGGTCCGCGCGAGCGGGATCAGCGCCTCGACGGCGCGCACGCGCACGTCCTCGTGGCTCGCCGCGAGGCCGGCGCGGATCGCCGCGATCGGCTGCTCGCGCTCGAGGTCGCGCAGCGCGTGGAAGGCGGCCCCGCGCAGCTCGGGCTGCTGCGCGCCGAGCGCGGCGCGCAGCGCGGGCCGGCTCGCGCGGCGATTGCTGCGCACCATCGCCTGCGTCGCGGCGACGCGCACGTCGGGCGGGCCGCTCGCGAGCGCCAGATCGAGCAGCACGCGCGCCTCGTCCTCGGGGATGCTCGCGAGCCGCGCGACGATCTCGAGCTTGACCTTCGAGGCGGCCTTCGCATCGCGCAGCCGCTCCTCGTAGGCGTCGAGCAGGGAGCCGAGCGCGGCGGGCTCGCCGGCCGTGTCGACGTCGGGGCCGAGCGCGAGCGCGGCGACCTGGCGGTTCGAGCTGCAGATCCACAGCCGGCCGGCCGCCTTCTCGATCTTGGGCACCGGCCCGGGCGCGAACGCGATCGCGGTGAGCGGGCCGAGCTTGGGCTCGATCGTGCGCGGCCGCCGCGCGCCGTCGACGAACCACACCTTGAGCACGCCGTCAGCGCCGATCGAGAACAGCCGGCGCGGCTGCTCCTGGCCGGCGTCGTCGACGATCACCGGCCCGAGCACGAGCCCGCGCACGGCGGCCTCGTGGCCGTGATCACCGCTGCGGTCCACCGCCTCGACCTCGCCGACGACGAAGCACGTGCGGATCGAGCCGTCGCCGCAGCCAATGATCGCGCGGCCGTCGCCGACGCTCGCGACGGCGCGGATGCCGCCGTCGCCGCCGGGCGAGATCGCGCGCGCGCCGGCCTCGCCGAGCACGCGGAGCTGGCCGTCGAGGCCACCCGCGAGCCACAGCCCCGCGGCGTCCCACGCAACGGCCGCGATCGGCCCGTCGGACAGCGGGTGGCGGCCGGCGAGCGAGAGCGTGGGCTTGCCATCTCGGATCGCGAGCGCCACGAGCGAGAGCGCGCCGTCCGCGGTGCCGACGGCGATCGTCCCGGCGTCGCCGCGCGCCGCGCCAGCGTCGAGCGCGATCGCGCGGATCGGCGCGCCGAGCGGCAGCACCGCGGCGCGGGTCTGGCCGGTGACGTCCCACGCGCCGAGCGCGCCGTCCTCGCCGCCGGTGAGGAGCAGCTCGTCGCCCGCGAACGCGAGCGCGGCCACGGGCGCGCCAGCGGACAGCTCCCAGCCCTGGCCCTTGCCGTCGAGCAGCGTCGTCGGGAAGACGTGGACGCTCGATCCGGCCGCGCCGGCGTCGGTGCCGCCCGCGGCCGCGACCCCGGAAGCGCCTGCGGCCGCGACTCCAGAGAGATCGCGCCGGCCGGCGACCGCCACGACCTCGCGACCCGCGGCGATCGCCTCCAGCCGCTCGATCCAACCTCCGTTCCAGCCCGTCGCCGTCACGCGGCCCCCTCGGTCGCGCGCAGCTCGTCGAGCGCCGCGCCGTGGCGCGCGCGCCACGCGGTGATCGCCTGCACGCTCGCCTGCCACTCGCCCTTGGCGATCGACTCGCTCATCTCTTCGAGCACGGGCCGGAGCGCGCGCGCGAGCTCGATCTCGTCGAGGCCGACGTCGCGCACCGCCTCGATCAGCCGCCGCTTCGCGACGCTCGCCGGCAGCGGGCGCTCGGGCCGCGGCGCGCCCTCGACGAGCGGATCGCGCTCGCCGATCCGGCCGGGCGGCAGCCCGAACAGGACGACGCGCGCGAACGACCGCAGCGCCGTCAGATCGGCGAACCGCTCGGTCCCGATCGCGGCGTGCACCTGCTTGCGCGGCTGGTAATTGGTCGGCCACGGCTTGGGCCGGTGGCGCTCCCAGAACAGGCGCACCGCGAACAGCCGCACGTCGCGCTCGGGGCTGTCCATGAGCCACGCGAGCTTCTCGGCGCCGCCGAGCTGCTCGTACAGCCGGCGGATCAGCGTCAGCGCGACCTCGCGCGCGGCCTTGTGCGGGCTCTCGGCGAGCTGGAACAGCCGCCGACCGTCGATCCAGGCCGCCGGCACGCGGCGCGCCTCGCTGCCCTCCACAATCAGGCCGAGCAGGAGCTCGCCGCCGATCGCCCTCGGCTCCGGCCGCGCCGAGCCGGCCAGGTCATAGACCAGGTCCGGATCGCCCCACCGCACGAGCTCCTCGCCGGCGATCGCGACCGCGAGCCGGCGCACGTCGATCCGATCGTCGTCGAACAGCGGCCGCACCGTCGCGAGCGCGTAGGCGTCGTGATCGAGCCGCGGCGTGATGCCGAGCGCCCGCGCCTCGGGCAGCCGCGGCCCGAGCTCGGGGTGGTGGGCCTTCAAGTACGTGGCGGCGAACTGGCGCACGTTCTCCGGCTGCTTCTTGCCGGTGGCGAGCTCCCACAGCCGCGCGACGCCGGCCGCCTTGTCGCCGCTGGCGAAGTCGCCCGGCTCGAAGCTCTCGAGCAGCATGCGCTGCGCGAACTGCGCGAGCTGCGGATCCGACGAGCGCGCCAGCTCGAGCAGCCACGCGAGGCCCACGCGCGCCGGGGCGACGCGCCGCCGATCGCCGAGCAGTCGGAGCGCGATGGGCCGGAGCCGCGGCTTGCTCACGAGGCCCTTCAGCCACTCGACGTCGAGCTCGTCGCCCGACAGCATGCCGGCGTCGAGCCAGCGCGCGACGGCGTCGGTGCGCTGCCGGTTCTCGAGCGACGCCTGGATCCACGGGATCCCGATCTCGCGCGCGGTCCGCTTGCCGAGCTCGGTGTACGCGCCGGAGACGATGCTCCGCAGCGAGTAGTTGCTCGCGAACCGCGGATCGTCGAGGAGCGCGGTCCAGTGCGCCGCGGGGATCGCGGCGCGCGCGTCGTTGTAGAACTTGACCAGCGCGTTGTGCGGTCCGACGCCGCGCGCGGCCGTCTCGACGAACAGCGCCGCGTCGATGTCGCGCGGCGAGAAGCCCTCGGTGAGCTTGCCGGGGGCCCACCCCGGCGCGAGGCCGAGCACGCGCAGGATCGCGCGGAGCCCGAGCTTGCCCGGCGGCATCGCCTCGAGCCGCGCGTTCGCGAACTTCTTGACCTCGGGCGCGCCGCCCTCGAGCAGCTCGACCAGCTCGTCGACAGGCAGCTCCGGCGCGTGCGCCGCGGCGTACTCGAGCGCGAACGCGCGCGCCTCCGCGGACGGCGAGCGCAGAAAGCCGATCACCACGTCGTGCAGGCCGAGCTGGCGGAGCTTGGACTGGTGCAGCTCCGGGCTCTCCTTGAGCAGCGACACGACGAACGCGTGGATCGACGCCATCGGGCGCCGCCCGAGCCGCGCGAGCCACGCCGGCTCGACGGCGCGCAGGACGAGCGCGTGCTCGGCCCGCAGGAGCTTGATCGCCCAGTCGCACACGAGATCGTTCTGGGCCGCGTCGAGCAGGCGGAGCAGCGGCGCGGGCGTGGCCTTCCACGCCGCCGGGTACGCGTGGGCGTCGTTCGCGACGCCGCTGGACGGCGGGCCGAACGACGCCGAGCCGCGCGCGTAGCGGAGGTTCTTGTGCCCCCAGATGTGCGCCGCGACCCACGACGGCGAGGAGCTGCCGTAGTCCGCCGGGTAATGGCGCAGGACCTCGACGGCGAACGCCGGGTACGCCTCGGGCACCGCCTTGCCGAGCTTGCGCAGGTAGCGCCAGACGCGGCGCCGCAAATAGAGCAGCGTGCCGGCGCCGATCTCGGTGCGCACGTACGGCGTCGTCGTCATCGCGTCGAAGCGGTAGCCGAGGACGCCGTAGAGCGCGGCGTCGTGGCGCGCCTCGGCGCGCTTGTAGATCTGCTTGGCCGCCTGCCAGACGCCCCACTGCATCCGGCCGTGCGCGAGCACGTGGAGCAGCGCGGCGCGACCTTCCGGATCGCCCGCTTCGTACAGCGCGATGAGTAGCTTGCCGATCCGCAGCCGCGGCGGCGCGAACGGCGAGGCCTCGGCCGCGGCGAACGTGTCGAGCCGCAGGAGCTTGCGCTCGGTGCCGCTCTTGTTGGCGAGGCTCCGCCCCGTCACCGTCGCGGTGAGCTTGTCGATCGTCATCGCGCCGGGCGGGACGTCGATCACCGCCTCGTCATCGCCAGCGGAGGCGCGGTCGCCATCATCGTCGTCGTCGTCGTCGTCGTCGTCGTCGTTGTCGTCGTCGTCGTCCCAGTCGTCGTCGTCGTCGTCGTCCCAGTCGTCGTCATCATCCGAGCCGCGGCCGGAG
>Ga0247790_10000339_pt1 | contig 17076 bp, 11 predicted proteins | sample UWRJS171409R4_FD_179913 | JGI IMG/M metagenome (GOLD analysis project Ga0247790, IMG submission 179913) | Soil microbial communities from Arlington Agricultural Research Station in Wisconsin, United States - UWRJ-S171-409R-4 | ecosystem: Environmental > Terrestrial > Soil > Agricultural land... | reverse complement strand
CTTGCAGGGTGGCGACGGCTTGCCCCGTCTCGAGGTCCCACACCTTGAGCGTCGTGTCATGCGACGCCGAGACCACGCGCCGCCCGTCCGGCGTCACCGCGCACGCTCTCACAAAGTCGACGTGGCCTTGCAGGGTGGCGATGGCTTGCCCCGTCTCGAGGTCCCAGACCTTGAGCGTCATGTCATCCGCCGTCGAGACCACGCACCGTCCGTTCGGCGTCACCGCGCACGCACGCCCACTGTGGGCGTGGCCTTGCAGGGTGGCGACGGCTTGCCCTGTCTCGAGGTCCCACACCTTGAGCGTCGTGTCAGCCGACGCCGAGACCACGCGCCGCCCGTCCGGCGTCACCGCGCACGCGAGCACCAAGTCGGTGTGGCCTTGCAGGGTGGCGACCGCTTGCCCCGTCTCGAGGTCCCACACCTTGAGCGTCGTGTCAGCCGACGCCGAGACCACGCGCCGCCCATCCGGCGTCACCGCGCACGCATTCACGCTAGCGGTGTGGCCGACGAGGTTGCGCTCGAGCGCAGGGCTCTCACTCGTGGCTACGTGGCGCAGGCGCAGGAAGCTCGCTCCGGCTGACAGCAGGAGCTGTTGATCGAGGTCCTCTGTGCTCCACCCCGACCGCCGCAACTGATTCCACACCAGCGCCGCCGTCGCCTCCGGCGCTTCTCGCAGCCAGTGCGATTCGCGCGCGAGCGCCCGGGCCAGGTCGACGAAGCGTCGGCGGAGCGCTTCGTCGCCGCTGGGGCGACAGCGCTCGGCCGTACGCGCCACGTCGGCCTCGGCTTCGTGCACACCGAGCTCTCGGCACTTCGCCTCCAAAAAGCCCATATCGGCGGCCAGGCGCCAGGCATCCGCCCACGCGCCGGCTTCGGCGCGATGGGTCAGTGCATGGTGCAGCGCGTATCGCCGCGCCGCTGCCTCCCTGGGCGCCGGCCAGGTCGCCAGCTTTCGTGCCAGGGTTCCATGATGGGCACGGACGGTCGCGGCGCCCAACCGCTCGACCATCAGCTCGCGCACCCAGTCATGACGCGGGCGATACGCCAGCGCGCCCGCCCACGACGCCGGCTCCTCGAGCAGGAGCTGCCGCGCGCTCGGCACGAACCGTTCTCGTTCCTCGTAGCTCCACCCGGCCACCTCGGTGAGCGCGTCGAGCGAGAGCGCCTCCTGCGCCGCGCACACCAGGCCGAGCCCCAGGCGCACGCTCTCGTGGGACGCGGCCCGCTCCCACACCTCGCCGATCAGCTCCTTGAGCCCGTGCGGGACCCGATCCACGCGACGCTCCGCTGCGGTCAGGTCCCGCAGCGTGTCGTGGAGCATCACCGCGTGCAGCACGTTGCCCTCTGCGCGTGCGATCGCAGCGGCAGCCGTCGCGGCCGGCAGCGGCGGGTCATATTCGGAAGCGACCGCCTCCCAGAAGCCGCGGACGACAGCCTCGTTGGATGCCGCCCACCGGGGGGCGTCGAGGTCGAGGCGCCGCACCGGGTTGCGCGCCTCGAGCCAGCCGAGGTGCGGGTACGTCCGCCGCGTCGCGCACAGGAACCGGATCCCCGCGGGCACGACATGCGGCAGGAACCGCGGCAACGGGTTGTCGCCTGGCTCGGCGCGGGTCTCGTCGAGGCCGTCGACCACGACCACCAGGCGCCCCGACGAGCCCAGCTGCTTCGAGACCCGGCCGAGCAGCTCGAGCAAGCGCCGCTCGGGCTTCGCCTCGGAGTCGCACAGGTCGGGGTAGGCCGCCTCGATCTGCGCCGCGATCGACGCGGCGATCACCTCCGGCTGATCCCAGTCGGCGACCTGGCGGCGGACGAAGTGATGCGGCACCACGGCGCCGGCGGCCTCGCGCCGCAGAAGCCACGCCGCGAGGATCGCGCTCTTGCCCATCCCGGGGCCGCCGGTGACCACGACCCACCTGGCGTCTCCCGGTCCGAGCAGCCACTCGTCGAGCCGCGCCAGGACGTCTTCGCGCCCGACGAACCGGGCGTGTCGCTGCCGCTCGATCGTGAAGTCGATCCGCTCGCGGCTTCCGCCCACGCGGCCAGACTATCGTAACCGGGCGCGACTCGTCACCGAGCCGCTCAAGGCGAGTCGTCGACTCTCCGCGGCTCGCGCTCGGCGGGTCGACGATCCCCGCCAGGTCGAGGAGCAGGTGTACGAGGACGCCACCCGGCTCGTCTGGGTCGCTCAGCGCGGCGCTAGGTGACCGGGACGCGTTGCTTGTTGTCGTCGAGATAGAACACGTGCGCGCCGACGTCGAGCAGCGGGCGCCGCTCGCTCAGGGCCATCCAGCGCTCTGGCCAGATCACGTTCACCGCGTCCATGGGCCGACCTTCGCGGTCCTGCTTGCGTCGCGCGAGGGTGCGCAGGCCGTAGATCTCGCGGACCAGGACGTGCCGCGGCTCGGGGCCGCCGACGGACAGCGGCGTCTGGGTGATGAAGCCGAACAGCTCGAAGGCCCGGGTGTCGGGGTCGTAGCCGACCTCGGCGAGCGCGGGGTAACCGGCCTTCTCGGCCTGGTAGTCGCCGAACTCCCACCAGGGGGCGAACTCCTCGCCCCAGTGGGGCTTGGCGTAGTACGTGGTCAGGTCGGCCTTCGCCGAGCGCGTCATATGCATCGTGGACTCGAACGTGCGCCCGAGCCAGGAGTGCTCGTCGAGGTCTGCGAGCCCGCGAGTGCACAGCCGATGCGCGCCGACCATGTCGATCGTCTGCCACGCGCACCAGAACGCCTCGGGATCGTCGTAGGCCTCGGCGACCTCGGCCTCGGTCGTGATGACGAAGTGATGGGTCCGCGCGATCGGGGGCTCGGGCACGAAGCGCGTGAAGCCCCCCGGGGTCCGCTTCACCGCGGCATGGCCGAACGCGGGAAGCTGCAGGGCACGCCGCGCGACCTGCACCATCGTGTGAACCCAGTCGGCGCGCGGCTTGGTCTCGGGCGGGTACTGCAGCGAGACTTCGTACATCTCATCGCCGCGGTGGATCGCGAATTCGAGATCTTCGCTGGTCACAAACCTCGCGTAGTGCGGCGTCTTGCCCGCCTTCGGGAGCGCGGCGCGAAACGCGGCCAGCGATCCCGGCTTCGTCTCGCCCGGCTCGATCCCGAGCTCCGACGCCGCGAACCGCACGACCTTCCCGCCGCCCGCGGTCGTCACAGCGTCGGCGTATGCAAGCACCAGCTCGGCGAGCAGCACCGAGAACGCGTGCCCGGCGACCAGCTGGATATCGGTAGGAAACCACTGCTTCATGACGGCCCTTTCTTCACAGGTGCGAGCGACGTTGCCAGCGCGAGGTCTCCGGTCTCGCCGTCGAAGTACATGACATGGATCCCGGCAGGGTGACGCCCGAGGAGCTGCTTGATCTCGGGGGCATCGGTCATCCGCTTGAGCGCCGCCTTGGCCTCGCTCTCGCGCGAGAACACATAGACCAGGCCGACGTACTCGGCTTCTTTCGCGTGCGGCGTGAGCTTGAACCCGCCGGCCTGGTCGGACGCCCGCCTGGCATAGTCCCGCGCCTGATCGAGCTTGAACGCGCCCTGGCCTGCCTTGTCCTCGATGGCGTACTTGCCGGGCGGCAGGTGCGCCTCGACGTCGGGCTGCAGCTTCACGGTCACGACGCCGTCGGGCGTGCGTGGCCTCGCGAGCCCCGCACCGCTGAACTTGCCCGGCGTTTCCTGCGCGTTCGCTTGCCGGGCGCGAGCCCGGTGTGCTGCGCCGGCTCTCCTGTCCTGTCGCCGCCTGCTTTGCCGCTTCGCTTGCCCCGCCCATACGACATGGCGCCTCCGCTGGATCAGCCCCATAGCACCCCGTCATTAGTCGATACAAGTCGACATAAGCCCGATACGCGTGGCGGCACAAACACAGGAGACCAGTGCGTTCTCTATATATAATCTATAGGCTCTTCGGACTCGCCCCTCGAGCCGCGGTTGCTCGCTCGCGCTCGGTCTCCTGCGCACTCGCGGCAGCAGCTGGAGCCGCATGTGTGCCGCGCACGAGCTCGCCGATCCCCGCGCGACGATCGCGGCGCGCAGCTCCTCGCCATCGGCACGCACGCCTCAGGCTCGATAAGGTAGCGGACCGCCCTGCCGCGTGCTCGTGCCGTCGAGCCGCGACGGTTCGCTTGTCGGGCGTGAGCCCGGGTGTGCTGCCCCGGGCCGCTTGTCCTGTCGCCGCATGCTCCGCCACTTCTCTTGTCCGCCCATACGACATGAATCCTCCTCCGCGCACGCCCCTCAGATTCTGGATCAGGCACATAGCGCTTCATCACTGGTCGGAACAAGCCCGGCGCGCGTCAGGGCCTGGCCATCAGGGCCAGCGCAGCCGCTTGAGCGTCGTCAGGAGGCTCTCGCGCGTGACGAGATCGAGCACGTCGAGGGCGTCGTCGGCGCGCAGCAGCAGCCGGTGGTGGATCCCGACGCGGGCCATCAGCACGGAGAACGGCATGTCCTTGGCCTGCTTGATGCCGCGCCAGGCGGCCGGATCGCCGGCCGCGAGCGCGCCGACCACGCGCAGCGCCGCGGCGGCGATGTGGCGCGGCACTGTCTCGAGCGCGGCCGCCGCGGCCGCCGCGAACCGCGGGACCAGGATCGCGCGCGGGGCCCCGCCCGCCGGCAGGTCAGCGACCGCGGCGTCGAACCCGTCGTCCTCCGCGTCGGGCTCGCCCGCGCGCGCGGCGATCGCCGGCCCGGCCGCGCCCACGCGCGCCGCCGGCTCGGCCGCGCCGTGCGCATCGGCTTTACTCTCGGTCTTGCTCTCGATCGCGTCCGAGAGCTGGCGCCGCAGCTCGCTGCGCTCCTCGTTGCGCTCGCGGATCAGGGCCTGCAGCTCCTCGATCTTGCCGCGCAGCGCGCGCCGCTCCTGCTCCTGGGTGTCGGTCCGCGCCGCGCGCGGGCTCGCCTCGCGCTCGGCGCGCTCCAGCTCGCGCTGGTGATCGGCGACCTGGCGCTCCAGCGCCACCAGCCGGCCCGCGGCCCGATCCAGCTCGGCGCGCAGGCTCGCGGCCGTCTGCGCGAGACGCGCGCGCTCGGCCTCGGTCTGGCTCGCCGCGCGCTGCTGCGCCTGCGCGCCGCCCAGCGATGCCAGGAGCGCCTGCGCCGGATCGCCCGGCGCGAGCAGGAGCTCGTCGCGCGCCTCCTCGATCCGCTCGAGCAGCACCGGCCGATCGAACTCGTGGACCGCGTGCAGCGAGCCGCGCGCGATCAGGATCCCGAGCGCGGGCAGCGTGGCGAGCGTCGCGTACGCCAGATCGACCTCGAGGACGTTGTCGGTGCCCGCCACGGCGGCGCGGGAGAGCGCGTCGAGCCGCGCGAGCGCGTCGGGGGCGCGCGCGGCCAGCGCCACCTCGAGCTGGAACATCGCGTCGCGCGCGGTCTCGTCCTGCCGCGCCAAGAACTCCCGGGCGGCGTCGTAGTGCCCCGCGCGGAGGGCGTCGAGGATCACGTCGTCCAGGTACTCGGCCGCCGCCTCCGGGCCCTGGCGGCGGGTGAGCTCGTGGAGCGCGAGGCAGGCGCGGCGCCAGTCGTGGAGCTCCGCCTGGCGCCGCACGACCGCCAGGACAGCGCCGTCGCGCAGCCGGGACAGATCGAGCAGGGCCAGATCGGCGCGCGACAGCCGGCCGATCTGATCGGCCTCGAGCCGCGGCTCGAGCGCGCGCAGCCGCTCCGCGCGCGGCGACGCCGCGCCCGCTGGGCCGCCGCTCGACCGATCGGCGCAGCACCGCTTGAACTTCTTGCCGCTGCCGCATGGGCATGGCTCGTTGCGGCCGACCTTGGGCACCGCCCGGGCTGGCACGCCTGGGATCGTGTGGTCGTACGCGCGCTCGGGCAGGAGCGCGAGGATCTCATCGATCGGCTCGTTCCATAGATCGAGCGCGAACCGGCCCATGGTATCGGCCAGCCGGATGCCGGTCTCGTCCACGTGCTCCTCGCAGAGCGCGGTGAGGTGCGGATCGGCGAGCTGGGTGGCGAGCCAGCCGACCAGCCCCGTCGCGCGCACGAACATCCGCAGGCGGCGGACCAGGCGCCGCAGCCGCGGCACGAGCACGGGCCGAACGACCTCGGGGCGCCCGAGCTGCCACAGCGCGAACGCGGCGTAGCTCGTCTGGTGGATCCCCGCTGTGTCGTCGGAGAAGCGCCAGCGATCGAGCAGCCCGAGCAGCGCCGGCAGCGCGTCGCTGTCCGCGTGCCGCGCCAGCGAGAAGAACACGTCCATGCGCTCGACGCCGACCAGGACGTCCGCGACCAGCTCGGGCGGCAGCGGGAGGCCCAGCTTCACGCGGCCGAGCACGCGGATCGTCGCGTCGTCGTAGTCGGCGCGCTCGAGCGCCGCGCGGATGCAGCGCTCGTCGCACGCCGCCGGCTCGGCGATCAGGTGCGCGAGGCTCGCGCGATCGAGCGCCAAGGCCGGGGCCAGCGCCGCTTCCTCGGGCTCCGCGCGGAGCTCCGCGCGGGGCTCCGCGCGCGCGTCCGTGCGCGCCTCTGTGCACGCGGTGATCGCCGCCGTGACACCGCCGACCCCCTCGATCCCGGGCGACTCCATCTCCCATCACTATATTCACCACGTGCGCGCCGTCGATGGATTCGAGATCACGAATCGCATGAATCGCCTGTCCGAGCCCTCAATCAGATCTCTACAGATCTCTATTTCATCCAGGCACTCCATAGGTGCTCTTGATGTAGACGTCGGTATCAAGATTATATGAGCAGCGAATTGACCTCACGACGCGTCTTCTCGTCGTGCGCCGCCGCGGCCGCTCGGATCCGCTCGCTCAGCGCCGCGTCGTCCTTGAACGTCGCGAGCGCCCCCGCCGCGGCGATCGCGTCGCGCGGGCGATCGCGTATGACGTTCAGCAGGTGCTCTGTCGCCGGCTCGTGGCGCAAGAGCGCGAGCGCGAGGTAGCCAATGCGGTGCCGCTGTGCGGGCAGGCAACCGTCGCACCACGCGACCAGCGGCTCGAAGGCGCCTGCGTGCCGCGCGCCGCCGAGCGCGATCGCCGCGATCTCGGCGCGCTCGTCGTGTTTGGCCAGGAGGCTGATCAGGAAGTCTTCGGCGCGCCCGCCCCCGAGCTGGAGCAGCGACTCGACGCACGCCGTCAGCACCTCCGGCTCCGGATCACCGATCTTGACCTTGTAGCGGAGCAGGGCCGCGGCGTCTGGATGCCCCGCCTCGCCGAGGCCCTGCGCGGCGGCGACCCGCGCCGTGCGCTCGCGATCGGCGAGCAGGTCGGCGAGCACGTCGAGGGCGTCGGCGCGGCCGAAGTGCGCGTGCGCCAGCCCGCACACGCCGCGCAGCTCGGCCGCCATGTCGTCCTGCGTGCCCCAGCCCTCGAGCTGCTCGATCGTGAGCCCCGCGACGAGCACGCGATCTTCCCAGTGATCCAGCTCGTGCAGCGCCCGCGCGATCGCGATCTTGCCGCGGCACCCCGGATCGCGCTGGACCGGATCCTCGCGCAGCGCCTCGAACGCGTCCGGCAGCTCCGGCACGAGCGCCTCGAGCCGGTGCGCGGCGACGAGCCGCGCCGCCGCCGCGATCAGGATGCCGCTCTTCGAGCGCAGCGCGTCACGGAGCACGCCGGGTGCGTCCGGTGCCGCCGGGTCGAGCGTCCGGAGCGCCGCCAGCCGCTCCTCGAGGCGCGGCGCGCCGCGGCGGGGCGCCGCCCGATCCTGGCTCCTGCGGCGAGATGGGGGCATGCCGTATCCTGGCTCAAGACGGGTCGATCCATCGACCCGCCATCGACCCGTCTTGTCGATCGGCTCGCTGGCGCAGACGCCGGCTGCCCTCACGGAGCAGCTCGCCCTCGCGGACGCGGGCTCAGCGCGCGAAGCGTGTCAGGAGGCGCACGTAGAACGTCACCGCGCCTGGCAGGTCGGCGACGGCGATCCGCTCGTCGACGCCGTGCAGCCGCGGCAGGTCGCCCGGCCCGATCCGCATCGGGTTGAACCGATAGATGTGGTCGGCCAGCCCGGCGTAGTGCTTGGCGTCGGTGGCGCCGAGGACGAGCCCCGGCGCCACGACGATGCGCGCGTCGAGCTCGCGGATCGTCGTCATGACGCCCTGGAACGTCGGATCGTCGATCGGCGAGATCGGTGATGCGGCGGCGACCTCGCCCTCGGCCTCGATCGTCACGCGCGGATCGTCGACGACGCGCCGCAGGTGGCCGAGCACGCCGGCGATGGAGTCGCCCGGCCGCAGCCGCACGTTCAGCGTGGCGCGGGCCCGCGCCGGCAGCACGTTGGACCGGTCGCTGCCGGCGAGCATCGTCGGCGCGATCGTCGAGCGGATCAGCGCGTTGCTCGAGGACGCGCCCGCGAGCGCGCGCAGGACGAGCGGCTGGAGGAGCCACAGGTTCGCCATCAGCACCCGGCGGCCGAACCCCATCTCGGGCGCCAGGTGCTCGAGCATCGCCCGCGCCACGCCGTCGAGCTCGGACGGCATCGGGTCGCGATCGATCGCCGCGAGCGCCCGCGCGAGGACGCCGACGGCCGTGGCCTCCGGCGGCATCGACGAGTGGCCGCCCGTGACCTGCGCCGTCACCGCGATGTCCGCGAACCCCTTCTCGGCGACGCCGATGAGCGCGACCGGCCGATCGATCCCATCGATGATGCCCTGGGTCACCGCCATGCCCTCGTCGAGGACGAGCGCCGCGCGGGCGCCGCGGCCCTGGAGCGTCGCCGCGATCCGGGCCGCGCCCTCGCGGCCGCCGACCTCCTCGTCGTGGCCGAACGCCAGGTAGATCGTCCGGCGCGGCAGGAACCCCGCGCCGAGCAGGTGCTCGATCGCCTCGAGGATCGCGATCACAGCGATCTTGTCGTCGAGCGCGCCGCGCCCCCACACGAAGCCATCGGCGATCGCGCCGCCGAACGGCGGGTGCGTCCACGGCACCGCGGCCGTGGCCTCGGCGGGCACGACGTCCTGGTGCGCGGCGAGCACGATCGCCGGCAGCGCCGGCTCCTGGCCCGGCCACGTATAGAGGAGGCTGTAGCCGCCGATCACCTCGCGGCGCAGCTCGCGGTGGACGCGCGGGAAGGTCTCCGCGAGGTAGCCGTGCAGCTCGAGGAACGCGCGCGGCTCGACGGGCCCGCCGTGGCTCGAGACGGTCGGCAGGCGCAGCGCGCCCGCGAGGTGGGCCGCCAGCTCGGTGCCGGGGCGCACGGGCGGCGCCAGCGGCGGGACCGCCGCGGGCGCCGGCTGCCGCGACGAGAGCCGCGCCGCGCGCACGAGGAGGACGCCCACCAGCGCCACGGCGAGCGCCGCGAGCGCGAGCAGGCCGCGCCCGAGGTACCGGCGCCAGCGCGGTCGCCGAGGCGGCGCGGCCGGCGCGGCCGGCGCGGCCGGCGCGGCGCTCGCGGCGGCGGCCTCCGGGCTTCGGTCGTCCCCGTCCCGGGGCGGCAAGGTCGCGGTCATGTTTGACTCAGATTCCGCGAATTTACGCGCGCTCGGGCCGGGCGCTCGCGGGGATCGCCAAAAATCTACGAAACCGGCCGGAGCGGTGGCCGATGCACGCGCCCAGTTCGACCTGGTCCGACTTGGGTCGAAGGAGGAAACGCCAGATGCATCGTCACAAGCTCACGTATGTCCTGATCTCGCTCGTCGCTGTCGTCGGCTCGGCCGCCGCCGGGGCCGGGTGCACCGTCAACGGCAAGCCGCTGCTCTCGCTCGGCGCGCAGACCCCGGCGCCGCTCGCCGCGCCCAGCGGCACCGGCAGCACCGGCAGCACCGGCAGCACCGGCGCCACCAGCGCCGGGCCCGTGATCGCGCCGGCCCCGTACACCTGGTGCAAGGACCTCCGCGACGACCCGGGCGCCAGTGAAGCCAGCGACCTGCGGCGCGCGCTCGATCCGGAGGCCGACGCCGGGCTCGCCGTGCCCGTGATCATGCAGGCGCTGTGCTACCCGCGCGAGGCCGCGCGAGGCCAGCGCGCCGCGCTCGAGGCCGCGCGCCGGACCTGGATGCAGCGGCTCCTCGCCGACGAGCGCGACTGGGCGACCGACCTCGTCGCGTGGGCCAACCTCCCGCACGCGGGCCGGATGGACGCCTTGCAGCACACCGTCCACCCGCGGCCGGACGTCGCCTGGACGATGACCGGCCCGCTCGATCAGTGGGCGCTGCTCCACACGCGCGTCGGTGACAGCGACGCCTTCGCGCTGCAGCCGGGCGCGCACCATTACATCGCCGACGCGCTGCCGCTGACCGAGGCCGGCCGGCTCGCGTTCATCGAGCGCTGTATGTTCGAGGGCGGCACCCACGCCGCGATGCGGCCCGTCGAGTGGGCGATCTGCCAGCCGGATATCGACGAGCTCGACGTCAGAAAGCTCGCCGCCGAGATCCGCGCCGCGTCCGACCGCGCGCTCGCCGATCGGATGGCGATCCGCGCCGCGACGAGCAAGGTGCTGCGCCACCGCGGCGCGCACGCCGCGGCCGTCGCGCAGCTCGTCGCGCGGGACCCCGCCTACGCGAATCTGTTCGATCTCGCCCGGGCCATGCGCGTAGAGTGGAGCTTCCCCATCCCGTCGCGGATCGAGCGGCTCGCCGAGGTGCGCGTGACGGACGATGCGCGCGCGCGCGGCGCGCGCGAGGCGCTCGCGGGCTGCTCGGAGCGCATCTGGCCGTTGTTCGCCGCCGCGGTCGGCAGGCTCCCGGCGCAGCGGTTCGAGAACCTGCGCGGCGATCCGGCGCGCGCCCAGACGTTCTTCGACGCGGCGATCGGCGCGATCCTCCAGGACCCCGACGCGTACCTCGCCGCGAACGCGCTCCTCGCCTGTGAAGGCGCCGCCGATCACCTGCTCGCCGCGCTGCGCGCCGGCCTCGCCTACTGGCCTGGCTTCCGCGGCCCGCGCACCGCGGCCCTGACCGTGTTCCGCCACGTCAACCTCGTGCCCGATCAGCGCGGCGAGCAGATCGTGATACCGCAGGTCGCGCTCCCGCTCGCCATCGAGCGGCGCGAGCGGTCGATCGACGAGCTGCGCGTCACCGCGGTCGGCACCATCGCCACCGTCACCGAGCGGGGCGACATCGTGCGCGTCACGTTCCCGGCCACCTCGGAGCGCCAGGACCAGTGCGCGAGCCGCCGCACGACGAACCGCATCTCGCGCATCGACGCGAGCGGCAATGTCCACTACGAGTCCGTCTGCACGCAGTGGCAGCGCGTGCGCGTCGACACCACGCTCCGTCCCGTGGACGTGCCCCGGCGCTACGCGGCCGGCCTCGCGCCCGGGCGCTACGTCTCGATCATCGCCGGCATCCCCGAGGCCGTCTGGGCCACCGCGAGCGCGTCCGCGCCGATCGCCGCCTTCGGCGCGCTGCTCCGGTAGCGACTGCCACATCGCGGGAGCTGGGCGCGCTGCTCCGGTAGCGACTGCCACGTCGCAGGAGCTTGGACCCGCTGAACGGGGGGCTCACGCCCGGCGGTACGGCGCGACCTCGCGCCGGCCACGCTCTCTGCGACGAGATCCTCATATCTCGTCGCAGAAGTTTGCCCGGTGGGTTCCAGCCGATATCCGTCGGTGTTCGAGGAAACGGCAACCGGTCAGAACCTCTGCTCTGCGACGAGATCCTGGGGGGCTGGTGTCAAACTCCGAGCTCGAGCACTGACAGATCGAGGGATCGATCCGTTACCTGTGTTTGGAGCAGCCGGCGCTCGTTTGACACCAGCCTCCTACACGGCCACGCCGTGGTCCGCCGCGCCGCCGCCCACCGGATCGAAGTACACGCCGCGGACCCAGCGCGGGCCGGCGAACGCGGTGCGGCCGTGCAGCATGCGCCAGTTGTCGTAGAGGAGCACGTCGCCCGGGCGCAGCCGGAACGTGAAGTGGTGGCGCGCGTCGCGCAGGAGCCGCACGAACCGATCGTGCGCGCGGTACCAGGCCGCCACCCGCTCGAACGGCAGCTGGTAGGGCGCGGTCGTGAAGTACGACGACCGGACGTGGATCCGGCCACCCCGGAGCGTGACGATCGGCGAGATCACCTCGCGCTCGAAGTGCCGCTGCCGGCGGTGGAAGCGCACCGGCGTCTCCTGCAGGATCTCGGCGGCCTCGGCGTCGAGGCTCGCGAGGTAGTGAAACGCGGCCTCGCCGTCCGCGAGGAGCGTGTCGCCGCCGCGATCGGCGCTGCGGATCCCGTGCAGGAGCTGGTAGCGCGGCGGATCGTCGAGGAACGGCTGATCGGTGTGCAGGCCGATCGCCGCGTCGGTGTAGCCGAGCTGGTCGGTGTTGGCGTTCGTCGTGTTGTCGGTGCGCAGGTCCTCGATCCGCCCGAAGTGCGTCTCGATCACGCCCAGGCCCCGCGCCGCGAGCGCCGCGATCCACGCCTCGGTCTCGACCGCGGGATCTGCGTGCTCGCGGCGGACGAGCGCGGCGCCGCGCGCGGCCACGCGGGCCAGGAGCTCCTCGGCGACGGCCGCGGGACCGGGCGCCCCGGAGAGCTCGAGCAGGGCGACGTCCGCGGGCGGGCGCGGCACCGCCGCCCGGCCCACGGCGTACGCGTGCCGGAACAGCCAGGCGAGCGGGTACCGGCTCGTGCGGCCGTCGTGCGCCCAGGTCACGCGGACCACGCCGTCGTCGACGGCGGCGTCGATGATCGCCAGCTCGTCGGGGAGCTCGGCCGAGTCGAGCTGCCGCTCGCCCGTGATCGGGTGGCGATCGACGTCGCAGTTGTGGCGGAGCCAGCGCAGGTGGAAGTCCGCGTGGCGATCGGGCTCGATCACCCGCACGAAGTCGTCGTGGAGCTCGAGCCGCGTCACGCTCGGGCGCCCGCGCGGCGGAGGAGGGAGATCCTGGCGGTGGCGACGAGCCGGTCGCTCACGCGCGCTCCGGTTCGGTGCGCGCCTCGAGGGGGAAGACGCCGTACTCGCCGATCGCCACGCGGTAGCGCGCCTCGAAGTCCTCCGGCACGCTGTGCACCACCGAGGGCCGCGTCGCGAGCCGGTCCACCCACGCGGCGATCGGCGAGCGCGGCACCAGCTCGATGCCCGACCAGCGCTCGAGGAGCCGCACGCGGAGCATCGTCGGCGCGACGGCGAAGTCGACGATGCCGACCGCGTCGCCCCCGAAGTACTCGCCGCGCACTCCTTGCTCGAAGCGCGCGAGCAAGCTGGTGAATGCCTCGCGGGCGGCGCCGAGCTCGTCGCGCGTCTTGATCGAGAGCATCCGGTGCTGCGCGGCGAACAGGTCGTTCGCGACCTCGACCCACGCGCGCTGCCGCGCGCGCTCGTAGGGATCCTCGGGCATGACGCGCGGCGGGTGCGTCTCGTCGAGGAACTCGAGGATGGCCAGCGACTCGAACAGGGGGTGCCCGTCGGCGATCAGCACGGGCACCTTGCCGCGCGGCGAGATCGCGAGGAACCAGTCGGGCTTGGCGCGCAGATCGACGGAGCGCCGCTCGAACGGCACGCCCTTCTCGTGCAGCATCGTGGCCGCGCGGTGGACGTACGGGCACACGGGGTGGCTGACCAGCTGGAGCGACGAAGGCGTGGACATGGGTTCTTCTCCCGTAGACATATGTCTCACGAAACGCAGGCCTGTACCGCGGAGGTGCGAAGCTCGCGCGCGCGTGTGCGCGCCGTGGCGATGAACGCGGCCGCTCTCGATCCTTGCAGGCGCGGCCCCCGAGGCGCTACGAGATCGGCGTCCCCAGATCCGCTGGCGGAGGCATCATGAAGCACGAGCTCTGGCGCAATATCCTCGTCCCCCACGACTTCTCTTCGTCGGCGAACCACGCGTCCGCGATCGCGCGCGACCAGGCCAAGCTGCACGGGGGCAAGCTCCTCCTCTTGCACGTCTGCGATCTGCCGCTCGATCTCGGTCCCGACACCACGGTGATCCTCGCGGCAGGCTCCGAGCCGATCACCATGCGGCACCACGTCATGGCGACCGCGGAGGCGCACCTGCGCGACCTCGCGGAGCGGCTCGGCAAGGACGGCGTGGCGGCGGAGGTGGTCGTCCGCGTCGGCAAGCCGGCCGACGAGATCCTCCAGTTCGCGACCGAGCGCGGCGCTGACACCATCGTGATGGGCACGCACGGGCGCACCGGCCTCCGGCACCTGCTCGCCGGCAGCGTCACCGAGCGCGTCGTGCGGATGAGCCCCGTGCCGGTGCTGACGGTCCGCCACCCGGACTAGCCGCTCGGCCCGCCAGCGCGGCCACGCCCCCGAAGCGCTGGCTCACCGGCCGCGATCATCGCCTGATCGCGCGCGGACGCGGACGCCAGCGCGCGCGCGCGGACGCAGACGCCAGCGCCCGCGCGGACGCAGACGCCAGCGCGCATGGACGCAGACGCCAGCGCGCACGCGTGGACGCCGACGCCAGCGCCCGGGCGTGGATGCAGACGCCAGCGCGCGCGTGTGGACGCGAACGCCGACGCCAGCGCGCGCGTGTGGACGCAGACGCCAGCGCGCGGACACCGACGCCAGCGCGCGGACGCCGACGCCAGCGCGCGCGAACGCCGACGCCGACGCCAGCGCGCGCGCGTGGACGCAGACGCCAGCGCGCGCGCGTGGACGCAGACGCCAGCGCGCACGCGTGGACGCAGACGCCAGCGCGCGCGTGGACGCAGACGCCAGCGCGCGCGTAGACGCAGACGCCAGCGCGCGCGCGTGGATGTGAACGCGGACGACGCCAACTCCCACGCACGTGGATGTGAACGCGAAGGCAGCCAGCGCGCGCGAACGCAGACGCCAGCGCGCGCGAACGCAGACACCAGCGCGCGCGGACACCAGTGCGCGCGCGGACGCCGACGCCAGCGCGCGCGCGAACGCCAGCACGCGCGCGTGGAACAGACGTCAACGCGCGCGCATGGATGTGAACGCGAACGCGGACGCCAGTGCGCGCGCGCGTGGATGTGAACGCGGACGCCGACGCCAGTGCGCGCGCGTGGATGTGAACGCGAACGCCGACGCCAGCGCCCACGCGCGTGGATGTGAACGCGGACGCCGACGCCAGCGCCCACGCACGTGGATGTGAACGCGGACGCCGACGCCAGCGCCCACGCACGTGGATGTGAACGCGAACGCGGACGCCAGCGCGCGCGCGCGCGGATGCCAGCGCCCACGCGTGGACGCGAACGCGGACGCCAGCGCACGCGCGTGGACGCGGACGCCAGCGCGCGCGCGTGGACGCAGACACCAGCGCGCGCGGACACCAGTGCGCGCGCGGACGCCGACGCCAGCGCGCGCACGTGGATGTGAACGCGAACGCCAGCGCCCATGCGTGAACGCGAACGCGCACGCCAGCATCCACGCGTGGACGCGAACGCCGACGCCAGTGCACGCGCGTGGACGCGCGGCGCGGTGCTCGCGGCCTCTTCCGATCCGCTGCGCCTCGCGTGCCCCCCCGGGCTTCACTCCTTTGCTGGGAGGTTAGTGCCCGCGGCCACGGCGGTCGTGGGTGCTCGCACGACCGGCGAGCCCGCGCGGCCTGCGCGCGCTGCGCGCGCCAGGCCGCTGGGGGCCCCGCGCGCTCGTCTCCGCTCTCGGAAGAGGCCGGCTCGCCAGGGCGCCGCGCGTTGGCGTGAACGCGCGTGGTTAGTACCGTGCGGGAGAACACGACTTCCGAGCCGGGGGCCTGTCGGTACGGCGCGGCATGTTGCGCGTGGTTAGCACCGTACGAGAGAGCACGACTTCCGCGACCCAGAGGTCGCGCGCCTCCTCAGCACTGATCTCGACGCGCGTTGCCCCGGCTCAGGCGCGCTCGCCGACCCAGAGGCCGCGCGTCTCCTTGGCACTGACCTCGACGTGGTTGGTGTCGTACGGAGAGTGCGACTTCCGTGGTGTCGAATGTTGCCTGTAAGTTGGCTCGAAACGCCTACGCCTCGTCAAAGGCTTGTTTGATGCCACCCGCGTGGCGAGGATCGTCTCGAGAGCGCCGTCGCGCACGCCCTCCGCGAGGCGCCCAGGGACTCGATGAGCAGTATCAGATTCGCATCATCAGAAGACGATCGCGCAGAGCCGCGCGGCGATGGATCAAGAGCGGCGCAGGATCAAAGTCTACGCCCCAACCGAGTCTGAAATTGTCCGAGCCGTGCCTGGTTCCGTCGGCGGATGGCGGCGGACTAGGGAGACGCGGTCCCCCAAGCGAGTCTGAGGTTACGCCGTCGAGGCCGGGAGCCTCAGGCCGCAGCAAGCTCCGAGCACGAAGCTGAAGATGGGAGTCTCATATCTAGAATTCTTGATGCCCATTCTCCTAGCCAAGTCGGATTCCGCGTACTAAACGATATCGGCGAAATCAACGCATCCAGTGCTCGTACGTTTGTAGAGACTCACATGGGCCGCACACGCAAGACACACGAACAGATGACGATGGCGTTCCGAACGCGTGGTGGACGGCGGCCGGGCGCTGGGAGGACGGCCCGAGGGCCGCGCCCGAGCGAGCGCCACAAGGAGCGGCCGGCTCACGACCGTCGGCACCCAGTCCACGTCACGACCCGTGTGGTCGATGATGTCGCGAACCTCCGCCACCGTGACTTCTATTTACAGCTGCGCGAGGCCACGATCGTGACCGCGCGGCGCGAGGACTTCCGCATCGTCCAGATGTCCATCCAACGCAACCACCTGCACCTGATCATCGAGGCGGAAAACAAGGAGGCGCTGTCGCGTGGGATGCAAGGGTTCTCGATCTCAACGGCCAAGCGCGTGAACGCGGCGATCACCGCGCGCACGGGCGTGCGGCGCACCGGCCGGGTCATCGCCGATCGGTTCCACGCGCGGCCGCTCACGTCGCCGCGCGCAGTCCGCCATACGCTGGCGTACGTCCTCAATAATTGGCGTAGGCACGGAGAGGATCGGTCGGGGCTCCCGCGGACGTGGAAGGTCGATCCGTTCTCGAGCGGCCCGCTGTTCTTTGGTTGGCAGGAGCTGGAGGACTCGCCGGTGCTGTGGCCCCTGCGCGAGACGTACCTGCCGCTCATCGTGCTGCGCCCGCGAACCTGGCTGCTCGCGAAGGGTTGGCAGGAGCATCACCCGCTGATCTCAGTGCACGAGGTCCCCGGTCCGCGAGCCGAGCCGCGGGCAACTGCTCGGCACTGATGGCCCGCGGCGGCGCCTGCTCGCCTCGGCGCTGATGGCCCCGACGGCGCCTGTTCGCCTCGGCA
>Ga0247790_10000338_pt1 | contig 17157 bp, 16 predicted proteins | sample UWRJS171409R4_FD_179913 | JGI IMG/M metagenome (GOLD analysis project Ga0247790, IMG submission 179913) | Soil microbial communities from Arlington Agricultural Research Station in Wisconsin, United States - UWRJ-S171-409R-4 | ecosystem: Environmental > Terrestrial > Soil > Agricultural land... | reverse complement strand
GAGGGCCGGTAGAGAGATAGGCGCGCCGGGCGCGCGCGCTACCGGGCGGTCCTGGCGGTTCGCTCGCGCAGAGCCGGGTAGTACTGCGTGAACACGAAGTCGGTCTCGCCGCCGTCGCCGTGGCACCCGCTGCACGCGCTCGTGGGCAAGATCGTGGCCGTGGCGTCGTAGGGCTCGGGCTTGTGCCCGAAGCTGAAGAAGGCCCACCCGCCCGGCTCCTTGGCGAACCGCTGCTGGTCCTTCACCAGGAGCTCGAGGCCCTGGAACTGGTCTTGAAAGTAGCCGCGGCCGCTCGACGCGATCGAGGAGCCATCGGGGGCATCGCCGGCCTGGACCGATACCAGCTCCTTGACGATCTGCGTCCCTTGCGCCCACGTCCCGGTCTTCATGAACGACTCGTACGCGCCGGGCTCGACGTAGACGTTGTGGAACTCGGGGAACGCCGCCCTGCCCTTGTTGAGGGCGTTCGGCGTGAGCGGCGTGCCGACGTACACCCATTTGCGCCAGTCGACCGGGCGCATGGCGTGGCCCTGCTCGTCGAACCGAGCGTGGGCAACGGCGCCCGCGGCCGCGTCGCGCGGTGTGGCGGCGGCCTGCGGCGCCTGCGCCGAGGTGCAGCTCGCGACGCAGGCCATCAGCGAGGCCGCGAGGGCCGCGAGGGCCGCGAGGGCCGCGAGGAGATGGCGGCCCGCGCGGGGCGGGCGCGCCGTGGTGGAGTGGCCGGGAGGAAGATCGATCAGGGCGTTCTCGATGCGTGCGGTCATGCGCTGAGAGGTCGCGGCGCGACCGCCGATTTCACGCTCCCGCGAAATTGTGGTGATCGGTGATCCCGGCGGCGCCGATGAAATCCGCAGCGACGTGGGGACCTCTCCAGAGGAGCCCTAGCGCGCCAGCTCCAGGCTCAGCGCCGACCGCGGCCGACGCAGGCAAAGTCGATGAAGCCCCGCGCCGGGTTGGTGTCGAGCAGCTCGACCTGCACGAGGTCGCCGACGTCGAGGCCGCGCTCGCCCCGGACGACACGGCCCTCGGCAGGTGGCCGAAACAGCCGCGCGTACGTCCCCTTCGGTGAGGCGCCGGTGACGATGCCGTCGAACGTCTCGCCGATCCGCGATGACAGCAGCACCGCGGCCGCGACCTTGCGCATGGTGCGCTCGACCTTGCGGGCAGCGTTCTCGCGCTCGGTGCAGTGCGCAGCGATCGCGAGCAGCTCGTCGTCAGTGTACGGCGACCGCGCGCCCGCGGCCGCAGCCTTCAGGAGGCGCTGCGTGACCAGATCCGGATAGCGGCGATTGGGCGCCGTCGAGTGCGCGTAGTCGTCGACCGCGAGGCCGAAGTGCCCGATGTCGGGATCCGCGGAACGCTGCAGCACGTACTCGCCCGGGCCGAGCAGCTTCGCGATCGACAGCGAGGCATCGGCGAACCGCACCGGGTCCGCCTGGCGGCGGCTGGCGACGAAGTCTGCGAGCGCGCGGCGATCCGGCTCCGGCGGCAGCCGCGCGCCGTGCTGCGCGGCGAGCTCGACGATGCGGTCCCAGCGCCTGGGCGCGCGGACCACGCGGCGGATCGAGGCGTACCCGCGCATCTCGAGGAACCGCGCCGTCGCGCCGTTGACCGCGATCATCAGGTCCTCGACGAGCTCGCGGGCGCGGTTCTTGTGCTGGAGCTCGAGATCGATGACGCGACCGCCCCGCGCGACGGTGCGGGCTTCGATCGTCTCCAGCGCGAGCGCGCCGCGCTCGAACCTGTGGTCGCGGAGCCGCTGCGCCGCCTCGTCGTGAACGAGCACCTGCTCCCGGATCGCGGCGGCGCGCGGCGGCTCACCACCGCTCTCGAGCCACGCGCCGATCGCCTCGTACACGAGCTTCGCCTTGTTCTCGACGCGCGCTTGGTAGATGCGGGTCGCGCGCTCGTCGAGCTGGCCGTCCGGGCGAACGACCATCTCGGTGACCATCGCGAGGCGCTCTTGGCCCTCGAGCAGCGAGCTCTGGCCGTGCGAGAGGATCTCCGGCAGCATCGGGAAGATCTGCACGCCGGTGTAGAGCGACATCGCGTTGTTCGCCGCGTAATCGTCGATCGGGCAGCCCTTCGGGACGAACGCGTCGACATCGGCGATCGCGACGAACATCCGGATCGCGCCGCCCTCGAGCCGCTCCGCGTACTCGAGCTGATCGAGATCGCGCGAGGTCTCGTTGTCGATCGATGACCAGGCCAGGTGGCGCAGATCCTCCGCGCCCTCCCGCTCGGCGCGCGTCACCGTGTCATCGAGCTCGCGCGGCACGTCGGTCCGAAACCCGTGCTCGCGCAGCACGCGGCGCGCGACCTCGCGCATGTCGATATCAGCGTCTGCTCTGGCCATGGTCCACGCACGATCCGACAGATCGCGGGGCGCGACAATACCGTCGTGAGATCGGCGCGCGAGCAGCCAAACTCAACCGCGGTCCCGAGCGCCCGGAGCGCCCGGAGCGCCCGCGGCGATGCCACGAACATGGTGCACGAGATCGCATATCGCCCGCAGCTCGCGGAGCCGCCGCGCGACGGCCTGGTCGAACGTCTCCTGACGCTCCGGCCGCTCGCGCTCCAGCCGCTCGCGAGCCTCCTCGATCGACTCCGGCACGTAGAGCGCGCGCAGCTTCGCCAGCCGGGCCGCGACGTCCTCCGGCCTCAGCTCAGCCATCGCCACGCTCCAGCTGCTCGAGGTCCAGGAGATCCTGCGCGCGTCCGGCGAGCTGCTTCATGCGGATCAGCGTAGCGCGCGAGACGACCGCGAGCGGCCCCTCCGGCAGCTGCACCTCGAGCCGATCCTCGAGCGCACCCGCGAGTGACGCGTTGGCGAGCAGCAGGTCGAGCAGCATGTGATCGGCGCCCTGGAGCTTGCTCACGCGCTGCACGTTGCGCTCGCGCTCCGTACCAGCATCGAAGGTCATCGGCAGCGCCAGGAAGGCATATCCGAGCGGCCGCACGGCGTCGAGCGCGAGCTGAAGGTCCTCGGTCGCTACGATGATGTCGATGTCCTTCGTCGACCGCGGCGCGCCGTGCGCGCTCACCGCGACGCCTCCGCAGACGGCGTAACGGACCCCGGCGGACCGGAGCGCCGCGGCGATCGCGTGGAGCTCGTCGACGAGGTTCATGCCCGAGACACTATCACCGAGATGAACCCGTGCCGCGCGTCACGAGGCGCGAGGTCCAGGAGACCCAGCCGCGGGGCTGCGCGCGGGGATCCTCGCCAGCACATCGCATCGTCACGCCTCGTACATCACGTCCGATCGCAACACGTACTTCGTCCCCGCGATCACCTCGCAGCCTTCGTGAGCCAGACGGTGCTGGAAGATCAGCGCCGTGCCGAGCCGGGGCACGACGTGGACGTCCCAGTCGTGAAACGTCGTGACGCCGCCCGTGAAGTCTTCGTTGAGGTAGACGATCAGGCTGAGCAAGCTGCGCTGGCGGTCGTCGCGGATGAACGCGCCGTCGAAGTGCGGCGCGAACCGTTGGCCTGGCGCGTAGCGGTAGCAGCGGAACCGCTCGTTCGCGCCGACCGCGCGCATGCCGCACAGCCGCGGCGCGATCGCGCCCTCGACCCGCGCGAACAGCTCGCGCGCCAGCTCCGGATCGTCGAACATGACGCGGTCGTTGTTGCGGACGTCGGGGCGCATCACCGGCCCGCGCGGCGTCGTGATCGGCGCGGCCGCCGGGCCGAGCTCTTCGATTCGATCGATCATGCGGGCGCACTCGTCGGGCGACAGCACGCGGGCGACGGTCTGCACGAGCGGCCCCGTGTGATCGAGGCTGTCACTCTCGACGAACGGCCGCCCGGAGCCCGGAATCAGCACCTCGGTCTGCATCGCCTTAGTGTTCCATGGACACGCATCAGGAACCAGCACCGATTGACCGGCAACGATCAGCAACGGCCCCACCTGATCTCCGGACCGTGTCGGTCAGCCTGGACGAGCTGACGCGCGGATCAAGATAGGCCGCGTCCACGCCACGAAGTGAGCGCCTTGCCGCTGAACCTGCGCGAGCACTACACTGTGAATCGTGGCCGTTCAAGCCGTCACCGTGAACCTCCCCGGCCCGCTCTACGAGCAGCTCGCGAGACGGGCGACCATGAGCCATCGCACGATCGAGGCCGAGCTCGTCGATGCAGTGGCGACGCTCCTCGATGAGCCCAATGAGTTACCAGCGGACATGACGGAGGCCATCGCCGCGTTGCACCTCCTGGGAGACGAGGAGCTCTGGCGAGCCGCCAGGCAGCGTCTCGCCCCTGAGAAGTCCTCCGAGATCGAGGAGCTGCACCGCAAGCGCCAGCGCGATGGACTCTCCGCATCGGAGATCGAAGCGATCGCAACGCTCATGAAGGAGTACACGCGGAGCCTGCTCGTTCGCTCTCGATCAGCCGCGCTACTCAAGCAGCGCGGTCACGATGTCTCGGGTTTGCTCGACGAGCATGAGCCGTAGCTACGTCGCGAAGGCGCTTCGAGAAGAGATCGCCAAGGACGCACGCCGCCGTTGCGGCTACTGCCTGACCTCGGCGCGCATCATCGGCGCCCCCATGGAGATCGAGCACATCATCCCGGAGTCGCTGGGTGGGCCTACTGTCAGGGAGAACCTCTGGCTCGCGTGCTCGATGTGCAACGACCACAAGGGCAATCGGATCGCCGGTCCCGACCCACAAACGGGCGAGGTCGTGCGCCTCTTCGACCCACGGCGACAGGTATGGGCCGAGCATTTCGGCTGGAACACGGGCGGAGACATGATCATCGGCAAGACGGCGACCGGCAGGGCCACGGTCGCTGCGATCCGTCTCAATCGCGCCGAGCTCGTAGAAGCCCGGCGCGGCTGGATCATCGCCGGCTGGCATCCACCCAAGGATTGAGCGTCGGCGGCCCTGCGTCGACTAGCTGCCGCTGCTTCCGTTGCTGCCGCCGCCGCTGCTGCTGCCGTTGCTGCTGCCGCTGCTGCTGCCGTTGCTGCCGCCGCTGCTGCCGCTGCCGCCGCTGCTGCTGCCCACGCCGCCGCGCGCGGCGATCACGGCCGTGACCGCGGCCGCCGCCGCCGGGGGCGCCCGCCGCTCGTCGAGGGCGTCGGCCCAGCGCTCGATGCGGCGCTGCCAGTTCGGCCGCTCGTGCACCGTCCCCGGCACGTTGTGCGGCACCGGATCGAGCGCCAGATCGTCGAGCGCCACCAGCACCACCTCCGCCGGGCCGACCGCCAGGTCCGTCGTCGCCGCCACCATCGCGCGCTCCACGTCCGTCAGCGTGTCGTCCACGAGGCGCGCCCCCGCGTAGGCGAGCAGCGCCGCGCGCTGCCGATCCCGCAGCTCCCGCTCCTCGTCCTCCTGCGCCGGCGTGATGAGCCCCAAATCCCGCCGATCGTCGGTGTCGGCGCCGCGCCACCAGCCCGCGAACGTCGCGGTGTCGTGCGTGTTGAGGCTCGCGATCGCCTCGCGCGGCGACGCCTCGGGCGCGTCGCCGATCTGCGACGGGAAGAACCACTGCCCCACGTGCAGCCGAAACAGGCCGTGGCTCGCCATCGCCGGGCGCACCTCCGGCGGCACCGTGCCGAGATCCTCGCCCGCGATCGCGCAGGTCGCGCGGTGCGACTCGAGCGTCAGGATCGCGAGCAGCTCGTCGGCCGGGTAGCGCACGTAGACGCCGTCCGTCGCCGGCCGCCCCTGCGGCACGCAGTACAGCCGGAACAGCCCCATCACGTGATCGATCCGCAACATGCCGGCCACGGACATGTGGTGGCGCACGCAGCGGCGGAAGTAGCGGTACTGATCGCGGCGCAGCGCCGTCGGCCAGAGCGGCGGCAGGCCCCAGCTCTGGCCGCCCAGAAACAGCGGATCCGGCGGCGCGCCCGCCGACAGCTCCGTCAAAAACAGGTGGCGGTAGCGCCAGACCTCGTACGCGTCGCTCGACACGCCGACGGGCAGATCCAGGTACAGGCTCACCGGGCCGCGGCCCAGGCTCGCGAGCTGGCGGCTCATCGCCCACTGCGCGACCAGGTGCGTGTTGACGTGCGCGCCCGCGGCCCCGAGCGCGATCGCATCGGCGCGCGTCGTGACGAGCGGGACCCGATCGCGCCACGCCACCGGCCAGTCGCGCCACGGCTGGCGCGTCGACTCGCCGAGCGCGCGGAACGCGGCGTAGTCGTACGCGCCGGTCTCGCTCGCCCACGCGTCGATCTCGGCGCTGCGCGCCGGATCCGCGAGCACCGCGCTCGCCATCGGATCGAGCACGTGGCGGCGCCAGTGGTACTGCTCGCGGAAGTCGATCGGCGTGTTCGGCACGATCGGCGGCGCGACCGGCTCGGCCGCGCCGACCTCGGCCGCGAGCCGGTGCAGATCGAGGTAGAGCTCGTTCCAGAACAGGCGGCTCGCCGGCGAGTACGGCGAGAACGCGCACGGCTCGTCGAGGAACTGCGCCAGGATCGGCAGCACCGCCACGTAGCGGCCGCCCCGCCGCTCGACCTCGCGGAACAGCCGGCGCAAGGTCAGGAGGTCGCCCGCCTGCCCCGTCTCGGGCGCCGCGAGGCCGTACACCGGCGCGAACACGCCCCACCGCCGCGGGCCGTCGCCCGGCCCGCCCCACGCGCGCCGCGGCGCCGCGATGCCCAGGGCCTCGCCGTACGCGCCGGAGACGCCCCACGCGACCTTGTGGTAGCCGTTCTCGCCGTCGAGCCAGATCGTCGCGCGGCGGATGCAGTGCACGGCGCCGCCCGGCCACGCGTGCGAGTCCGCCGGCAGCGTGAACAGCCGGCCGTGCATGCGGACGGTGCGCCCGGTCTCGGTCGTGACCTCGATCTCCCACTCGCCGTCGACGTCGGCCGGGACCGCGAACGGCACCACGAGCGCGCCGTCCCAGCCGATCACGACCGGCGGGACGAGCTCGCGCCAGCGCTCGCGCTCGATCATCGCGAGCGTGCTGGCCGCCTCGTCGGGCGTGCGCAGATCGACGCCGACCGCGCGCAGCGTGGCCAGCACCGACTCGTCGCTCGCCGCCGCGGTCTTGCCGCGCCAGTCGGTGTACGAGATGTCGAGGCCCGCGGCGCGCGCGAGCGCGTGGAATGGAGAGCCAGGCGAATGGGCGCCGGACATATCGGCCCTAGCCCACGAGCCTGAGCCACCAGCCCGGCATGAGCCCCATCTCGAGGATCACGATCGGGCACACCGCGATCACGAACACGAGGCCCGCGGACCGGGTCGGCGTGAACGGCTGGGTCGCGTCGCGGAAGTACATCGCCGTGACGATTCGCAGGTAGTAGTAGATGCTGATCGCCGAGTTGATGATGCCGATGATGACGAGCCACAAGAGCTGGCCGTCGTAGACCTCCATCGCCGCCTTGAAGACGTAGAACTTGGCGAAGAACCCGGAGGTCGGCGGGATGCCGCCGAGCGAGAGCAGGCAGATCGTCATCGCGAGCGCCGCGCCGCCGTGCTTGCCGGCGAGGCCCGCCCAGTCGTCGATGAGGAGCCGCTCGCGGCCGCGCGAGCCCACGTACGCGACGACCGCGAACGCGCCCATCGTCGTGAACGTGTACGCGAGCAGGTAGTAGACGAGGCCCTGGTTCGCGGTCGGCGAGCCGAGGCCGAGCGCGCACAGGCCGACGAGCAGGACGCCGGCGTGCGAGATCGACGAGTACGCCAGCATCCGCTTGACGTTGTCCTGGCGGATCGCGCCGAGGTTGCCGATCGTGATCGTGAGCGCGGCGATCACCACGAGCGGGCTCGCCCAGCCGAGCACGCCGTACGGGATCACCTCGCCGCCGAGCGCGATGCCGAACGTGCGGATCATCGCGGCCACCGCCGCCGCCTTCACGCCGGCCGCCATGAACGCGGTCACCGGCGTCGGCGCGCCCTCGTACGCGTCGGGAGCCCACATGTGGAACGGCACCGCGGCGACCTTGAAGCCGAACGCCACGACGAGCATGAAGCCGCCAGCGACGATGAGGCCCGGGTTCTGCGTGCTCTGGAGGGCCGCGCGGATCTGCGCGAGCCCGAGCGATCCGGCCGCGCCGTAGATCAGCGCCATGCCGTAGAGGAGGAAGCCCGTCGCGAACGCGCCGATCAGGAAGTACTTCATCGCCGCCTCGTTGCCGCGGCGCGACCGCCGCCGCATCGCGGTCATGACGTACACGCCGATCGACATCGTCTCGATGCCGAGGAAGACGGTGACGAGGTTGCCGGCGTGCGCGAGCATCACCATGCCCGACGCCGACAGGAGCATGACGCCGTAGTACTCGCCGATCTGCCAGTCGTGCTCGCGCTGGTGGCCGGGCGACATCAGCGCCGCGAGCGCCGTCGTGACGCCGAACAGCGCGGACAAGACGTAGGCCATGCGGTCGGCGCGCAGCATGCCGCCGAGCAGATCTAGGCTGACGTTGGCGGGCACCTGGCGGTAGAGCACCACCGAGCCGATCGCCGCGGCGAGCGAGCCGGCCACCGTCAGCCCGACCAGGGCCGTGCGGTCCCTGCCCTTGAAGAACGCCTCCGCCAAGACGAGCATCATCCCGACGGTGATGAGGATGAGGTACGGGGCCAGATAGCCGAGATCGGAGACGCTGACGTTCACGGCGCACCTCCAGGGATCCGCGCGGCAGCCGCGGCAGCCGCGGCGGGCGCCGCGCCCGGCGCGGGCGGCGTAGGCGTCGCAGGCGTAGCAGGCGCCACCGGGCACCGCCCATCGACGGGGCGCAGCTCGCCGTAGCGGTGCGACGGCCCGTCGCACTCACCGCGCCGGTTCTTCATCTCGCCGAGGAACGCGGCGACCGACGGCTCCATCGTGCGGAGGAACGGGCGCGGGAACAGGCCCATCGCGAAGATCGCGAGGACGAGCGGGATGAACACGCCAAGCTCGCGCCCCGTGAGGTCCCGCAGGCTCCCGTTGCGCGCCGCATCGAGCTTCCCGAAGAAGACCTTCTGGAACATGTAGAGCAGGTAGATGGCGCCCCAGATGACGCCGGTCGTCGCGAGCGCGCCGAGCAGCATCGGGTACGGGATGAGCGTCGTCGCCTGCGCCGCGGCATCGCCCGGGCCAGGGCCCGAGACGAACGTGCCGAGCAACGTCAAGAACTCGCCGACGAAGCCCGACAGCGCCGGCAGGCCTGCCGAGCCCATCGTGATCACGAGGAACAGGCCGGCGAACACCGGCATCACCTTCCACACGCCGCCGTACTCGGCGAGCCGGCGCGTGTGGCGGCGCTCGTAGAGCACGCCGATCCCGAGGAACAGGCCGCCCGTCGTGAGGCCGTGCGAGAGCATCGCGTAGATCGAGCCCTCCACGCCGTACTCGTTGAGCGCCAGGATGCCGAGCGAGCAGAACCCCAGGTGCGAGACCGACGAGTACGCGACCAGCTTCTTCACGTCGTCCTGCGCGAACGCGACGAACGCGCCGTAGATGATGCCGATCACCGACAGGATCGCGATCGCCGGCCCCCACACCTCGGCGCCGTGCGGGAACAGCGGCATCGCGTAGCGGAGGAAGCCGTAGATCCCGAACTTCAGGAGGACGCCCGCCAGGATCACCGAGCCGGCCGTCGGCGCCTCGACGTGCGCGTCGGGGAGCCACGTGTGCAGCGGGAACAGCGGTATCTTGATCGCGAACGCCAGGCCGAACGCGCCGAAGCACCACACCTGCGCGTTGTACGGCAGCGCGACCTTCGAAAGCTCGGCGAGATCCGTCGTGTACGCGCCGAGCACCTTCGCCGCCTGCACGTAGACGTAGAAGATCGCCACGAGCATGAGCAGCGAGCCGACCATCGTGTAGATGACGAACTTGATCGACGCGTAGAGCCGGCGCTGCCCGCCCCAGATGCCGATCAGGAGGTACATCGGGATCAGCATCACCTCCCAGAACACGTAGAACAGGAACACGTCGAGCGCGACGAACGCGCCGATCATGCCCGTCTCGAGCACGAGCATCGCGGCGATGAACTCGCGCACGTTCTTCTCGATCGCGCGCCCCGTCCCGAGCAGCGTGAGCGGCATCAGGAACGTCGTCAGGATGACGAGGAACAGCGAGATGCCGTCGACGCCGGTCTTGAACCGGGCGCCGAGCCCGGGGATCCACTCGGCGTCGAAGACGAGCTGCATGCCGCTCAGCCTGGGATCGTAGTGGGCGAAGATGAGCAGCGAGACGAGCAGGGTCGTCGTGGAGACCGTGAGCCCGATGCCGCGGTGGAGCGTCGACTCGGACCTCGGCGTGCACATGACGAGCACGGCGCCGAAGAGCGGCAGCGCGAGGATCAGCGGCAAGACGTATGCGCCTTGCATGGTTACTTGCCCCTTTCTGCGGGCACGACCACGACGCGCGTGACGCGGCGCCGCTCGCGCGTGATCGAATCTTCGACCCACATGGTGACGGTCCCGACGTCGCCGCGCACCCGGGTGAGCTCGGCGCCCGCGGCGTCGATCGTGCCGTCGCTGTCGAGGTCCCACTCGATCTTGACGAGCGAGCTTATGCCCTCACCGGGGGCGGCGGTGAGCCGCACCAGCTCGCCCTCGAACGCGTAGTCGAACGAGGTCTCCTCTTGGCAGCGGGAGACGAGGAACACGAGCGCCGCGCCGACGACGATGCCGGCGAGGTAGCGCTGCACCTGGCCGTTCTGGATCCAGCGCGCGAGGCGCCCGAACAGGCCGACGACGAACGCGCTGCCGTTGACGGCGACGGTGTCGATCACGAACCGGTCGACGACCTCGAGCAGCCCGCGCGCGGCCGTGCGGAACGGGCGCACGAGGATCCGATCGTAGATCTCGTCGAACCACAGCTTGTGCTTCGACGCCTCGTACACCGGCCCGAGCCCGCCGGCCGTCCAGCGATCGACGTGCTTCGACGGGCCGCGCCCGTACAGCGCCCACGCCATCAGGATGCCCAGGCCCCCGATCGCGAGCGCCACGCCCATGAGGACGAACGTCTGCGCGTCGCTCGCCTCCTCGAGCACGCACTGCTTCGTCGGCGACAGCGTGCACACCGCGTTGCCGCCCTTGGCGGCGCACGCCTCGGCCGTCATCGGCTGGCTCGTGACGGCGCCCGGCGTGACGCAGCAGCACTCCGACTGCGGCGCCTTGCGGGCGAGATCGGTCGCGAGGCGCGACCTGGCGCTGCCGGCGACCCGCGCCGTGGGATCGATCGGATCGTTCCACTCGGACGACACCGCCGGCTCGAGCCAGACGGACAGGCCGTGCAGGATCTTCGGCGCGTGCCAGCTCTTCAGGTGCGGCAGCCCGATGAAGCCGGCGATCGTGGCGAGGAACGCGAGCACGAGCAGCGGCCCCGTCATGTTCAGCGGCGACTCGTGCGCGCCCTTGGCCGCCGCGCTGCGCGGCTCGCCGGAGAACACGAGGAAGTAGAGGCGCCACATGTAGAACGCCGTGCCGAGCGCGCCGATCAGGAGGCCGGCCCAGAACACCTTGCCCGTCCACCACGGCCAGCCCGGCGGCTCGACGCTCCACGCGCCGCCCAGGATCTCGTCCTTCGAGAAGAAGCCGGCGAACGGGAAGATGCCGGCGATCGCCAGGCACGAGATCATGAACGTGATGCGCGTGAGCGGCAGCTTCTTGCGCAGCCCGCCCATCTGCATGATGTCGCCGGGCGCCTCGGAGCCGGCGTGCTCCATCGCGTGCATCACCGAGCCCGCGCCGAGGAACAGGCAGGCCTTGAAGAACGCGTGGGTGCCGAGGTGGAAGATCGCGGCGACCCAGTTGCCGGTGCCGGCGGCCACGAACATGAAGCCGAGCTGCGACACCGTGGAGTACGCGAGCACCTTCTTCAGATCCGTCTGCGCGAACGCCATGAACGCCGCGGCCAGCGCCGTGAGGAGGCCGATGACGGCGATCACCCCGAGCGCCGTCGTCGACGCCGCGTAGAGGAACGACAGCCGCACGACCATGTACACGCCGGCCGTCACCATCGTCGCGGCGTGGATCAGCGCGGAGACCGGCGTGGGGCCCGCCATCGCGTCCGGGAGCCAGACGAACAGCGGCAGCTGGGCCGACTTGCCGCACGCGCCGATGAACAGGAAGATGCCGGCCGCGGCGGCGAGCCGCTCGCCGCCCCACAGCGGCGAGACGTAGGTGTCCTGGATCGCCGGCAGGGTCGAGAGCGCCCGGAAGTCGAGCGAGCTTTGGCCCGCCGTGATGTCCTTCGTCGCCCAGAACAGGAGGAACATGCCGGTCAGGAACGCGAAGTCACCGATGCGATTGACGACGAACGCCTTGCGGCCCGCCGTCGCGTACGACTCGTTCTCGTACCAGAAGCCGATCAGGAGGAACGAGCACATGCCCACGCCTTCCCAGCCGATGAACATGACCGGCATGTTCGCGGCGAGAACCAGCACCAGCATCGAGCCCATGAACAGGTTCAGGTAGCCGAAGAACGCCGCGTAGCGCGGGTCGTGGGCCATGTAGCCCGTCGAGTAGATGTGGATGAGCAGGCCGACGAACGTGACGATCAGGATCATCACAGCCGACAGCGTGTCGAGCCGGAACGCGAGGTCGAGCTTGAGCCGACCCGCCTCGATCCACGTGTACACCGGCTGATCGATCACCGCGTTGGCCGGCGCGTTCTTGAACAAGGCCAGGAGCGGCCCGAACACGAGGTACGCGGCGATGCCGCACGACGCAGCCACCGACGCGATCGCGATCGCGTGCACGGTGCCGCGCGACAGCCAGCGCCCGAGCACGAGGTTCAGGGCCGCGCCGATGAACGGCAGGAGCGGGATCCACGCGAGCAGCGGGAGATCGAGGAACTTGAGAGTGGAGGGATCCATCGCCTAGTGCCTCAGCGTGGTGAGTCGGTCGACGTCGACGTTGCGCCGGCCGCGGAACACGGCCACCACGATCGCGAGGCCGACCGCCGCCTCGGCGGCGGCGACCGCGATCACGATGAGCGCGAACGTGTGGGCCGAGATGTCGCCCCACATGCGCGAGAACGTCAGGAGCGTCATGTTCGCCGCGTTCAGCATGAGCTCGACGCTCATCAGGATGATCAGCGCGTTGCGGCGGATCAGGACGCCGCCCACGCCGATCAGGAACAGCACGGCGGCCAGGACCAGGAAGTGGCCGTAGCCGATGTCGAACAGGATGTTCACGCAGCACCTCCCGCGCCGCCCTCGGCCTCGGCCTCGGGCTTGGCGTCCTCGTGCAGCGGCCGCGCGATCGCGATCGCGCCGACCACGCCGACGAGGAGCAGGATCGAGATCGCCTCGAACGGGAACACGCCGGGCCCGAACAGGTCCGTGCCGACGGCGCGGACCGTGCCCCACTCGTGCGAGATCCGGCAGACCTGCGGCTGATTCGCGGCCGCGGTCACGCACCGGCCGCCGGCCGCCTCGCACCGCGCGGGATCGCAGTTCGTGTTGAGCGTGACCTGGACCGGCTCCGGCGGGCCCATCGCCCGCTCGGGCGCCTTGACGCTCACGAGCAGCATGGCGAGCCGGAACACGAGGTAGAGCATCGCCACGACGGCGATCCCCTGGCCGACGCGCCCCGTCGGCGCGACCGGTTCGTCCTCGGGCCGGTTCAGGATCATGACGACGAAGACGAACAGCACCATGATGGCGCCGGCGTAGACGAGCATCTGGATCACCGCCAGGAAGCTCGCGTAGAGCATCATGTAGACGGCGGAGATCCCGATGAAGCTGCCGACCATGCCCATCACGGCCGCGATCAGGTTGCGGCGCGTGACCACAAACAGCGCGCCGCCGACGGCGGCCAGCGCGAACGCCCAGAACAGGAGCGCCGTCCCCTTGCCGGTGGACTCGATCTCGTCGAGGTGCGGCGGGGGCTTGGGGTTCAGCCGCGGATCGTCCTTCACGGCGGCCGCCGTGGGCTGACCCGCGGGCGCCCCGCCCGGCTGTGCCGGACGCGTGCCCGGCTGACCCGGCTGCACGGGCATGCCGGGCTGCGCAGGCCGCGCGCCCGGCTGGCCCGGCTGCGCCGGCTGCACGATCACGGCTGGCTGGCCCGGCTGCGCCGGCTGCGCCGGCTGCGCCGGCTGCGCCGGCTGCGCCAGCGCGCCGGCCCCGGCGAGCCCGAGCAGCAGCACGGCGATCGGGATCAGGCTGCGCATCCTCATGTCAGGCCACCTTCTCCCGGGGGACCGTGGACGTCTTGATCTTCGCCTCGAAGTCCGCGCGGAACTTCGTCAAGAACCCGAGCATCGGCCACGCCGCGGCGTCGCCGAGCGCGCAGATCGTGTTGCCGGCGATACCGTGCGCGATGCTCGCGAGCAGGTCGACGTCGTCGGGCCGCCCGCGCCCCTCGGCGACGCGGCGCGAGACCTTCTCCAGCCAACCGGTGCCCTCGCGGCACGGCGTGCACTGGCCGCACGACTCGTGCGCGAAGAACTTCATGATCCGCCACACGGCCTTCGGGATGTCGGCCTGGTCGTCGAGGACGACGACGCCGCCCGAGCCGGCCATCGTGCGCAGCGCGCGCCCGCCGCCCAGGTCGAACTGCTGGCCCTGCCGGACCATGACCGGCTTGATCCGCTCGTCCGTCTGCAGCGCGTCGAACTCGATCGGCACGTCGAGCTCGGTCTCGTCGAGCGGCGGCATCGACACGCCGCCCGGGATCACCGCCTTCACCTTGCGGCCCTTCCAGACGCCGCCGCACACCTCGTCGATGAGCTGGCGCGTCGTGATCGTGAGCGGCAGCTCGTAGACGCCCGGCTTGTTCACGTGGCCCGAGACGCACAGGATGCGCGTGCCGCCCGAGCGGCCGAGGCCCAGCTCGGCGAACCACGCGCCGCCCTTGTCGACGATCGGGGGCACGTTCATCAGCGTCTCGACGTTGTTGACGATCGTCGGGTTGCCGAACAGGCCCTTGATCGCGGGGAACGGCGGCTTGAGCCGCGGCTGGCCGCGCAGGCCCTCGAGCGAGTTGAGCAGCGCCGTCTCCTCGCCGCAGATGTACGCGCCGGCGCCGCGGTGCACCGTCAGGTGGCACTCGATGCCGCTGCCGGCGACGCTCTTGCCGAGGTAGCCCTTGTCGTACGCCTCGGCGACCGCCTGCTTGAGCACGGCGTACTCGCGCATCATCTCGCCGCGGATGTAGATGTAGTTGTGCACCGCGCGCAGCGCGTGGGCCGCGATGATCATCCCCTCGATGAGGAGGTGCGGATCCCAGTACATGAGCTCGCGGTCCTTGCAGGTGCCGGGCTCGGACTCGTCGGCGTTGCAGACGAGGTGGACCGTCTTGGCGTCCTTGGGTACGAAGCCCCACTTGACGCCCGTGGCGAAGCCCGCGCCGCCGCGGCCGCGCAGGTTCGATGCCTTGACCTCGGCGGTGATGTCCTCGGGCCGCATCGCGAGCGCCTTGCGCAGCGTGCGGTAGCCGCCGTACGCCTCGTAGCTCGCGATCCGCTTCGCGGACTCGTCGCCGAAGCGGGCCGTGACGACCCGCGTGCTTCGATCAGCAGGCATCTACACCACCTCCGATTCCGGGTGCGGCTTGGAGCGGAGCTCGTCGACGAGCCGGCCGACTTGCCCCGGCTCGAGGTCGAGGAGGTAGCGGGTGCCGACCACCGCGCACGGCGCGTTCGCGCAGGCGGCGATGCACTCCTCCTCGACGAGCGAGAACTCGGCGTTCGACTGCCCCCGCTTGAGCCCGAGCTTCTGCTCGAACGCCTCGAGGACGGCGTAGCCATCGCGCAGCATGCACGAGATGTTCGTGCACATGCGGATCGTCTGCCGGCCACCGGGCTCGCGGCGATACATCGTGTAGAACGTGGCGACGCCGTAGACGTGCGCGTAGGGCAGGTCGAGCGTCCGCGCGACGAGCCGGAGCGCGTCGTCGGACAGATGGCCGTGCTCCTTCTGCGCGAGGTGCAGCGCCGCCATCACCACCGGCTGCTTGGTCGGATAGCGCTCGCACAGCGCCGCGATCTTCTGGCGGGCGTCGGCGGAGAATTCTAGTGACATCGGGATGTTGCCTTTGCGAACCGGGCGAAAAATAGGGCGACGCGCCGGCACGGTCAATCGAAGGGGTGGCAATAGTGGCCGCAGTGGCCGCGATCTTCCGGCGATCGGCCGCGATCGGCGGCGATCGGTCGCGATCTTGGGGGCAGCCTTCCGCCGCGGGCCGGGCCGGCGGCCACCGGCGGCCACCGGCGGCCACCGGCGGCCCCAGGCCCGCGATCGGACAGGGCGCGACGGCGCCCGGGCGGCCGCCCGCCTGTGGTAGAGGTCTTCGCGATGGCAGATGTCCCGCTGACCCGCGTCGAGCGTCTCGCGCTGCGGTTCGCCGAGGCCTCGAACGAGGATCCGCGCGGCAAGTGGCTACAGACCCAGTTCCTCCGCGGCGTGTCGTACGTGTGGGTGCGAGCGTGCCTCGCGAACCGGATGCTCGCCGAGGGCGTCGAAGATCTCATGGCGCTGCGGCCCGAGACCGGCGTGATGCTGGTGTCGAACCACCGGAGCTTCTTCGACCAGTACGCGATGCTGCTCGCCTGCTACATGGGCCCGGTGCACTGGGCGAAGCGGCTGTACTTCCCGGTGCGGTCGAACTTCTTCTACGACCAGCCGCTCGGGATCCTCGTCAACGCGGCCATCGCGGGCGGCGCGATGTACCCGCCGATCTACCGCCAGGCCGAGCGGCGCGTGCTCAACGACGAGGCGCTCGACAAGATGGTCGAGATCCTGCGAACGCCCGGCAACGTCCTCGGGGTGCACCCCGAGGGCACGCGCGGCAAGAGCCCCGATCCGTACCAGTTCCTCCCCGCCCAGCCCGGCGTCGGCAAGGCCGCGCTGCTCGGCCGCCCGATGGTGATCCCGGCGTTCATCCACGGCCTGGGCAACAACATCGTCGAGGACGTCCGCCAGAACTTCGGCAAGGAGGCGCGGCGCTCGCGCGCCGTGATCACGGTGTTCGGCGCTCCCGTCGACTACTCCGATCTGTGCGCGGAGAAGCCCCGGCCGACCCTCTACAAGAAGTGCGCGGACCGCTTCATGGCCGCGGTGCGCCCGCTCGCGGAGCGGGAGCGGGCCCTCCGCGCCGCGCTCCTGGCCGGCGAGATCGACGAGGCCGACCCGCGCTGGCTGAACAACCGCCCTATCAGCAAGCTCTACGCCCGCGAGGCCAAGCTGTAGACCGCGGCGCGCCGCGCCCGCGCCGCTCCGCAGCAAGCCCGCCCGCGCCCGCGCCGCTCCGCAGCAAGCCCGCCC
>Ga0247790_10000337_pt1 | contig 17157 bp, 10 predicted proteins | sample UWRJS171409R4_FD_179913 | JGI IMG/M metagenome (GOLD analysis project Ga0247790, IMG submission 179913) | Soil microbial communities from Arlington Agricultural Research Station in Wisconsin, United States - UWRJ-S171-409R-4 | ecosystem: Environmental > Terrestrial > Soil > Agricultural land... | reverse complement strand
ACGGTGTCGCCCCAGAGGTCGTAGATGAACTTCTTCTTGCCGATCACGCCGGCGACCACCGAGCCGGTGTGGATGCCGACGCGGATCGTCAGCGGCACGCCGGCGCGCTGGCCGTACTCGATGACGCCGGCCAGCATGTCGAGCGCCATGTGCGCGATCGCGGTCGCGTGATCGGCGACGGGCTGCGGGATGCCGGCGACGACCATGTACGCGTCGCCGATCGTCTTGATCTTCTCGAGGCCGTGCTGCTCGGCGAGCCGGTCGAACGTGCTGAACAGATCGTTCAGCATCGTGACCAGCTCCTCGGGGCTCGTGCGCGAGGACATCGCGGTGAACCCGACGATGTCGGCGAACAGCACCGAGACGGCGTCGAACCGGTCGACGATCAGGCTCTCGCCGGTCTTCAGGCGATCGGCGATCGGCTGCGGCAGCACGTTCAGGAGCAGGCGCTCCGACGTCTGCTTCTCGGCGATCAGCTCCTGCGTGCGCTGGCGGACCAGCTCCTCGAGCTGCTCGCTGTGGAGCTGGATCGTCGCGGCCATCTTGTTGAAGTTGTCGGCGAGCGTGCCGATCTCGTCGCGCGACAGCTCGGGCGTGCGCGCCGAGAAGTCCTTCTCGGCGAACCGCTTCACCGTCTCCGTCAGCGCCTGGATCGAGCGCGTCAGCACCGTGCCGAGCGTGATCGAGACGATCAGCGCGAGCACCACCACCGCGAGCGAGAGCTTGAACGCGAGCCCGCTCGTCTGCGCGAGCACCTCGCGCATCTTGCGGTCGGTGATGTCGATGCCGATCACCCCGAGGCAGCGGCCGTCCGCGCCGCGCAGCGGCACGCCGGACATGTCCGACAGCGGGATGTACGCCGACACCGAGTTGACGTTGAACTCGCTGTCGTGGACGAAGTCGAGCTCGTACCTGGGCTCGCAGGCGGCCAGCGCTTGCTTGAGCAGGGGGATCTCCGAGACGTCGTACGGCTGGTGGAAGTGGCTGATCTTCTCGTGCTTGGCGAGCGGCCGGCCGGCCGCGACCTTCGCGCGCAGCTCGAGCACGTCCGCGTCGGCGATGAACCGGGGATGATCGCCATCGGCGGTGGGCGCGAGCAGGTACGCGAACTGGATCAGCCGCGGCTCGGCGCTGCGGATCCGCCGCAGCTGATCGTAGATCCGCCGGTAGTCCGCCGAGTGCTCGACGTCGGCGACCGCGGCGTCGTCCAACTCGCCCTCGTCGGCGCGCGCCGCGAGCCTGCGGTAGGCGTCGAGATCGATGACGTGCGCGCCGATGTGCGTGATATCGCGGAGCCGATCCCGGAGATCGTCGGCGAGCTGTCGCTCGACGAGCCGGTAGAGGAACACGGCGAGCAGGACGCTGAGCAGCGAGCTGACGCCGAAGAACGCGACCGTGAGCTTCCGTCGGAGCCGCACCGAACCCAGCGCGAACGTACCACGCGGCTCGTTTCACCCGCGGCGCGGGTCAGGCTCGGCTGCTTGCGGGCGGTTTCCCTTGCGGCCCGTCGAGGGCTGCAATACGGTCCGCCGGATCTGAGCCCGTCCACCTCGAGACACTGGGGTTGTTAGGATGTCCGAGCAAGCGATCCCCGAGATCCCCGAGACCCTCATCGAGCAGATCCGCACCGGCAAGGCGGCGCTCGTCGTCGGCGCCGGCCTCGGCGTCCCGTCCTGGAAGCAGCTCCTCGAGCGCCTGACGAAGGCGCTCGAGACGCGCGGCCGCGAGGGTGACGAGGCCGCCACGGCCGATCTCGTGAAGCTCCTCGAGAGCGGCAACCTGGTCCGCTCCGTCGGCTTCCTCGCGCGCGCGCTCGGCGAGGACACGTGCGACAAGATCGTCGAGGAGACGTGGGCGATGCCGGAGGAGATCCCGGCCCTGCCGAAGGTGCTCGCGCAGCTGCCGTTCCGGCACGTCTGGACGACGTTCCCGGGCGAGGTCCTCGAGCGCGCGCTCGAGAGCGCGTCCCCGGAGGCGTGGCCGCCCGCGCGCGTCGTGACGTACCAGGAGCTGGGCGCGCTGTCGCCGCGGCGCCGCACGCTCGTCAAGATGCTCGGCAACTTCGACACGTACGTCGTGACGCCGAACTCGGTGCGGCGCGCGCTGTCGCGCGCCGTCGACCTGCGCGAGTACGCCCGCAAGCTCTACGTCGAGGGCTCGCTCGTGTTCGTGGGCTTCCGCTTCGGCGATCCGGATCTCTCGGCGCTGCTCGATCGCGTGTTCGGCGCGTTCGAGCCGCCGCGCGGCACGCACTACTTCCTGGGCGCCGGCGTCGGCCCGGTGACGGTCGACGAGCTCCTGGCCGATCACCACATGGAGGTCGTGAACCTCACCGGCGATGGCGATGGCGAGGGCGAGACGGCCGAGCGCGCGGTGATCGAGTGGCTCGAGGCGCTCCGCGGCAAGTGCGCCGCCGCGGGCGTCACGCTGACGCAGTCGCGCCCGGATCCCGACGACGCCGAGGGCTGGATCGCGCTGCTCGGCGAGGGGCCCGAGGAGGCGGCCGAGGCCAAGGACGCGCTCGAGCTGATCGAGCGCCGCGCGCGCGAGGGCAAGCAGTGGGACCAGGTGATCGAGGTCCTGCTCGGCAAGATCGAGCACGCGGGCGACGGGCCGGATCGCGCGGTGCTCCTGCGCCAGCTGGCCGAGGCGTACGAGATCGGGCTCGGCGATCTGAGCCGCGCGTTCGAGGCGGTCACCACGGCGTGCCAGGTGGCGCCGCAGGACGACGCGGCGGCGGCGCTCGCCGAGAAGCTGGCGGCCGCGAGCGGCGCGTGGAACGAGCTCGTCAACGAGGCGCAGCAGATCGCGGGCGAGGCGAAGGATCCGCAGGTGGCGGCGAAGTGGTGGGCGCGGCTCGGCACCTGGTACGCGACGCGCCTCGATCGCGTCGACTACGCGGCGCCGTCGCTGCGCCGCGCGATCGAGCTGGACATCGAGAACATCCCCGCGTACACGGCGCTCGCCGAGGTGCAGCGCAAGCAGGGCAAGTGGGCCGAGCTCGCGGACACGCTGCGCACGCACGCCGAGATCGAGTCCGATCCGAAGCAGAAGGTGGACCTCCTGCTCGGCCTGGGCGATCTCCTGGAGAGCCAGCTGTCGTCGACGGCGAAGGCGATCGAGGCGTACCAGACGGCCGCGGACCTCGACACGAGCTCCGAGGACGCGCTGGCCGCGCTCGAGCGGCTGTACCGGCGCTCCGAGCAGTGGGCGAACCTCGCCAAGGTCCTCGATCGGCGCGCCGAGATGTCCGAGGCGAGCGGCGATCCGCACCGCGCGGCGGCGCTGCGCCGCGAGCTCGCCACGGTGCGCGCCGAGAAGCTCGGCGACCTCGAGGGCGCGATCACGCGCTACGAGGCCGCGGTCGCCGCGAACGGCAGCGACGCCACGGCGCTCAAGGCGCTCGTCGATCTCTACGACAAGACGGGCCGCACCGAGGACTACCTGCGCACGATGGAGCGCCTCGCCCAGGTGGCGCCCGAGGGCGAGAAGCTCGCCACGCTGCGCAAGCTCGCCGCCGAGCTCGAGGATCGCGATCCAGCGCGCGCGGTGGGCGCGTACGAGCAGCTGATCACGGCTGACCCCGGCGCCGACGACGCGTACCGCGGCCTCGGGCGCGTGCTCGAGGCGCAGGAGAATTGGCGCGAGCTGGCGGCGCTCTACGGCCGCCACATCGCGGCCGCCAAGACGCCGGCGCAGCGCGTGGAGCTGTACCTCCTGTCCGCGCGCCTGCACGACCAAAAGCTCGGCGATCCGGCGCAGGCGATCGAGGCCATGCTCAACGTGCTCGCGATCGACGACCAGAACCGCGCGGCGCTCGCGGCCTTGCCGGCGCTCTACACGCGCACCGGCGCCCACGCGCGCGCGGTGGACATCCTCGTCCGCCACGCGGCGATCGAGGTCGATGGCTCGGCGCTGTACGCCGAGGCGGGGCGGATCGCCGCCGCGGAGCTCGGCGATCTCGAGCTCGCGCAGCGCCACTACGACAAGGCGCTGTCGAACAACGCCGAGCACTTCGGGACGCTGCGCGGCCTCGCCGACGTGCACGAGCGGCGCGGCCGCTGGGGCCAGGCGGTGGAGCTCATGCTCCGCGCCGAGGGCATCTCGGGCAACCGGCTCGAGCGCGTCGAGCTTTTGTGGCGCGCCGGCCAGCTCGCCGAGCAGAAGCTCGAGGATCCGGCGCGCGCGCTCGAGCTGTACGAGCGCGTGCTGAAGCTCGATCCCGATCACGTCGAGGCGGGCCAGCGCGTCGCGGAGCGGCTCGTCGCGGCCAAGCGCTGGGACGACGCGCTGCCGGTGCTCGAGATGCTCGCGCGCCACGGCGAGGGGCTCCCCGCCCCCGAGCTCGGCCGCCGCGAGGCCCAGCTCGGCCGCGCGTACGAGGCGGTCCACCGCACCGAGAAGGCGGCGCGCCACTTCCGGAGCGCCCTCGAGCACGATCCAAACAACTTCGACGCCGCGCTCGGCCTGGCCGCTGTCCTCATGACGGAGGCCAAGGCGACCGAGGGCCGCGCGGGCACCGGCGAGCAGTGGGCGGAGATCGATCGGCGCTACCGCGAGATCCTCGCGCACCACCGCGAGATCCCAGATCCGCTCGCCGCCGACATCTGGTACCGCCTCGGCGTCGCCGCGCGCGCGCTCGGCGACGATGCGAAGGCGGAGGCGAGCTTCCGCCGCGCGCTCGAGAAGGAGCCGCTGCACGAGCCCACGCTCGGCGCGATGGTCGAGCTCGGCGGCGCGCGCGGCGAGTGGCGCACGGTCGCCGAGGCCAAGCGCGCCCAGGCCGAGGCGCTCGGCCGCGCCGCGGGCGGCGAGGCGGACGGCAAGGCGCGGCGCGCGAAGCTGCTCGAGGAGATCGGCGACCTCTGGGCCGAGCGGCTCAAGGACGGGGCGCAGGCGATCACGGCGTACCAGGAGGCGCTCGCGCTCGCGCCGGGCTCGCGCCTGCTCCTGCACAAGGTGCTCGAGGCGTACACCGAGCAGCGGCAATGGAAGCCGGCGATCGCGACACTCGAGCAGCTGGGGGCGCAGGAGACGACCGCCGATCGCCGCGCGCGCTTCCGCCACGCGGCCGGCGTGATCGCGCGCGAGGAGCTCGCCGATCCCGACGTCGCGCTCGAGAAGTTCCAGGCCGCGCTCGACGATGCGCCGTTCACGCCGAAGGCGTTCGAGAGCGTCGAGCAGATCCTCGAGGAGCGGGAGGACTGGAAGAACCTCGCGCGCGCGTACCGCCGCCAGCTCAAGCGGATCGGCGAGGACGCGCCCGCCGATCTCCTGCTCCACCTGTGGACGAAGCTCGGCGACACGTACCTCGATCACCTCGGCGACACCGAGGCGGCGACCGAGGCGTACCAGGTGGCGTGCGAGCTCGCGCCCGACGACGTCGGCCGCCACGAGCAGCTCGCGGACCTCTACCTCGAGGCCGGCGAGTCGCGCCGCAAGGAGGCGATCGCCGAGCTGCAGTTCCTGCTCGCGCACGCGCCCGATCGCGTCGAGCTGTTCAAGGCGCTCGCGATGCTCTACCGGGCCGAGCACGAGCTCGACAAGGCGTGGTGCGTCGCGCAGGCGCTGGTCTTCCTCGGCGCCGCGTCCGACGAGGAGCGGCTCCTGTTCGAGAAGTTCCGGGCGTCCGGGTTTCTGCCCGCGCCGCACCGGCTGACCGAGGAGCTGTGGCAGAAGGCGGTGATCCACCCGCGCGAGGATCGCCACGTCGGCGCGATCTTCTCGTCGACCCTGGGCGCGCTCGCGGCCACGACGGCGCAGCCGGTGACGGCGTTCGGGCTCGCGCCCGAGGCGCGCGCCGACGTCGAGCGCGATCCGCGGCTCTTGCCTCGCATGGTCCGGTACATGAGCACGGTGCTCGCGATCGATCCGGCGCCGATGGTGTGGCTGCAGGAGAAGGGCGACGGCCTCCGCGTCGCGAACACCGTCGGGCTCGGCGCCGAGAAGCAGCGGCTCGTGCCGTCCTTGCTGATCGGCGCGCCGCACATCGGCAAGACCGACGAGCGCGAGCTCGCGTTCGAGTTCGGCAAGCGGATGACGTACCTGCGGCCGGAGCGGTTCGTGACGCTCGCGCTCGGCACGCTGCCGAAGCTCGAGGTGGCGTTCGCCGCGTCGGTCCTGGCGGGCGGCGCGAAGCTCACGCTGCCCGACGGCACGTCGTTCGAGAGCGCGGCCGGCGAGGACGCGCAGAAGCTCGCGGCGGCGCTGCGCCGGCAGGTGCCGGGCCCGCTGCTCGAGCAGGTCGGCGAGCTGGCGGCCAAGCTCGGGGAGCGGGCCGGAGGCGGCCTCATCTCGGTGTGGCGCACGGCGACGGATCTGACGGCGAACCGGGTGGGCTTCATCGTCGCGAACGACCTCGAGACGGCGGCGCGCCTGATCGCGACGGAGGGCGCCGCGCTGTCGAGCTTGCCGGTGAAGGATCGCCTGCGCGATCTGCTCGCGTATGCGGTCAGCGAGAGCTACTTCGCGGTGCGGCGGCACCTCGGGCTGATGATCAACGAGCGCGTCGCCGCGTAGGCACGGCGCGTCGCCGCGTAGGCACGGCGCGCTCGCCTCTGCCATAGTTCCGCTGTCGTGCGAGCTGCCCTGTCCGCTATCGCCACCTGCGCGCTCGCCGCGGCGTGCAGCGGCAGCGGCAGCGGCGGCGGCAGCGGCAGGGGAGGGCCGCCACCGGCCGCCTCGGCATCGGGGCCCAGGCTCCCGCCGCCGCCTCCGATCGATGCTTCCATCCGCGGCGCCGCGTACCTCGCGCGGGTCGCGGAGCACATCCAGCCGGCGTGGGCCCAGTTCCTCGAGGACTGCCGGCTGCGCCTACCGAAGGAGCACCCGCTGAACGCGCCCGGGCTGGCGGTGACCGCGGAGCTCGCGATCGCGCGCGACGGCAGCATCGCGAAGCTCGAGCTCGCGCAGGGCAGCGGCAACGCCGACTTCGACCGCGCGGTGGCCGCCGTGCTCGGTGACGCCGCGCCGCTGCCGCGCCCGTCGCCGGAGCTCGAGTCGGACGACGAGGCGGTGCACGTGCGCTGGCTGTTCGCGCGCGATCGCCGCCAGGCCGGCCCGGCGACCGCGCGCGTGGTCGCGTTCGAGCTCCCGCTGCTCGGCGTCGTCGATCGGCTGCTCGCGCGCGGCGCGCTCGCGCAGGCGGCGCACCGCATCCTGCAGGCGGCGGAGGGCAGCACCCCGGACGCCGAGCGCCTCGCGGCGACCGAGCGCGTGATGATCGCCGCGCTGCGCGAGGGGATGGCGAGCGCGGACGGCGGCGCGCGGCGGGCCGCCGTCGAGGCGGTGGGGCGCGTCGGCGTGCAGGCGCTCGCGGGCCAGCTCCACCTGCTCCTGATCTCGACGGTCGACTACGATCTGCGGCTCGCGGCGATCGCGGCGGCCGCCGCGATCGGCGATCCGGCCGCGCCCGGCGCGGGCACCGAGGAGGCGGCGCAGGGCCGGCGGCGCGCCGCCGACGCGATCCTCGCCGACTACCGCGCCGATCTGGCGAGCCGGCAGCGCCTCGCGCTCGAGAAGACGGCCGCGCTGGTCAAGCTGGGCCGCGCCGCCGACGCCGCGGCGGCGATCCGCGCCGAGCTCGAGGCGCCGCGCGCTGCGGCCGCGGGCGCGGGCGCCCCCGGCGCCCCCGGCGACATCGCCCTCGCGGCGCTCGCCCTCGCGCCGGATCCCTCGCTCGCGCCGAAGCTCCTCGCCTGGTCCCGGCGCGGCGACGCCCGCGTGCGCGCCGGCGTGTGCGGCGCGCTGCCCGCGTCGGCGCCCGCCCAGGCACCGCAGCTCGTCGCCCGCGGGCTGCGCGATGCCGACGCCGCCGTGCGGGCCGCGTGCGCCGGCGCGGCCGCGCGCTCCGCCGGCGCGGCGCCCGATGCCCAGCTCGTCCGCCGCCTGCGCGAGCTGGCCCGCGATCGCGATCACCAGGTCCGCGCCCGCGCCGTCGCGGCGCTCGCCGTCCTCGATCCCGCCGTCCGGATCCGCGTGCTCGAGGATCCCGCGGCGGAGGTCCGCGCCGCGGGCGTCGCCGCGGCGACCCTCGCCGAGCTGCGCGCGCTCGCCGGCGATCGCGACGCCGACGTCCGCGCCGCCGCCCTCGGGCGCCTCGGCGCCCAGGCCCCCGAGCTCCTCGCGCGCGCGGCCACCGACGGCGCCGCGCAGGTGCGGCGCGCGGCCGCCGCCGCGCTCGAAGACGTCGCCGCGCTCGAGCGCCTCGCCCACGACGACTCGCCCGAGGTCGCGGCCACGGCGCAGGTCCGCCTCGCGCTCCGCCGCGGGCGCGCGGCGATCACGATCCCGTCCCTGCAGCGGTTCGCCGCCGCCGCGAGCGGCAGCCCCGAGCGCGTGCGGATCGCACTTGCCTGGTTGCTGGCCCGCTAGGGGTGGGCCACCATTGCCGCATGGGCCGCACGCCAGGCGCCGTGGCGCTCCTCGCGACGACCGCCGCGGTCGGGACGAGCCTCGCCGGAGGCGCCTCCGGAGGTCACACGGCAGGCCCCCCCGGAGGCCACACCGGGCGGGTGATCCGCGTCGAGGCGCCGCGGCGGGTCGACGTGCTCGTCCCCGCCGGCCGGTTCATGATGGGCGTCGATCCGGACACCGCCTCGGCGGCCGTCGCGCAGTGCGATCTCGTGTACTCGCCGATGGTGACCGGCTTCACGAGCGGCAGCCCGCCCATCCGCGTGAACTTCTGCGAGGACTACGCAGACATGCTCGCCGCGATGCAGCCGCGGAGCGTCTACCTCGACGCGTTCGCGATCGATCGCCTCGAGGTCACCGTGGCCGACTACCGCCGGTGCGTCGCGGCCGGCGCGTGCAAGCTCGATCCGCTGGTCGCTGGCGACGAGCGCTACATCCGCGACGAGTGGCCGATGGTCAACGCCACCTGGGGCGAGGCGCAGGACTACTGCCACTGGCAAAAGGCGCGGCTGCCCACGGAGGCCGAGTGGGAGCGCGCGGCGCGCGGCACCGATCCGCAGGCCACCTGGCCGTGGGGCGAGCTGGAGCAGCCCAAGGACTTCAACCACGGCCAGCCGCGCGCGTTCGTGATGCGCCAGATCGATCGCCAGCCGTCGACGACGCCGCTCTCGTTCTTCGGCGATCCGGACGACAGCGACGGCGCCGCGCTGCTCTCCGTCCCCGGCAGCTACGTGTGGGGCGAGAGCCCGACCGGCACGCGCGATCAGGCCGGCAACGTCGCCGAGTGGACGGCGGACGCCTGGCAGCAGGACGAGCAGATCAAGGGCTACGCCGGCCTTGGGCCGATCAACCCGAGCCGCGAGGGCGCCTCCCACGCGCCGCGCGTCGTGCGCGGCGGCTCGTGGCGCCAGCCCGTCTTCGTCGCCAAGTCGAACCTGCGCGATCCGTTCGGCGAGCTGTACGAGCCGACGCGGCGGTTCTCGCACGTCGGCTTCCGCTGCGCGCGCAGCGTCCGCTAGCCCGGCCGCCGGCTACATCGCGTCGATCGCGTCGATGACCGGCGCGTCGGGCGACGCGTCCGGCAGCGGGCTCGCGTCGATGACCTGGTTGTCCGAGTTGCTCGAGCGGCACACGCCCTCGCCCGTGTTGCAGGTGAGGTCCGCCGCGCAGTCGGCGTCGACCTGGCAGCGCTCGCCCTCTCCCTGCTTGCAGCTCGCGATGCCGAGGGCGGCGAGCGCGGCGAGCGCGAACGACGCGACGATGAACCGGACTGTGCGCTTCACTCGGAGACCTCCTCGAGCGGTGGGATCTCGATCCACTCCACCTTCGTGACCTCGACCTCGCGCTTGCCCTTCGGCGTCTGGACGTTGACCGTCTCGCCGACATCCTTGCCGATCAGCGCGCGCGCGAGCGGCGCGCCGATCGAGATCCGGCCGCGCTTGATGTCGGCCTCGTGCTCCCCGACGATCGCGAGCCGCTGCTTCTCGCCGCTATCGGTGTCCTCGATGGTCACGGTGGCACCGAACTTGACCCTCGTACCCGACAGTTTGGTTGGATCGATCACCTCGGCCAGGGCCGTTTTTGCTTCAAGCTCGCGGATCTTGGCCTCGATCAGCCCCTGCTCCTCCTTCGCCGCGCTGTAGTCGGCGTTCTCGGAGAGATCGCCGTGGCCGCGCGCGATCTCGATCGCGCGCGAGTTCGCCGGACGGTCCACATCCTTCAGCTTCTTGAGCTGCGCCTTCATCGCCGCATACCCCGATGGGCTCATCGGGAACTTCTGGTCCGCCATGGCGATTCCTTATCTGCTTGTGCGCCGGGTCGCAAGCTACAGGGGACAGGTCGAGCACGCCGGTGAGAGCGTGGACGAGCACTCCAGCGTGCCGGGCTTCGCGCACGTGGTTCCCAGAGGGCACGTCATGGTGTCGCACGCACCCGTGGCACAGGTGACGTCACACGCGCACGCGGCTCCGCAGCTCACCGACCCGCACGCGTTGTTGTTCCCGATGCACGTGACCTTGCACGCCGCGCCCGAGCCGCAGGTGAGGTTTCCGCACGCCCCGTCGGTGGTGCAGTTGAAGGTGCACGGCACGCCCGCCGCGCAGCGGAGATCTCCGCACGCGTTCATCGTCGAGCAGGTGACCGTGCACGACGCGGCCCCCGCCGGGCAGATGATGCCGCTGTCGCAGGAGTTGGCGCCTGTACACGCGATCGCGCAAGCGTAGCCGCTCGGGCAGGAGAGGTTGTTGCAGCGGTTGCCCGGCGGATTGCAGTTGATGTTGCAGGTCTTCGCGACCGGATCGCAGCCGCCGTTGCAGGCGGCGGGGCACTGCGTCTCGACGCAGTAGCCCTGGTCGCAGATCCGGCCGCCGTCGCACTCGTCGCTGGTCGAGCACTCGTAGCTAGACGACTTGCGGCCGACGAGGCAGCTCGCCGCGACCGCCATGACGAGCACCAGGGCCAGCGCGCTCGCGATCAGGCGCGCGAGCGAGGTCCGTGACGCCGTGGTGCTCAAAACACACCTCCGAGCATCAGTGTCGCGCCGCCCGGGGCCGGCGCCGGTGCGACCACTGTGTGCTGCGCCTTGCGGTCGCGGTAGAGGATCCAGCCGCCGAGGCCGCCGACAGCGAGCCCGGCCAGGAACAGGGCGTTGCCCGCCCATGCACGCGAGCGCGCGGTGTCCTCGAGCGCGACGAGCGAGGTGAAGTCGTTGAGGTTGGCCACCGGGTGCGCGTCGATGTCGTCCTCGAGGCCGGAGGCGCTCGACCACAGCGCGAAGCTGATCAGGAGGAGCGTGGCGCCGCCGCCGACCGCCGCGTACCCGAGCACCTTCTGGCGCCGGAGCGGAGTCCGCGGCGTGTCGCCCGGATTCTCTGCCGTCGGCGGGCCAGGCGGCTGCGGCGACACCCCGCCTGCGGGACTGTCGTTCGTCTGGTCATTCGTCGTGTCGTTCGTCGTGTCGTTCGATTTGTCGTTCGACTTCTGAAACAGCGGCTGGAGCTCCGACTCGGCACGGGCCGGCGCGTCGGACGCCTCCAGCCGGGTCGTGACCTCGCGGCGCTGCTTGCCCTTCGCGACGCGCCGCACGACCAGCACGAGCTTGCCGTCTTCCTTCGTCACCGTTCCGTAGATCAGCTCGTCGACGCCGAGCGTGGCGCGGACGTCCTCGGCGCACGCGGGCGCCTTGGGATCGCAGCCGATCGCGACCGCCGTGTCGCTGAACGTGGCGTTGCCGGTGGTCACCTTGGCGTCGAGCGTGCGCGCGAGGCGCTGCACCGACGCCGAGTACTTCGCGCGGATCGCCGGATCGGCGTCGCCGTCCAGCGGCAGCACCATCACCTTGCCCGGCCCGGCGAAGGCGCTCGTGGTGAGCGCCACGAGGGCGAGCAGGGCGAGGACAGGAGAGCGGGGGCAGCTCATCGCGGCCCGCCGATCTTCCCACGGATCGTGGCGGCGTCGCTCGCGTTCGGCGCCAGTTGCAGGTAGCGCTGGAACGCGGTCGTCGCGGAGCGCGCGTCACCGAGCCGCTCGTGCACCATGCCGACGCCGCGCCACGCCATCGCGAAGCTCGGGTTCGCGGCGATCGCGCGCTTGAAGTGCGTCAGCGCCGTCCGCATATCGCCGACGACGTACGCGTTGATCCCGCTGCGGTACAGCGTGGTCGGATCGGCCTTCTCCGGCGGCTTCGGCGGCTTGGGCGGCTTGCTCCCGACGCGATCCGGCGGCAGCTCGATCGTCGTGTCCGGCGCCTGCGATCCGGCGCCGGAGCCCGCCTCGCCCGCGCCGCTGCCCGTCGCGGCGGAGCCGCTGCCGGAGCCGCCGCCGGAGCTGCTGGGGTCACCGGAGCCCTCGGCCGATCCGCCGGAGCCCTCGCCGGACGGGTCCGGAGCCGCCTGCGCCGCGTCCTTGGGACCGTCCTTGCCGTCCGTCAGGAGGGCCGCGTTGTCTTTGCGCGGGCCGTCATCGCCGCCGCGCGCGATCAGGAGCACGACCACCAGCACCGCGAGCGCCGCGGTCGCGATCGCGAGGTACGTCACGCCGCGCTTCGACGGGAACCGGGCCGGTGCGGCCGCCGTGGGCACCATCGCGATCGGCTCGCTCGCGGCCGCCTCCGCGACCTCGTCCATCGACGCCGAGAGCACCGTCGCCGCGGCGTCCTCCTCGTCCTCGTACGCGGGCGCGACGGGCGGCGGGAGGTCCGCCGCGATCGCGCGCGGGTACTCGATCGGGTGCGGCGACGCCGCGAGCTGCGCGACCGGCGTGATCGGCCGCGCGCCCGGCGCGCCCGGCGCGCCCGGCGCGCCCGGCCTGCCCGGCGTGGAGTCGAGCCGCGCCGGCTTGCCCGTCTGCGCTTGCATCTCGAGCGTGCTCGGCCGGTACCGGGCCGAGAAGTCGCTCGTGTGGATCGGCGAGCCCGAGGCGAGCATGCCGTCGTCGAACGCGGCCTCGAGCACGTCGGCGCTCGCGCGGCCCTTGCTCGAGACCTCCTGGAGGAGCCGCTTGCGCGCGTCGATGTGCGACTTGAAGGTCGCCTGCATGTACTTGGCGATCTTCTCGTTCTTGCCGCCGTAGGCTTCCTGGCGCAGTACCTCCTCGAGGTCCTGCGCCATCTCCTTCGCCGTCGAGTAGCGCTGCGCCGGATCGCGCTGCAGCGCGCGCATCACGATCGGATCGAACGCGGCGGGCACGTCGCCGTTGATCTTCGAGGGCACCGGGATCTCGGACTCCAGCACCTGGCGCATCGTGTCGCTGTCGTTGCCGCCCTTGAACAGGCGCTTCAGCGTGAGCGCCTCCCACAGCACGCAGCCGAGCGACCAGATGTCGCTGCGGCGATCGCCCGGGTGGCCGCGCAGCTTCTCCGGCGCCATGTAGCTGAACTTTCCCTGCACGCGCCGGTTCTGCGAGACCGACTGGGTCGCCTTCGCGACGCCGAAGTCGACCAGCTTCACCTGCCCGTTGTAGAGCACGACGATGTTGCCGAGCGAGACGTCGTGGTGGACGAGCTCGAGCGGATCGCCGCCCATCGTGCGGAGCTCGTGGGCCGCGTCGAGGCCCTCGGCCGTGTCGGCGACCAGCCGCGCCGTCGAGAGCGGATCCAGCCGCTTGCCCTCGCGGCCGGCGCGGAGCACCGCGAGGAGCGGCTCGCCCTCGAGGTATTCCATCGCGATGAAGAACCGGCCGTCCGCCTGCCCGAGGTCGTAGATGTCGACGACGTTCGGGTGCTTGAGCAGCGCCGCGACGCGCGCTTCGTCGAGTAGCATGTCGACGAAGTCCTTCTGCGCGGCGAGGTTCTCGTGAACCAGCTTGACGACGACCAACTTTTCGAAACCGGCCGGACCACGCTGCAGGGCGAGCTGCACCTCGGCCATCCCACCCTCGCCGATGCGGGTAATCAGCTCGTATCGTCCAAGCTTGGACGTCCGGTTGCCGACATCCCCCAGCGCTGACACGGGAGGCAGTGTAACGCAACGTGCCCTTTCCCTAGGGGCTACAAGGTACAACTTAGGTGTAGGTATGAGCCTCACAATTGCGGTCGATCACCATTCGCTGCTCGAGATCTGCGCGTTCGTCACTCGCGCGGCACAGCCGATCTCGCAGCTCGCGACCCCCGCGGGCACGAGCGCGCTCGCGACGGCGGCGGCGCAGGCCCCGTTCTCACCGACGGACGACATCCGGACGGCGGTGCGCGATCTCCTGCGTCAAGGCGGCTTCAAGCCCGCCGGACGCAGCAAGCCGGCCTCGGAGTACCTCGTGGCCGCGTTCGCCGAGGATCGCTTCCCGCGCATCAACGCGCTCGTCGACACGTGCAACGTCGTCTCGCTCCATACGGGGCTGCCGATCTCGCTCGTCGATCTCGACAAGCTCGAGGGCGCGCTCGCGGTCCGCGTCGCGCCGCCCGGCACGTCGTACGTGTTCAACCCGGCCGGCCAGGTGATCGACGTGAGCGGCCTCCTGTGCCTGTACGACGAGCGCGGCCCGTCGGGATCGCCCGTCAAGGACGCGCAGCGCACGAAGACCGACGACGGCACGCGGCACACGCTGTCGATCATCTGGGGCACGCGCGCGCTGCCCGAGCGGGCGGCGCGGGCGGCGCAGTGGTACCGCGAGCTCGTCGCGGCGGTCGAGGGCGCGTCGGTGGAGGATGTCGTGCTGGCGTGAGGCGCGGCTAACTAACCGCACCGCGCGACGAGCAGCACGAGGACGAAGAGGAGCACCGCGCCCGCCGCGGCGTACGGCGACCACCACGGGACCCGCCGCTTGAACGTCCACGAGACCACGCGCTGGTGCAACGGCTTGGCCTTGCGCGTGAGCGCCTGCCACCGCGACTTCGGCGGGGTGCGGCTCTCCTGCACCCAGCGCTGGAGCTCGTCGAGCGACGCGCTCTGGCGCGCGACGGTCCAGCTCGGCTCGGCCTGCAGCGAGCGCGACGCCTCGGCGTTCGCCGGGATCACGTCGGCGACGGTCTTGAAGTCGTCGTCATCCGCGAACGGGTTGGGCTCGTCTCCCCACGGCGGCTTCGGCAGCGGCGGCGGAATGCTCGGCGGCTTCGGGACTACCGGCGGCTTCGGGACTACCGGCGGCTTCGGGACTGCCGGCGGGTTCGGGACTGCCGGCGGCTTCGGGACCGCCGGCTCCTCGAGCACGAGCGCCGGAGATCTCTCCGTGAGCAGCGGCGTCATCGCCGGCTCCGTCACCGGCTCCTCGAACACGGACGCCGGAGATCTCTCCGTGAGCAGCGGCGTGTGCGGCTCGACCCGCGCCACCAGCACTCCGGCGATCGCGTCCGGCGGCGGCTGCCAGTCCGGCGCGTTCGGCGCCGTCCGCAGCGTCGACACCTCCTGCTCCGACTCCGCCGACTCCGTCGGCTCCGCCGACTCCGCCGACTCCGCTGACTCCGCCGGCTCCGCCGACTCCGCCGGCTCCGCCATCGCGTCGCCGAACGCGGCCGCCAGCGTCTCGGGGCTCGGCCGGCGCTGGTGCGCGATCTCTGCCAGCACGCGCTCGCGCGCCGCGATGCGCGGGCCGAACACCGCCTCCATATGTCGCGCGATCCGATCGTGCGTCGGTCCGTAGCCGGCCTCGCGCAGCACCGCCTCGAGGCTCGCCGCCAGCTCCTTCGCCGTCTGGTAGCGCCGGGCCGGATCGCGCTCCAGCGCGCGCATCACGATCGGATCGAGCGACGGCGGCGCGCTCGGCTCGATCTGCGACGGCGGCGCGATCTTCGCGCCCAGCACCTGGCGCACCGTCTCGGCGTCGGAGTCGCCCTTGAACAGCCGCCGCAGCGTGAGCGCCTCCCACAGCACGCAGCCCAGCGACCAGATGTCGCTGCGCCGATCGACCGCCGCCTCCTGCACCTTCTCCGGTGACATGTACCCGAGCTTGCCGTGCACCCGCGGGCCGTGCGGCGCGCGCTGCGCCTTCGCGACGCCGAAGTCGACCAGCTTCACGCGCCCGCTGTAGAGCACGACGATGTTGCCCAGCGAGACGTCGTGGTGGACGAGCTCCAGCGGCCGGCCGCCCTGCGCCGTGAGCTCGTGCGCCGCCGCCAGGCCCTCGGCCGTGTCGGCGATGACGCGCGCGATCGACAGCGGATCGAGGCGCGGGCCGCCCAGCCCGGCCTTGCGCAGCACCTCGAGCAGCGGCTCGCCGCCCAGGTACTCCATCACGATGAAGTAGCGGCCGGCCTCCTCGCCGAGCTCGTGGATCGCGACGACGTTCGGGTGCTTGATCATCCCGGCGTGGCGCGCCTCGTCGAGCAGCATCTGGCTGAACGCCGCCTGCGAGACCAGGTGCTCGTGCACGAGCTTGAGGACCACCGGCGCCCCGGCGCCCGCCGGCGCCCCGGCGCCCGCTGGCGCGCGCGCTACCGCGAGGTGGACCTCCGCCATCCCACCTCGTCCGATCAGCGCGACGAGCTCGTAGCGCCCGATCCGGATCGGGCGTGCCTCGGACGGATCCGGTGCCGGCACGCGGCAATTGTAAGCCGACAGGCGCCGTCACCGGCAACCGCCGCGGCAGGGTACTAGCCCCCTGGCGCTGGCGCGTAACGCTGCAGGGGCGCGACGCGCAGGTCGCCGCGCTTGGCCACCGCGATCGCCTCGATCGTGGCCCGCGCCCCGCGCAGCGTCGTCTGGTAGGCGATGTTGTTCATGAGCGTCGCCCGGCGGAGCGACTGCGAGTCGAGGATCGCCTGCGCGCCCTCGGTCGTGTTGATGACCAGCTGGATCTCGTGGTTGTCGATCGCGTCGACGCAGTGCGGGCGCCCCTCGAGCACCTTGTTCATGCCGCGCACGTCGAGCCCCGCGGCGCGCAGGACCGCCGCCGTGCCGTGCGTCGCGGTCAGCTGAAACCCCAGGTGGGCGAGGCGGCGCGCGATCTCGACGGCGGCCGGCTTGTCCTGATCGCGCACCGACAGGAACGCGGTGCCGCTCGTCGGCAGCTGCGTCCCCGACGCGAGGCAGCTCTTCATGAACGCGCGCGCGAAGTCGGTGTCGATGCCCATGACCTCGCCCGTCGAGCGCATCTCCGGGCCGAGCAGCGTGTCGACGCCCTCGAACTTGACGAACGGGAACACCACCTCCTTCACGGAGACGTGGCGCACCTCGACCTCCTCGGCCATGCCGAGCTCGGCGAGCGTGCGGCCCGCCATCACCTTCGCGCCGATCTTCGCGAGCGGCCGGCCGATCGCCTTCGAGACGAACGGGATCGTGCGCGACGCGCGCGGGTTGACCTCGAGCACGAACACGT